>JAEEGH010019661.1_pt1 | contig 14145 bp, 13 predicted proteins | sample 9134181 | NCBI WGS metagenome assembly JAEEGH01 (sample SAMN16246544, study PRJNA631951) | gut metagenome | biome: gut microbiome; feature: rumen; material: DP-attached | host: Bos | place: Iran: Karaj | collected 2018-10 | reverse complement strand
AGGACCAAGCCGTGGCACCCGCTCTATAACATCGTGATCTTCTCCCTGTGCGGGTGGCTCTATATGCGCGGGCTCGAAGGTCCGACGATGACCGACGCGCTTACGACCGGCGCGATCTGGGCGGGCATCTGCATCGTGTTCGACGTGTTCGGCTGGGTGCTGATCAAACACCCGTGGAGCCTGACGTTTCGCGAATTCTATATCGATTATCAGCCGTGGATCACGCTGATCTATCTGGCGATCTTCCTCGGACCTATGATCGGGTATTTCCTCTGCCGCCCTTGACGCCGTCTGGAGAACAGAGCGGTGAAGCACTTTTGCGCGCAGAGATTCTTCGCCAAAGGCTCAGAATGACAAGCAGGAGCGCGTTTCCTCCGGCATCATCCTGAGGAGCGCCGCATACCCTCCGGTGTCATCCTGAGGGGCGCCGCATACCCTCCGGTATCATCCTGAGGGGCGCCGCATACCTTCCGGTGTCATCCTGAGGGGCGCCGCATACCCTCCGGTGTCATCCTGAGGAGCGCCGCGGTTCTTCCGGTGTCATCCTGAGGGGCGCCGCATACCTTCCGGTGTCATCCTGAGGAGCGAAGCGACGAAGGATCTCTGAACGGAACAGGAAGCAAACGCAGCCAAAAACCTTCCCCCTTTGTGGGGAAGGGGGACCGCTTGCGGTGGATGAGGGACATAAAAAGAGCTTCCGGACAAAACCGGAAGCTCTTTTCCGTTCGGTTACGATTCCTTCTTCTTCAGCAGCTTGCCTTTGATGACGCCCTTCGGATCCTTGATCAGCAGGATCACGAGCCAGATGATCAGCGCAAGCGCGACGACGGACAGGCCCAGGAACAGATCGTTGAGCATATCCGCAGGCGCGGGTGAAAAGTATTCTGCGCCGAGCTCCGCATACTCGAAGATCGCATCAACGAGCCACATCAGTGACGCGCCCCAGAAGAGCCAGCAGAGGACGCCGAGCCGCATCTCGCTGTCCGGCTGCTTCTTATACCAGACCGCAGTCGAAATGACTGCCGCAAAGACGGAAACAAGCAGAGTCATACGCTTACTTCACTTCGTCGCGGGCAGCGCCTTCAGCGCTTTCTTTTCGAGCATCTTCGAGACGAGCAGCATCCCGAGCCACACAACCGTCACGAGCGCCGCCATCGATACGCCGACCGTCGCCATCTCATGCAGCATGACCGACGCTTCCTCCGGATCGGCGGCAGCCGTCAAAAACGGGAAGAACGGAACGACCTCGCCGTGCCAGACATGCTCAAAGGCGAGAAGCGCGGAGCCGCCCCACAAAAGCTTGTTCAGCCAGCCCAGCTTCTTCGAGAACGGCGTCTTTTCCATCTCAAAGCCCGCTTCGCTCGTGACCTTTTCGACGCCCGCTTTGCGCTCTTTCTTCTCGATCACCTTTTTTGCAACCGTCGTAACGATCGCTTCCGTCATCGGAATGAGAAAACATGCCATAAAAACACCCCCTGAAAGATTCTTTCAAGGGGAGTATACCAAATGCAAAACGCGCTGTGAAGCCCCGCGGGGGGATGTAAAAATGAAAAATGAAGGAATGAAGGAATGGAGGAATTACTGGATCAGCTTGTCGATGGCGTGCTCCAGTTCCTCGATCGCCGCCTGATCGTTCGATTCGACCGCGTGCACGATGCAGTGCTCCAGATGATCCTTCAGAATGATCCGGCTTGTCGCGCCGAGCGCGGCGCGCACCGCCGCAAGCTGCACCAGCACCTCCGAGCAGTCGCGTCCGTCCTCGACCATGCGTTTGACCGATTCGAGATGCCCGATCGCGCGGGACATGCGGTTCAATACGTCCTTGGTGTGCGTGTGCGAATGCAGATGTTCGTGGCGTTCCGAAAGCGTGTCGTGCGGTCGTTCATCCATGCCGTTCCGTCTCCTTTTTGACCATCGCCGCCGCTTCGGTCAGCGATACGTTCCGTTCCCTTGCGATCCGCGCAAGGTCCTCATACTCGATCTTCTCCCGCACAACGCCGTATCCTTCGGCATGCTTGACGCGGACCGTGCCGAGCGCGGTCTCGTGCGTGTCGATCCGGCGTTTCAGAACGGCGCGCTTCGTTTCGATCTCGCGCACGCCGAGCGTCGTCGTGTGGCGGAAGAACGCCTGCAGCACGGATTCCTCCGCATCCGCAGGGCAGATCGCGCGGAGCAGCGTGCCGGGGCGGCTCTTTTTCATGCCGATCGGGACCGTATAGACCTCGACCGCACCGGCTTCGAACAGCCGTTCCGCGGCAAAGCCGATCTGTTCCGCGCTCATGTCGTCGATGTTCGCGGACAGTTCGAGGATCGTTTCCGTATAGCCGTCTCCGGTCTCGCCGAGCATGGCGCGCACGCAGTTTGCCGTGTCGAAATCCTTGGTGCCCATGCCGTAGCCGATCGCGTTCACCCGCATCGCGGGCATCGGACCGAACCGCGTCACAAAGCGCTTCAAAAGCGCCGCGCCGGTCGGCGTGCAGAGCTCGCCCTTCACTTCGCCGCCGTAGATCGGCACATCCTTCAGCAGGATCGCCGTCGCGGGCGCGGGCACCGGCAGAACGCCGTGCGCGCAGCGGACCGTTCCGCTGCCGACATGGACGGGGGAGGCGAATACCCGTTCGGGCTGCAGCCGTTCCATCAGCAGACAGAACGCCGTGACGTCGGCAACCGCGTCGAGCGCGCCGACCTCGTGAAAATGAATCTCCGTGACCGGACAGCCGTGCACGCGGCTTTCGGCGTCGGCGATCATCCGGTAGACGGAAAGCGCGTCGGCCTTGACGCCGTCCGACACGTTGAGCCCCGCAAGGATCGATTCGATCGACGCAAGATCGCTGTGACGGTGGTGATGATGTCCGGCTTCGTGCTCCTCTTCGCCGTGAATGCGAACGCTTAGATGCGTGCCGGTGATGCCGCATTTTTGAGACGCCGTCTTTTCAAAGACCGCGTGCGGAATTCCGATCCCGTTCAGCTCCCCGACAAAGGCGTCCGGATCGGGCAGCAGTTCGAGCAGCGCTGCGCAGAGCATGTCGCCCGCGGCGCCCATGGAGCAATCCAGATACAGCGTGTTCATGCGTTTTCCTCGCTTTTACGGTTCTTGAGTTCCAGCGCCCGTTTATAGACCGTTTTCTTCGGCAGATGGAGCCGTTCTGCGGCGATCGCCGCGGCGTCCTTGACCGATTCGGTCTCAAGCAGTTCACAAAGCAGCGCGTCGAGATCCGGCGCTTCGGCTTCTTCCTTTGCAGAGGGGACGAAGCAGATCACGCATTCGCCCTTGGGCTCGTCGGAAAAGCGTTCGACAAGCGCGGACAGCGTGCCGCGTTCGACCGTTTCGTATTTCTTGGTGAGCTCCCGAAGCACCGCCGCCGGACCGTCGCCGAAGCGGTCCAAGAGGTCGCGAAGCGTCGCCTGCACGCGGTGCGGGCTCTCGTAAAGGATCACCTGATGCCGTACCCCTGCAATCGCGTCGAGCATTTCGCGGCGCGGCTTCGATTCGCGCGGCAGAAACCCGAAGAAGCTGAACGGCTGCGCGGGCAGTCCCGACAGCACGGCGGCGATCGGCACGGCGCTTGCGCCGGGGATCACGGTGCAGGGAAGCCCCTCGCGGTAACACGCATCGACGAGCATCGCCCCGGGATCGGAGACGCCCGGCATGCCCGCGTCGGACACATAGGCGATCTCCCTGCCGCTTTTCAGCGCTTCGACGACCTCCTCGGTGCGTTCGCGCTCGTTGTGCGTATGCAAAGAGCGCGTCGGCTTCTGAATGCCGAAGTGCTGCAGCAGCAGTCCGGTATGGCGGGTGTCCTCGCAATAGATGCAGTCGACCGCGCGGAGCGTTTCGATCGCGCGCGCGGAGAGATCGCCGAGGTTTCCGATGGGCGTTGCGACAAGATACAGCATCAGCGTACCCTCGTGCGCAGGTTGTCGCCCTTCAGAAGCACGATCGCAGTCAGCGCGCCGTCGATCATGCGGCTCGCCACGCGCTCGCCGTAGCGCTCAAAGAGTCCTTCGCGGTCCAGATTCGAAATCAGCACGGTCGGCAGTCTGCCGGCGCCGCGCTCGTTGAGAATGCGGAAAAAGGTTTCGACCGTCACGTTCGGCACCATCGGCTCGGTGCCGAGATCGTCGAGCACCAGCAGCGTCGTTTTGAGGAACGGTTCGACGCCTTCTTCGCGCCGGTCGATGCCGTCCAGCACGCTCTGAATGCACTGATACGCCGTCGCTTTCAGCGTCCGGATGCCGCGGTCGATCGCGGCGGAGGCGATCGCGTTGCCGAAGTACGACTTGCCGAGCCCGGACTGTCCGAGAATCAAAAGGTTCGGTTTTTCGGGCGCGGGCAGGGCGGCGACATAGCGTTCCGCAAAGCGGCGCATGTTCAGCGCCTGCTTTTTCTGTTCGTCGTTCGTGTACAGCGCTTCGTCAAACGCCGCAAACGTCTCGCGGTCGTTGATGCGCGAACCGGCGCGCTCGTCCTCCTGCAGCTTCCTGAGCGCGCAGGCGCAAAGCTTTTTGACGTCGTCGCCGACCTCGCCGGTGTCCTGACACTTCGGGCAGGTGTAGATCGGATCCAGATAGTTTGCGGGCAGTCCGAGCGAGATCAGCGTCGTCTTGCGCTCGGCGGAGATCGCGGCGATGCGTGACTGCGCCGCCTGCTTTGTCATCTTCTTTGCGGCGTACTGGCGCATCACGAGCCCGCGCTCGTTCTGCAGCGAGCGGAACCGCGGGCTGAGCCGGTCGCATTCCGCCGTGCGCTGTTCGAGCAGCTTCCGGTTTTGATCGCGCAGATCGCTGTAATAGCGTTTCAGTTCGTTTGTCATACGTCCTCGTTGAGATCCACGATCAGGTTGTTGAAATCCTGTTCCGAGATCGGCGTCTGTTCATAGAGCAGCGCCGCGTTTTTCTTTTTCTTCTGCGGCGCGGGTTTCGTCCGCACAAGCGCCTTTTCCGCGTCCCGCACCGTGTGTACGCCCGCGTCCGCCCAGTCGGCAAGCATGCGCTTCAAAAGCCCCAGAGGACGCTCCGCGTTCGTACATTCGTCCGCCGCCATCAGGATCGCCTCGCGATCGATGCCCTTCTCCTCGCGGAACATTCTGAGCTGCCGCACCGTCGTCTTGTCGGGCTTGCCGATCTTGCCGAGCCGCGCGTACACGAGCTTTGCGAACTCGCTGTCGAGCGCATCCTGCTGTTCGGATTCCAACAGCTCCGGCACGTTCTCGATGTTCTGTTCCTTCCATTCGTTCAGGCGCTCGTCCAGCTTCGCGAACGTCGGCTGCGCGGTGTTCGTCATGCGCGCACAGGCGGCAAGGATCGCCTCGGCGTCGAAGCCGAGCTCGTTGATCCAGCGGTCGTAGAGCGCCATTTCGTCCCTGGTCGGCGGACGGCGCAGATTCCAGCGGCGCAGGACCTCCGCCGCGCCGTGCTTCTGCATGCGGTAATCGGCGACGTATTCCTCCGCCTGCGTCTGCGTCCTGATGTCCTGTTCGTTCCAGGTCTGCGCCACGGACAGCACGTAGTTGGTCGAAACGCGCTTGCCCTTCTGCTCGATGCAGTAGGCGACGAGCGCGAGCACCGCGCCCTCCTCGAGCCCGTACAGCTCGATGCAGTCATAGATCGCCTTGAGCTCGCGCAGCTCCAGCGTGCGCGGAGCAAGCAGCGCGTGCACCGAATCGATCAGGCGGCGGTACTTCTGCGGCGTCGTTCCCTGCAGGGCGGGCTGTTCGGTCAAAAGATACTCGACCGAGAACGGCTCGTCGCCGAGGATGCGCACAAGCCCCTTCGCCTGCCAGTACACGAACGCGCAGCGCACCTGCGCGTCGCTGAGTCCCAGCGCTTCGCCGATCTGGACCTCGGTCAGCGAGCGGTGATAGCACTGCATCAGCCCGTAAAGGTACACCTTGACAAACGTGCCGTCCGCTTCGGGCATGTAGTGCAGAAAAAACAGATTGTCGACCGGCGTCATCTCGCGCCGCGCCGCATCGGGCGAAAAACGGATATTCATGGTCGTATTATAACACGGAAAAGACGCGGATTGCAACGGAAAAGAAGATTTCGGTACGACCAAAAATAGCTGGTATTTTCCCGCCGAACCCGATATAATATGTGACATGAGAAAACGCACCTATCGAATCAACCGCATCAAACTGTTCGCGATGCTCGCGCTGCTGCTGGTCCTGCTGCTCGTGTTGATCCTGCTTGTGCGCGCCGTGCTGAAGTCGGAAGACGAACCGGGCGCCGTCGCGCGCGTCACGGAGGAGCCGATCTATACGCCCGCGCCGACGCTGATCGACCTGTACGCCTATTTCGACTGGACGGAAACGACCGACAACATCCGCGTCTACGACCATCGGGCGGACAAGCTCGTTACGATGAGCCTCGAGGAATACATCGTCGGCGTCGTCGCGGCGGAGATGCCGGCGTACTACGATTTCGAAGCGCTGAAGGCGCAGGCGGTCGCCTCGCGCACCTACACGCTCTACAGCATGGCGCACGGCGGCTGCCACACGAATCCCGACGCCGACGTCTGCACCAACAGCAAGTGCTGTCAGGCGTTCTCGACGCACGAGCGGATGCAGAACACCTGGGGCAACGACTACGCGAACAACTACAACCGCGTTGCGCAGGCCGTCATGGGGACGGCGGGCGAGGTGCTGACCTACAAGGGCAAGCTGTGCGATGCGCTGTACCACGCCTGCTCCGGCGGACAGACCGAGGATTCCGAGAACGTCTACGCAAACGCGCTGCCGTATCTGCGCGGCGTGGACAGCCCGTACGAGGATCCGATGCGGCAGGAGGACGTCGAGCTCGGCGAGGACGCGCTGATCGAGCTCATCGCGGCGAAGTATCCGGAAAGCGGCGTCAACGCGGACAACCTCCGCAGTTCGATCGAGATCGTTTCGACCTACGCGAGCGGGCGCGTCGAAACGCTGCGGCTCGGCAAGACGAAGATCACCGGCAAGCAGGCGCGCAGCCTGTTCGGACTCCGGAGCGCGATGTTCACGATCACCTGGTCGGAAAACGGCGCCGTCTTCCACACCAAGGGCTACGGACACGGCGTGGGGCTCTCGCAGAACGGCGCGAACGGCATGGCGAAGCACGGCTTCACCTATGAGGAGATCCTGCATTACTATTATACGAACGTTCAGATCACGGTCTACGGCGCCGACGGGCTGCCCGACATCACGCACGAAACGCCGGATCCGTCCGAATCCGCGCTGAACCTGAATCCGGAGGGATAGCATGGAACGCTGGGAATGGCTTCAAGACGAGCGCGTCGGCATCTTTCAGGATCCGGCGCTCGGCTGCTTTACGGAGGATTCGATCGCGCTCGCGCATTTTCTGCGCATGCGCTCGTCCGATACCGTGCTCGATCTCGGCACCGGCAACGGCGTGCTGTGTCTCTACGCGCAGGCGCTGTACGGCGGCACGTTCACCGGCGTCGACACGAATGCGGCGCAGATCGCGCTTGCGCAGAGAAGCGCCGAACGCAACGGCCAGCCGATCCGCTTTCGCTGCATGCGCGCCGAGGACGCGCCGGAGGCATTCGGACACGGGACGTTCGAACGCGTCGTGATGAATCCGCCGTACTTCACGCAGGGCGATGCGGGCAGGCGCGCCGAAGCGCGGCACGCGGACGAACACCTGCTCTCCGACTGGTGCAGGGCGGCGTTCCTTGCGCTGAACAACGGCGGGACGCTGACGCTCTGCTATCCGGCGGAACGCCTTGCCGCGCTGTTTCGCGCGCTCGACGCAAACCGCCTCGCGCCCAAGCGGATGGAGCTGCTGCTTTCGGGCAGACGCGCGCGCCTCGTTCTGCTGGAAGCGAAAAAGCTTGCCGCCGACGGGCTTGCCGTCACCGTGCGGCAGAACGGGATAACGCCGCCGCCGACCGACCGCATGGGTACGCTTGCGTAAGACTGCCGAAGGGCAGTTTTTTTATTCACGAAAAGGTTACAGACGCGCCGCCGACGGTCAAAGGATGCCGCTTGAATCTTCGCGTCCGATCCCGCATCATAGAGGCAGGGAGGGGGGATCGGTATGAACGACCGGTTTTTCACGGCAGTTGCGCCGACGCGCCGGACGGCGGACGCGCAGCGGCAGATCGGGGAACTGCTGCTTTCGCTCGGCGTTACGCCGCACACGGAGGGCTATGCGATGCTGCGCGACGGCGCGCGGCTGCTGTCCGACGGCGACCGCTGCCGGAGGATGCGATTGACGAACGAGCTGTATCCGCTGCTCGGCGAGAGTTTTGAAAGGAAGCAGAGCCGCGCCGAACACGCGATGCGCGACGCGGTCCGGCTTGCGTGGCAGCGCGAGGAACCCGAACGCGAAGCGCTCTGCTGCGGCGAAACGCCGAGCAACGCCGCGCTGCTGTACCTGCTTGCGGGATACGTGCAGGCGGTGCGGAGCCGGAACGGGTAAACAAAAAGGAGCCGTCTTCCGACAGCTCCCGAACGGCGTTGTTTACTTTGCGGCTTTGACCGAATAGGTCGTGACGTTCCGGACGGTCTCGCCGTCGATCTGCAGCGCCTGCGGCGCGGAGAAGGTCACGGTCACTTCCTTGCCGGTAAAGATCTTCATGATGTCCGTATGCTTCGCCTGCTTGCCCGCGGAGAAGTCCGGGAAGGACATCAGCGCCTTGAGCTTGCCGCAGCTGTGATAGACGATCACGGAAACCTGATCCGGCTTGCTGCGGTCCTGATCCGGCGTCGGGCGCATATTGCCGCCGTAGCACTTGCCGAACATCGTGGAGGCGAGCCACACGCGGCGGAACGTCTCCGTCCTGCCGTCGACCGTCACGGTCGCGTCGCAGGGCTTATAGTGGAACAGCAGTCCCTTGATCGCGATGCTGGTATAGTTGATCGGCTTGTCGCTCTTGGCGCGCAGCTCGTCGCCGACCTCGCAGCAGTAGCCGTCGATGCCGTAGCCGATGCCGTTGATGAAGCGGCGCGTCATGCCGTTGACGGTGACGGTCGGCAGATCGACAAGGTAAGGATTGATCGCAAACGGATCGGCGTCCGCGGGCTTGCCGAGGTCGTTCATAAAGTCGTTGCCGGTGCCCGCCGCATAGAACAGGATCTCGTTCTGCGGCACGTAGCCGTCCAGATCGTTGACGAAATGGTTCAGCGTGCCGTCGCCGCCGCAGAGGATCACGCGGTCCTCGCTGCCGAGCGCGTCCAGGAAGCCCGGGATGTTGCCCATCTCGGTGACGTTGCGGAAGAACAGCTCGTCGTTCGGATACAGGTCCTTAAGCTTCTGCGCGGTCTGTTCGCCGCATCCGTTTCCCGCCGAGGGATTGTACAGGACATAGATTGCCATAGGGTTAGTTCCTTTCGTTGCGTTTGATATATGCTTCCATCTGCGCATGCACGAGATCGGAGATCTCGGTGGTGCGCATGTTTGCAATCTGTTCGGGCGTCAGCACGCCGAGCACCTTGAACGTGACGTCGGTGCGCCGCAGCAGAAAGCGGTGTGCGACGTCCTCGGTGTGTTCGGTACAGGCGATCACGACCGGCGCCTCGCTGCGTTTCGCCATCGAGAACGCGCCGGCGCGGAACGGCAGCAGCGCCGCATCCGTTTTGTTGCGGGTGCCCTCGGGATAGACGGCGACCGGCGTCTGTTCGTCCTTGAGAATCTCGATCGCCCGCAGCACCGTCTTGAGCCCTTCGCGGTTGTCCTCGCGGTTCAGCGAGAGGAACCCGCACTTATGCGCAAACGGACCGGCGATCGGGATTTGAAAGATCGAGGGCTTGCAGATGTAGATCAGCTCCGTGCCCCTGAATACGCGCATCGCGACGAAGGGATCGAAGTTCGAGCGGTGATTCGCCACGAGCAGAAACGGCTTGGTGCGATCGACCTGCTCGACGCCCTCCGCATGCACGTGCACGCGTCCGAGCAGCAGAATGAACCGCATCACCTCCGCGGTGAACCGGCGGTAACCGTGGTGCGCCTTCGTCACGGGCTTGTTTCTGTCGATGAACAGGGAGTAAATCAGAAGCCCCAGGAAGAACAGCAGCGTCAGCGCGACGAACGCGCCGATGAAAAACAGCAGTGCGCGCAGGATCAGCCACCAGATCGCGCAGAGTCCGCAAACGCGCGAAAGCAGAACGCTCGCGCACGCGCTCAGGACCAGAAGAATCGTCAGAATCGTCATTGCCAATAACCTCAGACGGAATTATACCGTATTCCGACCAAAAAAGCAATTATTCATAAATAGGAAACGACAACAAAAAAAGGAGGCGCGAACCTCCTTTCGCTCAAACGGCCGTTTAACCCGCCGTTTCGCCCTGCGTTAAGGCAATGAGATTGCGGCAGAGCGTGTCGAGCAGCGCGCGGATGCTGTGTTCGAGCTCGTGCGCGGCCTTCGGCGGTCGTCCGACATGCGGCGTGTTCGGATCGCGCACGAACGGATCCGGCACGGCATAGCCCTGCGCGGACAGCTCCTTCCGCATCGCCGAGACCTTTTCGGGCTGCGCCTTCAAAAGCGCGCGGTACTTGTTCTGATAGCGCAGCATGCGGCGCGTGTCGCCGCCCGCCATCTCAAGCGTGCACGCGCGCACCGACTGTCCGTTCGCCTGCGCCAGCAGCACGGTTCTCAAGAGCCGGTCCGTCTCCTCGTCCGAGAACGGACGGAACGCGGGCTCCGCGCGTTCGACCGGCTTCAGCTGCGTATAGTAGTGGTTGCGCACGCTGTTGGGGCGGCGGTGCAGGGCGGACGCGATCTCGTCGAACGCAATCTTCAGCGGCAGATGCTTTTCGCGCGCGGCAAAGGCCGCCTTCATCAGCGCCGCATCCTCCTCGTCGGTCCAGCCTCTGGTGACGTCTTTCACGGGTATTCACCTCCTTTGGTATCGTCCGAAGTATTGACGCGTATTCGGTTTCCTATACCAATCTATGCATGGATTTTCGGGGGCAGAAAAAAAGTTTCCGATTTATGAAAAATACTGCTTGACAGCTTGACATTCAGATGATATTATTCGATATTGCATTATGATGCCTATACTGTGGTAATATGCCCCTTAATGTCTGAGCGGATTGAAATAAAGCGAGCCGTTTCGGGACAAAAAGACACGGTAGGTAAGAAATATGTGCCACCTCCGCGGGCGGGGGGATACGCCCAAATATCATTCGATGTGAATCATCAGCAAGGAGTAAACGCAATGATGCATGACGTCAAAATGGGAAAACGGACCAGAAAGAGCTTCTCTCACATTTCCGAAGTTCTCGAAATGCCCGATCTCATTGAGGTGCAGAAGAATTCTTACTACCACTTCCTGAAAGAAGATCTGAGAGACGTCTTCAACGACATTTCTCCGATCGTCGATTTCTCCGGAAAACTCGTTTTGGAATTTGTGGACCACCGGATCGATCTGGATAAGCCCAAGTATTCCATCGAGGAAAGCAAGAGCCGCGACGTGAACTACGCGGCGCCGCTTCGCGTGACCGTGCGCCTGATCAACAAGGAAACGGGCGAGGTCAAGCAGCAAGAGGTCTTTATGGGCGATTTCCCGTTGATGACGCCGCAGGGCACGTTCATCATCAACGGCGCGGAGCGCGTTATCGTTTCGCAGCTCGTCCGTTCTCCCGGCGCATACTATGCCGCCGCAACCGACAAAATGGGCAAACAGCTGTTCTCCTCTCAGGTCATTCCGAACCGCGGCGCGTGGCTCGAATACGAGACGGACTCGAACGGCATCCTGTACGTGAAGATCGACCGTCAGCGCAAGGTGTTCATCACCGCGCTGCTCCGTGCGATCGGCTACGGCACCAATGCGGAGATCCTCGACCTTCTCGGCAACGACGAGCGCCTCGAAGCGACGCTCGCGAAGGATCCGAACCGTTCCGTCGTGGACGGTCTTGTCGAGATCTACCGCCGTCAGCGTCCCGGCGAGCCGCCGACAGAGGAGAGCGCGAGAAACCTGCTCCACGGTCTGTTCTTCGACAACCGCTACGACCTCGCGCGTGTCGGACGCTATAAGTACAACAAAAAGCTCGCTCTGAAAGCGCGTATCCGCGACCAGATCGCCGGCGAAACGGTCACCGATCCCGAAACCGGCGAAGTGTTCGTCGAGGAAGGTCAGCGCATCGACAAGGCGACGGCGGAAGCGATCCAGAACGCGGGCATCAACGCCGTCGTGGTCAGCACCGAGGAGCACGGCAGCGTCAAGGTCGTCGGCAACCAGTTTGCGTCCGCGGCAGGCTTCCTTCCGTTCAAGCCGATCGAAGCCGGTCTCAACGAGGACGTGCATATCCCCACGCTCAAAGCGCTGCTGAAGCAGGCGGCGGAGGAGGGCGTCGAGGGCGACGCGCTCAAGGACTTCCTGCGCAGACACTATGACGATCTCATTCCGCGTCACATCGTGCCCGACGATATGGTCGGTTCGATCTCGTACCTCATCAACCTGCCCTACGGCATCGGCAAGACGGACGACATCGACCACCTCGGCAACCGCCGCATCCGTTCGGTCGGCGAGCTGCTGCAGAACCAGATCCGCGTCGGTCTCACGCGTCTCGAGCGCGTCGTGCGCGAGCGCATGGGCCTGCAGGACATGGACGTGGTCATGCCGTCGAACCTGATCAACATCCGTCCGGTCACCGCGGCGATCAAGGAGTTCTTCGGCTCCTCCCAGCTCTCGCAGTTCATGGATCAGACGAACCCGCTTTCCGAGCTGACGCACAAGCGCCGTCTTTCGGCGCTCGGCCCGGGCGGTCTGAACCGCGACCGCGCAACGTTCGAGGTCCGCGACGTGCACTATTCGCACTACGGCAGAATGTGCCCGATTGAGACGCCGGAAGGTCCGAACATCGGCCTCATCAACTCGCTGTCCACCTATGCGCGCATCAACGAGTACGGCTTCATCGAAGCGCCGTACCGCGTGATCGACAAGAAGAACCGCATCGTCACCGACGAGATCGTGTATCTCACCGCGGACGAGGAGGACGGCGCGATCGTCGCGCAGGCAAACGAGCCGATCGACGAGAATACGCACTGGTTCAAGCGCGACCGTCTGGTGGCGCGCCGCCTCGATCAGATCATCGAGGTCAAGAACAACGAAGTCGACTACATCGACGTGTCCCCGAAGCAGCTGGTTTCCGTCGCGACGGCGATGATCCCGTTCCTCGAGAACGACGACGCAAACCGCGCGCTGATGGGCTCCAACATGCAGCGTCAGGCGGTTCCGCTTCTGAAGCCCGAAGCGCCGATCGTTGCAACCGGCATGGAGCACAAGGCGGCTGCGGACTCCGGCATCACCGTGCTGGCGCAGTGCGACGGCACCTGCACCTACGTGGATGCGGACACGATCGAGATCACCAGCGACGCGGGCGTACCGTATCGCTATAAACTATTGAAATTCCGCCGTTCCAACCAGGGCACCTGCCTCAACCAGCGCCCGATCGTGGAGCACGGCGAACGCGTCAGGAAGGGCGACGTCATCGCGGACGGCGCATCGACGCAGGGCGGCGAGATCGCACTCGGCCGCAACATCCTGATCGGCTTCATGACGTGGGAAGGCTATAACTACGAGGACGCGGTCCTGATCTCCGAAAAGCTCGTCAAGGAGGACGTCTACACGTCGATCCACATCGAGGAGCACGAGGTCGAAGCGCGCGAAACGAAGCTCGGACCGGAAGAGATCACCCGCGACATCCCGAACATCGGCGAAGACGCGCTGGCGCAGCTCGACGAAAACGGCATCATCCGCCCCGGCGCGGAAGTCCGTTCGGGCGATATCCTGGTCGGCAAGGTCACCCCGAAGGGCGAAACCGAACTGACCGCCGAGGAGCGTCTGCTGCGCGCAATCTTCGGTGAGAAGGCGCGCGACGTGCGCGATACCTCGCTGCGCGTCCCGCACGGCGAAGGCGGCGTCGTGGTCGACGTCAAGGTCTTCACCCGCGAGAACAAGGACGAGCTGAGCCCCGGCGTCAACATGATGGTGCGCGTGTACATCGCGCAGAAGCGCAAGGTCTCCGTCGGCGACAAGATGGCAGGCCGTCACGGCAACAAGGGCGTTATCTCCCGCATCCTCCCCGAAGAGGATATGCCGTTCCTGCCCGACGGCACACCGCTGCAGATCGTTCTGAATCCGCTCGGCGTTCCGTCCCGTATGAACATCGGTCAGATCCTTGCGCTGCACCTCGGCTTGGCGTGCA
>JAEEGH010019660.1_pt1 | contig 14145 bp, 16 predicted proteins | sample 9134181 | NCBI WGS metagenome assembly JAEEGH01 (sample SAMN16246544, study PRJNA631951) | gut metagenome | biome: gut microbiome; feature: rumen; material: DP-attached | host: Bos | place: Iran: Karaj | collected 2018-10 | reverse complement strand
CGACGTATAGGAAATGGAGGTAAGCTTTTATGAAAATGACATTTCAGCCTAAGAAGAGACAGAGAAATAAAGTTCATGGCTTCAGAGCAAGAATGAGTACTCCCGGCGGAAGAAAAGTTTTACAGGCTAGAAGAGCTAAGGGAAGAAAAGTTTTATCAGCTTAATTAAGATATCAGAGGCCGCAGTAATGTGGCCTTTTTTTCACACTATTTGGAAATTATGATTTTTACTGATTCTTTAAAGAATAATCGGGATTTTGTGAATGTATATACGTCCGGCAAATCTTATGCAAACAAGTTTTTGGTAATATATACGTTGAAAAATAATTCGGACAGAAACAGACTCGGAATTTCGGTAAGTAAAAAAGTCGGCAACAGTGTTGTAAGACACAGATTAAAAAGACTCATAAAAGAAAGTTACAGACTACACGAAAAAATGTTTAATAGTGGTTTAGACATAGTAGTCATCGCGCGTAAAGGATCTGACGCCTGCGATTATGCGGGTATTGAGAGCGCATTATTACATTTAATGAAATTGAACGGTACACTGGACACCGTTAAAGGTTAGATATAAATATATCTTTTAATTAATGAAGAAAATTCTTATTTTTATCATAAAGTTATATCAAAAATATTTATCACCTTTAAAGACTACACGCTGCCCTTATTATCCGTGCTGCAGTCAGTATGGCCTTGAAGCCATTGAAAAGTACGGAGCAATTAAAGGCGGTTTTTTGGCTGCCTGGAGAATTTTAAGATGTAATCCTTTCTCCAAAGGCGGTTACGATCCCGTACCGTAACAGGAGGCAGAATTGTTCGATTTGATATTGACTCAGAATTCCACATTTATTATCGGCCAGGTTGCCTGGGTTCTCGGTAAATTAATGAACGGAATTGTATTTGTTCTTGATAAAATCGCATCACTTTGGGGCGGAACAGCCAATCTCGGTGTTGCAATTATCATCTTTACAGTTATTATTTATCTTTTAATGTTACCCTTAACAATTAAACAGCAGAAGTTCTCCAAAATGTCTGCAATCATGAATCCTGAGATTCAGGCTATTCAGGCTAAGTACAAAGGTACAAAAGATCCTGATTTAATGCAGCAGATGCAGCAGGAAACCAATGCGGTTTATGCTAAATACGGAGTATCACCTACCGGCAGCTGCGTTCAGCTTTTGATCCAGATGCCTATCCTTTTTGCACTTTACCGTGTTATCTATGCAATTCCCGCATATGTTCCCAAGGTAAAAGAAGCATTTATGGGTACCGTAAACATGATGATGGGTGTTGGTTCAACAAACCTTGTTGAAGACCCCGAAATGTTTATGAAATCTGCCAAGTTTCTTCAGGATACACACAAAGTAATGGCACCTGCCAATATTTTTTCCAAGAATCTTACAGAAAAAGTAGTAAGCAATATTTCATCCATCGCAGCATTTAAGAAACAGTTTAAACCCGAATTTTTAAATATTGAAACGATTTCAATCGACAATATTACAAGCAATCTTATAAACGGAGATAAAGCACTCGCAAATGTTGAAACAACCAGAAATACTTTTATTGATGTTTTAAACAGAGCCAGTTCCGCAGACTGGTCTTATATGAAAGATTTCTTTGCAGGTAATACCAATCTGGTTAGTTCAATATCGGCCACACAGGAAAAATTAAGATTATTCAATACTTTTCTCGGAATCAATATCGGTTATTCACCCATGGACAATATCAAGTCCGCATGGGCAGACAGATTAACAGGTGATTCATACGGATGGATACTGGTAATCGTTGTAGCCATAATGATTCCTTTACTTGCAGCTCTTACACAGTGGATAAGTGTAAAACTTGCACCTACAGCACAAAGCGATGACCAGAAAAAAGGTCAGGAAGAAAACCCCATGATGTCATCCATGAAGATGATGAATACATTTATGCCAATCATGTCCGCATTCTTCTGTTTATCACTTCCCGCAGGTATGGGTATCTACTGGATTGTCGGTGCGGTTGTAAGAACCATTCAGCAGGTTGCAATCAACAAGTACATCGACAAGATGGATATTGATAAGGTAATCGAAAAGAATCAGACCAAATATGCTGAAAAGCTCAAGAAAAAGGGCGTTATCGCACAGGGTATCAACGACAGGGCAAAGAGCTCCACAAAGTATGTAAACCCTTATGCAAGAAATAAGAGCGACAATAAAAATGAGCAGCAAATGCCTGAAAATCCTTTTAAGGCTGCCAGAAAGAAAGTTGACGAAGCAGCTGCAGCAAAGAAGAGCGGATCTTCTTCAGGCGGAAGCATTGCTTCAAAGGCAAGAATGGTAAAAGATTTTAACGAAAAAAACAATAAGTAATCAAAGGGGTATGAATAATATGGAATATATGGAATTTAGTGCAAAGACCGTACAGGATGCAATTACCGAGGCCTGCACACATTTTGTTGTTACAAGCAGTTCACTTGAATATGAAGTTATAGATGAAGGTTCTACAGGTTTCCTTGGAATCGGTTCAAAACCCGCAATAATCAAGGCCAGAGCAAAGAGCGAAGAAATCGAAGAAGCTAAGGCTGTATTTACTCAGGATTCCGAGAGCGAAAAGAAAGAGAACAAAAAAGAATTCAAGAAAGAAAAGAAAGAATTCAAAGAAAACAAAAAAGAAGTAAAGAAAGAAGAGAAAGCTGAAGTTAAGGCAGAAGTTAAAAAGGAAGAGCCTAAGAAGCGTGAGATTAACATTGACGCAGCAGACGTTGAAAAGAGAGCAACAGAGTTCTTAAAAGACGTACTCGCAAAGATGGAAATCGAAAACGAAGTTAAGGCTAAATACGATGCTGAAGAAAACTGCTTAAACATCGAGATTTCCGGCGAAGATATGGGCGTTCTCATTGGTAAGAGAGGACAGACACTTGATTCACTTCAGTATCTTGTTTCACTCGTAGTTAACAAAGGTACCAAGGAATACTTAAGAGTTAAGGTAGATACCGAAAACTACAGAGAAAGAAGAAACAAAACTCTCGAGAATCTTGCAAAGAACATGGCATTCAAGGTTAAGAGAACCAGAAGAAGCGTTACTCTTGAGCCCATGAATCCTTATGAGAGAAGAGTAATCCATTCGGCATTACAGAATGACAGCTATGTAACTACTCATTCCGAAGGAGAAGAGCCTTATCGTAAAGTAGTAATCACATTAAAGAAATAAGACCTAAGGCTGCTTCGGCAGCCTTTTGTTTTCTTAGGGCCTGCGGATGAAAAATGTTTCCATCCGCTTTATTAACAAAACAAAAGGAAGCATTATGGATACTATAGCAGCTATATGTACGGCACTTTCACCGTCGGGCATAGGAATTATAAGAATATCTGGTGAAGAGGCGATAGCAATCGCTGATAAGGTTTTCAAAAGCCCTAACGGAAAAAAATTGTGTGATGAAGAATCACATACAATACATTACGGTCACATAATTGACGACGAAGAAATCGTTGATGAAGTTCTTGTAATGCTAATGAAAGCACCAAAATCCTATACAAAAGAGAATGTTGTGGAAATTGACTGCCACGGCGGTATTCTTGTGCTTAAGAAAGTGTTTAATCTGCTCCTGGATAACGGATGCAGACCTTCAGAGCCCGGAGAGTTTACAAAGAGAGCGTTTCTTAACGGAAGAATTGACCTTACAAGCGCAGAAGCTGTAATGGATTTGATTTCTTCTAAGAGCGAAATGGCAAGAAAGAATTCTGTTTCGGTTTTAAACGGAAAAATGTATGAAAAGATTAAATCTGTTCGTGAAGAAATTCTTTTCTTTATTGCCAAAATCGAAGCTGCAATAGATGATCCCGAGCATATGTCGCTTGACGGATTCGAAGAAGAATTAAACGGTAAGTTACAGGAAATACAGACAGAAATCGAAAAGCTGATTAAGTCGTATGACAGCGGAAAGATTTTAAAAGAGGGTATTAATACCGCAATTGTCGGTAAGCCCAATGCAGGCAAGTCTTCTATTTTAAATATGATTTTAAATGAGGACAGAGCAATAGTAACCGAAATTGAAGGAACCACCAGAGACACTCTCGAAGAGTCCTTTGATATCGGCGGAATTACTCTTAATCTTGTTGATACAGCAGGTATCCGCGAGTCTGATGATCTGGTTGAAAAGATTGGAATAGAACGTGCAAAATCCGCTATCGAAAAAGCAGATCTTGTTTTATATGTTGCGGATTCATCCACAGAATCAGACGTGATAGACGATCAGATAATTGCACTTATCGACGGCAAAAAATCAATCTGTCTTTTAAACAAATCCGATCTTCCCAGAGAAATGACCAAGCAGGAATTAAATGCACATTTCGAGGGCAGTTCGACAAGACCTGTATTTATTTATACAAGTGCCAAAACAGGCGAAGGCAAAGAGGAAGTTTTCGAAACAATTAAGAGCATGTTTTTCAACGGAGAGATTTCATTCAACGATGAAATCATCGTATCAAGTCTTCGTCAGAAAAACGAACTTGTCAGTGCTTCGGAATCACTTAAAAAAGTTTTGGAATCCATTGCAAATTCAATGCCCGAAGATTTCCTTTCAATAGATTTGATGAGTGCTTATGCATCACTCGGAGAAATAATCGGCGAAGAAGTAAGCGACGATTTGGTTGATAAAATCTTCTCAGAATTCTGCATGGGCAAGTAATTTTTTATCATAAAAGAATGAAGAACAGAATTGTTTTCAAAATATTTTAAAGCAGAAAAAAGATGGAATATACAATCAGAAAAGCAAACAGAAAAGATGAAAAAAGAATATGTGAATTGTTTATAGAAATGCTTAAAACAATTTACAATACAGACGATGTAAACGGCTATGAAGACGGCGATCTGGATCACTATTTTGAAGAGAATGAAAACGTCATTTTTTTAGCCGAAACAGAAAGTGAAGTCATCGGTTTTCTTTCTGTGGAAGTTCATCGCGAAGACAGAGATTATATCTACTTTGATGACTTTAGTGTTTCTGCAAACTGCAGAGGAAACGGCATCGGAAATGCTCTTTTAAATGAAGCGGAAAAGTATGGTAAATCACTAAACATTCCCGCATGTTTACTGCATGTTGAAAAGTCAAATGAGAGAGCATTTAAGTTTTACGAAAGAAACGGATATTCGGTATTTGAAGATCAGGGAAACAGACTTTTGCTCTTAAAAGAATTTAAATAAATATCATTAAAAAAACTAATTGTTTTTTATCTTAGAACATTATCTTTTATGAGGAAAAATAATTGGTTCATAAACGGAAATATATAATGGAAAACAACAGAAACAATCTGACAATTGAAACTGACGTATGTGTAATCGGAGCCGGTCACGCAGGCTGCGAGGCAGCTTTGGCATGCGCAAGACTCGGATTTAATACGGTCATTTTTACGGTGTCAGTCGAAAGTATTGCTTTGATGCCCTGCAACCCCAATGTGGGCGGAACGAGCAAAGGTCATCTGGTAAGAGAAATCGATGCTTTGGGCGGAGAGATGGGCAAGAATATCGACAAGACTTTTATTCAGTCCAAGATGCTTAATCTCTCAAAAGGTCCGGCAGTTCATTCGCTTAGAGCCCAGGCCGATAAAGCAAATTACTCACATGCAATGAGAGAAACTCTTGAGAATCAGGAAAATCTGACCATCAAGCAGGGTGAAGTTTGTGAGATTCTTTTTGACGAAGACGGTGATAACAAAATTATAAAAGGTGTTCGTATTTTTACGGGAACAACTTATCTTTGCAAAGCTGTTATCATTTGCTCCGGAACATATTTAAATGCAAGATGTTTATGCGGTGAAGCAATTACATACACCGGTCCGAACGGCCTTCAGGCTGCAACGCATTTATCCGAATCCTTAAATGCAATGGGTGTTACACTTCGAAGATTTAAGACCGGAACTCCTGCAAGAATGGATAAGAGAAGTCTTGATTTTTCGAAGATGGAAGAGCAGAAAGGTGATGAAAAAATCATTCCTTTTTCATTCTCCACAAATCCTGAAGATATCCAGAAAGATCAGGTTTCATGCTACCTGACATACACTAATGAAGAGACTCATAAAATAATCAGAGCAAATCTTGACCGTTCACCTATTTATGCAGGAATCATTGAAGGAACAGGACCGAGATACTGTCCTTCGATTGAAGATAAAGTAGTTAAATTTGCGGATAAGGAAAGACATCAGGTTTTCATCGAACCCGAAGGATTATATACCAATGAAATGTATGTCGGAGGCATGAGTTCATCGCTTCCCGAAGACGTACAGCTTGCAATGTATCGAACTGTTCCCGGACTCGAAAACTGTAAGATTGTAAGAAACGCATATGCTATTGAATATGACTGTTTAACACCCGGCCTTTTAACTTTATCGCTAGAGATAAAAGGTGTGAGCGGACTCTTTTCTGCAGGTCAGTTTAACGGTTCTTCAGGGTATGAGGAAGCTGCAGCGCAGGGACTTATCGCAGGTATCAATGCAGCAAGAAAACTGCAGGGTAAAGACCCCTTAATCTTAGATCGAAGCGAAGCGTACATCGGAGTTTTAATCGACGATCTTGTAACAAAAGAAAATCTCGAGCCTTACAGAATGATGACTTCGAGAGCCGAGTACAGACTTCTTCTTCGCCAGGACAATGCTGATTTCAGACTTCGCAAGTTCGGTTACGAAGTTGGTCTTGTAACAAAAGAACAGCTTGATTATGTTCAGTATAAAGATGAAAAAATCAAAGCCGAAGTTGAGAGATTAAAAACAACTTTTGTAGGTTCCGCAACTAAGAATCAGGAGTATCTTGAAACGCTTGGTTCGGCTCCTCTTCGTACCGGAACTTCCCTTGCAGAATTACTTTGCAGACCTGAAATTACATATGAAAATCTTTCTTTCTTTGATAAGGAAAGAGAAGAGTTATCCGATGATATTATTGAGCAGGTTTGCATCAGAATAAAATATGAAGGCTATATCGAAAGACAGGAAAGACAGGTAGCCGCTTTTAAGAAAATGGAGAAAAAACATATTCCCGAAAATATCAATTACGATGATGTTTCTTCCCTAAGACTTGAAGCCAGACAGAAGTTAAAACTATTCAAACCTTTGTCTGTTGGTCAGGCATCAAGAATAAGCGGTGTTACTCCTGCGGATGTATCCGTTCTTTTGATATATCTTGCATCAATCGGAAAATAATTTATATGTCCCATTTATTGGACATATAATTTGATACAATGATTATATATTAAAAATCATTTGTATCTTCAATTAAATCTATTTTAAAAATCATTTATGGAAAAGGGATAAAAAAATGATTTCACAGATTACAGACATTGAAGAAAAAATGAGAATTGCGAGACTGATTCTGGAGTCTCTTTTTGACTGGTTTGAAATACCTGAGACCAGAGAAAAATATATCAAAGAGAGCGCAGATCAGATTATGGTTGCAGCTTACGAAGACGATAAACCCATCGGATTTTTATGTTTAAAAGAAACCGGCAAGGATACGGTGGAACTCTCTGTAATGGGCGTTTTGCAGGATCATCACAGAAAAGGTGTAGGAAAATCTTTATTCAAATTCGCAAAAGAAATTGCAGTTGAAAAAGGTTATTCTTTCATGCAGGTTAAGACTGTTAAGATGGGTGTATATGAAGACTATGACAAAACCAATCTTTTCTATCAGGGTGTCGGTTTTAAAGAGTTGGAAGTATTTCCTCTCTACTGGGATGAAGCTAATCCCTGTCAGATTTATGTTATGTCTTTAAAGTAAATTTTTGATTTTTGTGATACGGTTTTATGTGTCCAATTAATTGGACATATAAAATTTATTATAATTTGATTTGATATTTTATTCATTTAGATTTTGTATGGAACAGTTTATTAATGATCTTAAAGAATGGAATATAAATATATCCGATGAGCAGTTAAATCTTTTTAAAAGATATACGGCTCTTCTTCTTGAGTGGAATGAAAAGATAAACTTAACGGCCATAACAGATATAAATGATATTTATAAGAAACACTATCTTGATTCTTTATCCCTTATAAAATGTATCGATGACTTGGGTGATAAAGAGTATACCCTTCTTGATCTTGGTACCGGCGCAGGCTTTCCCGGTATACCTTTAAAGATTATGTTTCCAAATCTTAAAATCACTCTTGTAGATTCTTTAAGAAAAAGAGTTGATTATCTTAATCTTGTTATAGATGAATTAGGTCTTAAAAATATATCCGCCATTCATGCAAGAGCTGAAGTACTTGCACATGCTGAAAAATATCGTGAGCAGTATGACATTGTTGTATCGCGTGCTGTTGCAAATCTGTCTGTCTTAAGTGAATACTGTATTCCTTTTGTTAAAGTTGGAGGTGTATTTGTATCCTATAAGTCAGCCGATTCCAATGATGAAATAGTTAGTGCTGCAAATGCGATAGGAATGCTTGGCGGTAAGAAAGCAAAAGCAATTGATTTTATTCTTCCCTCATCTGATTTCTCCAGGTGCAATGTTCTAATAGAAAAAAAGAAAAGCACAGAGGACAGATTTCCTCGCAAGGAAGGCATACCTTCCAAGCGTCCTTTATAATCTATATATAGTTGTTTCACGTGAAACATTTTTGAAAACTTTTCATGATACAACTATATAATGTTTCACGTGAAACATTCTTCCCCAACATTTTGATAATTTTGTGAAACAATTTTTCAAGGGTATCTATATATAGCCTGGTTACAATCCTTTTATTTTTTATTTTTATTATTTTTTTAAAACCTTGTGTGTGATAAAATAATATCACGAATTTTGGGAGGGAATGAATGAAAGTAAATTTATGTTCTGCTTGCGATGTTCCGAAGCTCGCGGAAATGAACAAGTATTTAATTGAGGATGAGAAAAGTGATAATCCTATGCAGCTTTTTGAACTCGAACACAGAATGAGCGAGTTCCTTGATACGGATTATAATGCGTATTTCTTTGTTGAAGAAAATGAAGTTGTGGGATATGCGCTGGTTAGAAATCTGCCGGAAGGATTTTACTTAAGACAGTTTTTTATAGACAGAGATTTTAGAAGAAAGCATTACGGTACACAAGCTTTCAATGAACTTTTGAAAGTTCTTAATACTGATAATATCGGCATTGATGTTTTGCCCTGGAACGAAAGAGGTCTTTCTTTTTGGAAGAGTCTCGGTTTTAAGGAAGCAGCGATTTCGATGAGACTAAAGTAATCGCTTATGTGTTTTATGATTTGTGAGCTATAAAGGATGGCTGCCATGTTTGGAATTAAGAAGGCAAAAGTAAATAATGAAATAAGCTTTGATCCCGAGAAACAGTATGCCGTGATCCGAAGTTCCATCTGTACCGGTGAAAAGGTTGCGGGTTTTAAGAATTATTCGGACGGCCATTTTACGGAAGTCATGCTCATAAAGAGTTCGAAGGACGAAGAAATTTTCAGGGAAACCTATCATCTTGAATCGATAAAGACAGAATATTAAGGAGTAAAAATCTATATGTTGATATCGATTCAGTAAAATCAATATCTATATATAGTTGTTTCACGTGAAACATTTTTTGAGACCTGAAAGACATTTGACTATATAATGTTTCACGTGAAACATTTTTATACAATATTTTGATAAAGAATCGTGAAACAAAAAACAGTCTGGTATATATCTAGTATGTTTCATGTGAAACAAAAGTTATAATTACATCTATATTTAGTGCATAAATTATTTTTAGAAGGAGAAAAACATGACAGAGGATATTTCAATACAAAACAGTAATAACTGGTTCAGATACAGAACAGGAGCATTTGTAGAACATGAGGGGAAATATCTTTTCATAGATTCTGCCTTCGGCGACTATTATTATATGATAGGCGGAGCGGTACATATTGGTGAAACATCCGGCGAATGCATAGAAAGAGAAGTGTTGGAAGAATCGGGAATCAAAGCAAAAGCCGAAAATCTTTGCGTTGTCTGTGAGAATTTCTTTGACGGAAAAGGCGGGGTAATAGAAGGAAAGGATTGTCATGTCCTGGAATTCTACTACAGGATAAAAGTTGAAGATATAAACAGTCTCAGAAAGGAAAATGATGAGGGCGAAAAACTTGTCTGGTTAAGCATGGAAGAGATAAAGAAATCAAACATCAAACCCTCTTTTATACCGGAGAGAATTGAAGAAATACTGTCTGCGACACATCCTCTTCACATAATTGAGGACAGGGACAGGAGTAAAAAAGCACCATTATAAAAGAAAATAAAAATGAAAATTGGAAGTATTTTATATAGATAAAGAATTCCAATAATGTTATTATGAATAAGCCGACAAAAAGTTTAACGTGAAACCACTTTTTGAAAAGACAAAAAAAGGGGAAAAGGAGATTAATATGGGCAGAGTTATAGCCATAGCCAATCAGAAAGGCGGAGTAGGAAAGACCACAACGGCCATTAATCTGGCAGCGGCAGTTGCAAAAAAAGGTAAAAAAGTACTTTTGATAGATATGGATCCTCAGGGAAATACAACCTCCGGATTCGGTATAGAGAAGAATGAACTGGACGATACGGTTTACGAACTGATGCTTGGAGAATGCCCCATTAAGCAGTGCATTATCCCTGATGTTTACGAGAACCTCTCAATCATTCCTTCAAATGTAAACTTAGCAGCAGCGGAGATTGAACTCATTGATACAGACAGAAAAGAATTTGTTTTAAAGAACGAAGTGGACTGGATAAAGGATCAATATGATTATATCTTCATCGACTGTCCTCCTTCACTTTCCATGCTTACGGTAAATGCCATGACTACAGCCGAGAGCGTACTCGTTCCGATTCAGTGCGAGTTCTATGCAATGGAAGGTTTGAGCCAGTTAATCCATACAGTCAATCTCGTAAAAGAAAGACTCAATCCGATTCTTACAATGGAAGGTGTTGTATTTACAATGTACGATTCCAGAACCAATCTTTCACAGGATGTAGTTGATTCGGTAAAGGAAGCTTTGGAAGAGAGAATATTCGAGACAACAATTCCGAGAAACGTAAGACTTGCAGAGGCACCCAGCTATGGAAAGCCAATCATTGATTACGATCCTAAATCTGCGGGCGCAGAGAGTTATCTCAAACTTGCTGACGAACTGCTTAGAATCAAATAAAGATACATGTTTAACATGAAACCAAATCACTTAGAAACAACGTAAAATAGTGATGCAAATAAACAGAAATTATAGTATAATTTTGAAAGTATATTTCAGGGGGTAAGACAGTATGGCCGGTCTTAACAAAGGCACAATAAAGGGTGCCGGAAAAGAAAAGGGATTAAATAAAAAAAGAGGAATGGATTTAATTATCCAGGCTAAGGATGACAAGGCTGTAACAGAGAAATACAAAAACAGCATTGTTATGATGAACATCTCCAAGGTTGAACCCAACCGTAATCAGCCCCGTAAAAACTTTAACGAAGATGCGTTAAATGAACTCGCAGATTCCATAAAAGAGCACGGCATCATTGAACCTCTGATTGTTCAGGACAGAAAGTCGTTCTACGAAATAATCGCCGGTGAGAGAAGATGGAGAGCTGCCAATATTGCAGGTCTTAAAGAAGTTCCCATCATCATCAAAGATCTTACCGAACAGGAAATAGTAGAGATTGCCCTCATTGAAAATATCCAGAGAGAGGATTTAAACCCGATTGAAGAAGCTGAGGCTTACAAGAGACTGATTGATGATTTCCACCTTAAGCAGGACGAAGTAGCAGATAAGGTTTCAAAGAGCCGTACCGCTATTACCAATACAATGAGACTCTTAAAGCTTTGCCCCGAGGTTCGTCAGATGGTAATCGATGAAATGATTACCGAAGGACATGCAAGAGCTTTACTTGGAATCGAAAATGCTGAGATTCAGACTGAACTTGCGCAGCAGGCTTTCGATCAGAAGATGAGCGTTAGAGAAATCGAGAAGCTCGTCAGAAATATCGGCAAAGAAAAGAAAGAGAAAGCCAAGAAGAACGAGCAGATTTCAATCGCTTACAAGGAATACGAAAACAAATTAAAAGAAAAACTCGGAACCAAAGTAAACATCTCCCTCAAGGAGAACGGTGCCGGCAAGATTGAAATAGATTTCTATTCCAACGATGATTTCGAAAGAATAATTGACTGTATAAAATAAAAATGAAGAAGCACTATGGTTTACATAACATAGCGATGAGGTAATTGATGAACAGCGCGTTTTTAAATAAAATAGGGCTCGGAAATGTAGATATAGGGCACCTGTTTCTGATACTTTTTATCCTCTTGATTATTTTAATCCTTGGTGTGGGATATATCATTTACGAGAACATCAGATTCAGAATAGCATACAAAAAGTTCATGAAAGGCTCCACCGCCGACAGTTTGGAGGAAAAGATATTCCAGATGTGCGAGGAGCAGGATTCCTTAAGAAAGCTTGGCATCAAGCATTCAAGGGAAATCAAAGAGCTTTATGCAAAACATCAGTCAGCATTCCAGAAAGTAGGTCTCGTAAAATATGACGCTTTCAAGGAAATGGGCGGAAAGTTAAGTTTCTGTCTGGTGCTCTTGGATGAGAACGATACAGGTATTCTGATTAACTCAATTCACAACACTTCCGGATGCTTTTGCTATTCAAAGAAGATTAAGAACGGAAAGTGCGATATTGTTTTAGGAGAAGAGGAACAGCTTGCGGTTGATAAGGCAACAAGAAGAAAAATGAAGATTGCCAAAGCTCTTCCCGACAATGTCGAGTCCGACAAAGACTGATAAAAGATTTTAAATTATTACATATAAAGATGAACCGGAGAATGGTTCAAAAGGAGATATTATGATAGACATTAAGTTTTTAAGAGAAAATCCTGAAGTAGTAAAGAAAAACATCGAAAACAAATTCCAGTTTGACAAGCTTCCCCTTGTAGACAAGGTAATCGAGCTTGACGAGCAGAGAAGAAAAACACAGCAGGAAGCTGACAACTTAAAGGCAAGCAGAAATGCTATCTCAAAGCAGATTGGTGCGCTGATGGCTCAGGGTAAAAAAGAAGAAGCCGAAGAAGTTAAAAAGCAGGTTGCAGAAAATGCAAAGAGACTCGAAGAACTTGATGTAAAGCAGAAGGAACTCGAGGAAGAAACCACAAAGATTATGATGGTAATTCCCAACATCATCGATCCTTCGGTTCCCATCGGTAAAGACGATACTGAAAATGTGGAAGTAACAAGGTACGGCGATCCCGTAGTTCCCGATTTTGAAATTCCCTATCATACAGAAATCATGGAAAGATTCAACGGAATCGACCTTGATGCAGCAAGAAGAGTTGCAGGAAACGGTTTCTACTATCTCCAGGGTGACATCGCAAGACTTCACTCGGCAGTTATTTCCTACGCAAGAGATTTTATGATCAACAGAGGATTTACCTACTGCGTACCTCCTTTTATGATCAGAAGCAACGTAGTTACAGGCGTTATGAGCTTTGCCGAAATGGATGCCATGATGTACAAGATTGAAGGCGAAGACCTTTACTTAATCGGTACATCGGAGCATTCGATGATTGGTAAGTTTATCGATACAATTATTCCCGAGGAAGAACTTCCCAAGACATTAACCAGTTACTCGCCCTGCTTCAGAAAAGAAAAAGGTGCTCACGGTATCGAGGAAAGAGGCGTTTACAGAATTCATCAGTTCGAAAAACAGGAAATGATTGTTGTCTGCCATCCCAACGATTCCAAGATGTGGTTCGACAAATTGTGGCAGAACACTGTTGATCTTTTCAGATCGATGGATATTCCCGTCAGAACACTTGAGTGCTGCTCGGGAGACCTGGCAGACCTTAAGGTTAAATCGTTCGACGTAGAAGCATGGTCGCCCAGACAGCAGAAGTACTTTGAAGTAGGCAGCTGCTCGAACTTAGGTGATGCTCAGGCAAGAAGACTTAAAATCAGAGTAAACGGCAAAGACGGTAGCAAGTACTTTGCTCATACATTAAACAACACGGTTGTTGCTCCTCCCAGAATGCTCATCGCATTCCTTGAAAACAACCTTCAGGCAGACGGTTCGGTGAGAATTCCCGAAGTACTTCGTCCTTACATGGGAGGAATGACGGAGATTAGATAACTCATCGGAAGCGGTGGTAATATGAACAGATATTTCAGAGCCGTAGGCTTTTTGAATAATTTCTCAATAC
>JAEEGH010019657.1_pt1 | contig 14147 bp, 7 predicted proteins | sample 9134181 | NCBI WGS metagenome assembly JAEEGH01 (sample SAMN16246544, study PRJNA631951) | gut metagenome | biome: gut microbiome; feature: rumen; material: DP-attached | host: Bos | place: Iran: Karaj | collected 2018-10 | reverse complement strand
GATCATTGCGCAAATCGAAAAGGACTTTTTTGCCTTGTTCTAAAGTGTCTGCCTTTTTGATTAACGACTGAATCCTCTTATTTTGTTCCGACCATTCCTTGTTCATATCTGTTGCTTATGTTGTTTCTGACGCCACAAAGATAATAATTTTGAAAGCATTTCACAACAACTACTACAATAAAAAAAGGATTGCATTGCTGCAACACTGGCAGTTCCAAAGGAAATTGCTTTCCCTATGAACCATTGTAAATAAACAAATAATTTTTATTTGTTGGTAATTTTTTTTTTTTGTAAATTTGCGGTGTCAAAAGAGATTTTGACCGGCAGGTTTCGTAAGCCTTGTTAGTAGAGTTGCCCCGCATCGGACACCTACGGAAGATAGCGTAGCAATACGCTATCTTTTTTTATAATATTTCTCGCGCTATATAGTTAACAAAAAAATGAAAGCAATTCACAACGCATTTTGCAGATTATTAAACTTTCGAGCGATAAACATTGCAGAAGTGTATTCGTTAAATTTGTAAAAATAAAAATCAACTTGTTGATTTTTATTTTATTAGCTTAATGAATTATTTCGTTTTATTTGTTTAATTCGTTGCAAAAAGAAATCGCCGTCAATAACTCAAATATTTTTTCCAAACAAAAAAAAGTATATATTTTTGCGGTGTCATTCGGTTGACAGCGAGGATTGCTTGCCGCGACTTGCATCGTAGGGGACAATCCTCATTTTTTATGAGATAACCAATCAGCCATTTTCTCTTTGTTGTTTATGACCCTGCAAAGTTATAAAATTTGAAAGCAAATCCACAACATCCCCCGTTTGGAAAACGGTATTTCTATAACCCTGTACATACAAGCGTAGCGCAGTATGTGCGGGGTTGTTATGCGCCAACGAAATCGCCACCTCAATCCCAATCGCGACATTGCCCCTACCCTACTCTCTATAAGACAACAAATTAGACAAAAAATCAGTTATTAAGGATTACTTGACAACTGCATAATAAAACCCTCCGTTGCCCGGCCTGCATTTCTCTTGTACGTGCGGCGGAAACGACAAACCCACAGTTAAGAAATCAAAACTCTCAGTTTGTGCTTTACAAAATTATTTATAACTTTGCCTCGAAACAAACCCAAACACTTGTAGATTATGCGACTGATACCATACGGCGAGACGGACTACGTGACCATCCGCAAAGAAAATTCATATTATGTCGATAAGACGGCGTACATCCCCTACTTTGAAAACGCCGCCAAATACATTATGTTCCTGCGTCCGAGACGGTTTGGCAAGAGCCTGTTTCTCAATACGTTGTCGGCATATTACGATGTGTTGAGGAAAGAACAGTTTGAGCAAAACTTTTCGGGGCTCTACGTCTATGACCACCCCACACCGAGGCAGGGGAAGTATATGATTCTTAAATTCAACTTTTCTGGCATCGACAGCAGCCGGGAGAACGTGCAGGAATCGTTCAATGTTCAGACATACATCGTAATAGAATCTTTTGTGGACAGATACCAAAAGTTTCTTCCAACGGATGCAGCCGAACAGATTAAACGGTCAAACGGAAAATGCGACGTGGCATTGGCTACGCTTATAAAATTAGCAGAATACTCTCCGTACAAAATCTACATTATGATAGACGAGTACGACAACTTTGCCAACACATTGTTTTCCACCGACGAAGACGCATACAAAGACCTGACCCACGGCGACGGTTTTTTCAGGTTGTTTTTCAACGTGTTGAAGAAGATGACCACCGACAATGAAGCTCCTGTGGAGAGGATTTTCATCACGGGAGTTTCGCCGCTGACTTTGAGCGACGTCACAAGCGGGTTCAACATTGCAAAAAATTTGTCTGTCGAGGCTATTCCAAACGACGCAATGGGTTTTTCGGAAAGCGATGTCCGCGCGATGTTGGAGTATTACCGTGAAGCGACGGGCGTATTCAAACATTCTGACGACGAACTTATTGCGACAATGAGGACACATTACGACAATTATTGTTTTGCATCGGATATGGTTGACGAAGAAAGAGTTTTCAATTCGGATATGGTGCTGTATTTCGTTGACAAATATGTCTCCTCAAACGGCAAAATCCCCGAAAAACTCATCGACCCGAATGTCTCCACCGACTATTTCAAGATGGAGAAGATGGTCAAAATTGAGCAAAATTTCGGTGAGAAGTCGCAGATTATCCTCGACATCGTTAATACAGGCAGGACGTATTTTGAACTCAATCCCGAGTCCAAATCCAAAAATACCTCACCGACCACCGCACCGAAGAAAAATGCAATAACAGGAAATGGATTCTCCATACGGCTGTGGTTGTGTTCAGGGGATGGAAGTTGGAAGTATTGGAATAATAATATTGTACAAAAAACGCTCACTTAATTACGATTACAAATGAAAAAATACATATACCTTGCAATTTCGTTATTGACGGCGGCGATGCTCTCGACGTCATGCAAAGACAGATCCGATGGCAACGACGATTCTGTCATCAATCCCGACGACCCCGCCAACACCACCGACCCCAACAATCCCGACCCCAACAATCCCGCCCCCGACAACAACCCGGACATACTGCCCGCGCCCGACATCCCTGTCAACCCCAATTTCCCCACCGAGATAACGCCCGTGCCAATCGACGAGGCGCACTTCCCCGACCCGGTGTTCAGAAAATTGCTCTTAGGACGCACCTACGACCAGAATGGCGACGGCACGCTTGACAAGGACGAGATAATCCTCCTGCGCAACATCCACTGCGAAGGCATGGGCGTCAAGTCATTGCAGGGCATCGAATATCTGATGGAACTCCGTGGACTCTATTGCCAGGACAATGAAATTGCCGACTGGGACCTCACCAACAATAAGCTCCTGACAGGCATCTGGTGTTCTAAAAACAAGTTTACCTCATTGGACTTCTCCGCCAACCGCGAACTATTGTGGGTGTATTGCCACGACAACCAGCTCACCTCGCTCATCGTCAAATACAATCCCAAGATGGCGTACATCGAGTGCAACACCAACCCCCTCACGGAACTCGACGTGACCCACAACCCCGAGCTCGAGCACCTCATGTGCGGCACTTGCCAGCTCACCTCGCTCGACCTCACCCACAATCCCAAGCTCCAGCACCTCGACGCATTCCAAAACAAATTCACGTTTCTGGACCTCTCCAACAACAAGATGATGAAGCGTCTCGACATCTGGAACAATCCCGACCTCGGCGACCTCAAGATAGCACAGATGCCCGGCTTGCAGACCTACAATTGCGCCAAGACAGGCATCACCAAGCTCGACGTCACACACAGCCCCGAGCTCAATAAATTGATATGCAGCTACAATGACATCTCCGAACTCGACCTCTCCAACAATCCCAAACTGATCATCCTCGAATGTCAGGACAATAGCCTCAAGACCCTCGACCTCTCGCACAACCCCAACCTGCGTTTTCTGTGGGCGGCGCACAATCAGTTTTCATCAATTGACCTCAGCGGCAACCCCTATCTCATCAAGGTTTACAAGGAAGGCCTCTATGAAAAATCGGCATACGGCGAGAGCGAGGAATGGGTCATCAATCTTGGCGGCGACGTATCCACCGGCGACGACAATAAGCTCTACCTCTGGCTCAATGTTGATATAGCCATCAATGCCAAATCCAACGGCAAGCCCGCCGCCGAGGAACGCTATTCGGAGCTCGATCCCGGAGTCAATGAAAGCGACTGCCTGACACGCGGATTTGTAGTCAATTATCTCTACAAAATGGCGGGCAGCCCCAATATTGGCGGCCATAAGTCGAGCTACCTTGACGTGGCAGGGCACAAGTACGAAGCAGCCTTGGTATGGGGCGAATTGAGGAAATTGTACATGGGCTATCCCGAATTTTTGGGCGATTACTGCGGACCCGACAAGTGGGTGACCAGGCAGGATCTGATGCTCATGTTGATGAGGTATGCGGAGGCGTTCAATATGAACCGCGCCATCGACTTTGGCCGCAGCGACGAGTACATCGATTATTATGACATCGATTACGACCACTGGGAGGCTGTCTGCTGGTCGGCTACGTGGAACATCATCGAGGGCAAGGGCGCAGAGGGCGCACCGAAGTCGCAGCAGCGCATCGACCCCTACGGCCGCGTCACACAGGCAGACCTCGACGCCGCCATCAAGAGGTTGAAGGAAGTGAATAATTAATCAAAATAATTTTTGCCTATCTGAATAATTATAAGTAATTTTAGCCGTTGTTTCACCTATAATGACCACGGCTATGAAAATCCTGAAAATCAAATACTTGATGGTGCTGTTGATGCTGCCGTCGTACTTATTTGCGCAGTCGTCATTCACCAAATACTACAACGAGGCGCAGGAGGCGGAGCGCAATGGTTTTAGCGCGAAGGCTGCTGAAAAATACCTCAAGGCTGAGCGCTACGCCACCAAATCCTACGAGAAAAACCGTGTCTGGAAGGCGCTCGCCGACAATTACAAACGCCAGTCGGACTACACACACGCCATCGACTACTACACCAAGCTCCTTTCGGTCTATAACGAGGACAATCGCAAGCGCGTGCTCCTCAACCTCAGCGACCTCTGGCTGCTCACGGGGCAATACCGCAAGGTCATCGACAACCTCAAGGACATGCAGGACGCGCCCGACGAATCAGTGCGCCTCACCAACCTCTCGGCGGCTTACACCAAGCTCGAAAAATTTGACGACGCCCTCCGCCTGCTCGACGGCGTGCTCAAGGACGAGCAATCGCGCACCTACAACATCGCCCTCCAAAACAAGGGCTACATCCTCTGGGCGCAGAGCCGGTTGCAGATGGCTGATTCGGTGCTTACTAAAGCCGTTGCACGTTTCCCCGAGACTGACGCCATCCGCTACATCTGCCTTGGCAACCTCGCCAAAGTGCAGGGGCAGCTCAAGAAATACGACGAGGCGATCCGCAATATCGACGCCGCCATCGAGTGGCAGAAGCGCAACCTCGGCGAAAAACACCTCGACTACATAATTTCGCTCCGCAAAAAGGCTGAAATTCTGCTCTCGTCGGGCAAGACCGGCGACGCCACAAAACAGTTCAAGGATTATTTCTACAAGGAGCGCGATTACATAGCCAGCAATTTTGCATTCATGTCGGAAAATGAAAGGCTCAATTTCTGGTACTCGCAAAAGCCCCTCGTGGACGAATGTCTTGCACTTGAAATCAGCGACCCCGACTTCCTCTTTGACGTGGCGGTATTTTCAAAATCGGTGCTGACCCTCGCCAACGAAAATTTTGCGGCGGCGGCATTTTCTGACAAGAACCTCAAGAAAATCTACACCGACATCATCGCCCTCAAAGCTGACTTGATTGTTGCCAAGCCCGCAGACCGCAACCAAATCCAGGCACAGATTGACGCCCTTGAAAAACAGTTTGCCGCGCAGAATCCCAAGTACAAAAAGTTCATCGCCGACCTCCAGATAGACCGCAAGAAGGTCAATCAATCGCTCAAAGGCCCCAACGACGTTGTCGTGGAGTTCATCTATTACAAGAAGGTGGACGAAATGCGCTACGCCGCCCTCGTGCTCAGGAAAGACAAGCCGGTGCTCTTCATCCCGATGTTTTCGCAATCGGGCATCGAGGATTATAAAATCAATGGCCTTAGCGTCAATATGCGCATCAATTCGTCAAGGGCATCGTTCAAAAACGGACTTTTTGCCGACACACTGCTCGCCGAAAAGATTTGGAAGCGCATCACCGACAATGTACCCGTCAACAGCAACCTGTATTTCGTGCCGGACGGCATATTCTACAACCTCGGCATCGAGTACATGTGTTTTTGGCGTCCCGACCTGAGGTTTTACAGGCTCTCGTCGTCGGCGGTCATAACGCAGAGCGAGACCCGCAAGCCCAAGACCGCGCTCGTGGCGGGAGGTTTTGATTACAATGACGCCTCCACGGTTGCAACAGTGCCGGATTCCATGCCCGACAGGACGGCGAGCCGATTCTTCAATTCCAAGGGCATCCACAACAATTGGAAAAATCTCCTCAGCTCCAGCGCGGAAGTGGATTCTGTGGCGAAGGTGTTGCAGGAATCGGGCATTGATGTCGTAAAAATCACTGACAATCAAGGCTCGGAGGATCAATTGAAAAAATACATCAGCGACGCCAACATCATCCTGCTCTCCACGCACGGATATTTTTTCAGCTCGCCCACCGTCAATAACGATTACGGCATGGCAGACAGCTTCTCCGCCGATTCGTCGATGACCGCCTGCGGACTTGTTTTTTCGGGTGTCAATAAGACCGCACTCGACAGCCCCGAAAACCGCTACATCGACGACGGCTGCCTCACGGGATTTGAGATAAGCACCCTCGACCTCTCCAACGCCGACCTCGTGGTGCTTTCGGCATGCAGCACAGGACTCGGCGAAGTGTCGCTCACAGGCACGTCGGGCATAGTCCGTGGTCTCAAAAAATCTGGCGCACGCTCGGCGATAGTTTCGCTTTGGGAGGTCAATGACGCCGCCACAAGGCTCTTGATGACATACTTTTTTGAATTTCTCAACCAAGGGATGTCCAAGCACGAGGCATTCAGCGCCGCCCGCGAAAAACTCCGCAACTTCGATGGCAAGGTGACAATCACGGTGCAGGAATTTTCACAGACGCGCATGGCTAACGTGACGGTGGAGAAGGAATTTCAGCCCGATTTCAGCAATCCGTACTTCTGGGCGCCATTTGTGCTCATTGACGGTATGTAAATCACAATTATTATTACTAATCAACCGGCAAAACCAATTGAATCATGAAAAAAACAATATTAGCATTGGCACTGCTTTCGCCACTTGCAGCAATGGCGCAGAGCAACGAATCCAACGGATACTACAACAAGGGCGTGGAGCTTTACAACGCCGAGCAATACCAGGAGGCAATCGGCTACCTCCGCAAGAGCGACTCCCTCGAGAAGAAGGAGCTCGACCCCACGTCGCCATTGTACCACCGTTCCAATCAGGTGATAGCCTCGGCATACAGCAATATTGCCATCGAGCAGTTAAACGCCGGACATATCGACGAGGCTCTCAAGACAGGCACAATTGCCCTCAACCTCCAAAAAGAGGCTCTCGGCGAATCACATCCCGACTACGCTCAGACTCTCAACATCCTCGCCACATTGCACTATTATTCAGGCAATTACAATGACGCCATCAATCTCGGCAAGCAGGCGTCCGACATATTGAAGGCTACACTCGGCGATGGTGACCCCGCATACGCGCAGTCGCTCGGCAACCTCGCCGACTTTTACGCCACCACCGGCAATTACAACGAGGCCATCAAGCTCGGCAATACCACCAAGGAGATTTTCAGGAAGGCACTTGGCGAAGGTCATCCCGACTACGCCCGCGCCCTCAACAACCTTTCGTTATATTATTACGACACAGGCAGATACACTGAGGCAATCGCCCTCGGCACACAGGCGGCGGACATCCGCAAAGAAGCCCTCGGCGAAGGTCATCCCGATTACATTCAGTCGGTAAGCTATCTTGCTGAATACAATGCAAAACTCGGCAAATACGATGAGGCTCTCAGGCTTGGCTCGATTGTGCTCGATTTCAAGAAAGCCACGCTCGGCGAAGGCAATCCCGAATATGCAATGGCTCTCAACAATCTCGCCCGCTACAATTCCAACATCGGCAATTACACCGAGGCGATACAACTCGGCAGCACCGCCTCCGACATCATCAAGAGGACTTACGGCACAGGACACCCCGACTACGCCATGGTGCTCGGCAACCTTGCATCATTCAATTCATCAATGGGCAACTACGCCGAGGCGATTTGGCTTGGCACTGAAGCCGCCGAAACCATCAAAAAAATCTTTGGCGAGGGTCATCCCGACTACGCCTCCGCCATCGACAACCTTGCCAATTACAATTTTCAGGCGGGCAACACCACCAAGGCGATTGAATTGGGCAAATTGGCGATGAAAATAAGGCTGCAGACCCTCGGCGCCAATCATCCCGACTACGCCACCTCGCTCAACAACCTCGCCTCATACCACGCCGCCAACGCCAATTTCAACGACGCCATCAAGCTCCAAAACGCCGCCATCGACATCCGCAGCAAGGCCCTCGGCACCAACCATCCCGACTACGCCCAATCGCTGGCAAACCTCGCGTCGTATTATTCGTCAATCGGCAATTACAACGAGGCGATACGACTTGGCAAGACGGCTCTCGACATCCGCAAAAACACTCTCGGCGAGCATCACCCCGACTACGCCAAATCGCTCCTTAGCCTTGCAGATTTCAATTCTAAATCCGGCAACAAGGATGAGGCTGTCAATCTCGTGACCCTCGCAATGGAAATCGACAAAAACAGCCTTGGCGAAAATCACCCAGCATACGCCGCGTCACTCAGCAACCTCGCCGTATATTATTCAGAGCAAGGCGATTACAAGGAGGCGATAAGGCTTGCCACAATCGCAATGCAGATAGATGAGTATAATTTTGGCTCCAACCATCCCGACTTTGCGACCTCGATGAGCAACCTCGCCGTGTATTATTCCATGGACGGCAATTACAACGAGGCGATAAGGCTTGAGACCGCCGCCGCCGAAATCCGCCGCAAGACCCTCGGCGAAGAGCATCCGTATTACGCACGCTCCATCAACAACCTCGCCGCCTACAATCTCTACGTTGGCAATTACGAGGCGGCGTCGCAGCAATTGAACATCAGGTACAACCTCACCAACACGTACGTATTGAAGAATTTTTCGACGATGACGGCACAGGAGCGCACCAACTTCTGGACCATACATTCGGTATTTTTCAGCAACACGCTGCCCTTCGCCGCCTACAAGCATCCCGACCCAACTACCAATACGCTTGCTTACAACGGACAGCTGTTTTCCAAAGGTCTGCTCCTGAACGCCGAACTCGAAATCCAAAAACTCATCGAGAAGAGCGGCGACAAGAATTTTGCCGACAAGTTCAACAAGATACGCAGCGACCGCGCCACGCTCGACCATCTCTACCAATTGCCGCCACAAAAAAGGCATATCAACGCCGATTCGCTCGCCGCAGTCATCGAGCGCGAGGAAAAACAGCTTGTGGAAACCTCCAAGGAGCTCGGCGACTACACGCGGCAACTCTCCATCAATTGGCAGGACATACAATCAAAACTCACCGACACCGATGTCGCCATAGAATTTGCCAATTTTATTGACGACGACAAGCCGGTGTACGTTGCCCTCGTGCTCAAGAAAAATATGCAGGCGCCCGAACTCGTCAAAATCTCCGTACAGACCAGCGATTCTACGGCGTATTACACCACGGCAGACCTCTACAACAGAATTTGGCAGCCGTTGCAAAAATACATCGCTGGCACAAAGAACGTCTATTTTGCACCGAGCGGCAAGCTGCACAGCATCGCCATCGAATACCTGCCCGACGATTCAGGCGAGATTTTCGCCATGAAATACAATGCGTACCGCCTCACCTCCACCCGCGAACTCGCATTGTCAAAACCTTCCAACCCCGGCAAAAAGGCGGCTGTATATGGCGGCATTGTCTATACATTCTCCAAGGGAGACTGGCAGGATCTCAAGGACAGAAAGGACGAGATTGTGGCAGAGTTCCGCGACATACCCGATTTTGAGGACGAAGACGGCACGCAACGCGCTGGCATCGGCTTCCTCAAGGGCGCACAGATAGAGGCGGAGGAAGTCACCGACATACTCCGCGAGGGCGAGTACCTCGTATCGGCAAGCAGCGATGTCAACGCCACGGAAGAGAGTTTCAAGCTGCTTTCAGGCTCTGGAATCAAGATAATGCACATAGCCACACACGGTTTTTATGAGCCGGAGGGCAAGAAAAAAAGTTTTTCAGATTATCTGACCAAGGGCAACGAAAATAACAAAGAGGACCTGTCGCTCAGCCGCAGCGGACTATTTTTGGCGGGCGCGGCGTCGGCTATCGACCCCAACAAGCGCAAGGACATCCCCGAAGGTGTTGACGACGGCATATTGACAGCCAAGGAGATTTCAAGGCTCGACTTCCAGGGGCTCGACCTCGTGGTGCTTTCGGCGTGTCAGACAGGACTCGGCGCCATCACGGGCGAAGGCGTTTTTGGACTTCAACGCGGATTCAAGAAGGCGGGCGCACAGACCATCATCATGAGCCTTTGGAAAGTGGACGACGCCGCCACCAAGGACTTGATGACCGAATTTTACAAAAATCTCATAGACGGCATGTCCAAGCGCGAATCCTTCATGGAGGCGCAGGGATTGCTCCGCATCAAATACCAAGACCCCAAAAAATGGGCTGCATTCATAATGGTGGACGGGATGTGAGAATTGACAATTGAGAATTGACAATTGACAATTGACAATTGACAGTTGAGAATTGAGAATTAATCTAAAAATCGAAAATAAAAAATTTGAAATAATGAGAAAGGTAGCATTTATAATCTTGATTTTGAGCGTGATGCCGTTCAGGATCATGGCGCAGGGCGATGAGGGCGGCGAATTGTCGTCTGTAATGTCGGCATTCAAGGAATTTTGCCTACGCGCCGCCAACGCCGCCGCCGACTGTGACGTGGAAACCCTCGCCGCCTGCATCGACCAATGGGAACCCGGCGAGTACGATTCGCAAGGCAACCCCATCAAGCCGGAAATCCTCAATTACAACGACGAGGAAATTACTTACATCAATTTTGGCAAATTGGACTGCATCGACTGCACCGGCGAGAGCATTGTCGGCATGCATTTCGGCTTCATACCGCAGGCTGTTGACAATTGGATATCCAACCAATGCGAACCCACCTCGATAGCCGACGCATACGCACTGCGGGAGGGCGAGAGTGCCGTGGAATTGGAATTTGAGGTGCGCGCATTGCAGCCTAATAGCAAGGTGACCTACCTCACCAACGGCACGGGCGACATCGAGATGTTTGCCGTGGCTGAAAAAGGCGGCTCAATCAAGCTCTCCATCCATTCCGTCGAAAAAACCGACCGCAATGGCAACGTCAAGGAGACCTCACTCTCCGACGACATTGGCGGGCAATCCTCGCAATTGGTATGGAGCATGTACCGCAACGGCGACATCGAAATCACCATCGAAAATACAGGCGACAAGGAGACCAGCTTCATCCTCGTCAAAAAAATGTAACCGCCGTTTAGCAAAGACAGAAAAAAATTTGCAATTCATCAAAATTGCATTATATTTGCTGTCTGAATAGACAAACAAAAATACAAATACAATCAACAATATAATGGATACAACCGTCTTGAAATGTCCTGGCTGCGGCTCGCCACTGCCATACAACGCCTCCCTCGGCAAGTGGAAATGCGAGGCGTGCGGCAGCGTCTATGACGCCATACAAGTCATGCAGATGGCGCAGGACTCCGACAAGGACATCGACACACAAAAACAGCGTCAGGCCACTCCCCCACCCTACATCACCAACGACGCACCGGGCATACCGCCTGAATATACTGGAGGCCACGAACCCCAGCCCAACCTCGATGTTTACCGCTGCAAAAACTGCGGCGCGGAGATGGTGGCAGACGAAAACACCGCCGCCACATTCTGCGTGTATTGTGGCAGCACGTCGATATTGAAGAGCAGACTCGAAGGCGAGTTCCGACCGTCGAGGGTAGTGCCGTTTGCTAAAGAAAAACAGGACGCCATCAACGCCTTCAAGAACCTCATGCACACGGAAAATTTCGTCCCCAACGATTTCACCAAGGAATCCAACATCGAAAAAATCACCGGTGTATATATCCCATTCTGGCTGTATTCAGGCACGGCGCAGGGACACCTGAGAGGTAAAATCCACCACGTGACAACCAGAATGGAAGGCAATTACCGCATCACCAAGACCGACATCTACGACGTGGAGAGGGCGGGCAGCGTGGCTTTCAGCGGAATACCTGCCGACGGCTCCAAGAAGTTTGACGACGACACGATGGATTCCATAGAGCCTTTTGACCTCACAGGACTCAAACCGTTCAACTACGCCTACCTCTCCAACTATCTCGCCGAAAAATACGACGTCACCGCCGAGGAAGACAAGGGACGCGCTGCCGGACGTATGAAAAACACCATCTACTCACACCTCATATCCACCGTCAATGGCTCGCTCATCGGCGAACAGCAGCACGTGCAGGAGCATATCTCCAACGTGGAGTACGTGATGCTGCCGGTGTGGATGCTCAATACATTCTGGCAGGGCAAGCCGTACATCTTCGCCATGAACGGACAGACCGGCAAACTCGTCGGCGACGTGCCTGTCGATAAGGGCAAGTGGTTCAGGTCGTTCCTGATTACTGCGGCGATATGCTGCGCGATAGCATACCTGATTGTCAAATTGTTTATAATCGAAGAGCTATGACACGAATCATCAGTATATTAATAATTGCAATCCTCCTGCCGCTATCGACGATGGCGCAAGACTGGCTGCAAGACGTGGAACGCACCTCGCAAAATCCACAGATTCACAAGCAGGAAATCATCAACCGCCTCGATGGTCAAGACCGCAACGACATCATCCAGCACGCACTCCGCACACCATACGTGAAGCCAGAGTACAAGGTGTATGACTATTCAGGCACATTCACCGACGAGGAGATCGAAACCATCAGGACGCGCATCAATGCATTGATAAAGGAAAGCAACATAGACGCCGCAGTGGTTTTCATCAGCGAATCCACATGGTATGACTATGACAACGAAGAGTTTTGCAAGGATTTCTATGATTACAACGACTTTGGCTGCGGAGCAAGTTACGACGGCTTTTGCATTGTAGTAAATATGGCTACACACAAGGGCGCGTTTTACGACACAGGCAGACCAACACGCTTGCATGTGGCGGGAAACAACCGTTCAAGATACGAAATGGAAATTCTGCAACCGTATTTCCGCCGCGACGATTATGCAGGTGGCATTGTTGCCTGCCTCAGCGAGTTTGAAAAAGACTTCCGCACCCAACTCGACTACGTACTCAACACCCCGTGGTGGCAACGTCCTGAATATCTGATTGCTTTTGCAATAGCTCTGCTCGTTGCACTCGGCATCACCGCAATACGCGCCCAACGCAAATGCAAAATTCAGAAAGCCGTACTCGCCACCAACTACGAAGTGCCAAATTCGTTCAACCTGACCGTCAAGCGCGACACATTCGTATCCACACACACCACAAGAACCTACGTACCGCCAAGCAGTTCGAGCAGCAGCAGAGGCTCGTCAGGCACGTCGCACAGTGGCGGCTCGTTTGGCTGGTAACAGATTTTGTGCAACCGTTTGCGTAGTTTTTGTGTAAGAAAAACGACGGATTTTACGCCGCTAAGGAGATTAATTGCCTACCTTAGCGGCGTAATTTATAATCCTAAACACGTACCAAACCATGAACACAAAAACATTGATCGCAACACTCTTGGTTGCAACCGCACTAGACGCCTCGGCGCAGCTCAAAAGTCCGTCAGGCAACCTCCAATGCGACTACGGCGTTGACAATGGCCAGCCGTATTACACGCTTAGTTTCAACGGCAAGACCGTAATAGACAAGTCGCACCTTGGATTCATCCTCACCCCCAACACCCACCGCGACTTCACCTACAAGGAGGACGTCAACGACCAGGATGTCGATCTGACCACCGGCTTCAAAATCATTGCCGAAAAACCCGACAAATTCTCCGAGACCTGGCGTCCTGTATGGGGCGAAGAGTCTGAGATTCAGAGCAGTTACAATGAAATGGCGGTAACATTCCAGCAGCAAAAGACCAACAAGGAATTTATCGTAAGGTTCCGCCTTTTTGACGACGGACTTGGCTTCCGCTACGAGTTTGAGCGCAAAAACGGCATCAATTACTTCGTAATCAAGGAGGAGCGCACCGAGTTCAAGATGACTGGCGACCACACTGCATGGTGGATTCCGGGCGACTACGATTCACAGGAATACCAATACACGGAGTGCCGTTTTTCGCAGATTCGCAGCCTCTTCGACGCCTCCACCCGCGACAATGCATCGCAGACCTTCTTCTCCCCCACCGGCGTGCAGACCCCGATGCTCATCCACACCGACGACGGCATTTACATGAGCCTTCACGAGGCGGCTCTCGTGGATTATTCCTGCATGAGCCTCACTTATGAAGAGAAGGGCAACCT
>JAEEGH010019654.1_pt1 | contig 14149 bp, 21 predicted proteins | sample 9134181 | NCBI WGS metagenome assembly JAEEGH01 (sample SAMN16246544, study PRJNA631951) | gut metagenome | biome: gut microbiome; feature: rumen; material: DP-attached | host: Bos | place: Iran: Karaj | collected 2018-10 | reverse complement strand
CCCGCCCACAAGGGGCGGAGATTCAGATCTCGATCTGGAAAGCAGGGCGAACGCCATAAGCGTCGGACGCGCCGTCGGCGCTCGCACCGCCGTTGTAGCCGACAAGCGCAAAATTCGACGCGGACACGACCGAGCGCAGCCACCCCCATTCGTATGGTTCGCCTTTTCTATCAGCGATTCGATGCCGACGGTCTTTTAGCCACTCGATCTGTCCGGAACACTTATCGAAATGCTCATCCAGTCCAAACATCTCCTGGATGGATAGCAGTGTCAGAAGGTCTCCATTCTCGAATGGTACCAGCTGATCCTTGATGTCTGTGTTCTCTGCGAGATCCTGCAGCTTCTCTCTGAGAAGTGATCCTTCCCAGTCGCCCTTGGTGGTGCTGGTCGGATTCATCTCCATTGCTTCGTCCAGGTAATCGTCTGTCAAGAAGAGCATTGTATCGCCTCGCTCCTCGATGGCCGTGGCGAAGTGCTCCTCTCCGGAGAAGTTGACCTTGATTCTGTCTCCGACCTGCAGGCGGTCTGCTTCTGTTTCGATTTCTCTCATAACTTTCATTGGTTTTTCCTCCTTTGGTTTGTACGGTTTTGGTAATGGCATCCATGCGAGCAAATCACCCGGATTAGGATTGTTTTCAAAGTATCCATCCGAATATATATCCATCATCACATATCCGTCACTTGTTGTGACGAGAACTTCTTCTCCATTCGACGGAACTTTGCAATTCATAATGTAGTCATACTCTTCTCCGTACGATTCGCGTTCTTCGTCAGTTAGTCGTCTTTCTTTGATTTTTACCCACTCCATGATCAACCTCCTGTTTTTTCTTTTTTCTTTTGTCTTTCTGATAATTGTTTCCACCCAGCACGCGCCACAGGATATAATCAGCACGCTCAGGCAAATCCACATACAGACTGTTTGATATTCATCCATTTGCCTTCCTCCTGCTTTTCCTTGTCTCGGCGTGATGATTGGCGTCATATCTTAGATGACACGGTGCGCATAGCGGCTTCAGATTCTCAGGGCGAACATCTGATGGTGTGTGGTTTAAGTGCGCCACTGTCAGCGTCCGCTTGTGAGTATCAAACGGTTCGCCCGGCTTTCGACACTGCTTTCCGCACTCGGCACAAATCCAACCAGCGGCTTCTTTAATCTTGAATGCTATCCGCTTCCAATCTTTTGGATATTGCTTGTAATCCATCGGCATTTTGGTGTCCTCTCAGTCTTTTCTTATTCTTAATCCGGATCCGGTTCCGGCTGAAAAACGCTTATAATGCCTTTTGCCATATTCAATCCGCAATTCATAAGATACGCCATGTTTACTGCCGTCTCGCCCTGATCCTCATTTTCTTTCTTTAACATTTCCATCTTGTTGTCGATAATTCTTTGAATCTCATTAAGGATATCTGTCGTGTTGTCGTTGAGACCTAAGATAGCGTAGCCGTCCTTTAGACCAAACTCCGGACAGTGACTCAAAACATATGTTATGGTTCTTTTTGTCTGTCGACCGGTATATTCTTTGGTCTCAGGATCCCATTCTTTCAGGATGATCTCATCGCCTACTAAATAGGTTTCTCCATCATCCTTTTTTCTCAATTCAAAGTTTTTTAACCCGGCTCTGATCTCGTCAAAGTATTGAGGATATATCTTCTTTTCGTGCGCCATGATCTCCTCCTCACTTATCTTCGCCGATATTGCTGGCTCCGTAGCCTTTCCTTTTGGACGCTCGAGCATACATCCAGATGCCTTTCTTCATCCTCGGCTTCTTGATCTCGCGGTAGTAGACGCTATGTACCACCTTGCCGGCATCGCGATAGCCTTCACGCTCTGCCTGTCGTCGGATCATCCCTCGGATGAATTTGCGGTTGAATACTGCTTTTGGGCTATAGCCTTTTCTGTCTTTTGTCATTGTTCTGTTCCTCCTTATGAGTATTTTTTGTGTGCTGCCTGCATATCTTCATCTGAGATATCAAGGTAGATCTGTGTGGTTCCAATGTTCTCGTGCCCGAGAAGCTTTGATACAGTGATTAGTTCCATCCCGGACTGAAGTGCCATCGTCGCTCCTGTTCTTCTAAACCGATGCGGATGAGTTTTCTCAACTTCCGCTCGCTGACCAATCTTCCGGACTATAGATTCTATCGTACTCGAGTCCGAATGCCTTTCTTCGTCTACAGCTTTCGGATCCATGTACCATTTGCACGATGTCTGTCTTCTTTTTCCTTTTGTCATTGCCTTTACATCGCCAGCGTTTTTAGCTCTTGGAAAAAGATATGGATTTTTGTCTTTTCTTTCGTTGAGATAATTTTCGATTGCCAGTACCGCTCTTGGTGTCAAATATACCTCTCTGTCTTTTGCTCCTTTTCCGTGGACTATAATTTTATCTCCATCTATCTCTTGAAGTTTGATTTGTGATATTTCCGAAACCCTCGCCCATGTTGAGATCAACGTCTCGATGATTGCTGTCTCTCTGTTTGATCTGCAAGCCAGCCGAAGCTTCTCAATCTCCATTTGAGTGAATGCTTTTTTCTTCTTTTTTTCTTCCTTAATTGCTTCCACACGTGCCATCGGGTTTTTGAGGAGTATCTCTTCGTTCCTGAGCCATGTGTAAAATGCTGATAGGTTTCTTCTCTCATTATTTGCTGTTGTCTTCGATACCTTGTCAACCTGCACTCTTTTGGCTAAATATAACCGGATATCATCCGTTGTTACTTCGTTATATGGTTTCCCGATTATTTCCAGCGACATCTTTACCGATTTTTTATAATACTCGACTGTTCGCCTTGATAATCCTCTGGCTATTTTCGCCATCAAAAACCGCTTGAGTATTTCATCGTTGATATCTCCTTGGTACACGGCGATACTTGTTTCTTCTTTTTTGATTTCATACCCGGAGCACGCGAGGCTGATTGCCATTTTTACATCCATAAAATCATCTTCGCTAATAAACGGAGTGATGGTATTGATCAATTCTGTTTCAAAATCAACTCTCATATAAGTGCCCCCATTCTTTTTGGAGTGTAGAGGATGTGAGATCTTTCTGTCTGTCTTTCATCATATGGATCTGTGAGTGTGCTTCCTTGCACTGCGATTCCATATATCCCAAGGAGTGACATCTGCACATAGCACATGTATACAGCATTCCAATCAAGATCCTGAGCGACGACTCTCATCTTTTTCTGATATGGAATTCCTCTTTTTTGGAGTATCTTTGCAACAGCTACTATCATTCCTCCACTTCCACAGGACGGCTCATTTATTGAGTAATATCCCTGATTATCTGAAAGTGTGGCTATATCTGCTGTCATTTCTGAAATATGAAAAGGTGTAAAGAACTGTCCTGCGGTCGAACTCCCAAATTCCTTTGACATAAATATCTCTCCGAGGATATCTGATATTTCTTCTTCGTATGCTTCTGTCAGCCATGCCATCATTTCAGAGAACTTTACGATAGTTTCCTTGCCATATTTATTGAAAATTGCATTGTACATTTTTTCTCTTTCTTGCCAGCATTTATCGTGGTTCAACCAACAGCTGTTTTGTATGGATAGAGCCATCACCTTAACCCAATCTGTAAAGATTTCATATTCTGAATACATCCCAGCCATCGAGCTTATAGTTTTGATAATATCGTTTTTGGGATTATTCATCCTACCGCCTCCTCGATCACATCCTGCAGTTCCATAAGTGGATATGTTATCGCTCTTCTATCTCCAATGTAGATTACTCGCCCGATATTCTTCCCGGCATCTACCACATCGAGCCACGCCCATGTGAATGAACTCCACTGAATAAGGACAGTACCGGATGGAATAATAGCCTTGTCGGTTCGGATCTGCCAGGGCAGGAGTGTTGGATCGTAAACTAACTTGAATGGTTTCTTTTGTTCCTGCATGCGTTTCTTTTTCTGGTCAGCTTCTCTTTTCTTTTTTTCTTTTGCTTTTCGAGCTTTTCTCTCTTTTTTCGTCTCCGATCTGATGAGCCATACCTTACGCTCTACCAGATAACCGTTACTATCCGTGAAGACATCCACAGCTCGTCGGCCACCGTTGTAGCGACCAAATCCACCGTAGTCCTCGATATGTCTTTTACCGATGCCTTCGATGTAAATCCATGACCCCATCGGTACCAATGGATTTCTTAAGTCTACCGCTGCCGTCCTGCCTGCCTTCGCATATGCTCCAGATGATGTGTCGTGAGTTCCGGATGGTGTATTACTCGATGCGGAATAAGTTGATATGTACCACTTCCCCAGCGGCTCTTTGATAGTCTTGGCAAGGCTTCCGCTGCCTAACAGGGCTATGCTAAGCAATATCCCTCCAATCACTCCGGATAAGAAGCATATGATCTTTTTTTCTTTACTCATGACTCCTCCTCTTTGTCTAACAGTGTTCTTTGCGGCATGCCTACGATCGGCATCAAGATCCACTGACCGTTTACGCACTCGAGCTCGTCCTGTGAGTTGACCTGCTCATTCTTCACTTCATCCTTAATTGTTATAGCGTTGTTGACTTTATAAGCGAAGTGAAGGCAGCGGGCTATTCTATCCGGAAGCTGCTTCTCCTCGATCTGAAATGTAATCTTTGCGGTTAAGGTTCCGTCGTCAGCTCCCTTGTTGATCATCTCGTTTATCAACTTCTGGATGCCTGCATTGATATCAATTCGAATAGGATCCATGACCGGATCTTCGATCTGTAAACCCTTTTCAAAATCTTCTCTCTTCATAATTCCTCCACTTCTACCTCATCGAGGTTTTTTAATATCGGCAGCGCAGGAATTCTTTTTGCAAAAGCATATCCTGCTTCCTGATTGCATCCTCTTGACTCTCTCCAACCTTCCATCTGATACATCGAATCGCATACTTCCATCATTGCGAATGATATGATCATATACTCATCATGTGTGAGCTTCGGAAGGGCAGCGGCTACTCTAACCGGGTTGATTATCTCAGCGCCTAAATATTCATCTCTGAGTCTTGCTTCCGCTTCTGCGAATCTCTGCTCCGCATCCTGCGTCCCCGTGATTGGACCTGAAAGATATATTCTCATGGTGTCTCCTTTCGTATTCTTTTAGGTTTCGGGCGTCGGACATAGCAAAGTCGATTCCACCTTGTTTGAGGCGGTGACGGATAGAGCCTTCCGATCGCCCGGTTTTTCTTGCGATCTCTCGAATCTGATAGATTTCCAAACTCATAGCTTTTTACCACATTTAGGACAATAATCAATGTTGAAGCCTATGATATAGTCACCATTTCTCAATACAGTCGCTCTCTGATCATCGTGGTCGATCTCGAGAATCCATTTTTCTCCGGTATCTCCTCTGCGATAAGTGATACTGCAGGTCTGATTGTTCTTGATGTCCTTTGCCTCAACCTCGCCCGGATCTACCACATCAACCTCCGGCTCCAGCATCGGATTCTCGGTCTCGTTTTTTTCCTCTTCAATCTCCGCTTCGCAATGTGTATCTTCGGGCTTTTCTGCCTTTTTGGTCTCGATTTTCGGTTTTGGTGTCTCTTTTTTTGGTTTTTCCGCTTTTTCTACATTGTCCGCGGGCTTTTTCTCCTCCAAAACCTCGCCAGTCAATTCCATGTACATTTCATCCGGTTTGTATCCGTCAATCCGATCCACGATCAGTTTTCCACGGATAGTATCCACCATCTGGTTCCAGGAGTAATCCGTGGTCTCTCCGCCGATCATCACTTTGATAACATTTCCCTTCAGGAAGAAGGTGGCCGAATCTACCACGATGGCTTGAAAGCCCGTTCCGGTAAATGCCATGTTGATGTCTCTTTCCGTTCCCGGACTCACTATCTGGCCAAAGATGTCTTTGAACCGTTCTTTAATCTTCGGATGTTTCAAAAGGTCCTCGATGCGGCTTTCCAACGGATCTTTTTTCTCCTCGCCGGTCATCGCCTGAATGAAGGATTCTTCTTTGGCTTTTTCTTCCGCCTGCTCGATGTCCTTTGTCAGCTGACGCAGGTCGTCACGCTTCATGTTCGGGTCGATGTCTTCTCTGACATTCTCCGGGAGCTTCAGCATCTCGATGAGGTTTGTCTGATTGTACTGGCTCCACTTATCGTCAAGCTCCGGTGAATTGCCACCGATGGAATACTGCTCGTTCAGAGTCTTAAACCTCGAAACCTGTGAAGCGGAATATCCATACGCGCTCTCGGCGAACTCGTTCACTGTACTGTATCCGCCCTCTTTGTAGCTTCCTGTCTCTTCCACGTGCCTCAGCACATATCCCAGCTCGATCGCGCCTGTCACTGCCTGTGTCATAGCTTTCTTGATCTTGTCGGTGGATTTTTCGATGTGCTGTCTGGCATCGTCCAGGGAGTCTAATCTCCACTGGCTCATAATCTCGTCCATACGTGTCCTCCTTTCGCCCCGCCGAAGCGGGGCCTCATGTATTGTGATGTAATTTCCTTGAGGTACCTATAAATAGTTTTTGCCGAAGATTCTCATAAACTCCTCGTGAGAATACTTCTCTTCAAACGTTTGCTGTGCTAAGCGTTTTAACATGAGATCCTTGCCGCCTTCTTTGTTTGGGTTATTGTGGATAGACAGCGGTCCTCCATATTCTCCGGCGCGGTGGCATCTGCACATACATATCTTTACCCAGAGTCCGTATTTCTCTGAGTGTTTTCTGTTTGGCCCTCCGAACACATGATGTTTATCTAAGGCTTGATAGGTGTCCTCCGGGTGCTTTGGATCATTCTCTGATTTATGATCCAAGAAAAAGCATCTGGTCTCATCCTGCTGTAGCACGCTTTTTGACATCTTTTTGTACCTTCTTTTTCAACTTATCCAGAAATGGTTTTATGACCTCTTCGTAATCCTCGGTCTTTTTATTGTTCTTCGCATAGGCTTGTTTTAGATTTCCTCCCATATCCGTTTCGACGGTATAAAAGGATTTGTCTGGGGCTTCCTTTTTTCTCAGGAATAGGATCATGCACTTATGTTTGATCATCTTATCAATATATCCGGCGCGGCCTACACAATTGTGTTGTGCCTGTCCTTCCATGACGATCTCTGTGGCTGAGGTAGCAGGACGGATGATAAACGCGTCATCCTCGAGGGTGAACCTTTTTACCAGTTTCTTTACGGAAGCTGCTAAAGCTTCATCCTTTGCTTCCGCTGCCTTCTTGGCCTGCTTGGCTTTTCTCTCTTCCTCGATCAGCAGTAGACTGTCATGAGCTGCGACTATATCATTCGGGAATAGATTAAATGGGTTCGCCATATCTATTTCTTCCTGATAGCACATATCGATGTAATCGCTGTAAGTATTCAATATCGACTGTTTGATGTGGTACCCATCATCTTTACCAGCCAAGTATTTATAAAGCTTCGTGAATCTGATCTCCAGTCTTTCAGTCAGCTGTATCATTTCCCGAATATCTCGATGATTAGCAAAGGCATATAATGTAGTTATGAGATCCTCCTGCTTAACATCCGTCTCTTCGAGTCTCTGAAGAGCTTCTATTCCTTCGATATGTATTATTGTGTTTTCTTCGGACTCCATGAGTAAACGCAGTGTTTCTTTTTTTATTGCAAGAAACTTGTGGAGTTCCATTTCCTTTGAATTGAGACGACCATAACCGTACCAGTATTTTTCATAAAGCATGTCGTCCGCCAACATCTCGAATCCGTTTTTGTAAAGACCTTCGATCTGAGGATGCTTCTTTAGTTTTCTTTCCAGACTAAACAGATCAAGCCCGTCATCAATAGCGATGTAGTCTTTTATGTATCTAAGTGTAAAGCCTGAGATGTCTATCCATTCCTTTTTAGATCCGTAAGTCGCCGGCAGATAATAATCAAGTTCTTTTTTATTATCTCTTAATCTTTGCTCGTTCCGGTTGTAATCGCAGTATGGTGCTAAATAGTTCTTTGTCGCTCCGTAACTTCTATTCAGGTACCAGCGATCACATTCTTCCGGAGTTTTCCACCCTTCATCGTAAAAGTATCTTTTTTCAAGCCATCTCTCCTCGCCATCTATCATAGAGATACAAAGATATTCATAAAAGTGTTCTTCCAGAATAGTGGCCGTTTCATCGACTGATTTTGGATTTATCCTATTAAGCCTGAATGTACGGAGCAGGAAACCTCCCTCGCATTTCTGAAACCACATGAAGAATCTGCTTGTATAGGTCGGAACCGTCTTGTAAGTTCTGGCTTCGATGATGTGGCCACACTTCGGGCATTTGACATAGTGACGATTTCTCAGTCTTTCGTACTCGCTATGCGCCGCGCAATTCGTACAATACCCAGCCTTCTTTCCGGCTTCATAAAGGATATAATGCTTTGAACTTTCGTGAGCCCATCTCTCCACCTTTTTTGGTATCTTCTTCATCTTGGATACAACTGAATCGATAATATCCTGCTTTGATTTGTTTATTCTGGCAGTTTTTTCTTTCTGCTTTTGTTGCTGCAGCTCCTCGATGGTATATCCGAATAGCTTTGTGTCAAGATGCTTGTCATAGATCGTTTTCGCGGTGTACCAGGTCGACGGATTGATCACGCGCTTCCCCCACTTTTTGCCATCCCACGTCTTCCAGCATTTTGGCGTCATCACGGTGATCAGCTCCGGCACATATTGCCTATTCTCTCTTATCCAGGAATAAATCCACACCTTTCCATCTTTTTCTTCTTCATGGATGATTCTTTGGAGATAGACATAATATCCTCTATTTTCCTTGAGGTCTTTTTCTCCTTTGTTCAAAAGTGCTTTCGGGATGGCTGGAAATTTTGGCTTCTCCATCCTCATGCCCCCTTGTAGTATTTTTTCATAATCTCGAGGGCTTTCCCATCAGAGACGATTGCCTTGTTACCATCCTTGTGATTCCTGGCGAAATCCTCCACCTTCTTGAAGGCGTCCTTCAGACGTTTTCCTTTCTTCCGGATGCCCTCGGCCAGTTTGATATCATCCATTTCTGATTTCAGGAGGTCGGCCGCCATCTTCTCGGTATCGTTCTTTGCCTCGAGGTCTAACTTGGCCATCGCTGCGGTGATTGGATTGCAAAACTCTTCTGTGAGGTTTGTCTCTCTTTTCTTTGCCCACTGTAAAGCGTGGCCTTCGGTAAAACCGTTCTCTACAGCAAAGGCTTTGAGGGAATCAAGGTCCCCCTCTTCTCGGAATCCGTCCGCATAGAGGTTTAACTCTTTGGCAGATCCCATCTCTCCAAAATCGTGGAAGAGATCATTCTTCGTGTCCTTTTTTGCCATACGTGTCCTCCATTTCTTCCATCGCATAACCACCTTTTTCGGTGGCCAGGATGGAACTTTGTTTGAATCTGTGATTTATGTCCCGGACAACCGTCAGATTCAGATTGCCCGCTTTCTCATAGAACTCTGTCCAAAGTTCTTTATGAGCGTTCAGGTTGTGATTTTCCTTTTTCATCATCATGGCCGAATATGGATTTTCGACATACATGGTCAGATCCGTTCCCGGCTTTACCAGTGATATGGCCCGAAGCGCTGCGAGGGCTTCGGCGTGCTGGTGGGATAGATGAGAGAATCCGTAGATCTTCAAAAAGTTCCTCGGATCTCCGACTGCTTTCAGGACGATCGCCACAGCAGCTTCGCCTCTACCATAAGGACCGTTCCAGTTTATGGTGATGAAAACTTCGGCTTTCATGGCGGATCTCCTCTCGATCTGAGCATAATATAGTTTTGATATGGGAATCCGTCCTGATTGATTCCCTCGTGTAGCGTTTCCTTTAGCACGATGAATCCTTTTTTATTCCTTGGATTCTTCAGGAAGGAATTGGCTTTCACTATCCACTTTTTGGTTTCCGGCCGGCGCAGGTTCTTGGAACATGTCCACATCCTACCTTTGCCTCCGGCTTCCTTCCACTGCTTTCTGCCTTTGATGAAATAACTGGCAATCTTTGAATACTCTCTATCCTTGGTTAAAGGTTTCAGATCGATGAAACCTTTGTCCCATAGTTTGTAGATCTCTCTGGCATCCACATCTCCATTCATCGCAAAGTGATGATGGAGTGCTCCCTTCTTTCCGAACTCGGTGAAAGCGATAAACTTGAGTTCTGTCTCGTTTTTCTTATACAGTCTCCGGAGCTTCCGCAGCAGATCCGTTCTGTCTTTCTTTGCCTGCTCGATAGTCTGCGGTCGTTCCTCCGGTTTGTATGTGAATGTCATATAGTAGTCGCCCGGGTAGAAGTTCTCATTCAGTCGGATGGTCAATTCCCAGATGTCTCTTCTGTTATGGCTTTCTATCTGTGATCTCTCCGTCTTATCGGTGGGAGGTTCCCTTCTGAGATTCCTCTTTTTCCACCTATTGGAGTAGTGATTCCTGACAATGAGTGTTTCCCCAGCGATGGTCTCCTCATGGATATATGCCATACGCCCTCCTGTGGTCCCAGTGTGGATGACCTTAACAAGGTCATAAGGGGCATTTCAGCCCCGCCATTTTGTGTTTTCGCTTGACTTTCCAGGGCATATATGGTATAATCATAGTGTCCTGAAAAAGTTAATAATACGTGTTCTTGGAAGGAGTCGTTTCGGTCGGCTCCTTTCTCCTTTTTATGAGGAAGATTTGACTAAATCTCTCAGTATGCCTCCCGGCTGGCAATATACCGGGAGGCTTCGGCAACCGTGAAAAACAACAACGTAACGACATTTCACTATTCCAAACATAAGGAGATTTGTTCGGTTGCCACGCGACGGCAGGGAATCGAACCCCGCTACTCTGACCTGCGGTTGATGTGTTTTCCGGCCTGAATCTCCAATTACGCCGCATAGGTATATGTTTATACCCTAAAGGGGTTGATCCCCTAAAATGAGGATAATTATCGCCACCATGAGGGCGAAGAATCCCGCTGCCGTTAAGACCTCTTTCAAAATCTCCCTTGCCGGCATATCTCCAAACAGATCTATGGCTTCATCAATTATTTCCTGGATCATGGTACCGCTGCCCTCCTTCGCAAGATATTGTTTTCGTCTTCGTCGGTACCAGCTGATCATCCGATGTCAATGTTGTTGAGAATGTCTCTGATCATCGCTATCCCGGAGTCAGCTCCGACAAAGATTTTTCTATTCGGTGATTGTGAGTTTTTGAAATAGACTTCGATGTACTCGCCATTCCGCTTCAGTTCCCTCACATCGTCTCCGGCTCTGGTGTGCCGGATCGTCATCGTGAGGAGTTCGAGTAGCGCCGTGACCGGTTCGTGGTCTGCGGATGCGGTACCCTTAAGCAGCTCGAAGAGTTCCCTGAGTCTGTATTCGATCCATCCATATTTACATGATTCTATGAATGATGGTGAGATATCCGGTGTGAGCTTTTCGATTTGTTTCCTTGCTTCTTCCTCCGGCATATCAAGAATGCGTTCGATGTCCTTGATTTGTTCGTTTATCATACGTGTTCTCCTTATCTGCTCCCGACTTTTAACTGGGCTTTCTGTGCGTCATACCCTCTTTGGATCTCTCTGTACATAGCCTGCTGGCCACATCCTACGGCTGAGGCAATGTCTTTCGTGCTGTATCCTTCGTCCAGCATCTTCTCGATCAGCTGCCTCTCTGCATAAGTGATCCTGTGGTGAGGTATTCCTTTTGTACACTTTTTCTCCAATTTGACATCACCTCCTGATTTTGGTAAAATAAAAAAATGCGTCAGAGTCGTTAAACTCTAACGCATTTTCGTTACTTTTTATGAAATGCGATTCAAGTCTCTTTGACTCTTTCGCATTTAATTATAAAACTTTCGCTTGCAAATGTCAAGTATAAATGCGAATTTTTTTATCTTACACAAGTTAGCGTGTCCCGCTGCCTATAATATCACGGTTTTTCGACGAGTTTTGAGGTTAGGCGATTTTGGCCAGCTCCTCTTTGAATAGTTCCTCTGATGATAGATAGTCAAACATCTTCCTCGGATAGGTGTTGATCCAGTCCTCGATTTCCTCTACATCCCTCTGGGTGAGGTAGTCAAGATCGATTCCTTTCGGTACGTGTCTTCGGATAAGTTTATTCTGGTTCTCGTTAGATCCCCTCTCATAACTGGAATATGGGTGACAGTAATAGATCTTTGTCCGGTTCTTCTTGTTTCTCCGGCTTCCTTCCATTCCCTTCGTGTCCTGGAACTCGGATCCATTGTCGACGGTGATGGTTTTGAAGATCTTCCGGAAGCGTTTGTCTCCGGTCTTTCGTTCGAGACGATTGAGGGCTTTCACGACCTCTTTGGTGGTGTGATGTTTTAATAGGAAGATGATCTCTTTTCTTGTCTTTCGTTCTGTAAGTACCAATAAAGACTTTTTCGAGACTCCCTGCTTTCCTACTACAGTGTCCATTTCCCAGTGGCCAAACTCTTCTCGCGTATCGATATCTGCCGGTCTTTTCTCGATGGAATCTCCTTTTGAGGCTCTGGCTTGCCTTTGAACGCTTCTCTTTTCCTGTTTCTTGGTTTTCTTGACCGGAAGAACCTCGTTTGTCAGTGAGAGGAATACGCCTTGGTCAATGTATGAATACATGGTTGTCACACATACCGTGAAGGTAAAGCCTTCTTTTTTCATCTTTGCGAGCGCCGCTGCCGGTGAGTATCCTTCCTCACAGATAATCTCCTCGATGCGCCGCGCAAATTCATGTTCCTTTCCGATCTTTAATCCCGGGCCTTTTGCTGCCAGGACTTCATCTTTATGAGCCTGTGCGATGTCCGGGCTATATCTCTCCTCATATTCTTCTTCAGTCGTCCTGGCAATGTAGGTTCCTCGTTTCAGCTCTCTGTATATTGTTGATAAATGGCATTCCAAAATCTTAGCAATTTCCTTTTTTGGGATTTTTGCTTTTGTCAATGCCTCTAACTTCAGACGATCATTGAATGTCAGCTGCTTATGATGAGATCCCATATATCCCTCTCTTTCCGAGGATGGGATTATTCGCCGAGCAACCACTCCACCGTGACACCGAGCGCTTCTGCAAAGACCTTTAGTTCATAGTCTGCGACAAACCGGATCCCATGCTCTATTCTGCTTATACTGTCTCTTTCCATCGTTACTCCTTTAGTTTGAACCCGAGCCGCCAAATTGCTCTGCGTTAGTTTCTTCACTACTCTCGCCTGTCTGATCCGCTCTCCTGAGATGTTACTCTTGCCTTCGAATGTGTATATCTTCATCCCGCTGCCTCCGTTCTTTTTGTGTTAATGGTCAACATTTAACTTGACATTAGCACATTTTCAGCGGTAGAATGTGTTAAAGATACACATTCATTCGTTTTCTTCAGAAAGGAGTGGTTTTATGTCGTTTAGTTCCTTTTTCTCACGTTTTCGTAAGCCCAAGGCTCCTGAGATTTCTATCACGCCATCTGTGACTTCGTCTTTTTCGGTCGTTGAGGTTGAAAATAAATATGCGACCAATCAATCCGTGAAGGATTCTCCTCAAACCGGGCATCCGAAGGATAATCTGAATTATTATCGATACACCGGTGAAGCTCTGTTTCTCCAAACAAACCGAATGCGGAAGGTGTCTGCAGATTCCTTTGATGTCGAATCCGCGATTGATGAGATCGTATCGCAGGGTTTTGATCGGGATTCCGTTAGTGTCAGCCCAGCATCATTCGATTCGCCGACTGATGGTCAGATTGAGTCTATGAAAGGGCATGGTGACTATATTCCGCCAAACCTCAGCAGTATTGACGCCTCATATCTGATCAGCCGATATATGAATGATGATCCTGCTCCGGATGTGAGGCTTCTCGAGTTCGCCACATCGAGAAAGATTAAACTTTCCTACTATATAGGAAGCAAAGAACTCCATGATAAGATATGGAAGTCTCTTTCTCAGAATGAGAAGTTTGCCTTTTTCCTATGCTGTGTCTCGAATGACTCTTCCGGCGATTGGTGCTTTGGTCGTTGGAATGAGTTTCTCGAAAAGGGCAAGACTCTGGAGTCGGATCCGAAATTTATGAAATCTTTCAAGGAACATTACAATCTTGGATACTTTAATGGGCTGGAGGGTACCGGGCGATATCGCCAGCGAGCTTGCTATACCATTGCGAAAGACAATCTGTGATAAAAAGAGCCGTCCGGATGGGCGGCTCTTCCTGATCTTCTTGGGTTATCATCTGCTCTCGATGTTTCTAATAAAATTGCTTACTTCGTCAACATCTGACCCCTCGAAAAACTCTCCATCATCATCCACTGTATATA
>JAEEGH010019653.1_pt1 | contig 14149 bp, 13 predicted proteins | sample 9134181 | NCBI WGS metagenome assembly JAEEGH01 (sample SAMN16246544, study PRJNA631951) | gut metagenome | biome: gut microbiome; feature: rumen; material: DP-attached | host: Bos | place: Iran: Karaj | collected 2018-10 | reverse complement strand
TCAAACCATTAAAAGAACAAAAGCATGAAAACAAATCTGCTGAATAAAATCTGTGCCCAAAAATGATGCGTTGATTCGCTTTGCGCTAATGGCTCCCCCTACCTATGAACAGGTTGATAAAGAGATTGATTTGATTGAAGAGAGGTTAAAGACTATATTGCGAAACTCTTGTTATATTTGCAACATCTTAAACCATTCGACTATGGCAGCAAAAAAATATCCGTTAGGCATTGCTTTCAGTGGTGGTGGCGCTAAGGCTGCAGCCCACTGTGGTGCGCTTCAGGCGCTAAAGGAGTATGGCATTCAGCCAGACATAGTATCAGGTACCAGTGCAGGTGCACTTGTAGCGGTACTCTACGCGTCAGGCTTTACTCCAAAACAAATGGTTGAAACCTTTCGGGGATTGAACTTCTTCAAGGACATTGTCACACCAAGTGTGCCAAAAGGAGGATTGTTTGATTCGCGTCCATTGACGGAACTGATTAAAAAAAAGCTGCCTTACAGCCGTTTGGAAGAGTTGCCTATTCCGACCTTCATCATCGCATCCGACATCGAACATGGTGTGCCAAAAGTATTCACTAAAGGAGAAATCGCTCCGCGAGTGGTGGCCTCTTGTTCCATCCCGGTCATTTTCCAACCGACATGCATCAATGGAATCCACTATGTCGATGGCGGAGCATTCCAAAACTTGCCCGTGTCGGCCATTCGCCAAAAATGCGAGAAGGTCTTTGCGCTCAACCTGAATCATTTGGAAGAAGACAAATACAAAGATAATATTATATCGGTGGCTTACCGTTCGTTTATGATGATGATGGTGACAAACGTGGCTGCCGACACAGCCCAAGCGGACCTCTGCATTGAGCTTGACACCTTCGGTTGCACGGCTTACGATATGTCGAAAATTGAAGAGCTGTTTTTCCGTGGCTATGAGAGCACCGTGAAAGTCTTGGAAGAGAATGGATACCAGCGTGTTATGCCAAAGGATATCAAGAGCTTCTCCAAGAAAAAACGCAAGAGAGACAGCATAAAGAGCCCTGAAATGACGTTCCACAATACTATACTAAAAGGGATGGCGGCGATTAAGTCTATAAGTAAAGGCAGCACCAAAAAAGAGGAATGAGATATGAAAGTCGGTCTTGACAAATAAGTGAAGCCATCTGACCTCATTAAACAATTTGGACGGACCGCTCGTGGTGAACGCCTCGAACGCATCCGAAAGTCACCTCATTTTGTGAACGATAAGTTCCAGAATGAGGAACCGGCAACACTGTTCACGGGTCAAGGCGGCATGCTGAAGAATATTGGGAAGTTCCTCTTTGGGAAAAAGCCGAAGAATAGGATTCCAAAACTGGGCGAGGTCCCCGTTATCAAGACTGACTTGAATTGCTTGCCCGAATCAGGTGATTTCTACCTATGGTTCGGGCATAGCTCTTTTTTGCTCTGCTTGGACGGAAAGACCATCCTCGCCGACCCAGTGTTTTACAAAGGCTCGCCCGTTTCGTTCGTCAATCGGGCCTTTCCGGGGACGAACCTCTACAAACCCCAAGACATGCCCAAGGAAATAGACTTTCTCCTCATTTCGCACGACCATTGGGACCACTTGGATTACAAGACGGTCACCGAGCTGAAAGGCCGAGTGAAGAAGGTGGTTTGTCCCTTGGGCGTGGGAGAGAACTTTGAATACTGGGGCTACGACAAACAACAACTCATCGAATTGGATTGGTATGAAAGTGCCACCTCCGACGGTTTGACCTTCCATTGTCTGCCCACCCAGCATTTTTCAGGGCGAGGCTTTTGGAAAGCCAAGACAATGCCAGCTTCATGGCTGATGGAATCACCATCGAGAAAGGTCTTTTTCTCTGGCGATGGAGGCTATAGCAGTCGCTTCAAACGCTTCGGGGAACAGTTCCCCGACATCGACCTCGCCATCATGGAGAACGGCCAATACGATGCCAACTGGAGCCAAATCCACACCATGCCCGAGCAATTGGGGAAAGCAGTGTCTGAACTTGGTGCAAACCGTTTCACCACCATCCACCATTCCAAGTTCTGCCTCTCAAACCATCCTTGGGACGAGCCTCGGAAAAACGAACGCAAGGCTGCGGAGCAATACGGGCTTCAACTGGTTACTTGCCAGATTGGCGAATTATTCCTTTTTGATCGTATTTTTGCATCACCAAAAGATAGATAAATGACCTTCTTCATCGAATCTCTCATCGCGTGCGCCTTGTTCACGTTGTTTGTGTTCCTGATGTCCAGGAAACCCATCAAGACCATTTTCAACTATCCTCCCGCCATCATCGAGCGATGCGACCAGTTGGGTTTGGTTGACGCCAGCAACCGTCCAGGAGGGGCGGCTTTCTACATCAAAAAGATTGTGGCCATGGTGGTCTTTGGTGTTTTGTTGGGCTTGTTGGTGAGGTATATCAACAGATGTGAGACTTTTTGGTGCGGCGCCTTGACGGCTTACGCCTTATGGGTGGTGGTCAATTGGTTCGATGCGCTGGTGCTCGACTGTCTCTGGTTCTGCCACGATAAGCATTTTGTTATTCCAGGCACAGAGGACATGACCGATGCCTACCATGACTATTGGTTCCACATCAAAGGAGCGCTTATCGGGATGCTGCTGGGTATTCCTGCGGCATTGGTTGCAGGGGGAATTGTGACTTTATTATGATCTCTTTATCCGTTAGCATACAAGTCATTCATCACCAATCCGGCAAGCGTGAAGCCGAAGATGGCCGTGATATGGGCCGAGGTGCCATTGATTTGGGCTTTCGATGAGCACCATTCATGATTGATGAGCTCGGGATTGCCAGCTGCAATGATGGCCTTGGGACACATGCAGGCACTTGTGCCACAGGTGCTTGCAGCACCTTTGTTAGGTAGCACCTCGGGCGAAAATACGCAGAGGAACTTTTTCTTCGGAAAGGTTTTAGCTTTTCTGAGACGCTTGCGGATCATGCTGGCCAAAGGACAACCATTCACCTCCCAAAACTCGGCCACTTGTATCTTGGTCGGATCCATTTTGAGTGCCGCCCCCATGGCAGAGAACAACTTGCCTGGGCATTCAGTGGCATGCAAAATGAGGTGTATCTTGTCCTTGAGGCTGTCGATGGCATCGATGATGTAATCGTAGGTCTCGAGTTGGAACTTCTCAGCATTCTCGGCGGAATAAATCTCCTGCATCGCATTGATTTCGGCCTGCGGATTGATCTCCAAAAGGCGCTCCTTCAGCACCTCCACCTTGACCATTCCCACCGTCTTGGTGGTGGCTTGCAACTGCCGGTTGACATTGGTGATACACACGCGGTCGCTGTCCACAATGGTGAGGTGACTGATGCCGCTTCGCACCAGACTCTCGGCGCACCAACTGCCCACACCCCCCACGCCAAAGATGATGACGCGCTTGCTCATGACACGCTCCATCGTCTCCTCGCCCAAAAGCAGGTTCAAACGGTTGAATATGGGGTTTTGTGCACTCATAGAATGGTTTTAAGGCGGCAAAGATAGTGGTTTTAGGCGAATTATATCTTTTTGCGCTATGATTTGATGAGGATCAGTCATCCTTAACCCTTAGGTTGCAGGCTTCGCCGATATTCGCTAGGCGACTGCCCGAGGTGCTTGGTGCAATAACGACTGAAATAACTCAATGAGGTGAAGTTCATGCGGTCGGCAATTTGGGTGAGCGATAGACGCTCGTCGTCCAAAAAGCCTTTCAGGATGGGCACAGTGGCACGGTTGATGTAACTGCTGACGCTGTGGCCTGTCACGCGTTTGACCGTGGCAGAGAGGTATTTCGGCGAAACATTCAGCCGCTCGGCATAGTAGCTCACCTCGCGCTCGGTGCGACTGATGCCTGTGGCGAGCAGGTCGGTTAGCTGACGGACGATGTAGGCGGTGCGGTCGCTATGGGTGTCGGTGGCCTCGCGTTGGGCGTGGGACTCGAAAATGTCGTAAATCATAGTCAGGCAAAGGCTACCCATCAGCTCGCGGTAGAATAGCAGGTGGCGGTCGTCCTTGCGGTCGCGCAGTCGATGGAAGTCCTCCAGCAGGATCTCTGCCTGGCGGTCGTCGAGCTTGATGACAGGGTTCTGGTTAAGGCTGATGCTGCCCCCGATGCTGTAGTTGTTCGACGGAAGCAATCCTCCAAGGAACTTGTTGTCGGCGGCGAACCACTCCACCTCCATCTCAGGAGCGGACACGAGGTTCTTGGCACGGGTGGGATTGGGCATCACCACAAGGTCGTTTTTCGCTATGTGGTAACATTTTTCGTTGAACACAAAACTACCTTCACCAGCAGTGCAAATCAGGTGCATGCAGGTGTGGGCAAGTTTCGGCGCGTTCATCGCCAAGAAATCCGTCGAGTATTGAAAGTCGAGCTTCATTGAAGATTATCTATAACTGAGGCGAGAGAATCATGATTCCTTAATCACAACTCTGGGGCTTCTATTGTCTTTTGTTTCTTTTCTTATGTATCCATTTTTCCTTAAGAAGGAGATTTTCCTGTCTATAGTGCGCTTTGATATGCCAAATAGTTTCGCCATCCTTGTGGCAGTATTATCGCCATCAACCCTTATAAAAGCAATGATATCCTGTTGTCCCTCAAATAATTGAATTTCGCCACCAGTATTGCCATTATTCTCGCCAACTTGTGTGAGTTCCTCCATTCTTTACCATCGGCATCAACCTCTTAACTGCTCGAAAGGAGATTGGAGTTCTAAGATATTATTTGGTTCCTATTTTATATCAGCCATGCACTTGAAAATTGATTACTCCTCGTCTTCTCCCTCTTGATCTGATCGGAATTCAAAAACGAGTTCTGATGCTGGAATATTACATTCCTCAAACATACCATGAAGAATATTAATCTTGGTGGCAGTACTGTTGTCAGTCCATACGTACATTCCTGGTGCAAGTTCGCGCCTCCACTCTTCTGGAGTGGTTGAGAAGCTGCACTTTTCGTTTGCGCAAAGCCATTCAATGGTTGAACGTTTCTCTAGTAGGATGTGTCCACAAACCTGAATGAGCATTTCCTTCCAAGTGTTAACCGTATATCTTACTCCATGAAGAATATATGCTTGCATCTTCTTGCCTGTGAACTCATAGTCTTCATCATCAAGCGATGCAGATTCCGCTTCACGTCTCAACGGTTCAAAAGTCGTAGTTGGCATAGGCCAGAGGCGCATAAATACATTCTGCAATTCTTTCTGACGTGCTTTCAATTCTGTTTCTGTCCATTGCTCACACGATTTCACAGAGTTATTCAAACGGAATGCACTATCCTTGAAGCCCTTCTCCATATCTCTCTTCTCAATAAACGTGAGATTGCTATATTGAGAATTATAACCTGTAAGGGTAAGATTTGCCATTGTGTGCAGATATTGTTCATGGATTCTTTCCCAATCTTTGCCTAAAGCTGCTTTCCACTTATCCGACAGAGTTTGTGGCATAATATGCTCTATGGTGATATTTTTCTCTGTCAGTTCCTTTACCACATCATGCCGTTCATTGTTATCCTGATTCTCCATGCGTTCCAAGATAAACATACGGGCATTAGCTGGCATCTTATAAACCTGACGAGTTTTAAAGTCACCCCTTACTTCTTCATCAGATGGGAAGACAGAAGAACGCCCCTTCTTCAACAAGACATAAGTTAGTACATCAATATACGAAGGTGCAGTATCATCACCTGCTTTGTTGACATGATTCAATACATCTCTATGGAGCGTTGCGAACACTTTGTTCAACGCATTAGATGGGAGATTACAGATGATTCTTCGTGCCCAATATGCTTCTATCACATCAAGTACGCGATAAATCTCATTTTCCGCCAATCCCACTTTTGATGCATAGTCGAAGAAAGCCATAAAGAATGGATAAGCAATGGTTGAATCCAGCGTTCGTAGCTGATTCAACTTCCTGTTCAGTCTATCTGTACCTATCGTTGCACCATCCACTTGGCTATATATCCTGGCATAGTGATGCATATCTTCCAATAGCGTTGCCCTGTCAACACTTATATCTTCGGCATACTCTTTAAAGATAAAGTATATCTTATCGATACGGCCAATCTTTCCTTGCTTCATGGTCAGGTAATCGCGTACAAAAGAAGATGGGTCATACTTTGTGAACTCTTCAATTGGGTTCCAATACCGAGTATACAAGTCATCCTGCTCAACTGGTGCGAGTGACATTAATAGATAGTTACGTATTTTGTCTGCTTCGCTCAAATCAAGACCTGTAGAATTAAGACTTTCAAATATTAACTGAGGGTCGTCATCTTCGTCAAGACGGATATTGATGACTTCCAGTTTCTTGATGGTCTCAAATAGTTCATCAAGCGTTAAACCCGCACGAGTGATTTTATCATAGAAGAAGTCGTAGTTACGTGTAACATTCGATTCTTTGATGTACTGCTCTTTAGGCTTATACAGCAAAGCGTCAAAAGCCTGCATGTCTTTCTTGATCGGTTTTAGTTTCACCTTTCGTTCGTCTTCTTGGTATTCATCCACCAGATAACGCTTAAAGATTTTCTCTACGAGTTTAGCATCAGTCGCTTCTATCAGTCCTTCCTTCCTGGCATTTACCATCGCAATGAGCAACAACGAAACAGTAGTAATTCGTTGTTGACCATCAATGATGAATCGATCTTCTGTTCCTGATTGGGTACTTGACACAATGCTGCCAAAGAAGTGACTCCTGCGGTCACTATTATGCAGTTTCATCAAGTCTTGAAACAACTGTTCACAGTTTTCTTCTTTCCAGTCGTAATTACGCTGGTAAAGAGGAATGATGAACCGTTTGTCTGATCCATCAAAGAACTTTATTAATGGTTGTGCATCACCTTTCATGATTAGAATACGGATTTGATGTAATTGATCAATTCAACATTATTACAACTTGGAATCTCCAGCGCTCGACCTCCTTTGAAACCATGTTTACACAATTCTTGTTCGGAAAGTTTTGCGCCATCATATTCTTCGAGTAATTCAAGCTTGTAAGTGATATCATTTGGAGGCGTTTCCACCCAATATGCATAATCTTCGCGTTTGCAGTTTTCTGCAGTTACCACCATTTTGAAACGTACACATCGTTCATCAGACATAAACAGATACACAACATCTCCAATGGAGAAACGTGCTCTCCCCATTCTCCAACTGACAAATCCAAGATTGTGAATTGCATCTGCATGTCTACACCTTTTTCTGTTGGCAAAGGCAAGCCAAGTGCGATTAGATATTGTCATTTTCTCTTTGTTTTTTATGAAATTTTAAATAGTTTCAACAATTCATCAAGGAAATTTTCATATAGGTCAAATTCACTATCCTCTATTTTATTGTTGCGTAGCTGTTTCGTTATTTTCTTTTTGACACTATCTGGAACTTTGTCAAAACGTTTCATTTGGTAATATCTCGGCTCTTCTGCGACATGAGGAAGTTGTATATCTCTATATACTGAATGAGGGTAAAAATCTTCTATATAAAAGTCATTTGATGTATTATCGACAGGGTACTTCTCGTGATAAAACAGTGTATGTACCAACTCTATTCCTAGATCGTTTATAGCTTTTGATCCATCTCTTCCTGCGCTATCATGATCAAACACAAACACAACAGATTTGTAAAAATCAATATTTGGTACAATAACAGAATTACAAAACTCTTCTGCATTCTCTGCGCCTCCTTCAAATACAAGTGGTATCTGTTCCAAGAGTTTATATTTGGGATTTTTTCTTGTCCAAACCTCAATAGCTTTGTTGATGTGTAAAATATCACCAGGTCCTTCTGTAACAATTAAAAATGGTGATGCTGATACGATTGCACCTTCCATAACACCAAGTGCCCCTCCTGATATGTTATTAATTGCTTGAGCTATAGCAATGTTCTGCTGCTGACCTTCTTTCATAAAAACTATATTATCCCGTTTTAAAATATCTACAAACACAGGTGAGTGCGTAGTGAGAATAGTCTGACCTTCAAAAGATTTTACAGCATTGAAAAGTTCCTTTTTTCGTGATATATGAGTATGCGCATCTGGTTCGTCAAGCAATACTAATGCATTCTTATCACCAAGAATCTTAGTAATAAACTCTATTAATATTAGTTTTTTCTCGCCTTCGCTTAAAGCTTCTAATCCTACAATTGTTCCACTAGATAGTTCTAAGTTATAATCAATATTTTTTAGTAGTTTATTTTCTTTTGACGTGAAGGCTGCAAATAAGAAGAGGAAAAATTTTTCATCTTCACCATATAGAGCATTTGATCTTTCTTTCAGTTCTTCTAACGACAGAGTAATTTTAGCTGAAACTTTTTTACTCCTTTCTTCTACAATTATAATACCATTGTCATTGCCATTGTCAAGTTCTGACATTTTATACAAGTCATCAACAGCGAAAATAGCCTGCAAAAGTTGACGAGGCTCATTATCTTTCCAATTTTTAGCAATTTCAAGATCAATCTCAAAAGTAATAGATTGAACGCTTTTTATTCCTAATTGAGTACTGCAAAATCAGCGATATCGGTTCTAACAGAATGATCTGTAAAATATAGTGATAATAGGCACAAATCCCAATAGTATTTATTAATATACACCATTGGCAATGTTGGTAACTCATCTTGTGCTTTCAGTTGCTTTACAAATTTATCGTAGCTAGGTTTGTAGCACTTATTGAATAGACGCAAATCTTCGCCACTATAATTAGCGATAATCCTTGATGGTAGAAGCTGTGCCGATTTTAGGTCATTGATAGTTTTACTTACACCGTTTACTGTGCCACTCAAGGAGCCTGTGGAATTTGTCAATACAATATTGTTGGCATCAATTGTGTAATCTATTACGTATTCAAAATCTATAGGAGTCTCATTAAATGCTGAATTAAATATATAAGAAACTGCCTCGAGTAAATTACTCTTACCAGAGCCGTTCTCTCCAACCAAAGCTATTATGCCCTGATTGGCAGAGAAATCAAATTTTTGTTCTTGGATATTTTTATATCCTTTTATATTAAGAGTTTTAAGTTTCATATCATTCAAATATTTTTTGTTCAAATTCTTTGTAAGCAGTAGATATTAATTCTGTAGATAAAGCCTTTAGTTGTTCTTGCTTGTCTTTTAATGATTTAACAAAATCTATCAACTGCATTTGTTTGCTTATAGGTGGTACTACAATATCGTAGTTCTTTATTTTTTCTGCATTCAAATTTGGTTGATTATTACCAGAGGCCATTGAACGTATATCATCGTATCGAAACTGCAGGTAATACCACAAGTAGTCAGTAAGAACCATTGAATTATTAATGTCATACAATACAGCACATGCTTGGTTCGTAGCCGCATCTATTCCAAGTTTTGCAGTTCGTCCTCTTGTTTCCCCTTGCCCATACATAGCCATAATTAAGGAACCTTTCGGATATAATTTAGCACTACTATTATCTATTGCATCTTGCGATATTTTCTCATCTGTATCAAAAATAATGTTGTTCAAAACTTCTCCTGTTTTTATCCATGGAATATTACCTACATAATACTTCTTATTTGTTCTTGAAGGAGTGCCACCGCTACCAATTTTACAAAGTGATTGTAGTTTGTAAATAGGATAGTTGGAAGATATTTTATGTTTTACTTCTTTGTTAAAGCCGACACCCCATTCAGAAAGATTAGAAAAGGAGACAAACAATATTTGTCCAGATTTTTCTCTTTTTGGCCTATTGTCTTTTATTCTAAGTTGACTTTGAAGGTATAAAGTCATCTCTAAAGGTACGGACTTTAATTCTATTGTAGCATCCTTAGCTTTCAATACTTTATCATTGTATTCTTTCAAAATTCGCTCTTGCTCCTCTATACTTGGCAGAGGAATCTTCTGATTGAGGAAAGCGTCAATATCAATACGCTTACGATTGGTCGTTCCGCTACTACATTTACGAGCAAACTCTATAAACTTTTCAGTTGTAGATACAAGAACTAAGAACTGAGGGATTATTTTTTCTGCATCTACATCAAATACAGGAAAATCATTGGTTACTATGGCACCTTCTAATTCTGCTGGAACTATACCATAGGCTCCGTTACGAGCATCAATCTTTGACATGATAAACTGTCCGGTATGAACGACATGCTGACGCTTAGTACCAATTTTAGAACCTAAAATGGCTTCACCATTGTTTCTTGGAACAACACCTCCATTATTGATTTTGATGGTTACTTGTTTGTATTCAACATCATCTTCGACTTCAATGATGTCTTTGCTCTTAACAAGAAACGCCCCAATCCTTGCCATTGGGTATTTCTTGGTAAATCCAAGATCTTCTTCATCAGCATACTGGACACTCCAATTGGGAATGTCCTTATAGTTTGCAAGATGTAGATACTTATATATCATATTTACCATGTCGTACTAATCTTTACCATAAAACACCTCAGGTTCGCTGACCATACCATCAAACTCTCGAATACGAGTCATGCTACCATCATTATATTGATATGAGGTATTGGCATGTCGTGTATCCCAAAGGTTGTTTTCCTTTCGATAATTGGTAAACTCTTCCAAAAGAGGTTCCAAATCGTTTTCTATCTTAATTCCAATAGAGTTGATGCCCGCACGTTTAATGTCGGCGATTGGAATCACATAATCAAAACGTTGCTTGACAAGAGCCTTTGTTTCCTGGTCTATCGCTGCTTCAATTTCTTTCTTCCTTGCTCTAAGTATTTTCTTCTCTGCAGCTGGCAAGACCTCCTTTCCTCTTTTAGCCAAGTCATTTTCTATCGAAGTTAATTCCTCGATATATTTGTCTTGAACTTCTGCGAAAGCTTTAACTTTTATACCATTGTATTGCGCCTGTTCATCTTCCGTAAAACGCTTGAAGAACATGAGGCTTGGTTTAACTGTTGCACCAGCTGCCATGAATACATCTTGTGGAATAGAAACTATCAGTAGAATCTTAGCTCTACCCTCAAAGTATTCTCGCACATTCTGCAAATTGGTATTATTCAGCACACCTTCTGGCAAAACGATGCCTAAACGTCCTCCAGGCTTAAGCAAGTTCAAACATCGATCTATAAACAGGACCTCTGTAAGTCCACTCATCTTACCAACTCCAAATTGGTCAAGAATAGATTCGCCTATATGGTCATTCACCTGCCCAAGGGCTGTAAGATAATCCTCACCATACCGCTTGACATACGCTTTAATTTTGGCATCGTCTGTAAACTTATCAGCCTCGGTGATTTTTATATCTTTATCTACACGGGCACCAAATGGAGGATTAGTAAGAATTACATCAAAACGGCCATCCCAAATACCATTGACATTTAGCAGCCCGTCATGATGATGCACTCCACCATGACCATCACCATGCATTATCATATTCATCTTAGCCGTGCGTGCCATACGTGGGTTTGCATCGGTACCATAAATGCAATCAAAAGACAAACTACGTAATCTTCCTTTCGGATTATTGACATCGACCTCAAAGTTCATTTTAGCGAAGGCATCAGAAACTTTAGTATCTATAGCTTCTTGCTCTTTTGGCTTCAGATCATTATAGTTGTCTGGAATAAGTTGAGCCTTGATTTCTTCCTTTCGCTGCTCCAATTCTGATTCAATCTGCTCACGTACATACTCAAAAGCTCGGATCAAGAAACCACCGCTGCCACAGCAGGGGTCACAAATATATTCACCCTCCTGAGGGTCAAGAACTGAAACCATAAACTCAACAATGGTACGTGGCGTGAAAAATTGGCCTAATTCTCCACGGAATGTACGTCCCAAGAATTTCTCAAATGCAATACCTTTGACATCATCAGATGTCGTAGAGAGATTATAGACCTGAAGTTCCTCAACAATCTTTTCGAAACTTGTCTCTCGAATTCGGATAGTTTCATTTGGATCGAATAGATTATCTTTAGAAAAATCTTCCTTGGTCTTCTCAAACAAGAATTGATAAAACTCTGGAGCATCTTTTGACTTGTATGTATTATAACTTTCCTTCGCTTTAAGAAAGGCATCTTTTGAGAAAATTTGGGCGCCTGTATTGTCCCGCTCATAGCGAATCTTAATAAAGAGAATTTTACTAATTTCGTCAAAAGCCGCTTCTGGGGATAGCTTGTCATTATTTCGAATGATATTATGACATTTATAAAGAAGACGAGAGAACTCATCTCGGGTGAATGCTTTTGTCTGATTTAGCAGTTCCTTCACCTTCTTCTCGTCTGTGGCAGCCTCTGCGGTAGGTATGTCAACAATTTCTTCTAAACGTTTAGGCATTTCGCCTTTTACGACTTTGAATATTTTTGTTTCCTTTAAATTGGTCATAACAAAAAAATCCGCTCCAGACATTGATGCATAACTATTACCTTGATAATAGTCTTTCTCACGAATAGAAACAGATTCCGCTTTACACTCAACGACAATTATTGGGCTTTTCTGAGGATTAGCAGTTTTGTCTTCCTTGCTTCGCCACACAGTAATGTCTGCACGAGCCCTGCCCGTGCCACGTCCATTTCCCATTACGACAGGGACTTCTTGACCCATTTGGTCAAGTGAATAACCATAGCTATCTACCAAACGACAGATATACCTTTGGCGTACCTCCTCTTCTGGTTTTACAACTAACCACTTATCTTTAAGCGGGGCATAAATCTTGTTATCTTTTATTTGTACTTCCATAAGTGGATATTTTTGTAATTTGCAAAGATACGCATTTTTACTTGGATTGCAAAATAAAAATGAATGTATTTATCATAACGCAAAATATTTCTTTAATTTATGAAAATAATGATGCTTTTTGTGAAACAAATATCCCAGTAAGTTGCTGTATTTTTGCATCGTAATTCAAAACCTGACAACGATGCAAGAACAAAGAGTTGACCCCAGGCTGACCACAGCCGAAGAACACGCGGAAGGTGTGCGCCAAGCGCAAGTCCTTTTCAAACTGAACCACACGATGCCTTACACCGACGAGTACAACGCCCTTGTGCGTGAGCTCTTCGGCGACAACCTCGGCGAAGGCGGCTGGGTGATGCCTGGCCTTACTGGCGTCTGCTTCGACCGTGTACACATCGGGAAGAACGTGATGATCATGAACAATTGCCTGATGATGGCCCGCGGCGGTATCACCATCGACGACGGCGCGATGATTGCTGCTAATGCCCAACTCATCTCCAACAACCACGACCTCTACGACCGTCAGATTCTCCTATGCAAGCCCGTCCACATCTGCAAAAACGCTTGGATAGGTGCTGGTGCCACCATCCTGCCTGGCGTGACCGTCGGAAAGAACGCTGTCGTGGCCGCTGGTGCGGTTGTAACCAAAGATGTGGCACCGAATACTATCGTGGGCGGCAATCCTGCAAAATTCATCAAAAACATAGGAGGATAGTTCTTGTTTAATTAGATCAAGAATTAGAGAATTTTAGAATAAACACAAACAACGAAATCTCTCGTGACATTTGAAATAAATAAGAATTAGAGAGAAAAACGCAAGCGTTTTTCATGCTAAAATTCCAAAGGATTTCAGTTAGAAAAAACTCTAATTCTCAAATTCTTGATAAAAAAGAAAACACAATGAAAAAAGTAATCTTAATCGTAGCGACAATCATCTTAAACATTATGACCATGAACGCACAAAACCAACCTTATTTGACGCTGAATAACGGCGTGAAGATGCCCCAATTCGGACTCGGCGTTTACAGCATTCCCGCTGGGGAAACCACATACAACTCGGTATTGACTGCCTTGAAGGCGGGCTACCGCCACATCGACACCGCACATGCCTACGGCAACGAGCGCAGCGTAGGACAAGCCGTGAAAGATAGCGGCATTCCGCGCGACAGCATTTGGATCACCTCCAAACTCTGGCCCAACGAATACGGTGAGGAGATCACCCCCATCCAACTCGACAAGATGCTGGAACGCCTTGGTCTTGAATATCTTGACCTCGTATATCTGCACCAGCCCTTAAGAGACTACAACGGTGGTTGGAAAGCACTTGAAACCGCTTTGGAAGCCGGCAAAGTGCGTGCCATCGGCATCAGCAACTTTGACTTCAGCGACGAACTCTTCAACTCCATCGTGGAACCTGCCCGCATCAAGCCGCAGGCCTTCCAAATCGAGTGTCACCCATACGCACAGCGTGAACATTGGCAGGAAA
>JAEEGH010019651.1_pt1 | contig 14150 bp, 10 predicted proteins | sample 9134181 | NCBI WGS metagenome assembly JAEEGH01 (sample SAMN16246544, study PRJNA631951) | gut metagenome | biome: gut microbiome; feature: rumen; material: DP-attached | host: Bos | place: Iran: Karaj | collected 2018-10 | reverse complement strand
CACCAGGTGACATTAAAACGAATACGGCACCCAGTGATGCCATTGTATTGTTTGATGGGAAGGATTTGTCGGCTTGGACAAACGGTCAGGGCGGCCCTGCTGAGTGGATTGTGAAAAATGGTATTGTTACTGTAGACAAGACGAAAGGTGACATTGTGACCAAACAGGAGTTTGGCAGTTTCCAACTTCATCTGGAGTGGTGTGTACCTGAGGACATTGAAGGTGAGAGTCAGGCTCGTGGAAACAGTGGCATCTTCCTGCAGGACAAGTACGAGGTCCAGATTCTGGATTGCTACAACAATGAGACGTATGTGAATGGTATGACGGGCAGCATCTATAAGCAGACTCCTCCTTTGGTAAACGTGATGCGTAAGCCTGGTGAATGGAACGTTTATGACATCATTTACACTGCTCCCATCTTCAAAGAAGACGGCACTTACCTGTACCATCCCTATGTAACCGTTATCCAGAATGGTGTAGTTCTGCAAAATCACACGGAGATTTGGGGAACCACAGAGTACATTGGCTGGCCTCGCGTGGCACCTCATGGCAATGGCCCTATTCGCTTGCAGATGCATGGAGACCCCAGCAAGGGTATCTCCTTCCGTAACATGTGGATTCGCCCCATGTAGAAATAACAGAGAATCCTCTTTGAGAGTTTACATAAGAAGAAGGGATGCCCCCAATGGAGCATCCCTTCTTCTTATGTCCGAATGACGTTGTCTATTAGAGCTTGTCGTTGCTTCCCAGTACATCAACGATCTTGTGAATGTACATCTTCTTCATGTTCTCGCGTGCGGGTTTCAGATACTGGCGAGGATCAAAATGGCTGGGGTTCTCTACGAAATGCTTGCGAATGGCAGCAGTCATAGCCAAGCGTGAATCAGAATCGATGTTGATCTTGCAAACAGCGCTCTTGGAAGCCTCACGCAGTTGCTCCTCAGGGATACCTACAGCATCGGGCAGTTTGCCACCATACTTGTTGATGGTGTCAACCTCATCCTGGGGAACGGAAGAACTTCCGTGCAGAACGATGGGGAAGCCAGGAAGCTTTTTCTCAATCTCGTGGAGAATGTCGAATGCCAATGGAGGAGGAACCAATTTGCCAGTCTTGGGGTCGCGAGTACATTGCTCAGGAGTGAATTTATAAGCTCCATGGCTGGTACCAATAGAGATAGCCAAGCTATCGCAACCGCTGCGGGTTGAGAAATCGATTACCTCTTCAGGCTTTGTGTAGTGAGAAACTTCGCTGGCAACTTCATCCTCAACACCTGCCAACACACCAAGTTCTGCTTCAACGGTAACATCGTACTTATGAGCATACTCAACAACCTTCTTGGTCAGAGCGATATTCTCTTCATAAGGCAGGGAAGAGCCGTCAATCATTACACTGGAGAAACCATTGTCGATACAATCCTTGCAAAGTTCGAAGGTGTCTCCATGATCCAAATGCAGAACAATCTGAGGATTGGGGCATCCCAATTCCTTGGCATATTCCACAGCACCCTGAGCCATGTAGCGCAGGATGGTACCGTTGGCATAGTTGCGAGCACCCTTGGATACCTGCATGATAACGGGTGACTTTGTTTCTACTGCAGCCTGAACGATGGCCTGCATCTGCTCCAGAGTGTTGAAGTTGAATGCTGGAATAGCATAACCGCCATCCACTGCTTTTTTGAACATCTCACGGGTGTTAACCAAACCCAATTCTTTGTAACTTGTCATAATTGTTTTTTATTAAAATAAAACTATCTTCTATTTAGCGGGTGCAAAGATACAAAATTGTTGCAATATTTGGATAATATTTGACTGTTTGTTATAATTCCTTAACCAAATAAATTTGGGTTGGGAAGTGATCGCTGTATCCATCTTGCCATTGTCCGCCTGCTGTCGTGCGCTTTGGAGAACCTTTGTATTTGCCTTCTTTCGTAATCAAATAATCTGGCATGTATATCTCGTTTTTGAAGAACTTGAAGGTAGAACGATCTTTGCCCACCATATTCCCAGTAATGATGATTTGGTCGAAAAGGTTCCACATGTTGTCATACAGCAAGGTGCCTTGTCCTTTTTTCCTCAAAGTTTCATACCAGGGGTTAAAGAGATCCTGATCTCCAACTTTCTTCATTTTGTTCTTTGCTCCCAAAGCTGTTATAACGCTGGCATTGTCTGGGTCATCATTCAGGTCACCCATAATGACTATACGTGCATCGGGGTCTACTGATTGTATGGAATCGACGATTTCACGGCATAGGCGTCCCATGAATTCGCGACTGGGACTATCAGCACCTCGAGAGGGCCAATGATTGACCATGAAATGGAAATACTCACCCAACAGGTTTCCCTCGACATGAAGGATACCACGGGTGGTATAGCCGCCACTGAACTCCTCATAGCCCTTAGGAGGAATCAACTCATGTTTTTTTACCTTGAACAACTTTGGGTTGTAGATGCATGCAAGATCGATACCACGTCGGTCTGGACCTTCCACCAGAATCCCTTCCATGCCAATATTTGCCAGTTCTGGTTGGGCTAGCAAGTCTTTGAGAACATTCTGGTTTTCCACCTCACTCATGCCAATGAAGGCAGCACCGCCCTTCACACGTTCTGTGCAGAGTTCCGAAAGAACCTTGGCCATGTTGTGCAGCTTGTGAGAGTATTTCATCTCGTTCCATTGGAAAGAGCCTGTAGGCAGGAAATCGTAGTCATTCTTCCCTTCATCGTGGATAGTGTCGAACAGATTTTCTTGATTGTAGAATGCTATGCCACAATAGATAGTTCGCTTGCCCTGCTCGTTATTAGAGTTGGGTTCCGCGGTCTTGTATGAACTCAGGCTCAGCAGGGCCATGATTGCCACTATTGAGAGAATGCTCTTTTTCATCATCTTCAGTTACTTCTTAAGTATAATTACGCGCAAATTTCTAAAAAAAAAATGATAACATAGAACTTTTCTGATTAAATTCATTGATTTTATATTTTTTTTCCATGAATTGTAAATGTTCCTTGTTTATTTTGATTAAATTTGTAACGAAAACTAATAATCAAAACACAAATTAAATCGTAAAACGAATCACATGAGTAAAGGTGCTAATTTGTTTGTTGTAGCTTTGTGTCTGAGTACCAGTACATTGGCGCAACAAGAAGTCAAGACCGACACACTCACCACCAGCGATGATTTCGATTACTCGCTAACGGAAGGTCAGATTGACGAAAATGCAGAGGCTGCAAGTACCATTACCTTGGTATCAAGTTCGAGAGATCCTTTCATGGATGAGATAGGTTTCCTTTGGAGCCCTATGAGATTCAAGTATAGGGCTCTGGACAACCAGTACGTGGGAAACTATATTAACGGTGTGCAATTCAACAACGTGGAGACTGGGCGTTTCAGTTTTACAGGTATCACAGGTGGTCTTAATGATGCCACCCGAAACAAAGAGGGGGTGGGTTTCCTTGAACAGAGTTCCTTCTCCTTCTCTCCATTGGGGGGCGCTACCAATATCGACATTCGCCCCAGTCACTATGCTGCAGGTTCTAAGGCCGGCATTGCAGGAACCAACCGTAACTATGTTCTGCGTGGTACCTATACCTATGCAACAGGTATCCTCCAGAACGGATGGGCTTTTATGGGCTCACTGGGTTATCGGTGGGCAAACGAAGGTGTTATCGAAGGTACTTTCTACAACTCTTTCAGTTACATGGTTGGAGCGGAAAAGGTATTCAATCGTCGTCATAGCCTTAGCCTGACAACCTGGGGCGCTCCAACTGAGCGGGGGCAGCAGGGAGCAGCTACGGAGGAAGCATACTGGTTGGCTAACTCTCATTATTATAACCCATATTGGGGATATCAGGATGGCAAGAAACGCAACAGTCGTGTTGTTTCAGAGTTCTCTCCATCAGTGATGACTACTTGGGATTTCAAGATTAATGATGACATGAAGCTGACTACTGCTGCCGCCATGACGTTTGTCAACTATGGATCTACAGCCTTGAGTTACAATAATGCCTGCAACCCAAGTCCCGTTTATTACAAGAATATGCCATCCAGCGTATTCAATGTATACAACGACACCTACAACAATGCTTCGTGGCTGGGCGAAAATTATGGCGTTATGGAGCAATATCAGGCGTTGTATGATTACTGGACAGGTCCTAAGGCAAACCGTCAGATCAATTGGAATTTGCTGTATGCTCAGAATGAAGCGAACAATTCGACAGGCAAGTCTGCTTTATATTATCAGGAAAAACGTCATAACGACCAGCGTGCCTTCAATCTATCCAGTATTTTGGATGGCCGTTTCAATACCTATGGATCATATGTTCTCGGCATGAACTTCAACTCTACTCGCGGTCATCATTACAAGACGATGGCCGATTTGCTGGGAGCTGAGAAGTTCATCGATGTGGACAACTACTCTCTGAACAAGTATGGTAGTGGAAGCAACGAGTATCAGAATGATCTCGACAATCCTAACCGCAGTATCAATGAGGGCGACATCTTTGGTTACAATTATTTGATAAATGTAGATAAGATAAAGGCCTTTGGAAGCAATACCTGGAAGGTTGGCAACTTCTCAGTGTCTTATAGTGCTGATATCGAAGGAACTTGGATGGAGCGTTATGGTAAAATGCGCAATGGCCGTGCTGCTGATTTCTCAAAAGGAAGCAGCGGCTGGGCCCGTTTTCTGGGAGGAGGAGGTAAGGCTTTGCTTCAGTACAACATTGCCACTTCATTCTTTTATGTGGGTGGTGCTATCGTGTCTCAGGCTCCTTTGGCTTATAATTCTTTCGTGGCTCCACGCATCCAAAACAATTTTGCCAACAACCTGAAGAATGAATGGTATTATGGCGGCGAAGCTGGATATCAGTGGTATTTCGGTCCTGTGAGTGGTAAAGTTGGCGGATTCTACAACCGCTTCAACGATGTCACTCAGCAGACGGGATTTTACAACGATGACGCATCCTATCTGACCTATCTTACTATGACGGGTATTCAGAAGCAGTACATGGGAGTGGAGGCCGCTGTTACCATTAAGCTCTATCGCAATCTGAAACTGAATCTTTTAGGTACACTTATGGATGCCAAGTATGTCAACAATCCCAATGCCCAATTGGCATACGAGGGTTCCGACTACGAGACGATCACCAGCATCAACACGTGGACCAACGAGGTTACTGGCGAAAACCGTCCCTTGCAGGTTTTCATGAAAGACGTGAAAGAAAACAGTACTCCCCTGACTGCTGCCTCCATAGGATTGAGTTATAATATCAATGGATGGTATTTCGATGTGAACCTCAACTATTACGATCGTGTCTACGTAGGGGCTTCTTCTTACCGTCGCTTGGGTAATGCCGTTGAGGCTGGCATGAGTGGTTTCGCAAGCAACATCTCCGACATCAATGTCAACACAGGTACCATCAAGACTGCATGGGATTATGCTCGTGAGCAGAGCGCATCGGGCAGTGGGGCTTATGTTTACGACGCTCAGACGGGTGAGATTTTGACAGGGTATGGTCCCTCTCAGGAGAAGTTCGATGGCGGATTCATGCTCGATGCCAGTATCGGCAAAAGCTTGAACCTGAGTAGAGGCAAAAGACTCAATCTTAACCTGGCGGTTCAGAATATGACCAATAATCGCAACATGCGTACAGGTGGTTACGAACAGAATCGTGCCGACCGATCTTATGATTATCAGTTCTCCAAGAACTCTTATTACTATTATGCAAATGCAATCAATGCATTTCTGAATATCGGACTTAGATTTTAGACATGACTATGAAGAGACATTTGACAAAGATATTTGCAGGTTTGCTTCTTCTGGCATCTTGCATGAACGATTACGATGATATAACCGTCTCCAATGACGGGTTCACGGCAACAAACATTGGCGAACCCACGATGACCATATCGCAATTGCGTAGGACTTACAGTAGTGCTATCGCCAACAGTTCTTACGAGAAGATTACTGAGGACGAGGTTGTTGAAGGTGTGGTGGTTGCCAATGATATCTCTGGTAACATCTACCAGTTCATTTACATCCAGGGCTTGAATGCCGATGGAACTCTAAATACTTCAGAAGGTGGCATTGGAGTTGGCATCAAGGGACTTGGATGTCTGTACACCCTGTTCCCCGTAGGCCAGAAGATTCGCGTCAACCTCAAGGGACTCTGGATAGGCGGTTATGGTGCTTCCCCTCGTATAGGCCAGCCCTATATCAACACGAATGGTAGCATGCGTTTGGGGCCTATGCCTTATGCTATGATGCAAACAAATATCCAGAAAGTGGGAACCCCCAATCCTGATATGGTTCAAGCCCGTCCTGTGGTGGCTTCTGAGTTGACTTCTAACAACATCACTCGGCTGACACCCATGCTGGTGGTGCTCAATAATGCCCAAATCAGCGATGCAGGTTGGCCCTATGCTCACTGGGAGGTGGGTGGAGATACCTATAGCGAGTATCATGACATTACGATTGGGAACACCATGCTGAAGCAATTTCTCTACACCAGTACGAGTGCCCAGTTTGCTGGCGATACGATCCGTGCTGGCCGCAAAACCATATACGGACTGCTGGGGCGCTATTCCAGTTCTTATCAGCTTTCTCTGCGTTCATTGGACGATATTGTAGAACTTGAAAAATAATTCATCATATATATGAAAAGAATATATCAATTCCTGCTTGTAGCAGTCGCCGTTATCGGCATCAACACTTCCTGTTCCGATGTGCCTGCCCCTTATGAGGTGAATCCTGGTGCTAACGGAGGTGGCAAGACACTTCCTTACAAGAGTACAGCTCTCAATACAGGATGGACCATGCATTGCATTTCTGCCAATGAGCCTTGGAGCCAGGGTAGTTCTTATATTCAAGCTACCGGCTATCAGGATTGGGAGGGAACTGGATCCAAATCAAACGTCGAAGTCGAGTCTTATCTCATCTCTCCTGCCTTCAACACAGCTTGCGAGAGTGGTAAGGTCCGTTTCTACTTCGACAATACCATCCGCTACACCAACAATGTGAGTGGCTGGCATGACTATGAGAAGATTTTTGTCAGCAGCAACTACGACGGCAAGAACTTCGACGCTGCCTCTTGGGAGCAGATTGCCTGGACTCCCACAGCCAGTCCCTTCACTGATTGGACGCTTTACACCAGTGGTCAGATTCAGCTTCCTGAGGCTTATGTCAATAAGGATAGTGTCTACATAGCTTTCTATTTCTATGCCCCCGGCAATGCTTCCACTACATGGGAACTCGAGAACTTCATCATTGAGGAAGGCGAAGCAGACAACTCTTCTGACGTTCCAACTCCCATTGAAGGCAGTGGTTCAGGTACAGCCACCGATCCTTATAATGTGGCAGCTGCCATCTCTTTCACCAGTGCTCTTGCTGCCGACACCAATTCTGATCCAGTCTACATCACGGGTATCATCTGCAGCGATCCCAATATTGATACGGGTCAGTTCGGTAACGCCACCTTCTACATCTCTGACGACGGTACCGACATCAACCGTTTCTATGTGTTCCGCACGATGGACCTGGGCAACCAGAAGTTCACCGATGCCAATAAGCTGAAGAAGGGCGACAGGGTGGTCATCTATGGTCCTCTGGTCAACTATCGTGGCAACACGCCAGAAACGGTAGGCAGCAAGACATACCTTATCTCTATCAATGGATCTTCGGAAGGCGGTGGAGACACTCCTGACACCCCAGATAACCCAGATACATCCGAGGGCGTATCCATCAGTGGAACCACAGTGACCCTTACCAACCCAGGAGTCGCAGCAGGAAACGAGTCCATTAAAATCGACTTCTCCACTCTTAGCTTGGATAATGCTGCAGAAATGGGTACTGTAACACTCTCCGACGGCACTACGATTGTTTTTGACAAGGGAAGCAACTCGAATGCTCCCAAGTACTATACTGCCACCAAGGGCGCTCGCGTGTATGCCAACAATACTATTACATTTAATGGCAAGAGTAAGATAGCTCGTGTCGTGATGACGTGTGACTCATACAATAGTGTTGATTACGTGGGTAATGCCACTGCTACAATCTCTGTTTCAGGTAACAGTCTTGTCTACACCAATGCCAGCCCCAATGCAGGCACGCAACTTCGTGTACAGACAGTCACCATTATCTATGCCGAGTAAGAGGATTCTCGAATGAAGAAATATGCCATGCTCATGATTGTTCTCTCCATTGGATTCGCGTCCTGTGGAGATGACGATATGGAGCCTTCTATTCCAACGAATAAAGAGAATGTGAATGCCAATCTGGTGGGAATTGACAAGACGGTTTCCCGTCTCGAGATGCCCCATCTGACTTCGCGCTACGATTACATTTGCCACAAGCTTACGGATGGAACGATTAACTATACCCTCGAGTACGATCGTTCTCTCTATCATGCCCATTGGGTGGCATACACCTATGATGCAAGTACGGCTAAGAGGAATTATACCAGCCGCACCAATGCGTGGGCTCCTGATCCAGATGTTGAGCGGAACTATCGTCTGAGTGCTCAGCATTTCCAAGGCTTCAGTCGTGGCCATCTGGTGGGTAGCGCAGAACGTTATCAGAGCCGTCAGGCCAACGAGCAGACCTTCTACATGAGCAACATGTCCCCCATGATAGGCAATTTCAACAGTACGTATTGGGGCGAGATCGAAAACAAGGTTCGCATCAACTGGGGGAGCATGGTAGTGTCGTCAGGCAGCAGTTTCTTTGGAGGTACGCTTTATGTGGTCAAGGGTGGTACACTCGATCAACTCCGCAGGACTATCCCTGTCGAAACCGTAATGGGCGAGATGGTCGAAATGGCTGTCCCCAAGTATTATTGGATTGCATGCCTCTTCGTCTCCAGTAGCGGAAATGCCAAGGCAATAGGTTTCTGGCTCGAGCATAAGGATTACAACAACGATAGCGATTCCTACCTCATGCAGCTTCGCCGTCAGGCAGCCATGTCTATCGATGAGTTGGAGAAGAAGACGGGGATTGACTTCTTCTGCAATCTGCAGGACAATGTCGAGAATCATGTGGAGGCTACCTACGACATCAGCCAATGGAGTGGATTGTAGCCGCCGTTTGGTTCCCTTCCCCTTCGAGGAATATATATTATATAATGTAACACATGTTAAAAACAGAAATAAAGATTTAGTGTTATGGAAAAACAAAAGAATAAGATGATGAAGCTTGTTCCCGTCATGCTTTGTTTCTTTGCGATGGGATTTGTTGACCTCGTTGGCATTGCATCCAATTATGCCAAGGACGACTTGGGGCTCTCAGACACGATGGCCAACATCCTGCCCTCTATGGTATTCGTATGGTTCCTTATCTTCTCTGTACCCACAGGTTTGTTGATGAACAAAATCGGACGTAAGCGCACCGTATTGCTCAGTTTGCTTATCACGATTGTCTCGTTGGCACTCCCCATTTTGGGCAACAACTTCTACATTATGATTATTGCCTTCTCCCTATTGGGCATTGGAAATGCACTCATGCAAACCTCTTTGAACCCCCTCGTGGCAAGTGTAATGCAAGGAGGGCACTTGGCCAGTACACTGACCTTTGGCCAGTTCATCAAGGCTATAGCCTCCTTCATGGCTCCTTATATAGCCATGTGGGGTGCCATGCAGTCCATTCCTTCCCTCGGACTAGGCTGGCGTGTGCTTTTCCCCGTCTACATGACGATTGGCGTCCTTGCCACCCTATGGCTCGGCTGGACCCATATCGAGGAAGAACCCCAGGAAGGCAAGCCCAGTACCTTTGGACAGGCTTTGGGGTTACTTCGCAATCCCATTGTCCTCCTCTGCTTCTTGGCTATCATTTGCCATGTCGGAATCGATGTGGGCACTAATACCACGGCTCCAAAGATCCTGATGGAACGCCTTGGCATGTCACTCAATGAAGCCGCCTTTGCCACCAGTCTCTATTTCTTCTGTCGTACCATTGGCTGCCTCACGGGAAGCTATATTCTTACCCGCATCAGTAATCGTGCTTTCCTGCTCTTCAGCGTATGCCTGCTTGGCATAGCGATGGTCGGACTCATGGTAGGCCATACCAAGTGGATACTCTATAGTGCCATTTGCGTTCTCGGCTATGGCAATAGCAATCCCTTCTCCCTCATTTTTGCCCGTGCTCTGAGTGCTGTACCTGACAAGCAGAACGAAGTTTCGGGTCTCATGATTATGGGACTCTTCGGAGGAACCATTTTTCCCTTGTTCATGGGGTTGGCCAGCGATGCTGTCGGTCAGGTGGGAGCTGTCATGGTGATGTCTATTGGAGTCGTTTATATGGCTGCTTATGCCATAAAAGCAGGGTAAAATACTGATATTTATAACTTTTCCCGCCAAAAGATTTGGCAGGTAAGGGAAAAAAACGTAATTTTGCACGCTGAAACGAAAAAAAGCGTCCATTGCACATATAGTTACCACTGTATAGACAAAAATATAGACATAACAAATACAAAACATACAGATATGAAAAAAGGACTTCATCCAGAGAATTATCGTCCCGTTGTGTTCAAGGATATGAGCAACGGCGACATGTTCCTGAGCCGCTCTACTTGTAAGAGTAATGAGACCGTTGAGTTCGAGGGTCAGGAATATCCCGTAGTAAAGTTGGAGATTTCCAACACCTCTCATCCTTTCTATACGGGTAAGAGCAAATTGGTTGACACTGCAGGTCGCGTTGATAAGTTCATGAGCCGTTACGCTCGTACCAAGAAGTAATCTTCGTCGCACAACATTATGCAATCATACAATAAGAACCCTGAGAGCTTGACTTTCGGGGTTTTGTTGTATTAGGAGAGGGGAGTTGCTCCTTTGTTCGGATAAGCATTTGCTAAATACGCCTTTTTTATTTTGCTTATTACCTGTTTATTCGTATCTTTGTTCCCAGGAAGAACAAAGGAAGCATAGATGAAAGGAATGAGAATTAAAGTTGAGAGGGTTGGGCAAAGCCTTGCCGTGCTGTTTGTCGTACTGATGATGCAAGGGTGCAGGACGGGCGGAACAGAGATTGTCAACATGCAGTGTGAGTATCAAAACCATCCCATTGGAATTGATACGCAATCACCTCGCTTCACATGGAACTATTCAGGCGACACCACTTGGCAACAGAGTGCTTTCCGAATCATTCTGGCAGACAGTCCCAGAGGGCTGAATCGCAAAGGAGAAGGCTTCCGTTGGGAGAGTCCAATCACCCAGTCGTCTCAGATGCTGACAGCCTACACGGGCAGTGATTCCCTGAAGCCTCACACTACTTATTACTGGCAGGTAGAGGCGAATGGGGCAGACGGCAGGAAACACGTTCTCTCGCCTGTCGCTATCTTCGAGACCGCCAAGATGAGCCAGACAGATTGGGAGGCACATTGGATAACGGACGGACAAGAGCGTACCGAACATGTAGCCCCCTTTCTGAGACGCACGTTCGTGGTGAAGGGCAAAATCGTCCAGGCCCGTCTTTATGTCAGTGCTGCTGCCTATGTAAAATTGGAGTTGAATGGCCAGCGCTTGTGTTCCACGAGCCTGAATCCAGGATATACCCACTATGACCACCGCAATCTCTATTGTACCTATGATGCCACATCAGCTTTGCATCAGGGGCAGAATGTCCTCACAGCTGTGCTAGGCAATGGCTTTTACAATGAGATAGACCGCCTTGGTGTCTGGGACTTCGATAATGCATCGTGGCACGGACGTCCGCGTCTGATGTGTGAGCTTCGCCTGACCTATGCCGATGGTCGTATTGAGACCATCGCTTCTGATAAGTCCTGGCAAGTATCCCAAAGTCCTTTCCTGGTCAACGACATCTACTCAGGCGACACATATGACGCACGTTTTGAGCAGCCCTCAACTTGGAAAGCCTGCATCTTAGCGGAAGCACCATCACCCAATCTTGTGGCTCAGCAGATGCCTCCCATCGAGGTGGATACGATATATCACCCTGTTTCCCTTCGATCCATTGGCGACAGCATCTATGTCATTGACTTCGGACAGAACATGTCCGGCTATGCACGACTGACGTTGCAGGGACCGGCAGGTACAATGATAAAAGTGCAGCACGGTGAGGAACTGGACTCTGACGGGCGGTTGAATGTTGATCGCATTACAGGTCTCTTCGACAAAGGGAAAGGTTTCGGCTTCCAGACGGATGTTTACACATTGAGCGGACGTAGGGATGTGCTGCGTCCAGAGTTTACCTATCATGGTTTCAGGTATATTGAGGTGCATACGCATCCTGATGTCAAGATTAATAAAGAGGATGTTGAGGCACTCTTTGTCCATACCGCAATGCAGCCTGCTGGTTGGTTCAGTTGCTCCAACGATACGCTCAATCTCATCTGGAAGGCCGTACGCCAGTCTTATCTCTCCAACTTCATGAGCATTCCCACTGATTGCCCCCAGCGCGAAAAGAATGGCTGGACAGCTGACGCACATATCTCCCAAGAGATTGGGTTGCTCAACTTTGATTCCTTCACATCCTACGAGAAGTGGCTCGAGGATATGATAGACAATCAGCGCTCTGATGGGCAGATAGCCGACATAATCCCTTCTTCGGGTTGGGGCTACGGCGTAAATCCTGTCTGGTCTGCAGCCCTTTTCATCATCCCCATGAACCTCTATCTTTATTCTGGCGATCTTCGTCCCATTGAACGTGCCCTTCCGTATTGTCGGAACTACCTGCATTTCTTGGCAGGACACGAGACAGAACGTGGGAGCATCGCAAGTGGCTTGGGCGACTGGGTGCCCTACGACACCCGCACTCCTGAGGAGTTTACTTCGACGTGTTACTATTACTACATTAATCACCTTACAGCCCGTTTCTGTGAACTCTTGGGGCAAGATGGAGTGCAGTATGCCAGCAAGGCCGAGCAACTTAAACAGTTGCTCAATACAGATTTTCTCGACTCTGAGACTGGACTCTACTCCAATGGTTCTCAGGCAGCACAGGGCACCGCTCTCTATTTGGATATCGTTCCTCAGCAGAGGCAACAGGCTTTGGCAGAGCTGCTCAGTAGAATGATAATTCAGGGGGGAGGGCATCTCGACTTCGGTATGTTGGGCAGCAAAACAGTGCTGCGCATGCTTACGCGCTACGGACATGTGGATCAGGCACTGGATATGGCACTCCGACAAGAAGCCCCCTCGTGGGCAGCATGGATTGCACAAGGTCATACTACACCGCCCGAAGAATGGATTCCCAAAGAAGGTTCCTCGCTGAATCACGTCTTTTTGGGCGACATCAACGCTTGGATGATGCAGTCACTTGCAGGCATCAATTACGATCCGCAGCAACCAGGTTTTCGTCATATCATCATTGAGCCCTGCATCCCTCACCGTCTGCAGTGGGCAGAGGGCAGGTATCAGTCGAGGGCAGGACGTATTGTTTCGAGATGGGAACGGCGTGACCATCAAATTGTCCTTACTATAGAGATTCCTGTCAACACGACAGCGACTCTACGTTTGGGTGGCAAAGAGAGAGAAGTTGGAGCAGGAAAGCACATCCTCCTCTTGCCTGAGCAGTAAGAACATCCAAGCATCAAATGGGCCTCACCTAAAATTTCGGTCTAGCGAGTCACCAGTCCTTCATGTTTTTTCAACGTGTCGGAAAGATAAAATCAACACGTTGAAACTCCGGAGTCAACACGTTGAAATCTGCCATGCAACACGTTGCTGCCTGAGGATGTCGAATTCTCAGTTTTTTCAGAGATGAGAAGGATGTTTTTTTGTATTTATGGGTAGGTGCGATACTGCACTTCCTTGCTGCGAATTTCTTGACACTCACATTGTTCTTCATGTTCTGCATGCCACTTTGCACGCTTGTGAAGGTGTAGGGGGCAAAGGGTTTTTCTTCTGTCTGCGCTGTTGTGACCAGCAGGAATCCCATTGTCAAGGCAAGTGTCAGACAGAAGTGCCTCATGTGTTCTGATATTTTTCGGAGTTGATGATGTACAAATCTAGGGAACGCTTCTTCTATTTGCCCACTCTTTACTGATCTTTTCTGTTTTCAGCATCGAACCCCTTTCCGTTCCATCGGTAGACAAGGGGGTGCGTGTATTCCTGTGCGATTCTCTTTTCCTCGCCAGCGAGCTCGTCCGTCTGCAGCGTGTAGGTCAATAGTGTCTCTTCCCCAGAACTGGCATCGATGCTGATGAGA
>JAEEGH010019649.1_pt1 | contig 14150 bp, 15 predicted proteins | sample 9134181 | NCBI WGS metagenome assembly JAEEGH01 (sample SAMN16246544, study PRJNA631951) | gut metagenome | biome: gut microbiome; feature: rumen; material: DP-attached | host: Bos | place: Iran: Karaj | collected 2018-10 | reverse complement strand
AGGTAATGAAGAGAGCATAATCCTACGAAGGGAATTGCCCAGTGTAATACCGTAACCTCTCTCAAGAGGCTCTACTACGAATTTACCATACTTCTTATCATCTGAGATTTCAGCAACTTCAATATTTGGTCTTTCAAAATCAAACACTGATATACCCTCCTTAAGTGGTTTGTTAACAAGTTAATTATATCATTATTTTGAGTACAACTCGACGATAAGCATTTCGTCAACTGGTACATCAATAACTTCTCTTGAAGGAAGTTCTTTAACTGTACCCTTAAGGCCTTCCTTGTTAACATCAAGCCATTCAGGAACAAGTCTTCCTGCTGTGATCTCTGAAATATCCTTGAATCTCTGGATATTCTTAGCTGCTTCTTTAACTTCGATTACATCGCCAGCCTTGATAAGATATGAAGGGATGTTGATCATCTTTCCATTAACTGTGATGAACTTATGAAGAACAACCTGTCTAGCTTCTCTTCTTGTTCTAGCGAATCCCATTCTGAAGATTACGTTGTCAAGTCTGCTCTCAAGAATTGTCATAAGGTTTGAACCTGTCTGACCCTTCATTCTATCAGCACGAACATAATAATTTCTGAAAGGCTTCTCAAGAACGCCATAGATAAACTTAGCCTTCTGCTTCTCACGGAGCTGAAGTCCATACTCACTCATTTTCTTACCAGCTCTAGCTGATGTTCTCTTGGACTTCTTGTCATATCCAAGGAATGTTGGATCCAAATCAAGTGATCTGCATCTCTTTAATACGGGAACTCTGTTTACTGCCATTTTTTGGCTCCTTTCTTATTCTCAGATTGTTTTCACATTCTGATGTTGTTTACAGTGTTAAGCACCTTCGTCCAACGAGTTATTGTTTACATTTATATATGCACAAATAACTGCTTATAATCGTGATATGATCACCGATTATACTCTACGACGCTTAGGTGGGCGGCATCCGTTATGTGGTACAGGTGTTACGTCTGTGATAGATGTAACTGTAAGACCGCTTGCAGCAAGAGCTCTGATAGCAGCTTCTCTTCCTGATCCTGGTCCCTTAACGAATACATCAACAGTCTTAAGGCCATGTACAAGTGCAGCCTTAGTTGCTGTCTCTGCAGCTACCTGTGCAGCATAAGGAGTAGATTTCCTTGAACCCTTAAATCCCAGACCGCCGGCACTTGCCCAGCTAAGAGCGTTTCCTGCAGCATCTGTCAATGTAACGATTGTGTTATTGAAAGATGACTGGATATGTGCCTGTCCGTGTTCAACGTTTTTCTTGACACGCTTTTTTGCAGCTGCCTTCTTTGCAGCTGTAGCTGATTTCTGATTTGCCATTTTAAACTAACCTACTTTCTTCCTATAAATACTAGTTATAATGTTACTCATGAATTTGCCATGCACAAATTCAACTGGTCCCAATAGCCTCTGGAAAGAATTACTTCTTCTTATTAGCGATTGTTCTCTTTGGTCCTTTTCTTGTTCTTGCATTTGTCTTAGTTCTCTGACCACGGCAAGGAAGTCCTCTTCTGTGACGCATTCCTCTGAAGCATCCGATCTCAGTGAGTCTCTTGATGTTCATAGCAACTTCTCTTCTAAGGTCACCCTCTACTTCGTAGTCGTTACCGATGATCTCGGCAATTCTCTTTACTTCTTCGTCTGTAAGATCGCGAACACGTGTGTCCGGATTTACTTTTGCTGCTTCAAGAATCTTGTTTGAGCTTGTTCTACCGATACCGTAGATATATGTCAAACCGATCTCTACTCGCTTATCTCTAGGTAAATCTACACCTGCAATACGAGCCATTTTAATTCCTCCATTTAACAAATAAATAATAGTTTAATGAGAAGCTTTACTCCTCTTGCTCCGGACTTTTTTGCCAGAGCTGTTACTTGTTTGATTGGGGCATCTAACGCCCAATCGGACAGTACTTAATCCGATCTTTCCAATACTCAATTCATTATTGGTATCAAAAAGTAATCCGAAACGGCTCGAATTAACCCTGTCTCTGTTTGTGCTTAGGGTTGTCACAGATTACTCTGATAACGCCCTTTCTCTTAATAACCTTGCACTTTTCGCACATAGGCTTAACAGAAGACCTAACTTTCATTGTTTCTCCTTTCCTGCATGGTAACAGAATAATGCCTGAAAAAGGGCACAAATACCCCTTTTCCTAAAAAGACCATTTAACATCATAGCATATATCAAATCAATAATCAACAGGTTTTTACAAAAAAAATACCAGGATTTCGATAAAATCTTTTACCGAAATCCTGGTAGGATATTACACGTTTATCAGCCTGCTTCTTCGTGATTATTGAAGCTTACGCCCCTATTGATGTCGCCTTTATGGTTAACACCAAAGTCATAATCATTTCCAGGTAATACTGCATTGAGCAGAATTCCAAGAAGAGCTGCTATAGCAAGAGATGTAAGAGTCACAGGAGTATTTCCGATTGTAAATGTGATACCATCAGAGAATCCAAGTCCTGATACAAGGATAACTGCTGCAACAATAAGATTTCTTGATTTTGTGAAATCAACCTTGTTCTCTACTACATTTCTAACACCAATTGCTGAGATCATTCCATATAATATGAAGCTTATACCACCGATGATAGCTGTTGGCATTGTGCCAATGATGTCTGAGATCTTAGGAATGAAGCTTACTACGATAGCATATACAGCTGCGATTTCAACAACCTTTGGATCATATACCTTAGAGAGCTCAAGAACACCGGTGTTCTCTCCATAAGTTGTATTGGCTGGGCCTCCGAAAAGTCCTGCAACTGCTGTTGCAAGTCCATCTCCAAAGAGTGTTCTGTGAAGACCCGGATCTTCGATAAAGTTTTTGTCTGTAGTAGCTGAAATAGCTGAGATATCACCAACATGCTCCATCATAGTTGCAATTGCTATAGGAGCCATAACAAGAATTGCTGTAAGATCGAATTTTGCGAACTGGAAAGGAGGAAGTCCAACCCAATTAGCTGCAGCAACAGGTGCAAAATCAAGGATTGCACTGCCATCTGCATTTGTAAAGCCTATCGCATTCATAATAAGGGCAACACAGTATGAAATAACTACTCCCATAAGGATAGGAATGATCTTGAACATTCCTTTGCCCCAGATATTAAAGATAACAACTACTGAAAGTGCTACAAGAGCAAGGAACCAGTTTGCTGAAGCATTAGAAACAGCAGATGGTGCAAGTGAAAGTCCGATACAGATAATAATAGGTCCTGTTACTACAGGAGGAAGGAAATGCATAACCTTCTTTACTCCTACAATCTTTATTACTACCGCAAGGATAAGATAAAGAAGTCCTGCAACAACAATACCACCGCAAGCATAAGGAAGTTTTTCTCCATATGTCATATCAGCGTACTTACCTGAATTTAAATTAGCAACGGTAGCAAAGCCACCAAGGAATGCGAATGATGATCCCAGAAATGCGGGAACCTTGAATTTAGAAAAAAGATGAAAAAGAAGTGTACCAATACCTGCAAAGAAAAGTGTGACCTGAACGGAAAGTCCTTCCCCATTAAAATAACCATTAACTAAAATTGGAACTAAGATCGTCGCCCCAAACATTGCAAACATATGCTGCAATCCCAAGAGCGCCATTTTGGGTTTCCCCAGAGTCGTGGCATCATAGATAGCCTGTCGTTTTTCTCCCATTTTTCTCCTCCGTTTTATTAACCTGAAAGGTTGTTTTTTACCAAAGTGAATTATAGCATGATGTCACATTATGTGCATTAATTTTTCACTAAAAATTATGATTGTTTTTTAACAGAAATCTCGCTTTTTTTCTGTGCTTTTTTCCTAAAAATGTATTAAACTATAACAAAGTTTTATCTAGGGAGGGTTATATGTACACTGCAAATACTACTCGTTACGAAAGCATGACATACAATCGTTGTGGAAAAAGCGGTCTGAAGCTTCCTGCCGTATCTCTTGGACTATGGCACAACTTCGGTGATAACTCCGATTACAACAACATGGTGGACATGTGTAAGACCGCATTTGACAACGGCATCACACATTTTGATCTTGCCAATAACTATGGTCCGTCAGACGGAGCTGCTGAGCAAAATTTCGGTAAAATACTTAAAGAAAACTTTAAGAGCTACAGAGATGAGATGGTCATCTCAACAAAGGCCGGCTACTACATGTGGCCAGGTCCTTATGGTGACTGGGGCAGCCGCAAGTATCTTATTGCAAGCCTTGATCAGTCACTTAAGAGAATGGGACTTGAATATGTAGATATCTTTTACCATCACAGAATGGATCCTGAGACGCCTTTAGAAGAGACAATGGAGGCTCTTGCCCAGATCGTAAGAAGCGGTAAGGCTCTTTATGTTGGTATTTCCAATTATGATGGGCCCACTCTTGAAAGAGCTCACGCTATATTAAAAGAGCTTCATGTTCCATTTATCATCAATCAGAACCGCTACAACATTTTTGACAGAACAATAGAGAAAAACGGTCTGAAAGAAAAATCCAGGGAAGTTGGAACCGGAATCATCTGCTTCTCTCCTCTTGCTCAGGGTCTTTTAACAGACAGATACTTAAATGGTATTCCTGAGGACAGCAGGATCCGCACTGATGGCCGTTTCCTTAAAGAGGGTCAGCTTACAGAAGAAAAACTCGCCAATATTAAGGCTTTAAATGAAATTGCCAAAAGGCGTGGTCAGACACTTGCTGAAATGGCGCTTGCGTGGAACCTCAAGGATGACTATATAACTTCTGTCATCATAGGCGCATCCAGATCTTCTCAGATTCTTGATAACATAAAAGCCATCGAGAACACCACATTTACAGAAGATGAGTTAAAAGAAATAGATAAATATTCCATATAATTCAAAAGGGAGGGACAACCTCCCTTTTTAGTACTCCATTATTCTCTTAATGATATCCATCTGATCTCCGCCATATTTTTCATATACCGAAGAAACAGCTTCCCTGAATCTTAATTTTTCGTTTGCCGAAAGTTCTATCACTGTGACCCCTCTTTTTTCAGCAACTTCCCTTGATGACTTTTCTCTTTCCTGCCAGAGCTGTCTTTCATAAATTGCTGACGCTTTCGCACAGTCACGGATTATATCTCTGTCTCTTTCATCTATCTTGTCCCAAATGACCTTTGAACATATCTGTAGTTCAGGCACTCTTGTATGTTCATCGATTGTATAGTACCTTGCCACATCATAGTGTTTCATCGCCTCAAATGATGGCCAGTTGTTTTCTGCACAGTCCACTATCTTCTGTTCAAATGCCGAGTACACCTCAGAATACACTATCTTTACAGGATTGCCGCCAAGAGCTGAAACCATGTCAGCCATCATATCTGACTCCTGCACTCTTACATTCATCCCCTGAAGATCTTCAAGTTTTCTTATCGGAGTTGTGCTGTAAAAATTTCTTGCCCCAGCATCATACCAGGATAACCCGACAATTCCCCGAGGTTCAACGCTATTAAGAAATTCATCGCCGATACTTCCATCCAGAACTCTCCACATATGTTGCGAGTCGCTATACAAATAAGGAAGCTGCAGAACATTAAGCGCTGGAGCAAACTCAGCAAGCTGCGACAGGGACACTCTTGCAAATGCAATTCCTCCAAACTTCATCTGCTCTATAACCTGCATCTCACTTCCAAGCTCAGCGTCATACTTAACCAGTATTTTGATGCGTCCATCCGTCCGTTCATACACAAGATCAGCAAACTTCCGAGCCCCCAGGGTAGTGGGATAATCCTCGGTCTGATTTTCTGCATACAAAAGAACAAACTCCGGCTCCTTATTAATATGATCACTGCTAAGCATAAGCAATAGCCTTAAGCCTGCAACAGCAGCTATGATTCCCAAAACAGAAAGCACTAGGCCATATATCCATCTCTTTGTCATTGTTCCAAAGCTCCGCTCCTATACTCGCTTGGTGTCATTCCAACCATCCGCTTAAATATCCTGGTAAAATAATTGGGATCTCTAAATCCCGCTTTATATCCGACATCTTTTATGTTGATCCCTGGATCAGCCAAAAGATCTTTTGCCCGGGCCATTCTGAACTCATTCAGGTAGGTAATGAAATTCTTGCCAAAATTCTGTTTGAAAAGCTTGCAGAAATAAACGTCGGAATAATTTAGATATCCTGCAATATCCTGAAGAGCGATATCTTCCATGTAATGGCTTTCTATGTACCCTGTAATATCCCTGATGAGAGTATTGCTATGTATATCATCTTCGCTATAGTCCAAGGAAGGCTCTGATCCTGAATCCTTTTGAGAAAGGTCTGCTTTTGGGGCTTTGCTGTTACTATCGCAAATTCTGAAGGCCTCTTCCAATATATTGATCAGTTCCTCATCAGAACCGGGTTTTAAAAGATAATCCAAGGCCCTTACTTCAATAGCTCTTTTGGCATAACTGAATTCATCAAATGCCGTGAGAAAGATAATGCTGCAGTCTTTATCAAGGTTTCTGATCTGCGTTGCCGCTTCAAGTCCGTTCATTCCAGGCATCTCAATGTCAAGAACAGCTATATTGCACATATTCTCGGTATATTTTTTCACTGCCTCAATTCCATTCTCGGCCACAAAGACTTCAACCAGATTCGGGAAAAAAGCTTTTATCTTTTTATTTATCACCTGTCGTTCAATTGGTTCATCGTCTGCCACTAATATTCTATACATTGCTATCCACCTGCATCTGTGGGTCTAAGAAAGGTATGTCAATGAAGATCACTGTTCCCTCTCCTTCTTTACTGGTAATTTCGAAATTTCCGTCGCTATACATCGCTCTGATGCGCTTACATATATTACCAAGTCCTATTCCCACTGTTTTTTCATGATTTTTATTAAGCGTCTGATCATAAAGCTGCTTTTTTATATTCCACAGAGTTGTCTCGTCCATGCCAACTCCGGTATCTTCAACATTTATATGCAGCCTTCCACCTACATGCCGTATCTTTATGGTCACTTTTCCTCCCTCAACTTTCTTGGATATGCCATGAATAATTGCATTTTCCAAAAGAGGCTGAAAGGTGAAAGTGGGCACTATAACTGCATTTTCATCCACCTCTGAGTCAATTTCAAATTGAACTCTCTCACCAAATCTCATTTTCTGAAGGTACATATAATCCTTTGATATCTTCAGTTCCTGCGAAAGCAAAGTTTCTTTTGCCTGGGTCTTTAGGTTATATCTAAACAATGAGCTTAAGGCTTCTATCATCTGCTCTGTGGTAGGCGCATCCTCCAAATTCGCGGTTCCCGCTATAGCATTGAGTGTATTAAAAAGAAAATGCGGGTTTATCTGGCTCTTCAAAAGCTCAAGGTTCATTGTCTCAAGCTGCTTTTCAATCTTTAGATTTTCCATCTCCTGCTCATGAAGCTGATCAAGTGCTACTCTCTTATCTTCCAATGCCTTTATATACTCGCCTGTAGCAAATTTCATTTTGTTAAAAGCAGTGACGAGCTCGCCAATCTCATCCTGGCTGCTGACTTCAATGTCATCAATAAAAAAGTCATTTGCAGCAATTTTACGTGAAGCGTTTGCAAGAGTCAGCACAGGAGTGGTAATTGACGCGTTCATGATCTTTGAGATTTCAAATATTATAAAAAATACCACGATGCCGATAGCTGAAACCAAAAATGGGACACTTATGATGACGGGCATGAGCTTTTGGTAATTGGCATTGCCTTCCTTCATTGTCACGTCAACAAAATGCTGCGCATACTGAAGCAGATACTTTTGCATTCCATATACCCTGTAAAGATCTGCTATCAGAACGTTTTCATCCTGAAAATCCTCTATAACCTTATCTCTTTCCACGCTATATTCGCCATAAGCAGTCTTAAAGGAAAACATCAGCGCATAGCGCTCTTGCCCAAGTCGCCCATAATCAAGGGGTACTTTATTCAGCGTTTTCTCGCTTTCGTTAACACACGTGGTCCATTCTGCTTTATTGGAAGGATCTGCACTGTGAACATACATATCAAATGTGTCTATTTCCTTATTAAGAGCGCTTATTACCTCACCGCTTTTGGAATTATCCTCCATAATGTCATTGAAATCCATCATAAAGAGCTTAATGATCCAGACATCAAAAAGAAGAATTGCCAAAGTAGCAAAAAATACGCTGCCTGTAAAAACTTTTATTTTGTTTATGATCTTGAGATTTTTCCAGAATTGTCTAATTTTATTCATAAATGGGTAAAAATAAAGAGGCTTCGTTATAGTTATTGTAATAATTATAGCGCCGCCTCTTTAAAAAAACTATGCAAACTAAGCTGATATTTTTGAGCAAAGGTAATCAAAAAATAAGTCTTTTTCTTTGCCCAAGACTCTGTCAGTGATCATATATCCATGTCTGTCATCTGACATTACAATGATCATATTATTTCTTTTTATGGCATTTGATATATTTTTCCACTTAATACTCTCAAATCTGCCGCCGGTTTCCACCAAAACGCCCTTATCATTAAATGTCAGTACCATGTCTTTGGGAAGATTTTCAAGCTGCTTTGCGCTCATACCATATGTTGCAAGAGGCTGGATCACAGGAAAAAGAATGCATCCAAAAATCATGAGACTTTTTATAAATCCTGAAGAAGCGCCCCAGAATCTGATAGTCAAAAGAATCATCGCAACCGTAAACACAAGGTTTATTATGCCAACAAATGACTTATAGGTACGGCGCATAGCCATTTTCCATATGTCTGCAGTTTTAACATCACAAGTATATCTATACTCCATAAAAAGCCTTTCAAATAACGATCATTTCATAAGCAGATTCGGCAGGAACATACTGATCTCAGGAATAAATGTAAGCAATAAAAGAACCGCTATCATACATAGATAGAATGGCAATGTAGCCTTTACTACTTTTTCCATCTTTACCTTGCCAACCGCAGAGCCTATGAAAAGAACTGCTCCAACAGGTGGTGTCAGAAGTCCAATACCGCAGTTTAATATGATCATTATGCCGAACTGTATCGGATTAATTCCAATTGATGTAGCAATAGGTAAAAGAATAGGTGTTGCGATCAGAATGATCGGTGCCATATCCATGATACATCCAAGTACCAACAGAATTAAGTTTAATAAAAGCGCGATCAGTATTGGATTTCTTGTAAGTCCTATGATCGCATTAGCTGCAAGATCAGGTACGTGAAGGGTTGTAAGGCAATAACCAAAAATGCTTGATGTTGAAATAAGGATAAGAACTATTGAAAGTGTATCAACGCACTGCTCAAGAGTTTTCCATACTCCCTTAAGATCAAGCCCCTTATAGATAAATACACTGACTATAAGGCTGTAGATTACTGCAACAGCTGCAGACTCTGTAGCTGTGAAAAGACCTCCAACAACACCGATCACAACGATAACTACTGCGGCAAGGGCCCAGAACGATATTCCGAGCTGTTTTCCAAATTTCTTTATGCTAAATGCTTCTCCTTTTGGATAGTGACGTCTTTTAGAAATAATGTAAGAGCCTATCATAAGTGAAGCTGCAAGAAGTGCTCCGGGAATGTAACCTGCCAAAAACAGGCTTCCTACGGAGACTCCACCTGCACTCATCGCATAAATGACCATATTATGACTGGGAGGAACCAGCAAACCTTCGCAAGATGAAGTAATTGTTACCGCAGTTGAAAAGTCATCGTCATATCCCTGATCAACCATCATAGGGATCAAAATACTTCCAAGGGAGGCAGTATCTGCAGCTGCAGAACCCGAAATACCTCCAAAGAAATAGGAAGCAACTATATTTACCATGGCCATACCACCGGTCATCCAGCCTACACAGGCATCGGCCAAAGCAATCAGCTTTTCAGAAATACCTCCGCTTCCCATGATGCAGCCCATAGTTATAAAGAACGGAACTGCCATGAGCGAAAAAGAACTTATTCCTTTTACCATCTGCTGACAAACGGTTGTAAGAGGAAGTCCCTGATACAAAAGGCAAAGGATTGAGGATAATGCTACTGCATACGCTATCTGGAATCTCAAAAAGATCATGACCAGAAAGCTAATTAGCAATATAGCAATTGCTGTAGAATTAGCAGTCATCAGTTTTTCTCCTCCTTTACAAAAAATCCTTTGATGTGGTTGTATATTGCTTCAAGTTCAAAAATGATCATAGCAAGACCAGCCACAGGAATTGGAAAATACATCCAAAATCTTGATAATTTAGGAAGAGATACATATACACCCTTACTTCCAATGGTAGAAGCATACTGCCAACCAACTATAAGCATTACAAAAGCCAAAAACATGATGCATACATCAGATAACAGATCTAATATTTTAATGAGTTTAGTTGGAAGATATCTGTCAAGGGCTGTCATTCTGATATGAGCGCCCCTCCTGATGGCAAGGGCTGCAGATAACACTGCCATATATGCCATCAGGGTAAGAACTATTTCTTCTGTCCAGGATGGATCCGGGATAAAAGGAATATATCTGCCAAAAACGCTCATACTTGTGATAATGATGTCTGCCACAAGAAGAATCTTACATATCACAAGCATAATCTTGTATGTCACATCATATAAAGGCTTAATACTATCAACTGTTTTAAAAAAAGATTCCATATTTCCCCTTTATATTTATTACTTCATATCAACTAATTTCTGGTAATAATCTTCAAGACCTTTAATGTTTTCCTCAATTACAGGCTTAACTGCTTCCTGCCAAGGTGTGATATCTTCAACCTCAATGATTGTAACTCCATCAGCCTTAAGTTCTTCTAATACAGCATTCTCTTTTTCCTCTGAAATTGAGCGGTTGTACTCAGAAGCAGCCTTACCTGCATCAACAAGAACCTGCTGCTGTTCAGCAGAAAGCTTATTCCAAGCTTCATCTGTGATGATTACCTGAATAGCACCAAGAGTATGTCCATCAAGGATCATATAAGGAGCAACCTCAGGGAATGCATTTGACTTGTAGTTTGCGATTGGCTGTTCAGCGCCATCTACAACTCCTGTCTGAAGTGCTGAATAAAGCTCACCAAAGCTTACTACTGTAGGAGATGCTCCAAGACCTTCTACAAGACCATTCATGATAGGGTCATTTGAAACACGAAGTTTCATTCCCTTGAATGAATTGATATCTGAGATTTCATTAACTGTAAAGAAATGACGGAATCCTTCTTCTCCGTAGAAAAGACCTCTTACACCGCTACCGTTCTCTGAAGGCTCCTGAAGGAATTCCTGTGCAAGGTCTGATGTAGCAAAATTCCAGAAATGATCACGGCTTGTAAAGATATAAGGAAGTGAAAGAAGCATTGACTTCTGTCCGCCATAGCTTGTAAGAGCGAAAGCTGAAATTCTGGACATATCAATTGTTCCGCCACCGCCAAGCATTGTGTCAAGAACATCGTTCTCTGAGCCAAGAACACCACTAGCCTGAAGGTCAATAATGATTGATCCGTTAGATCTAGCTTCTACTTCTTCTTTAAACTTCTGATCTGTCATACCTACTATGGTATCAAGAGGGTTTACCTCTGCCATAACAAGTGTGATAGCATCTGCAGCAGGTGTAACTGCTTCAGCTGTCTGTGTCTGCTCAGCTGCAGTTTCTTCTTTCTGCTCAGCTGCTGGTTCTGCAGCAGGTGCTTCTGGTGCTGTTACTCCACATGCAACAATAGAAAGTCCCATAGCCAGTGCCATAAATACTGATACAACTCTTTTTTTCATTTGTGTAACCTCCCGTTTTCTTGAAAATCAACTAAAAAAATGGCATTGTCTTTTCGACAATGCCATTATATGTTACCGCGGGAGGCAGTAAAATCGGACATTATTATCATTGACTAGCATATTTTTAACACGAGGATAACCTCGCATACTAACGTTGCAATTATAAATGCCTTTGCCATTAAACTTACCATATTGTTATCCTCCTTTTCATGAGTGATTTTTGTTTTCTGATTATTTATACGAAGGAGAAAAACTTATGGCAAAAAAAATCCGTGGCAAAATTGCCACGGACAATTTCAAAATTATTTGTCTCTCCAAATAATTCTTCCTTTTGTAAGGTCATATGGTGAAAGTTCAAGAGTTACCTTATCACCAGGTAAGATTCTGATGAAGTTCTGACGAAGCTTTCCACTGATATGAGCAAGAACAACATGACCATTCTCAAGCTCAACCTGGAACATTGTGTTAGGAAGCTTCTCAATAACCTTTCCTTCAATTTCAATTACATCAGCCTTAGACATTTCTTTCCTCCTATCCTTTACTATCAAATAATAGTTAATATCTCTGGTTCGCCATCTGTTATAGCGATAGTGTTTTCATAATGTGCAGCCAGGGAACCGTCTACAGTTACCACTGTCCAATCATCATCAAGCCATCCAACATATCTCTCCCCCATGGTTATCATAGGTTCAACACATATTGTCATGCCTTTCTTTAGTTTTACCCCGGGCAACAACTTTTTATAATTAGGTACCATTGGTTCTTCATGAAGGCTAGTACCAATTCCATGACCTGTAAGCTCTCTTACTATACCATATCCATATGGTTTTATATAGTCATCAATTGCTCTTGATATTTCATGTAGCCTATGTCCGGCTTTGGCCTTTTTTATTCCTTCAAAAAAGCTCTCTCTTGTAACATCAATAAGTTTTTGTGCTTCATCACTTATCTTGCCAACGCCCCATGTTCTGGCAGCGTCAGAATGATACCCTTTATATATAAGTCCTGTATCAAAGGTAACAATGTCACCCTCCTGCAGGATCCTATCAGCACTAGGAATTCCATGAACAACTTCATCATTCACGGAAATACACACGGAAGCAGGAAAACCTTCATAATTCTTGCAATTAGGTATTCCACCAAGAGAACGGATAGTATCTTCTCCAATCTGATCAAGTTCCAATGTAGAAATTCCGGGTTTAAGCGCAGCATGAAGTGCCTCATGCACTTTTGCAAGTCTCTGTCCGGACTGCCTCATAAGCTCAATTTCTTCATCAGTCTTAATTGTAATAACTTTACGCATTCAAAATACCTACGATATTGCTAAATACTTCCTGCATATCCTTTGTACCGTCAACAGTCTTAAGAATATTCTTCTTATCATAGTAATCGATAAGAGGCTGAGTCTGCTCATGGTAAACTGACAACCTGTTCTGTACTGTCTCAGGCTTGTCATCTTCTCTCTGAACTAACTCACTTCCACATTTATCACATATTCCTTCTTTCTTTGGAGGGATATGCTCAATATGATAAGTTGCACCGCACTTAAGGCAAGCTCTTCTGCCTGACATTCTGCGAACAATGTTCTCATCAGGAACATCTACATTAATGGCAAAATCAACTTTATCACCAAGCTTTGTAAGCTCACTGTCAAGTACATCTGCCTGAGGAATTGTACGTGGAAATCCATCAAGTACATATCCATTCTTGCAATCATCATTTGCTACTCTGTCAAGGAGGAGCTGAACTGTAAGTTCATCAGGAACAAGCTGTCCCTTGTCCATAAATTCTTTTGCCTTCTTACCAAGTTCTGTTCCATTTTTAATATTTGCCCTAAAGATGTCACCGGTTGAGATGTGTGGAATATTGAACTTATCCGCGATCATCTGAGCCTGTGTGCCTTTTCCTGCGCCTGGTGCGCCCAACATTATTATCTTCATACCATGACCCTCTTTTTATGTTAAATGATATCATTATTTTCTGATTAAAGACAAATAAGAGGCAGCAAGGGCGCATATGCTCCCCTGCGACCTCTTTTAAGTTACCAATTAATCTTCCAGGAAGCCTTTGTAATTACGTACAAGCATCTGAGATTCAATCTGCTTGATTGTCTCTAAGATAACGCTTACCACGATGATAAGGCTTGTTCCACCAAATGAAACGCTTGCACCGAACATACCATTAAAGAAGATAGGTAATACACCAATGATTGTAAGACCACATGCTCCAATGAAAATGATATAGTTCAAAATGCTTGTAAGATAATCACTTGTAGGCTTACCTGGTCTGATTCCAGGAATAAAGCCGCCCTGCTTTTTCATATTATCTGCAATCTCAATCGGATTGAAAGTGATTGATGTGTAGAAATATGCAAAAAAGATAAGCAGTAAAATGTAAACAACCAAACCAATTGAATAATTCCAATGGTTAGGATTGCACCAGTTACTCTGGTTTAAATAT
>JAEEGH010019648.1_pt1 | contig 14151 bp, 8 predicted proteins | sample 9134181 | NCBI WGS metagenome assembly JAEEGH01 (sample SAMN16246544, study PRJNA631951) | gut metagenome | biome: gut microbiome; feature: rumen; material: DP-attached | host: Bos | place: Iran: Karaj | collected 2018-10 | reverse complement strand
TGCTCATCCAGCGTGTGGGATACTACGGCATCAACATCACCGCCCCGTTCATCGACATGCGCCACTGGGATGAGCGCGAGCAGACGGGCACGTACCTGCCTGACGACATCGATGAGCGTTTCTGTCGCCTGGTGATGGATATTCAGTATCGTTGTCAGCACCACTTCTTCGGCGCTCTGGCCTATAACTACTACGACAATCAGGCGCGTGAGACGATGGCCAACACCATCCATCACAAAACTCGCTTTGCCCAGTGTTTCAAGCTGTTGCCGGAGAAATTCACCATAGATCAGTTTACTGAGGTCTTTCATCTTGACAACAACAATTCTGGCGCCAAGCAGTTGGCCAATCTCCTGCAGGAAAAGGCCATCAGGCGCATCAAGCGAGGAGAGTATGAGAAACTGGTAGCCAATCTGAGTTGAGATAGTGGGATAATGGGAAAATGGGATTGGGGTGGGTTTAAAGTTTTCGATATGTAACTGATTCTTTATAAATAATAATGTACGCGAAGAAAAACGGGCTGAGTGGTTGGTAGATTCAGGATAAATACCTATCTTTGCGCAAGAAAGCATTATAAACCAAAAACTATCAAGTGATGAAAAAACTCATGTTATTGTTGCCATTCGTGGCATTGTTAGTGGGCTGCTCACAGGATGAGAAGGGCGCCCAGTGTCCTGTTCTTACCGTTGAGGGTGGCCAGATTGTAGGCGTCGAAGCCGAGAGCCCAGGTGTGTTTGCTTACAAAGGCATTCCCTATGCCGCAGCGCCTATTGGCGACCTGCGCTGGAAGGAGCCGCAGCCCGTGAAGGCATGGGACGGTGTGAAGGATTGTTCCAAATTCGGCCATCCCGGCTATCAGGCTGTTCACTATCCTGGCGGCTATGCAACGGAGTGGGGGTATGGCGACGAGGCACCCTACAGCGAGGACTGTCTCTATCTGAATGTCTACACGAAGGCAGCTGGTCAGACGGACAAGAAACTGCCTGTGGCTCTGTGGATTCACGGTGGCGGCTATCGTGAGGGCTGGGGCACGGAGCCCGAGTTCGACGGCAAGGAGTGGGCTGCGAAGGATGTGGTGCTTGTCACCATCAACTACCGTTTGGGAATCTTCGGTTTCATGCCTTATGGCGAGCTCTCTGCTGAGAGTCCTCACGGCGTGTCCGGCAACTACGGTATCCTGGATCAGATCCAGTCGCTGAAGTGGATCAAGGCCAACATCGCCCAGTTTGGCGGTGATCCCGATAATGTGACCATCTTCGGTCAGAGTGCCGGAGCCGGTAGTGTTCGCACTATCTGTGAAAGCCCCTTGGCTCGTGGCTTGTTCCACAAGGCTGTTATCATGAGCGGCGGTGGCCTGAATGTTCCCCCGAAGGAGGGTGAGGCTGCCAAGCCTGCTACGCCGATGAATAAGTTCTTCTCTTACAACCCCACGCTGAAGGAGGCAGAGGCCGAGACGAAGAAGGTGATGGACTGGGCAGGACTGACCGATTTGGAGAAGCTGCGTAAGGCTTCGACGGAGATTCTCTACCCGATGTGCAACATCTATAATATGGTGAACAAGAGTGACCTCTATGTAATGGAGCGCCCGATCGTCGACGGCTATGTATCGCTGAAGAGTTTTGAGGAGGCTGCCCGTGCTGGCGAGATTGCCGATGTACCCTATATGATTGGCTATACGCTGAACGATCTGGGCTCGATGGGTGCAGGCATTGCCGAGTTCTGTAAGGTGCGTTCGGAGCAGGGCGGCAAGGTTTGGGCTTACGAGTTTGCCCGTCCGTTGCCCGATGACGGTTCTCATCCTGAGGTCACCGCTCGTCTGAAGGGTGCCTTCCACTCCAGCGATCTCTGGTATGTCTTCAAGAGTTTGGAGCATTGCTGGCGTCCCTGGACACAGGGTGACTGGGATCTCTCTGAGAAGATGATCACCGCCTGGACGAACTTCGCCAAGTACAGTGATCCCAATGGTGAGGACGGCAAGGCCCTCGGCTGGACGACCTGTACGGCAGAGAATCCGCAGTTCATGCTCTTCAAGCTCGATGAAAAGGATGCTGAGGCATCCGAAATGGGCGAACCAATCGTCGCTGAACCAAATAATTAATAAAAGAAACGAATGTGAATAATGTGAATAATTTTGTCCACAAATTAAAATAATAATTATTCGTTATTATTAGTGGGTTAAATTATTCTTATTATTCATATTCGTTTCAGTAATAAGCCGCTTGCGGCCAAATGTTTATATTTTTATTTATATGAAAAGATTATTTCTGTTTTCGTTTTTAGTGTGTGCGGCATTGAGTGCCAGCGCGCAGAACCCTTATCTCCCGTTGTGGGAACATGTGCCTGACGGTGAGCCCCGTGTGTTTGAGGATCCCGATAATCCCGGTAAACTGCGCGCCTACATCATCGGTTCGCACGATACCAACTATACCGCCTATTGCGGTAGTGATATCCGTATGTGGTCAGCTCCCGTCGAGGATCTCACCCAGTGGCGCGACGAAGGCCCTATCTTCACTTGGTATGTTGATGGTCAGTGGGACACGATGTTCGCGCCTGACCTCGTGGAGGTGAAAGACAAAGCCACAGGTAAGAAGACCTATTACCTCTATCCTCATTCTCGCGGCTGGCGTCGTGTGGCGATGGTCTGCAAGAGCGACCGTCCCAATGGTCCCTTCACGCCTATCAACCTCACGGAAGACGGTCGTCAGTGCGTACCTGGCTCCCTCATCGACTTCGATCCTTCCGTTTTCATCGAGGAAATCACCAACAAGAAGGATCCCGATTACGACAAAGGCTTCCGTGCATACGTCTTCTATGGCTTCCAGCACTCTACGGCTTGTGAGTTGGATCAGAACACGATGTACTCCCAGCGTCCTGGAACTGAGCTCATCGATCCCTTCATCCCTGCCAGCAGTGCCGATGGTCGTCTGCTCGACAAGGAGGGCAGCGAGTATAAGGCTCTCTATCAGGGACAGAATCCGCTCGACTTCAACTTCTTCGAGGCCTCCAGTATCCGTCAGGTGGGCAACAAGTATGTGATGGTGTTCTCTGGCTATAGCGGCAAGGAATACGGACTCGGCAACACCAACTCTGCCCTGCGCTATGCCTTCGGCGATTCGCCCTTAGGCCCTTGGCGCTCTGGTGGCGTGCTGGTAGACTCCCGCGGTGTGGTGCTTGGTGAAGACGGCTCGCAGCTGATTACCACCAACGCAGGTCATAACACGCATGGCTCTTTGCAAGAGATTAACGGTCAGTGGTATGTGTTCTATCATCGTCCCCCTCGTGGTTTTGGCTTTGCCCGTCAGCCGATGGTCGCCCCTGTGAAGATCACGTGGGACAAGAAGCCCGTCGCTAAGGGGGGCATGGTAAGGATTACAGGCTACGACCCCTATACTGCTGACAACGAATGGACTGCCAAATCTGCCGATGGAATGGTCTATTCCGGTGCCGAGGTAACCTCTGAGGGCTTCCAGATCTTCGGCCTGCCACCTTATCAATATTACTCTGCCGGCTACGCTTGTTTTATGACGGGCGGCACGAACAGCAACGAGTGGATGCAGGATAATCACGACATCTGGAACAACTCGATGGATCTTGCTGGCATTACCAACGGTGGAATCGTTGGTTTCAAGTACTTCGGCTTTGGCGGATTGGCTCAGGACACCAAGGGCCTGAAGGCCTTCGAGGGTACGAAAACAGGCGATGGAACCGGGCTTTATCTGAATCTGACGCCAGGCAGACACGGTGCTTTCAAGATCCATGTGCGCCTCGACGATCCCTGGAAGGGACAGGAGATTACCGTCTTCGAGATTGCAGAAGACGACTCTCATACCGCTAAATTGTATCAGAAGAATGTGCCAGCCGTCGAGGGGTTGACGGGCAAACATGCTATCTACCTAGTGGCTGAGGGTGCTGACATCCAGAAGCCGGAGCGTCCGCGCTGGGGTGGACCTCGTGGTCCGCAACGTCCTGAGGGACTTTTCGACCTTCATGGAATCGGTTTTATGAAAACAGGTATGAGTTTGAAGGCACCTCAGGTGCCACAGGTTACCATTATGGCTGACGGTCAGAAACTGGTCATTCCTTCTACGCCCATCCGTTTCACCAATCTCAACGGCTATACGGATCAGACGCGCTATCAGGTATATGGCAAGCTGACAGACGGCTCGAAGCTCACCGCTACTTCCACCAATCCATCGGTGAAATTCGAGATCAGCCCCATCGTCGAAGGTCGTGCCACCATCAAGGCCACCTACAACGGACTGACGAAGATATTCCTGATTAACTAAGGTATTTATTTCTCCCCCTGAGTAGGGGGAGCCAGAGGGGGTCTGATCAAGCGCTTTGTCTGAGGCAGATAGTGCGGCTGATACTGAGGTTGATCAGACCACCCCTCACCCCTCCTACTCAGGAGGGGAAAAAGATACCTTGATTCTCTCTAAGGCCTCGATAAGACGGGAGCGCTGGGTGGCGATGTTGAAGCGGACGTAGCCCTTGCCCGATTCTCGTCCGTACATCGTGCCCGGATTGATCCAAACCTTTGCCTCTTGGAGCAGACGGTCGCAGAGTTCATCAACGGGGATGCCCATAGCCGAGACGTCCACCCAAGGAAGGTATGTGCCTTCGAGGGGACAAACCTTCCACTGAGGCATGTTTTTGCCGATGAAATCGCACAAAACAGTGTAATTCTCCCACAGATATTGGTTCAGTTCGTCAATCCAGTCCTCGCTCTCATTATAGGCGGCGATGAGGGCTACGGGACCGAATGGATTCACGTCGCACACCTCGTTGATGTTGATGGCACGATCGATGCGGCGGCGCCATGAGGGGTTAGAAACGATAATGTTTGCAATCTGGAGACCTGCGATGTTAAACGACTTCGAAGGCGAATTGAGAATGACGCTGTTCTTTCTGCACGCCTCGCTGACAGCAGCGAAGGGCTGGAATGTGTGTCCAGGCATCATCAGTTCACAATGTATCTCGTCGCTCACCACCTTCACGTTGTGCTTCAGGCAGATATCATTCATCCGTTCCAATTCTTCTTTCGTCCACACGCGTCCTGTGGGGTTATGGGGATTGCAGAGCAGGAACACCGTCGTTTTCTCGTCGGAACACTTCGCCTCGAAATCGCCCCAGTCGATGTTGAATTTTGCATCGGAAGAACACGGACTGACTCGGACTTCTTCAGTTTCTCTAGAACTTTTTCTAAGATCCGTGTTAGTCCGTGTTAATCCGTTGCTATATATCAATGCCGTTTCCTGCACCTCGCAGCCGTTGTTGCGGATAGAGGAGAAGAAGCAGTTGTAGTCTGGTGAGAGGATGAGCACCTTTTCGCCAGGCATCGTCAGCGCCTTGATGGCGACGGACATCGCTGGTACGACACCTGTGGTATAGAGGATTTCTTCCCGATGAATCCGCCAATGATGCCGCCGACGGAACCAGTTGATGACGGCCACGTAATAGTCTTCCTCTACTACGGTATAGCCGAATACCCCGTGTTCAGCCCGCTTCTTCACAGCCTCCAGTATCTGGGGAGCCGCCTTGAAGTCCATATCCGCCACCCACAGGGGGATGACATCGTCACTCGGACTCTCATCCCACTTCACACAATGCGTTCCCCGTCTTTCTACGATTTCATCGAAATTATATTTCATATTTTTGGTATTTATTTCTCCCTCTTAGTAAGGGGGAGTTAGAGGGGGTCTGAACAAAGGAAAGATGCGCTTCTTCAAACCACCCCTAACCCCTCCTAAGTTAGGAGGGGAAGAGATTACTTTCTTATCTCTATCACGCAATTGTTCGGCTGGCGGACGTTCTCGTCGATGGTGATACTACCGATGGAATCGGCAATAATGTGTCCGGATGTGGGGTTCTTGATGTTCTCGATATGTCCGCGGATGTCAGCCTCGACGGTGGAATATTCGAACATACGGTCGCACATCTTGTCGATGGTACAGTTCTCCAGCACGAGGTTCTCGGTATAGCAGAGCAGTTGCTCGCCGGCCAGGTGACAGTTCACCAGCCTGACGTTCTTCGAGTGCCAGGCCAGGTACTCGCCGTCGAGCACGGAGTCATAGACCGTGATGTTCTCGCACTCCCAAAAGGAGTCCTTCGTTAGGATCTTGGCGTTGTGTACCTCGACGTTCTTGCAGTATTGGAACACGTACTTCGAGTCGCTTTCCAGTCCATCGACAAAGATATTGCTCGAGAACATGAAGGGATAGGTGCCGCCATGCAGTTTCACGTTCTTGATCTTAATGCCGTCCACCTTCCAGAAGGTTTCGTCGGCATCAGTGATTTCTACATTCTCCAGCGTCAGGTTCTTCATCTCACGGAAGAACTTGGGTCCGTCGATGCGCGAGTTGGTCATCACGAGGTCGTTGGTGTACCAGATGGCCGAGCGCGAATCCATCGCGAAATAGCAGTTGTCGATCTTTGCGCCGTCGACGTGCCACCAGGGGTATTTGCCGTAGAACTTACAGTCGTAAGCCTCCATATTCTGGCATTGCTTGATGCCCGACTCTCCATCGGTGATAGTGACCCGCTCCAGCCGCAGGTCGTGCTGGGCGAACAATGGACGCTCGCCTCCAAAAGTCTTGTCTTTAATCAGTTTCATTGTTTTTGTATATATTTGGCTGCAAAGGTACGAATAAAAATCCGTAATCTATCTACCAAGATTACGGATTTTACTACCTATTTAAGGGTTTTTAATATGTTGAGAGAGAAAGCGTTAGCCCAATCGTATCAGCTTATTGCCAGCAGACGGTCGCTGATCTGATCCAGCGGTTCCATGCAGAGCAGGCTGTTGACGAGGTACATATCATTCTTGGCCTCGTTCATCTTGAACGTCTTCACCGATGTCACGTTGGGTGCCACCTCGCGATAGAGGGTCACCTCCATCGGCATGTCGTAGGCCTGGAGCATAGCGTCCCACTTGCTGGTTTCCATGTTGTAGCCGTTCTTATAATATTTATAGGTGTGGCGGAAGTCGTTCACCCACTGCTTCTTGCTTTCGTCCCAGCGCATCACCTCGCGGGTGGTCAGCCTTCCCTGCTCGTCGTAACTGTAGTGATACTCCATCTTGGCGCACATCTGGCCCTCGGCCTTCTGCTCGTAGACCTCAATCTTGTGGATCACGCCGTCCTCCAGATCTGAGTTGTACAGATAGGGGGCGTTCACGTCGTTGGCGGCGTTGAAGTACATGGTCAGTACTGTTGCGATGGTGATAATTGACTCCATAATTCTATTTACGATTTATTTGTTTGACGGTGCAAAGGTACGATAAGTTGCAATAACATTAAGTTATCCGAATGTTATCTTTAGGTTAATTCATCGTCGCCTTGTTAAAAAGACGTCATCATGATTGTCTGGAACATCGCGGCATCACCGGCGGTGGTAGGCGCGAGATTACTCTGCTGCGGAATCCTCAGCCCTTAGAGTATTCTCTTCCCCTCCTAACTCAGGAGGGGAAATAATTACCACCCTCGGCGGCTTTATCCGTTACCTCCAGCACAGAAAGGAATGCCCTGTCTTAGAAATCACCGCCTGACATACAAGAGGGAATTTTTTCCTCCTTGTACTTTCTCCCTTGAATAATGACCATCAAGGTCGGAGGAAATTCGCATCGACGCACTGTCTCCTGGAATATCCCAGCAGGGCCCGGACGACCATAGAACTGTATGATGAATGGCTGGCCTGTTCCTATGTAAAAGCCAAACTTTGTTAAATAATTCCAGTTTCATGCAAGTTTTTTATCGTCTATCCATTATATATATAGGAAAAGGTATAATTTTGCATTCAAACTAGAGAACGTGAAAAAGAATTTGTTTGCATTAGTCTGTGTGATGGCAGTCGTACAGTATGCTGGGGCTCAAGAGTACTTCCGCTCTGCTTCTGACTATGCCCGACTGTATGTGGGGCCGATAGAGCCTCAGTACCAGGTGTCATTGTGGCATGATATCCCCTATTATAAAGGTCATACCGATGTGTATCAGGGCCGCATCAGTTATCATGGGGTGGTGTATGATCAGGTGCAATTGCGTTTTGACCAGTTGGAGCAGCGGGTGGCGGTGCTCTCTCCCGTCAAGGGCGTGTTTTGTCTGCCAGAGCAGGCCTACATAGACTGGTTTGAGATGGATGGCCGCAGATATGTGCACGATCCGGAAGACGGCTCACGGTTTGGGGCCCTGCTCTGCGACGGAAGCGGGAACGGGGTCCGCCTTTATCATAGTGTGTGGAAGGTGTACGGCGGCGAGAACTCTTTCGGGGGGAAGAAATATGTGAAGGTACTCAGTACGAATGAGCACTACTCGCTGCAGACTGCCGACGGCGCCGTCCACCATGTGAAGAATGCCAGAGACGTGGCCAGGATATTCCCTGAACAGAAAGGCCAGATCAAGCAGATGGCGAAGCAGCGACATCTTTCGTTCTCAAAGAAGGAGCGTGAGCAGAGTCTTGTGAAGGTGGTGGAGGGTGTTATGATCGATCGGGGGCGCGGGGGCGCGGGGGCGCGGGGGCGCGAGAATACATCAAGCGCAGAATCAAATCTCGTACCCCCGTACCCTCGTACCCCCGTACCTCCGATTCTCATCCCCACGGACTCCCTCATCACTGGTATTCCCGTTCTTGACAGCGACACGCTTTCGACAGCCGGTTCTGCAAACACAAAGACCTATATCGTGCCGGGCGTGAAGAAGGCAAAGGCCAGTATTTCCGATGATCAGGAACTCGCCGAGATCGTCGTTGTCGCCGGCCGTCAGTCGGCTGTGAAAAGCACGACGATGGGTTCTGAGAAGTTCAAGCCCCAGTTGCTGAAGAACATTCCGTCGGCCTTTGGCGAGTCGGATATCATGAAGGTGGTGCTCACGCTGCCGGGTGTCACTACCGTCGGCGAGGCTTCGAGCGGCTATAATGTGAGAGGCGGTGCCACAGACCAGAACCTGATATTATTTAATGGCGGAACGGTGTATAATCCTTCGCATCTCTTCGGCCTCTTCACATCATTCAATTCTGATGCCGTTGAGGATGTGGAACTGTTCAAGTCGAGCATTCCCGTGGAGTATGGCGGCAGGATCAGCAGTGTGCTGAAAGTGACCTCGAAGGAGGCCAACATGCAGAAACTGACGGGTTCGGCCAGTATCGGCGCATTGACCAGTAAACTGAATCTGGAACTGCCGATTGTGAAAGATCATGTGTCGCTTTTGCTGAATGGCCGCACCACCTATAGTGACTGGATGCTCAAGCAGTTACCAGAGGATAGCGGCTACAAGAACGGTTCCGCGAACTTCTTCGATTTCGGCGGCGTACTGACGTGGAAACTCAACAGCATGCACCGCCTCAAGCTATATGGCTATTGGAGCAAGGATAAATTCTCATTCAGCTCAGAAGACAGCTATGGCTATCAGAACCGTAACTTCTCTCTCGAATGGCGATCTATCCTGAATGAAAGGATCACTACTACGCTGTCTGCCGGACTTGACCACTATGATTATTACAATGAAGAAGTGGGCACCCCCTCTATGGCCGCCCGGTTGAGTTTCGGTATCGACCAGTTGTGGGGTAAGCTGCATATTCGTCATCGTCTGTCAGAAAAGCAGGTACTCACTTATGGCCTCTCCGTGCAACACTACAATGTGCAGGCAGGAACGTATGAGCCTGTGGGTGAGCTGTCAAGCATAAAGACAGATCAGCTTCAGCGGGAAAAGGCTTTGGAGAGTGCCGCTTATATCGAGTATGAGCATTCACTCACCGAAAAGTTGTCGGTGTCTGCCGGTTTGCGTTATTCGATGTTCAATGCGCTCGGTCCGCGTGACGTGAATTATTATCCTGACAATGATCTTCCGACAGAGGGTTCTTTGTTGGAGACACGTCATGAGACCGGTATCATCAAGACCTATCAGGCACCAGAGTTCCGTCTCTCGGCCCGCTATGCCCTCTTGGAGAACCTTTCCTTGAAGGCCGGTTTCAACACGATGCACCAGTATATCCATAAGGTGTCGAACACTTCCATCATGTCTCCTACTGATATCTGGAAACTCTCCGACCTGAACATCAAGCCCCAGAACGGCTGGCAGGCGGCTGCCGGTATCTATCATGAGACCGCCGGCAAGAAATACGAGTTCTCGGCAGAGGTCTATTACAAGCATATCGGCGATTACCTCAACTATCGTAATTCTGCTGTCCTGCTGATGAACCACCATCTGGAGACCGATGTCATCTCCACCGATGGAAAGGCCTACGGCGTAGAGCTTCAGGTGAAGAAACCTCTGGGAAGGTTGAACGGATGGGTCAGCTACACCTACTCACGCTCTATGCTCCGTCAGGATGACGACAGGGTGGAAATGCCTCTGAATAACGGTGACTGGTATTCTTCCGAATACGACAGGCCTCATGAGGTGAAGGCCGTACTCAACTTTAAGTTCACCGAGCGATACAGCTTCTCAAGCAATTTCAACTATGCCACAGGTCGCCCGACAACCTTACCGGCCGGCAAATATTACGACGCGCACAATCAGAAATACATGCCCTACTATACAGACCGCAACACCTACCGCATTCCTGACTACATGCGACTGGATCTTGCGTTCAATATCGAGCCGACTCATAAGTTGACAAGCTTCCTCCACACATCGTTCTCTATTGGCGTCTATAATGCCCTTGCCCGCAAGAATGCCTACAACGTCTATTATGTCACCGAAAATGATGAAATAAAAGGGTATAAGTTATCTGTGTTTGGCACCGCCATTCCTTACGTTTCACTTAACATACGATTCAACTGATATGAAGCATATACCATATTACCTTCTTGCCCTTTCGCTTTTCATCCTGTCGGGCTGTATTGAGGAATTCGAAGCAGACATCCCTGAAGCGGATTCCAGCCTGCTCGTCGTAGAGGGTACGATATGCTCTGGGAAAATGAATACGTTCATCCTGTCGCGTACACAACCAGTCAATTCTTCCTATACACCTCGGATGGTTGTTGGAGCAAAGGTGTCTGTACGCGGGAGTGACGGTTCTGAATACAGGGCGGAGGAAGCCGGTGGCTATTACGCCTGTTGGATTGAATCACTTAATCCCGACGCAGAGTATTCTCTGCATATTGAGACCGACGGCGAAGTCTATGAATCAGAACCTCAGAAACCGTTGCGTACCGAGAGTATTGCAGAAGTGCATGGGGTACAGGATACGCCAGATAGCGATATCGACATTCTTATTACGCCCGATGCTCCCTTTGAGTCTGGCCATGCGAACTACTATTCGTGGACATACGACGAGACTTGGGAAGTACAATCCGACTACACGACCTCCGTGTTTTACGACATAGAACTCATGGACGCTGTCATAAAGCCCAATCAGTTCCCTTGGCGTGGATGGAAGGATGCTGCCAGCTCGGCGATTATGGTTGGCGGAAGTGCGAACTACGAAGGTCAGCACATCCAGAATCTGAAGCTGTACGACATAGGCCATCACCTCGATGAGCGTATGTATCACAGGTATACCAGTCTGGTTCATCAGCGGGCCATCACAAAGGCTGAATACGAGTATGAACTTGCGCGGCGTCAGGCTGGTTTGGAGATGGGAGGCCTGTTTACCCCCCAGCCGTCTGCCCTGCCTACGAACATTCATTGCCTGACGTCTAACAGACACGTGATAGGATTTGTAGGATGCTCGATGAATACGAGCGAATACAGGTTTTTCCTCGATGCCTCAGACTACGCCATCCGTCTTCTCGTACGCGATGACACCCGTGAATGGCTCACAAACCCGCAACCTTGGTTGTGTCGTCAGATGGTGGAAAGTGGCATGTTCCTGTGCGTTTGGGAGATCTCGGGTACTACCGGTGCGTTGCAGACGGCTTGGGCCACCGAGCAACAACTCGATGTCAGGTATAAAGGCGCCTATATCGATAAGCCTGATTTTTGGAAAGAGAAAAGTGAAGAATGAAGATGAATAACAACAGAATATTATCGCTGACAGCTGCGCTGGTGCTTGCTCTGAGCACCTTTGCTGCAAGTGTTGAGACAGACCGCACGTGGTATCTCGCTGGTGAGGCGATGACAGTGAGTGTGACGGCCGACGATGCTCTGATTGCCTACGCCGAACTGTGTGATACGCGCGGTTTGGCGGCTGGCACCGTCGTGAGTCTGCGGAACGGAACGGGAACAGGCATCCTCGAACTGCCTTCCGACCTCCATAGCGGCTACTATGTGTTGTCGGTCTATACGCGCCACAACCCTCAGGTACTCAACCGCCTCGTTGCTGTCATCAATCCCCTTCGCAAGAGTGCTGACGACGATATCGAATGGATAAAAATCGAGGAAGGAGGTCACCTTGGAGGGGATAGTCTGTCGCAAGTCAATTCTCATTCCTCTTTCCTCCTTCCTCCTTCCTCGAAAACCACCGACCTCCGTGAGACCGAAGGCCACATCATCAAGGCCCGCATCAAAAACGTCTACGACGGCCAGACCTTCACCGCCGGTCAGATTACCCCATCCGTCGCTATCGTGGGAAAACAGATTCACTTTTTTGAAGGAAAGATGATCAGCGACTCCATCGCCGTCTTCTATACCTATGGCGTCAGCGGCCGACAACCCTTGGTGCTCTCTGCGGTGTCATCCACAGGTGTCAGTCTGCCCATTGAGATGATCAGTCCGTTTGCCGTCTTGCTCCCGAAGAGCCTCCCGCATCTTGTGTTCCATTACCAGCGCAGCGAGGTGGAAGCCCGCTCTCTGGATATGCAGCGTCATCAGAAGGCTATCGGAGGTAGAGATAACCAACCTGCAAAAGTGTTGGATTACGACGCAACGGTGCTTGGCACCCGGCCAGAACTGACTTATAATCTCGACGAATACCGCCCGTTCTTTACCGTCCGCGAGGTCTTGCTTGAATATGTGAACTGCGTCAGCAACATCCGGGTCAATGGCGCCCCGCAGCTGATTGTCCATATCAATCAGGCCCCTTCCGCCAGCCTGTGGCCGTCGCTGGTACTCATCGACGGTATGCCGGTCATCAACGTCGAGCGGCTTTTGAGCTATGATGCCCGTCGTGTTCACTATATCAACGTCTACGGTGGCCAGTACACGTTTGGCGGCGTTGTATATAACGGCATCTTGTCGTTTGTCACGCGTTCCGGACAGCTCACCAACTATCCGCCAGAGCCCAATGCGCAGTATCTGGTGTATGAATTTCCGCAATAAATTTGGAGATTCGTCTGATTTGGATTACCTTTGCAGGCAGGAATGCAGAAGAATAAATACAAATATGTGTCGGTAGCGGCGATGGTGGCAGTCATGCTGCTGTTGGGACTCTACATGTGGATGACCTACCGCTCGGCCGTCACCGACATCTCCGAGCGTGCCGGTAATCAGTTGACATGGGGCATGTTCTACGAGAGCTATCAGCGGGCGGAGGTTGTCTCCGTCGGTGATACCCTCAGCCTGCCCCATCTGCGTGGCGACCTCTCGCTGGAATCGTCGGTAGAGGGCATGAACGACGTGCTCAGTCGGCGTTATCACTCCGAAGTGTCGCTCGATACGTTGGCACAGTATGTCGACTCCCTGCTCAGCGTGGTGAGCCTCGACCGTAACTTCACCCTGATGGAAGTCGATGCCGACGGCCGCATCCTCCGTCAGAACAACGACCGCCTGTCGCCCGCCGCCTTGAAGACGCGGGTGTTCAGCACCCGTCGCGACCAGTCGCGGGGCATCCGGCTCGCGCTTAATAATCCCTATCCGACGCTTGCCCGCCGGCTCAGCCCGCTCTTTGCGGCCAGTGCCATCATCCTTATTCTCTTCGGAGCCATCCTGCTGAGACTGCTGCGCTACCTCGACGAGCAGAAAATGATGGCCGACCTCCGCAACGACTTCTCCTACGCGATGGTTCACGACATGAAGTCGCCTTTGTCGAGCATCATCATGGGTGCGCGGTTCCTCCACAGCGGCAAGGTCGATGACAAACCGGCGATCAAGGAGAAATACTACGCCATCATCGAGAGTGAGGCCGAACACCTGCTGGCACTCGTCAACAAGCTGCTCACCATCTCGAAGCTCGAAAACAAGAAACTCATCTTGAACAAGCAGGACGTGAACCTGGAACCCATCATCGACGATATCGTGGAGAAAGCGAAGGCCAAAACGGATAAAAACATCGATTTCA
>JAEEGH010019647.1_pt1 | contig 14152 bp, 16 predicted proteins | sample 9134181 | NCBI WGS metagenome assembly JAEEGH01 (sample SAMN16246544, study PRJNA631951) | gut metagenome | biome: gut microbiome; feature: rumen; material: DP-attached | host: Bos | place: Iran: Karaj | collected 2018-10 | reverse complement strand
GCGGGTCGGGGCGAGCCCGTTTTTTGTCTAGCTGCATAAACAAAAAAGCGGTAACAATGGCGTTTTTAGCTCAAAAACGCCACTTTTTTATTTGTGGAAAAATCGCCGGGTTTTAGTGCGCTGGATTTTCCCCGAAAAAACATTTGCAGATATGGAACGAAACTAGATGCCCCAAAGGTTCGGGGCTTTTTTCATTTGTGGAAAATTTGTTGAAAATGTGGATAAAATGTTGAACGTTTTTTCCGGGTGGCCTTGGGTGGTAATGGTAACTTTTTTTGGTAATGGTAACAAAATTTTTTATAAATTTACAACTGATGCACCGCCTTTCTGTTAATTCCGTATGTGGAAAGCGGTAAACTGTTTTCCATAAGGAGTTAAAAAAATGGCGAAAGGTGAAAGCATAGGCGTTCGGGAATTTGCCCGACAAGTGGGATGCTCCCATGTTTTAATCATAAATCTAATCAAGGCCGGAAAAATGCCGCAAAACAAAGACGGCAGCATTCCCCTTGATGCAGGTCTTATCGCTTACGAAAACCGAAAGAAGAAAAAAGAACCGAAGGAAAAGGACCCGAAGAAAAAAAAGACCGCACCGAAAAAACGGAAAAGCCCAAAGAAAATAAAAGAGTTGCCCGACGATGATCCGCCCGAAGATGGCGAGGAAACGACGGAACCAGCACCGAAACTGACTTCTGAAAAACTCATTTCCGCCCGTGACATTACGACGCAGTTCAACAGAGCGCGACTTGCTGAAAAGACCTATCAAGCAAAGTTGCGCGAAATTGAATATAAGCTAAAAAAAGGCGAACTTGTTACCCGTGCAGATGTGGAAGCGGACGCGGCCACGGTTGCCGCAGAAGTCCGGGAACGCTTGACCTCAATTCCCGTAAGAATTTCGGCTTTGTGCGAACACCAGCCCGCCCGAAAGATTGAAGAAGTAATGACCGATGCCATACAGGATGCGCTCATTTCTTTTTCGAAATCAAAATTTGTGAAGGCCCATGGCGATGGCTAATGATTGGAGTAAAACTTTTTTCAAGGTTTGCCGTCCGCGTTCGCGCTTGACGGGTTCGCAATGGGCGGACAAGTTTCGCTATGTTGCGCCCGGAACTTCGCCGGAGCCGGGGGATTGGCGAACCGACCGTGTACCGTATTTGCGGGAACCGATGGATGCCGCAACGGACAAGGTGACGGAACGCGTCGTGATGATGTTTTCTTCGCAGGTGGGAAAATCCGAAGCGTTGCTCAACATCATGGGTTATTACGTGGACCAAGAACCCGCGCCCCAGCTATTCTTGCAACCTACAATCGAAGCGGCGGAAAACTTTTCGAAAGAGCGCATCGAGCCTACGTTCCAATATTCGCCGGGTCTTAAAGACAAGTTGGAAGAAGGCAAGGAAGGCCGGGGGACAAGCCGCAAGAAATCGACCACAATCCGAATGAAGCATTATCCGGGCGGCTACATTGCCCTTGTCGGTGCAAACTCCCCGGCGGGGCTTGCGTCGCGCCCGATCCGTGTTTTGCTTGCTGACGAAATAGACCGTTACGGGGTAACAAAGGAAGGTTCACCGCTTAAACTCGCTATCCAGCGCACGACAAACTTTCACAATAAGAAGCACGTCTTTGTTTCGACACCGACAATAAAGGGGGCTTCGGAAATTGAAAAGTATTATCTCGAAAGCGACCAGCGAATTTATATGCTGCCTTGTCCGCATTGCGGATGTGAATTTGAATACAAATGGGAGTATGTTGTTTGGGACAAGGACAAGGACGGTGCATCGCTGCCGCTTACCTCCCGTATAGTTTGCCCCCATTGCAAAGAAGTTGCCCGTGGTGCTTACAGGCCGGACCCCGAAATATTGGCGTTGGGTAGATGGGTGCCGCAGAATCCCGGAGCAAATACAAAGGGTTATCATATAAATTCGCTTTGCTCTCCGTGGGTGAACTTGTACGAACTTGTCGATGAATTTGTGACCGTCTCGCACAACAAGGACAAGGACGGCCTTATGGAATTTGTCAACTTGAAATTAGGCGAAACGTGGGACGAACAACTTACGCGGGATGATTGGCAGCGGCTTTATGAACGCCGTGAAAACTACCCGGCGAAAACGTTGCCGCCCGGTGCGCTTGTGCTTACTTGCGGCGTTGACGTGCAGCATGACCGCCTTGAAGCGAGCGTTTACGCATGGGGGAGCGGAAAAGAATCTTGGGGAATCGAACACCGGGTATTTTATGGATCGCCTGAAAGTTCCGATACATGGGCGCAATTGGACCAGCTATTGCAAAAGAAATACAAACTATTCCTTGGGGCAGAAGTCACGATTTCCTGCACTTGCGTCGATTCGGGCGATGGCTCTTATACAAACGAGGTTTACAAGTACACGGCCCAGCGGCAAGCGTTGCGCGTGTTCTCCATCAAGGGACGCGGCGGCATCGGCATTCCGTTTATTTCACCGCCTACTAAAAACAATACGGTTGGGGCAACCCTTTTCACTCTTGGGGTAGATTCGGGAAAATCTATCTTTATGAACCGCTTGAAGATAAACGATTTTGGCCCCGGCTTTGTTCATTATGACGCGCTCGAAGCGGCTGGATTCAGTGAGAATTTTTTCAAACAACTTACCGCCGAAGTATTCAAGCAAACTTTTGAGCGTGGCCGGGTAAAGATGGAATGGGTCAAGATTCGAGAACGAAACGAAGCCCTTGACTGTGCCATATATGCAACCGCAGGGCTTGAACTCTTGAACCCGAACTTTGAATTTCTCCAAGAATTTTACGCCCGTGGCGGCATTGCAAATGCCCCGGCGAGGTCAAAAAGACCGCCTTCGAAGGGGATTTCTCTATAAATGAACTAAAATTTTTTTGCACTTGCGAAAAAATTAAACTATATTCTTTGACGAATTGGAGGCCCTTTTTATGCCCGTACATCCTATTACGGCATGGACTAAAGAAGAAGCACGGAATATGCTCGCTCTTTGGATTGAAGCAGAAAAGGCGGTTGCCACCGGGCAATCGTACAAGATCGGGACGCGCTCTTTGACCCGTGCCGACTTGTCCGACATTGCCGCAAGAATCAAGTTTTGGCGCGGTGAACTCGAAGCGTTGGAAGATGGTAAAGGGCAGGGGATGCGCGTATTCCGTGGAGTGCCAAGGGATTTATGATGAACATTTTCGATAAAGTGATTTCTGTTATTTCTCCCGAAAAAGCGTTGAAAAGAACGCTTGCACGAAAGCGTATTGAAATGGCCGACCGCCTACTTATAGGCGGCGCGGGATATGGAAGCCACGGTGCATCCTATGCGAAAAAGAGTTTAATCGGCTGGAGCGTTTCGGGGCAGGATGCGGACGATGACATCGTGGCCAACCTGCCAACCTTGCGCGACCGTTCCCGTGACTTGTACATGGGCGGCGGCTTTGCGGCAGGTGCGCTCAAGACGATTCGAACAAACGTTGTCGGGTCCGGGCTTATGTTGTCCGCGTTGCCCGATGCTGAATTTTTGAACCTTACCGATGACGAAGCCCGCGAATGGCGAAAAAACGTAGAACGTGAATGGAACCTGTTTGCAAGCGACGTGAATTGCGATGCCGAAAGACGGCAGAATTTCTACCAACTTCAAAGCCTTGTTCTTTTGTCCGCACTCATGAGCGGTGACGTTTTTGTTTATATGCCAATCATTAAACGCGCTGGCGTTACTTATGATTTGTGCATCGGGCTTATCGAAGCGGACCGCGTTTGTGATCCGATGCCGTACCCCGTAGGAAAGAACGTTTGGGGCGGCGTGGAACTTGGGCCGTATGGCGAAACCGTAGCCTACTACGTGGCGAAGTATCACCCCGGTTCTACTTTACCGCTGAATGTGAAAAGTCCCATACAGGAATGGAAAAGGGTGCTTGCGTTTGGCAAAACAACCGGGCGAAAGAATGTGCTGCACATCATGTGCGATGTTGAAAGACCCGCACAACGGCGCGGCGTTCCGTTGCTGGCCCCGGTGATCGAAGCCTTGAAGCAGCTATCTCGATACACCGAAGCCGAACTTATGGCGGCGGTGATTTCGGGAATGTTTACCGTGTTTGTTAAATCAAACTCTCCAAGCACTCCGCTTGCTCCGATGTTCCCGGCTGGCATGGAAGTTGACAAGAGGGACCCGAACGCCTACGAAATGGGAAACGGTGCCATTGTTAGTTTGGACGAAGGCGAGGAAATTCAAACGGCCAATCCGGGCAGACCGAACACGGCCTTTGACGGGTTCGTGATGGCGATTTGCAGACAAATTGGTTCCGCTATCGAAGTGCCTTACGAATTGCTTATCAAGCATTTTACCGCGTCCTATTCCGCCGCCCGTGCTAGTTTGCTCGAAGCGTGGAAAATGTTCAGAATGCGCCGTGAGTGGATGGCTTCGGGTTTCTGCCAACCTGTTTACGAGGAATGGCTTACCGAAGCCGTCTTGAAGGGCCGCGTCAAGGCCCCCGGATTTTTCGACGACCCGGCTATCCGTGCGGCATGGTGCAAGGCCGATTGGTACGGCGACGCTCAAGGACAACTTGACCCGCTCAAGGAAGCGAACGCGGCAAAGGTCCGTGTCGATGAAGGATTCTCGACAAGGGAGCGTGAAGCCGCAGAACTTACAGGAATGAAGTTTGACGAAATCCATTCGGCCCGGTCCCGTGAAGAAGCCATGCGGCGTGAAGCCGGACTTGTCACGGATTCGCAAGGTCAAATCGTAACAAATCCAAATACGCAGGGTGGAACAGATGACGAATAATTTTTTCTACAAAGTAACGGCGCAAGCCAACGTAACGCAGCCCGCCCGCCTTGACCTTTTCGGAGTGATTGGCGGCGGATGGTGGGAAGATGGCTTCGACGAAAAGTCTTTCAAGGACGCAATGAGCGTAGTCCAAGAGACGCAGCCCCTAGACATTTACTTGAACTCTCCGGGTGGCTCCGTGTTCGCTGGAATCGCAATCTTGAACCTTTTGAAACAACATAAGGGGGCTATCCGCATCTATGTAATGGGTATCGCCGCAAGTGCCGCGACGCTTATCACCAGCGCACCGAACGCCCGCGTGATTATGCCCACGGGTTCGATGCTCATGGTACACGCCCCGCGCCTGTCCGCAAATAGCATGACCGCAAAACAGTTGAAGGAAGCGGGGGTCGCACTCGAAAAAATCGAGGAATCGGTTAAACAAATTTACGTCGAAAAGACGGGCATGAAGGCCGAAGACGTGGCCGAAATGATTTCCCACGAAACCTACATGACCGCCGCCGAAGCCGTTGCGAAGGGCTTTGCCGACGAGGTGGACGTTACGCAGAAGGTGACAAATTCCTTTGAGGATAACGTTGTCATGCTTGGCGGGATGCCCGTTCAAAAGAACTTCTTCGACAACGCACCCGAAGATTTTTTGAATAAATTGAACGGAAATGTTGCACAAACGCAAAAAAAATCTATATTAAACCAAAACGAGGAGGTCGCTATGACTCTTGAAGAAATCAAGGCGCAGCACCCCGAACTTTACAAACAGATTCGCGACGAAGGCCGTGAAGAAGGTGTCAAGGCGGGCGTGATGCAGGAAAACAAACGCATCAAGGCAATCGAAGAAATGGCCCTTACGGGTCATGAAGCCCTTGTCGCAAAAGCCAAGTACGAAACGGGAATGACCGCCGAACAGTTGGCCGTGGAAATGATCAAGGCCGAAAAGGCGAAGACCGCGACCATTGCGCAGAATCGCGAAAATGATGCCGAAGAACTTAACGGCGTTGGCTCCGCTACCGCTTCGGTTGATGCCACGCCGACGGCTACCGCCGAAGAAAAAGAACGTGCAGAACTCTTGAAGGGCGCAAACGACCGCCTTACCAAGATGCACAAAACGATGGAGGGCTAAACTATGGCCATGAACAAAGTATTGGGAACTTACGAACCCGACAACCTTTTTGCCGCGAATCAAGAATTGCCCGCCGTGGCCGATGTGCTTGAAATCGCCGCAAGTCAAGACCTCAAGCGTGGTTCGCTTGTCAATGTGAGCGGCGCACAGATTGCCGCCACTACCGACGGCGTGAAGGCTTCCGGCACTATTACTTTTGCCGCCCAGCCGACCGCCGACGATACCGTGACCGTTGGCACGACTACGCTCACGTTCAAGTCCGCCGATCCTGGCGATGACGAAGTGCTTATCGGCACCGACCTTGCCGCGACCTTGGACAACCTTATCGCGGCTCTCCCGGATTCCGTTACCGGGTCCAAGTCCTCCGGCGTTGTCACCATTACCGCCGCAACCGCTGGCACCGCTGGCAATAGCATTGCCCTTGCAAAGAGCGGTTCCAACATTACCGTTAGCGGTGCGACCCTTTCCGGCGGCATTGACGAAGTGGTGGACACTGACGTTTATGCCGTGCTTGCGGAAGATTGCGACACCACCGAAGGCGCAAAGGAAGCCGCCGTGTATCTCACGGGTGAGTTCAACATTGATGCCGTGAAGGTCAATGAAAACGTTGACGACATGGCAGCGGTCAAGATTGCCGCCCGTAAGGTCGGTATCTTCTTGAAGAAAAACATTTAAGGAGGTTGAAAAATGGCTATTGACATTTTCGAAACCCGCACCCTTTTTGGTGCAATCAACGAAGGCCGCTTTGGTGCCCGCGCCTATTTCCGCGACCGTTTCTTTAACCGTATCAAAACGTTTGTTACGGAAAACATCGACTTCGACTTGAAGGACGCACAGGGACGTAAACTCGCCCCGTTCGTCAATCCCCGCATCGGCGGGCAGGTCGTGAACCGTCTCGGCTTCCATACCGAAACGTACAAGGTGCCGCTTGTTGCACCCGAAATGGTTACGACCGCCGACGAACTCATGAAGCGTATGGCGGGCGAAAGCGTGTACGGCATCAAGACCCCGGCCCAGCGTGCGCTTGAAATCGCACAGGACAACATGCTTGAACTCGAAAAGATGATTACGCGCCGTGAAGAAGCCATGTGCGCACAGGCTCTTTTCGAAGGCAAGATCAACGTCAAGGGCGAAGGCGTGGACGATGTTGTCGATTTTTGGGCTTCTCTCAAGCCCGCTGACAAGCCCACCGCAACTTCCGCAACGTATTGGGATGACCCGTCCATTGACGGGCAGAAAATCATGAAAGAAATCCGCAAGTATTCTCGCGAACGCGTGAAAAAGAGCGGATTCAAGCCGCGTGAAATCTTCGTGGGCAGCAAGGTCATTGACGTGATGATTCCGAAACTTTCTGAAAAGGAATTGCTCAACGGTCGCCGTGTTGACCTTGGCGAAATCCGCCCGCAGGAACTCCCGGACGGCCTGCACTATTGGGGCTATCTCCGTGACGCTGGCATTGACATTTACTCTTATGATGAGTATTACGAAAATGCCGACGGCGAAATGGTGCCGATGGTGCCGGAAAACAAGGTCCTCTTTGCAGCAAGCGAAGTGGAAACCACCATGGCTTACGGTGCCGTTTGCATTGCAGACAAGCCGAAGAACATGATGGAATGGTACGCTGCCCGCCGTGTGCCGCATTCCTACATCCAGGAACGCCCGGCGGCTCGCATCATTCAGTTGAACGCCCGTCCGCTCCCGATTATCAACCAAGTGCAGGGATTCTCCGTCTTGCAGCCGCTGGCCTAATCGGTGATAAAGTGCGCTACACCACGGCGCATATTTCTTTTAGGAGTGATCCAAATGAAGAAAGTCGTTTGTTTGCACAATGTTTATCACGATGGGCGTTTTATTACCGCCGGGACCGACGTGGGCCTTCCCGACGATGTTGCCCGTAATTGGGTAGAACGTGGCCTTGCAAAGTTTGTGGGTGAAGAAACGCCCGTGAACCCTCCCGCCGTTCCGCCCGTTGAAAAGCCCGAAGTCAAGCCGGAAGAAAAGGCAGTTGTAGAATTTGTGAAAGATGAAACGCCCGTTTCTCCGAACGAAAATGCAGCGGCAACCACGGTCACGGCTCCGGCAGAAAATCCCGTTGCGGATGTTGACACCCCGAAGCGCGGACGGCCCCCGAAAAAGAAGCACGGGGGCAAGCGTAAATGACGGGATTTAAGGAACAGGTACGCAAGGACGTTAAAGGCGTGTTTATCAATTTCGCGGAGTTCGCGGATTGGCACAACCTAAACGGAAAAGATACCTTGTGCGTAATTTCCCGTGACTTTACGGACGAATTGCCGCTGGGTAAAAGCAACCTTGAAGGCGTGTTCCTTAACGACTTGACTATTTACGTAGAGGACCTTGATATGCAGCCGCGCCCGGTAGAAGGCGAACTTATGCGTGTCGATGGATCGCTCCATTTGGTCAAATCCGTGTCCGATGAAATGGGTGTTTACGTCATAATTTGCGAGGCGAACGAATCGTGAAAATAAGGCTTGAAAAGAACGAAAGCGATATGCAGAAGGCGACCCGGCTTTTGTCGGGTTGCTCCGAAGCTATCCCGTCCGTTTTCTCCAATGCTATGAACCGCGCAGCGGAGCAGGGCCGCACGGCGGCGATCCGTTGCGTTACAAAAGAATACACGGTAAAGGCCCGCACGGTGCGCGAAACCATGCGCATCAAGAAGGCAACGAAAGACGACTTGAACACGGAACTTACAAGCCGTGGTGCACGTTTGCCGTTGCGCGACTTCAAGCACTCCCCAAGCAGCGGCGACACCACCGGGGCGAAACGCAAGCAGATCCGCGTGGCGGTAAAGCGTGGCGGTATGCGCCCGCTGGAAAACGCCTTTATCTACCGTGGCCGAATTTTTCAAAGGCTCGGTTCCGCCCGCTTGCCCGTCGAACAGAAATTCTCTAACGCCGTGCCCGTAATGCTGAATAACGATTCAGTCGTGAACGAAGTCACTGAAACCATGGAAAGCGCAATGAGCCGCCGCCTTGATTACGAGGTAAAGCGGACCCTGCAAAAGGCGGTGAAGTAATGGTAACGAACTTGCTTACAAAGGCGGTGCGCGAACTTTGCGAACAGGCGGTGAAGGACTTTCTCTTGCCAACGAAGGACGGGCAAACGCTACGCGCCCCGCGAATCGTGAACGGGTTCCTGCCGCCTAAAAGAAGCACGGACCTTGACGATTTCCCTTTCGTGCTCGTGCGCCCGGAACAATGCACCACGGACCGCGGATCCGAAGAAATCCGCGTGAGCATTATTGTTGGTTGCTATTCCGAAGAATATGACGGCTTCGAATACGGCGTGAACGTTGTCGAGCGCATCAAGGAAAAGATTTGCACGTTGCCTTCCGAAACGCTGGACCAACGCTACCAAATGCGATACCCGGTAAAGTGGACGATGGTCCCCGAACAACCGTGGCCGCAATGGCAGATTGACATGGAAACTATATGGATTTTCAACAGTCCGCAAAACACGGACGATTTTTGAGGTGAAAAAATGGCAAATCCGAAAAAGAAATTTGTTCAAGCACCGAAAAAAAATATACCTTTAATCTACGTGGGAACGAGTTTCCCGGACGGCTCTTTGTTTAGATTCCGCGTCTATGCAAACGGCATCCCCGAACAGGTTCTTCGAAGCGTCAAGAACAAGGCCGCATTGAAGAACTTGTTCGTAACGCCCGACAAACTAAGTTCCGCAATGCTGAACGTAAAGGCGCAAGGGCACCCGTTGTATCTTTGCAATCGGCAAATCGAAAATGAACTTCTTTCCAACAAGGAGGATAGATAAATGCCTTACGTTCATGGCGTAAAAACATCCGAAGTTCCTACCGCGCTCTTGCCCCCGGTGCAGAGTTCGGCTGGAATCCCGTTCGTTGTCGGTATGGCCCCGGTCAACATGACCGACCCGAACAACGTAAACAAGCCCGTGCTTTGCAGTTCCTATGCCGAAGCCGTCGCAAACTTTGGCTATGCGGCCCCGGTTGACGATTCCGTTTCGGGAAAGAAAAAGCACGAGTTCACGATTAGCGAATTTATCCAAAGCCAATTCGCCTTGTTCCAATCCGCCCCGGTGGTGATTGTGAACGTGCTCAACCCGGAAACGCACTACAAGGCGGCGACCTCGAACAAGGTGAAGTTCGACGCGCAGACCGCTACCGTTACCGTTGAGGAAAAGGGCATCATCCTTTCCTCTATCAAGTTGGGTCCGTCCGGCTCTCAAGACGGCATTGATTCCGGCAAGTTTACCGCTTCCTTCGATGCCGAAGGAAACCTTGTCCTCGCTGCCAACAAGAACGGAGAACAGGAATACTACTACACGCTGGACACAGACATCAATTTTGCGGCGAACAAACTCGACCCGTCTGCCGTGACCGATGCCGACATTATCGGCGGCATTACCGTCGCTGGCGTTCGCACGGGCTTCGAACTTGTCGAAGAAGTGTTCCCGCGTTTCCGCGTGGTTCCGGGCACTCTCGTCTGTCCGTGGCGTTCGCAGTCCGCAAGCATTGCCGCCGTCATGGCTGCAAAGGCGACCAAGATCAACGAAGTGTTCTCCGCAGGTGCGGCCCTCATTGATGCGCCCACCACGGGCGACCAAGCCGTTTACTCGGGCGTTGCCGCTTGGAAGAACACGAACAACGTGATGAACAAGAAGCAGGTCGTTTGCTGGCCGCGCTTGAACAATGACGGCGTTATCGTCGCCATGAGTACGCAACTTGCGGGCCTTATCCAGCAGGTGGACGGAAACAATGACGATGTTCCGTATGTTTCCCCGTCGAACAACAATTTCGTTTGTACGGGAACTTGCCTTGAGAACGGGACCGAAGTGTTCCTTACACAGGGCGAAGCCGCGAACCTCAACGGCAACGGTGTCGTTACCGCGCTCAACTTTATCGGCGGCTGGAAGTGCTGGGGCAACCGCACGGCCATCTACCCGGCGAACACCGACCCGAAGGATTCCTTCATCCCGATTGAAAGAATGTTCGCTTGGATTGGAAACACGCTCGTGCAGAACTTTTGGTCGCGCGTCGATTACCCGATTACCCGTCGGCAGGTTGACACCGTGCTTGATTCCGTGAACATTTGGCTGAACGGCCTTGCTGCCCGTCAATACATTCTTGGCGGTCGCGTCGAGTTCTTGGAAACCGAAAACCCGCAAACCGACCTCATGGACGGCATCTTGCGCTTCCACTTGTACGTAACCCCGCCGGGTCCGAACCGCGAGATTGATTTCATTCTCGAATACGACCCGGAATATCTTTCTACTTTGTTCGCATAAGGAGGTATGAATTATGGCCGCTGGCGAAAACAAGATTCCCGAACGCCTTATCAATTTCCGCGTTTACAACAACGGAAATGACTTGCTCGGCGTTGCAACCGTTGAACTCCCGGAACTCGAAGCGATGAGCGACACCGTTTCGGGTGCGGGTATTGCGGGCGAAGTCGAAAGCCCCGTGATGGGACATTTCGGTTCTATGACGACCACTATCACTTGGCGCACTATTGAAAAGTCCCTTGCGACGCTTGCCAAGCCCGGTTCCCATGCGCTTGAAGTGCGCGGTTCCGAACAGGTTTACGATGCCGCAAACGGCATCTATTCCACGGTCCCGATCCGTTGCGCCATGCGCGTAAGCCCCAAGACTGTTTCGCTCGGTTCGCTCGAACCCGGCAGCACTACGGATTCCGAACAGGAATTCGAAGTGACCTACCTCAAACTCGAAGTGAACAAGAAGGAAGTCGTCGAGATTGACAAGTACAACTATATCGCCCGTTTCGACGGCGTTGATGTGCTTGCGAAGGTCCGCGCAGACCTTGGCCTGTCCTAAAATTTCGTGCAAACAAACGGGAGCGTGAAGCCGCCGCGCTCTTGTTTCTTTGAATTTGCGGCAAGGAGTTGATTATATGAAGCATATCTTTTCCAAACCTGTCAAGTTCGAAGATGAACCCGAAATCAAGGAAATCGAAATCGACCTTGAAGGGCTTAACGGCTATGACATTTCCGAAGTCAAAAAGCAATTTTCGGCGGCTGGTAACTACTCCCCGATTCTTGCGACCGACACGGATTTCTGCATCATGATTGCCGCCCGCCGTTCCAAAAGGCCGATTGAGTTTTTCAAGGAATTGCCCGGTAAAGACTACCTCGCCATTGCGCAGGGAGTGCAGAATTTTTTGTTAGGTTAGGTCTTGACGTTAAAGAACCGCTGCACTTGATCCGGGTTGCTTGCTTGAATCTTGCGGCGGCTGATACTTTCACAAGCGTTCTCGATTGGTTCAAGATTCCTATATTGGACTTGAGCGAATGGGGTGAAGCCGTGAAAGAAGTATCGGAAAAACGCCAAAAGGGTATGAAAAGAAAACGATAAAAGGGCGGGCGGTCGCCCGTCCTTTTTCGGACAAAGGAAGTTTTGTTTATGGCAGGAAAAGTTTATGAGATAGGATTCAAGATTGCGGGAGACTTGTCCGGGAACTTTGCCAAATCGTTCAAGACCGCGAACGATGCCGTCAAGAATTTTTCCGGCAACATAAACAAGATGAATCAAGAAGCGGCGAACGTCGCTTCAATGGTCAAGTTGAAGCAGGAGATAGGCGAGAACGCCCGCGCCTATACACAAGCGAAACAGAAGGTAGCCGAACTAGGACGGCAAATTTCCAAGACAAAGACACCATCGAAAGAACTTGTCGCGGAGTTCAACCGTCAAAAGGCTGCAATGCAGAAGGCCCGTGCCGCCATTGATCGGCAGCGCGAATCGTTGAATCAGTTGGGCAGCAAAACGGGGATGACGGGTGCAAGCCTTAAACAGTTGATAGCACGTGAAAAAGAACTTGCCCGAAATGCCGAACGTGTGACAAGGGCGCAGAACGCACAAGCCCGTTCGGCTTCGGCGATAGCCAAGAATAACGCGCTTATATCAAGTACGGCTGGCTATGCAAGCGGCGTGGGAATGGCTATCGGTGCTGGGCTTGTGAAATCCGTTACAGTAGGAGCCGCCTTTGAAAGCGATATGGCGAAGGTCGCCGCCGTTTCACGCGCAAGCGATGAACAGTTGAAGCAACTCACGGAAACCGCCCGTAAACTCGGAGCAGAAACGCAATGGAGCGCAAGCGAAGCGGCTCAAGGTATGCAGTATTTGGCGATGGCGGGCTTCAAGACAAACGATATTGTCGAGACGATGCCGGGAATGCTGAACCTTGCGAGCGCGGGTGCCATTGACCTTGCTTCGGCTTCGGATATTGCGTCCAATATTCTTACAGGTTTCGGCTTGAGCGCGGGCGATATGAACCGCGTCGGCGACGTTCTCACGAATACCTTCACACAAAGTAATACGACCCTTGAAGGATTGGGTCAAACCATGAAATACGCGGCCCCGGTTGCAAAGGCGATGGGCGTTTCCATCGAGGAAGCGGCGGCGATGGCCGGAAAATTGGGCGATGCAGGTATTCAAGGAGAAATGGCGGGCACGACTTTGCGATCCGTCATGCTCCGTCTTTCCGCTCCGTCCAAAAAGGGCGCGGCGGCTCTCGAAGCGTTGGGCGTTTCGACCGTGGATGCGAGCGGAAACATGAAGAAAATGCCCGTCATCATGAAGGAACTCGACAAGGCCATGAGCGGCATGAGCGAAAGCGCGAAGGCGAACTTCACGAAAGCCATTTTCGAGACCGAAGCCATGAGCGGCGCGCTCGTTCTCATGGAGCAGGCGGGCAGCGGTGCGCTCGATAATTTTGTCGGGTCCGTCAAGGAAGTAGGAAGTGCCGAAAAGGTCGCCGGGAAACAGATAGACAACCTAAAGGGCGACGTGACTATTCTTAGTTCCGCGTTGCAGGAAATGGCGTTGAAGATTTACGATTCAGTCGCGCCCGCCTTGCGTTCGTTTGCTCAAAAGGCGACCGAAGTTGTCACGAAAATTGGCGAATGGGCGAAAGAAAATCCGGGTCTTGTAAAGAAAATCGTCGCCATTGCCGGGGCCGTTGCGGGATTCACGGCGGCTGCATTGCCTATGGTTGCCGCCCTCAAGACGGCACAGTTCGTTTTCGCCCTCATAAAGGCCCCGATCTTGGCGGTACGTGCCGCGATAATGGCGGTGCGCATGGGGTGGCTACTCTATAAAGGTGCGGTCGTTGCTGGCACGGTCGTGACGAAGGGCGCACGGGCGGCACAATTGGCGTTCGCGGCGGCATCAAAGGTCATGGCGGCGGCTCAATGGGCGTTAAATGCCGCCATGAGCGCAAACCCTATCGGCCTTGTCATTGCGTCAATAGCGGCACTTATC
>JAEEGH010019644.1_pt1 | contig 14154 bp, 5 predicted proteins | sample 9134181 | NCBI WGS metagenome assembly JAEEGH01 (sample SAMN16246544, study PRJNA631951) | gut metagenome | biome: gut microbiome; feature: rumen; material: DP-attached | host: Bos | place: Iran: Karaj | collected 2018-10 | reverse complement strand
GCTTCTTGGAGGATGATGGTGAAATCCTGACGTTTCTTGATAGTGTCTACAAACTGGCTGATGCGCATGTGCGTCGTTATATCCAGCGTGGCTTCACGTCGCTGATGTTCTCGTTCGGTTGCACAGGTGGTCAGCATCGTAGTGTCTATTCGGCCCAACATCTGGCAGAACATATTCATGAGAAGTTTGGCATAGAGGTACGTATCTGTCATCGCGAGCAGGGAATCACGCAAACCATTCAGGCAAACTCATAAAAAAAGCCCTCGATCATTTCGAGGGCTTTTTCATTTATCAGTTTAGAAACCGATCTGACCATTCCATTTCAGATACCAGTTCTTCCGATCCATCAGACGACTCTTTAGTGTTTCGTCGACGTTGTTCTTACCACGACGGGCAGCCACTTTCTCTGCAAGGAATTCCTCAGGATTAGACTGGCGGAAGGCAAAGCGCATGATGTCGTAGAAACGGGTACCTTCGAAAGCCAACTCCAGACCATTCTCATTCAATAGCAGACTGTCGACGACTGCCTTCTGCTTCTCTATCAGTTCAGGTGAGTCTTTCTCGATGAAGAACATGCCTTCAATGGGCTCGCCATTTTCATCTAACACAGGTATAGGCTCAGCCTCTGGCAAACGATAGTACTCGTTGTACGGCGTCCAACCGGAGCCATGGCTGTGGATACCCATGGTGTTGTAAACACCAGTAGAACCACCAGTTGTAGATGTAATATACTGGGCTGTTACAATACCATAACGTGACTCTGGGAAGTCAAGTTGGCTGATCCACAAAGAGTCGTTCTCAGAGCAGTAAGGATAGACATCCTCACGATAGATCTCGTTGTTAAGACCTGTTGACAGGATGCTGAAGGCTGCACGTGGGAAGCCGGCTCCGTTGAGAGCTTCTGCCAAACGCAGATAGAGCATTTGACGACGATAGATGTGGATATTCTGGAACGTCTGCTTGTCGATGTAAGAAACATCGAAACGCTCACCCGTCAGCGTGTTGGTGCCATAGCCATAACTATAACTATAATAGAGACGCAAATCACCTGTTCTATGTTCAGTCAGGTCTTGGGGTGCATACGAGAAGCTGGTTCCATTGGTTTCCAGACAGCAGTTAACCTGACTTTCTGACAATTCGAACATGGCATTTGAAGGTACAATGCTCACATGATAGTCGTTATCTTCACGTGAATAGAACAGGTTACGCAGTTCACTGTAGTTACCTTCTGCACGGATAGAGTCACCGGCAATGATGGTGATGATTTCAGAATTTTGTGAATAGTAATCGTCATCAGAAGACCAGGGGGCTGGGTTTGTACCAGTGTAAGAGGTTCCTGGGGTTCTTCCGGGAGTCCACATGATATAGGAAGTACCAACGGGGTAGGCCGAGTTGTCACCATTACGCTGCGAGATGTATTTGTAATAACGCATGGCAGCCTCACGATAGGTGCCTTGGTTGCCGGTGATACTAGCCAGCCAGAGGTTCAGGTCACCCAGGACAATGTTGATCGGGAAGAACAACAGTCTGGAAGCACCGTCTCTGAGACTTCTGATGTTTCCGTAGCCAGGATACTCATCGGCCCAGCGGTCTGTCAGCGGCATCAGGTCGTCGATGAAATACTTGCAGACAGCCTGTAGGTCATATCGCGGATAATCCTTCTCTGCCTCTAACTTGGTGATAATGGGCTCCGTTACGAAAGGCACAGAACCATAGTTCAATACCAACTGGAGGTAGGTCCAGGCACGAATGGCCTTCACGGCAGTATACTCCTTCATGAAGATATAATCATTACGATTGTTCTTCAGAGCTGTGTCAGCATGGGCAATGAAGTAGTTACAGTTATTGATGATGGCATAATAATCGGTCGGATTGTTGTAACGGTTGTCATCACCGATGTTAAAGAGGAACATGTCGCGAAGGTCGCTATTGGCGTCTGTCGTGAGATCGACCAAGTCGCCACGCACCTCTCCCAAAAGGATGGTGCGGTCGCCGATGGCCTGCAGCTTGTTGAGAATGCCAATCACACTATAAATGGAGTCGGTGGCATTGTTCAGGTGGTCTTGGTCTGTGAAGACAACGTGCTCAGACTCCTGGTTAAAGAAGTCAGAACAAGATGTCATACCACCAATCGCAAGTACTGCGAAAATGAATTTATATATCTTAGTCATCATAATTCTTTATTCTTAATGATTCATGCAAAATTACAACTTAATCTTGATGCCAGCTACAATCGAACGGCTCTGACTGAGCTGTCCAACGTCGATACCTTGTCCGATGACATTCGAGGTCATGGTAAACTCAGGATCACTGCCGAGATACTTGGTCAGTGTGAACAGGTTGTTAGCCTGAATCCAGAACTGGAATCCCTGGATGTACTCGTTGTTCATCGGCAGGTCGTAGCTCAGGGTAATGGCTTTCAGACGCAGATAGCTACCATCCTCAATCCAGCGGTTGCTGAAACGGGAGTTACCCATCGGATCCTGGAAGGAAAGCTGTGGGATATCGGTCTGCTGACCTTCTACCTGCCAACGGCGCAAGAGGGCTGTTGTCTGGTTCATGAAACGAGAACCGCTCTCCAGCTGAGCACGCTGGTAGTTGTAGACATCATTGCCATAAGAGTAATTAAAGCGTAGATCCAACTTCAGACGCTTGTAAGACAAGGTCGTAAAGATATTACCATAGATGTCGGGGTTAGGATCACCAATGAACTCGCGGTCGGCCTCCGTAATCTGGTGGTCTCCGTTGAGGTCGGCGAAATGAATGTCACCAGCCTTGTAGTAGTTCTTGTCGATACCATTCTCACCGAGGATATAGAGACCGGCGGCCTCAGCCTCAGCTGTTGTAGCGAAGACGCCGAGTGAACGGTAACCATAGAACTGGTTGGCGGCCTGTCCTACCTGTGTACGGATGGTTGCACCGTAGACTTCGGTGTCAACATAGTCACGGCCTTCTGCCAGACGTGTAATCTCGTTCTTGTAGTGACCAATGGTGGCACCAACCTCCCACTGGAAGTCTTTCAGAGCGATGGCTTTCACGGCAAAACTGGCATCGAAACCATGGTTCTTCAGTTCACCGTCGTTGGTCCAGTTCTCACTCAGACCGCTGAGGAATCCTAATGACTGGCGGGTCAGCAGGTTGTCGGTCTTTGAAGTGAAGAAGTTGAAACCCAGATTCAGGCGGTTATTGAAGAGGTTGGTCTCCAGACCGACGTTGAAACGACGGGTGGTCTCCCACTGGATCTTTGTGTTACCGATGCTGGCGAAGCTCAGTCCGGCAATCGTCTCCAGGAATTGAGAAGCACTGAAGTAGCTGCGTGCAGCATAGTAATCGATGTCATCGTTACCGCTGACATCATAACCGGCTGTCAGGCGCAAGTAGTTGATGGGTTTGATCTTGGCCATCCAAGGCTCGTTGCTGATCACCCATGAAGCCTGCACACCGGGGAAGACACCCCAAGCGGCATCGAAGGCGCGGATGTCACCACCATCACGTCCGAAACGTGAAGAACCTTCTACCGTCAGGTTGGCCTGCAGGAAGTAACGGCCCAGATAGTTGTATTCTGCCTGTGCGTACCAAGCCAGCGAATTCCAGTTATCGCTGGAACCGAAGTCGTTGGTATTGGCCAATTCCTTTTTCAGGAATGGCTGCTTGTCGTTACCGGTATTGTAACCGAGCAGCGAGTTCATAGAATAACTCTCCCAGTTGATGCGGGCACCACCGAAGAGATGGATGAAGTGAGCATTGTAGCGGTTGCTCCAGTCCAGACGGGTGTCGCTCAATACGGAGTTCTGCTTCGAGGCCAGTGAGCGTACCTCGTTGTCACGATAGTCACCGATGCTACCTACATAATAGCTAGGTGTTCCGTTCACAGGAATATAGAATACCTCATTCGTGTTCACCAGGTTATAGCTGAAGTGCTCAGACAAGGTGAGGTTACGGGTGAGACGGAACTTCGGAGTTACCGTCAAGTTAAGCATCGAGTTCTCAAAGCGGTTCTTGTTCTCAGCCTCGCTATACTCGTTGATGGCTGCCGGGTTACCCAACTTCCAGTTATAGTTCTTATAATTGGCCAGGGCCTCCGTGAGGTAGTTCTCCTCATCGATATCGAAGTGCGAGTCGGAGAGACGACCCATACCGTAGCTATAGGGGCTCATGAACGGGCTCTTGGCGTAGGCCAGGAAACCGGGAGCGGTGGGTGTGCCTTCGTCATAGCTGGCGGGGGCACCGTCGTTACGGATGTCACGGGTGATGTTGCCAAACGAAGCGTCGAAACGAACAGAGAAACGTTCGCTCAGATTGATATCCGTGTTGAAGCGGATGTTCAGACGTCCCATGTCATTGTACTTCAGCGTGCTCTGCTGGTTGACATAGCCTACAGAGAGGCTGTAGTTGGCCACAGCGTCACCACCTTCCACGTTGATACCGTAGTTCTGGGTCATGGCCGTGTGGTAGACCAAGTCTTTCCAGTCGGTATTCTGGTGGTACTGGGTGTAATAATAGTAGTCAGGATCCTCTTTAAGGAACTTGAACGTGCGGTTGCGCGTGTTGGTGGTCTTCAGCAACTCAGAAGTGTAGCTGCGGTATTGCTCGGCATCCATCACCGAGAGGAATTTCGGCTCGAAAACCACACCGGCAGAGGCGTTGGCTGTGATTCGGGTAGCCATCGACTTGCTGCGGTGCGTCTGGATGAGAATCACACCATTGGCACCCTTGGCACCGTAAAGGGCAGTTCCGTTACGCATCACCGTTACCTTCTCAATATCGGCGGGATTAATCGTCGACAGAATGTCGTTGAAGAAGCCTTCATGCAGCATGGTACGACCATATTGCTGATCGATGATCACATCGTCGACAACGATCAGTGGCTGGGCATTCACATTGAGTGAGTTCAAGCCTTGCACGAACATCACGTTGCCGACACCAGGGGTGCCGTTGCGGGATATGGTGTAGACCTGCGCACCCAGATGTTTCTGTACCTCGTCCTTGATGTTCACCGAATTGGTATAGGCGAAGTCACTGGTCGAATAATCACTGCGTACATTAATCGTCTTCTCATACTCTTTTGAGAAGGTCTGGGGATAGAGCTTCACCACCTGTTGCTGTTCGGTGGCCTGCAGACCCAGGCGTACAGGATTGAAATCGGGCATATTGACATATACCGAGGTAGTGAAGGTAGGCACTTTCAACTTAAAAGTACCGTCTTCTTCAGTCAGGGTGCTGTAGCCTTCCACATCGTCAGCGCTGACAATGGTACCGGCAATGGGCTGTCCCGTGGTGGCGTTCACGACACGACCGCTAATCACTCGGGTGGGGTACTGCTTCTGCTTGGGTGTCAGTTTGCGGGCGAGGGTCTCGATGAGGTCTTCTTCCTCGATATCATCGTCCTGGGCCACAACACTTAAAGGAAAGGCCATCAGCAGTGTAAGTCCAAATAAAATATATTTCTTCATAACCTTACAGTTCTTAATTCATAACTTATTATTAGTTCTTCAGCCATTGGAAGATATCACCGTCACCATGGGGCGCAATTTCGAAGCGCTCCTCATTGACATTCGAAATGCCGTGCGGTACCAGCATGATACAGTCGATACGCATGGTACGGTCGTATGTCTTCTTACGCAATTCAGTAGCTGACACCTTGGTCTCAACGGTCAGTGTTATCTGTGGCTCTGCCTCGGTCAGACCGAAAGTGGCTGTCGGGAACGTGAATCCTTTTTCAGGATCAGACAGAAGAATATAGTCCACAATGTCAGGATTATTTGAAACACTCGACTGAAGGACTTTTGTCTGTGTCTTACCTTCTTGGTCGTGGTAATTGATAGAACACTTCATCTTGACGGGGATGCGCTCTGCTTCAGTCGCATTGCTATCATTAGCAAGGGCAGGTGCTGTCACCACATAGATGTCGTAAGGAATGTTGGAAAGCACGTTACGGATGTTGAATGTCACGGTATGATTGCCCGTGGTCTTCTGCTGTTGGAATTCCACGAAAGCATTGTTCCACACCTTTCCATTGAATCGGTTGTCGCTCATCACTCTGCGGACGACATTCTTGACGGTTGGCTCCATGTCGTGGGTGATGCTATTTTCTGCCTTACTCACTTCTTTGATGGAACTGCCTTCTTCAGCCTCAATAATAATCCACTGATAGAAGGTGTTCAACTTGTTGATCTTCCAGTCGTTGGTCTTCTTGACCAATCCGTTTGAACAGACGACGTCGTCAGTATTTGAGAAAATACCGGTTGCAGAGAAGGGCTTCTGGGTGTTGGTAGCCGACTTGCCGCCGAACTGGTAGTAATGAAGATTCTTGTTGCCCCAGTAGGATTCACGGTACGTGTATCTCTCTGCGGCACTGGTCGACAGGGCAGAATCCGTCAGATGGGTATCGGGGTTCAGCGTACGGCTGAAGGTCGTACCATTGACAATGGCCAGACGTGGCAGCGTGTAAACCAACGAGTCGCGGAATGGCGTATCGTCAGCATAGTTGAAGTAACCAGGGTTTTCCTCAGTGCCCTCGTACTCCTCGATCAGCTCCTTCCACATCTGATTGGTGGGGACAACCATCCAGTAGGTACTATCCTCTTCGTTTGTATAGGCCCAAAGCATGTCCCAGAGGTCGTTCTGCTGAACGAAGACAGAGTCGAGATAGACGGTTTTACCATTCTCCAGACCACCGGCAACGCTTCGTCCTGGTACAAACTCCTTACGATAGTAGCGGTCGTTGTAGAAGAAACTGGCGATGCTGTCGAGGTCAGCGTCTTTACGCAGGTATTCAAATACTGTTGGGAAATACTGGGCTTTCCCTTGAATGGTAAACAGAACACCATTGCTGTAATGCTGGTTGTTCGTCAGAATCTGATTGTTGCCGAATGTATTGGCAGTCAACGTTGTTTTCTTACCGTTCATGAGCACTAACGAGTCATTGCTTGTTGGTGCAACAGAGTGGGTATACATCGCAATGTGGTTCTGTATAAACTCCTTGATAACGGTATTGTCGTCCTCTGTTACCTTGCCTTTCTCTGCATTATAACCTTTGATGAGCTCATCGGCCTCCTGGGCAGAGAATTGGTCGTTGGTAGGTGCGAAGACTGTAAATACCTGACTGCTGTTTAAGGCCTTGTCGTAGCCACAGGCCTCAACAACCTTCGCAAAGTTGCTCAGGTTGCCGTCTTGTTTAATGGCCTGCCAGAGCGTGGCATCGAGAGTGCCTTCACTCTTCTTGTCATAGTGATCATCCCAGGTGTCAGCGCAGGCCGCAAAGGTGAGGGCAGCTATCGCTAACCCCAACACCTTTTTATATATTTTATAAGTATTCATAACTCTTATTTCTTAATTCTTAACTCTTAACTCTTTAGAGGTCGTCCTCCATCTCGCCATCACCGTCGGAGCCGAAGACACTCTTTGGTACCAACTCCAGGAAGTCGAGTGCGAACTCGTTGTTGTTACCTTGCTTACCGTCGGAAGCCACACGGATTCTCATGAAGTGGTCCTTGTTACAGTCAAGGTAGGTCTGGCTGATGATCTTACGAATACCGATATCGTAAACGATGTTCCAACCTCTGTTTCCTGATCCACCATTGTTACAGTACATGGAACGCGGATGGGGATAGGCGCCGAGGTTCTTCAAAGCCTTGTAATACTCAGCTTTCTCTTCAACCGACTGACCGTCGTAATTGTCGATGTCATCGATGAAGTCATCGCCGATGTAGTAAGGATCGTTAATTCTCTTCGTCATGTCCAAAGGAATACCTTGCGGTACACCGTCTACATAGATCTGAGCGACACCACGGGAATCCTGAGCTGTAAAGCCCAGACGAACCTGCCATTCACCGTCGAACGGAACGGGTGGCAGACGGAAGGTAAAGTCGTAGTTTCCTAAGAGGTTGAACTCATCCCACATATAGATATCGAACATCGAACCAGGTCTTCTCCATACGAACGTACAGTTGGTGAATGTCACGCCGTCGAGATAACCCTTCGGGAACAACCAGTTCTGACCGTCTTTCTCTTCATTACTGTTTTCATTCCAGGGGTTTCCTAAGATGCGGAGACCGTTGGTGATAAACTCGGGGAAGACGGTATTGAAGTCCATACGGATACGCAGGTTCTGTACCTTATCCTGTACATCCTGATTGAAGGCGACGATGTCGTCGACATAGAAGTAGTGACCGTTGATACCATCGTGCTTGTATTCGTCATCATTGGGATCAATGCGCTGGCCTATGATGTTGAACTTTGCATCATAACGGCGGTTGATATAACGTTGGTTCCTCTTGCAGCCACCCAGATATTTGCTGATGGTGATCTTCTCCACCTTGATCATTCTGTGAGGCAGGAGGGTATAATGCCAGTCGCAGGGATTGACACGGGTTTCGTCGATACCGATAGCACCTTCAAAGTTGGCCTTGTTCGTGATTTCCTGTGGCGTCAGGTCATCAGCGCCGGCAGCAATCTTGTTCAGGATATGATACTGTACGAAACGGCGCAGGGGGTTGACACTGTCCGTTAGGTTCTCAAAGCTGTGGCCAGGGGCATTTACATCATTGGGATAGACAGGGTCATAAATCTGGCAGGCCAAGTTATAGAGACCTTGGAGGTCACCCTTCTTAATACCGTATTTTGCCTCTAACAGCGAGTCGGGCTCAATGAAGAATGTGTAACCATATCTCTTCGTGGCAGGTGCCTCATATTTTTTTGCATTGGTCTCAAAGTCACCAGAGGTGCCGTAATAGTTGGCGTAATCCCTTGGATTATAGTTCTCGTCCTCAACCAACAACACATCATTGATAACGCCTGTAGCCATCAACGCATTGTAGAAGGTACTGATCTTGGGATTCTCACGCATCAGGTCGGTGATGTAACTATTTGATTTCTCGATCACCTTGTCGATGGGCTGTACGATACCATTCTCTACAGAGTCGTCCTTCTGGTCGAATTTGATCTTGGCCAGATTTTCAAGCACGATGACGGCATTGCTGTCGTTGTCGAAGCCTGGTTCTGTGGCCAGATAGCGGTTCAGCATGTTCACGGTCGGCAGTTTATGACCGATCATGTCATAGGTCGTATACATGTAAGACACCAAGTGGGTACGGGCAATGGTATCACAATCAGCATCGCTCAATTGTGAAACACTGCTCAGACCGCGCCCCTTCAGGAAAGCGTCAACAGCTTCGTTTGAAGGTGCAAAGCAGGTGTAGTGGCCGTAGGTAGCGAGGAGGTCCATCATATTGGCTCTCTCTACAATCTCTGTAAATTCGCTGTATTCCGTACGGTTCTTCAACCAGTCGCTCATCATCTCACCCGTGAAGGTGTAGAAGTACTCGCTGTCAGGCTCATCAGAGCAACTGCTCAGCATCAGTATATTGAGAGGGGTCAGCATGGCTATCAGCAGCCCTCCTAAAATTCCTTTGAATATATTATTTCGTTTCATAACTATTCATTATTTTCTATTCACTAATCACTTCTTCGTCGTCTTTTCGTAACTCTGATCCTCGCCACTTCCGAAGGCCGGATTCTGTACAAGATTCAGATTGACTTTCATCTCATCGTAATTATAGGGCCAATAGATGGCATCCATCTTGGCCAGATGGTTGCTGATCAATCCTGCACCAGTCGTGGCTTTCTGCAAGGCAGCAGCAGCCAGGGTCTGGGTGTTGCCTGTACGCTGTGAGATGCGGACGAGGTCGAACCATCGCTTGCCCTCGAACATCAGTTCGCGCTGACGCTCCTGATAAACCAGGTTCTCCATATCGCCTTTGCTGCTGTAGTTGCCTCTGACGAGTGTGTCTGTGAGCTGTGTCTGGCAGATAGAGCGCTTGTTGACGGCATTGACCAGTGTAAAGGCTCTATCTAAGAGATCTTTGTTATTGCCGCTGGCTTCTGCGTCTGAACCTCCGCTCATCATCTGCGTCAGGGCTTCGGCCTTAAGCAGCATGATGTCGGTCAGACGGTAAATCACCCAGTTGGAACCATTCTGATTCTGCGGGTATTTTGAACCGTAGCTGGCTTCAGGTGTGGTACCGGCTGCATAGATGTCAATCGAACTCGTTGTATATTTGTTGATTGATTTGTTGCTGTTGCCGCTGCCGCTGCCTGTGTAGCGACAATTGGTATAGATACGGGAGTCAAACATCTTGTTCTTCTCGGCATAAACCTTGCGGTCTGATCCACTTGCTTCTATCTGAGAGTAGATGTAGTCAGAGGGAGCTACCAAACCGGTTGTCGACTGTGAATTGCCGTAGAAGTCGTTGACGGCACCGTTGGCAGGCATACCTGATCCTTGTGGGTCATCGTCGAAGGTCAATTGGAAGATAATCTCCTGGTTGACCTCATCGATATTGCTCCGGTCGCTGCCGAACAAGGTGGTATAGGCATCACCGAAATAGTTGCTCTGGGTGGAATTAGTGGCCAGCGGGAAGCCGTTGAAACGATCTTCCACTTCATTGGTTGTCTGAAGAGCTGACGATGAAGTGCGTTTCTTGCGGTTCTCCTCATAGATAGCCTTCTTCGACGCAATGACCAGGTCTGCATAGCGGACACAGTTCTGATAGTCCTTCTTCCAGAGATAGAGCTCGCAGAGCAGGGCATAGATGGCATCCTGTGTGATGCGGCTGGTCTGGTAGAGCTCCTTGGTGACAGGATAACGCTTCACGGCATAGCCCTTCACACTTTCCAAATCGAAGATCAGTGAGTCCAGCACGTCGTCGAACTTTGTGGCGGGCAGATCCATCGTCTGGTCATCATCGATGTAAGGTTCTCTTGAGAAGGGCACATCGCGGAAGGCGCGGATCAGATAGAAATAACTGAGGCTGCGGAGTGCCACCATCTCGGCGATGTTGGCCTGCAATTCACTCTCTGTATAGGCGGGGTCGATTTCGGCCACGCCGGGGGCATACTTAATAAGCGTGTTACAGCGGTTGATAACAGCATAGAAACTCTCCCAGTTAGTGTAACTGTTCTTGGCATCGATATTTTCCTTGAGGATTTTCTCGAGGTTACCGTCTTGCTGAACATTACTGCCAGGACCGATGTTGTCGCTGCGGAACTCACCCCAGACCATCATACGTTTGATGACGTTTCCATCCTGCAAACCTGAGTAGCAGCCTGCAATGATGGCATCCACATCGGCCTTCTCACTCCAGAACTTCTCCAGAATAATCTCATTCTGAGGCTCAATCTCCAGGAAGTCGGAGCAGGCAGAGAGACCGCAAACAGCGCTGATAGCGCATACTATATAATAATGTATTCTTTTCATATTCGTATCGTTTTAGAACTCAACAGTGATACCTAAAGTGTATGAACGCGAACGTGGTGTCTGGTTGCCGTCGGTAGCGGGTGCATAGCCGCCGCTCGAGATATCCGGGTCTACACCAGAGTACTTGGTCCAGACGAAGGGGTTGTTAGCACTGACATACAGGCTGATGCGGTTCAAACCAAGAGCCTGTGCGTATTTCCTACGGATGTTGTAGTTCAACTGTGCATAACCCATACGCAGATAAGAACCATCTTCAACAAAGCGGTCGCTGATCAGCGTGTTGTAGTTCGAGTTGTTACCGTACATGGCACGAGGAATCTCGGTCACGTCGCCTTCCTTACGCCAGCGGTAGTTCACAGCCTGGCTCTGGTTGTCGTTACCAATCATGGCCTCAGCGTTCAGACGGGCCTGGTTGATGATCTTGTTACCGAAACGATAGGTGAACTGAGTGCTCAGACGCCAGTCGCCATAGGTGATGTTGAATCCGAAACCACCAGTCAACTTAGGCAGTGAAGAACCGAGATAGACAATGTCGAGGGCATTAATCTGACCGTCGTTGTTGACATCCTCGTAGATGGCATCACCACCATTGAAGCGGTAGTTACGACCTGTAGCGTCGTTGGTGTAGTTGAACATCATACGAACGGGATCGCCCTTGCCGTCGACAATGACTTCACCTTTGTCGTTCATGGCTACAGGTGCGGTCTTGCCCTCAGCCAGGAACTGTGCACGTTCCTCGGGCGTCATGTTTTTGAAGGTCGAATAATTATGTGTGTACACGCCTTTATAGCGGAAACCGTAGATAGCGCCTAACGGGTTGTGCAACTGTACGCGCTGCAAGGTCTTGTTGTTTTCGAAAGTATAGCTTGTGTTCAGATTGTCCAACAAGTTCTCGTCGAGCTCCAGCAGTTCGTTGCGGTTGTTACCGAAGTTAGCGTTCATATCCACCCAGAATTTCTTACCGATGGTAATGATACGGTTGGTGTTGATGTGGAACTCCCAACCAGTGTTACGCATCTTACCGTTGTTGCTGTAGGGGATGGATGCGAAACCGGCGTTCGACGGAATGCGGAAGTTAGACATCAGCATTTCTGTTGTGGTCTGAGAGTAACCCTCGATGGTCAAGGTCAGGCGGTCGTTGAAGAAGCCTAAGTCAATACCACCGTTCCAGCTCTCGTGGATTTCCCACTTCATGTCGGTCAGACGGATGTTGTTCGGCTTCATAGCCTGCATGTCGAGATAGCGGTTGGTAGAACCGTATTTTGAAGTATAGAGGTAATCCTGACCAGGCTGCTGACCGGTACGGCCCCAGCTGGGACGGATAGCAAACATTGACAGCCATTTCTTGGTGGGTTCCATCCAAGGCTCATCACTGATAATCCACTTCAGAGAGAGGGAGGGGAAGAAACCCCAGCGGTTGTTCGGTCCGAACTTTGTGGTACCGTCGGCACGTACCGAACCGTCGATGATGTAACGTCCTTTGTAAGCATAGTGGGCTGACAAGGTGTAATACATAGAGCGGTTCTGGCTGTAGTTAGAACTCAGACCGGTGATACGACCGCCACCCTGCGTGGTCTCAATGCCTGTCGGGGCACCTGACTTGTCTAACGACTGGCTGGTAGAAGAACCGCTATTCAACTCGAAGCGGGCCAGTGCCATGAAGGAGTGGTCCTTATTCTTGAAGGCAGGAATCAACGTCAGCGTCTGCATGGTCTTAAACGAAACGCTCTTTGAAGAATTGTCATTGGTGGTGTTGACACCCTGATCCCAAGATACAGTCTTCAGCTCCTGCGGATAATATTTGTTCGTATAGCGGTTGGCAATGTTCATATAGACTGTACCACGCCAGTTCAACTGCCAAGAATCTTGGTCCATACCGAGCAACTGGTACTGGATAATCAACTCAGGCGTCATGTCGTAGCTGGTCGTCTTGTTCTTGGCCAGGTGGGCACTTGCCACGGGGTTCACCATGCCTTTTTGGTTGTTGTCGAACTCACGGCTGCCACTCTGGAGCATCGTATAGTATTTATCGGTGTCCTCACCAGTTACGGGATCCTGCTCGTAAATACTCATATTCGGCATCTTACGGCGGGCAATGTCCAACAAACCGTCAGAGTTCTGATCGTTTCTTGTGTAGGTCAACGCGAAGTTGGTGCTGACGCGGATACGCTCAGAAACATTGTAGTCGAGAGCCACACGGGTCGAGAAACGCTGCAGCTTCTGCTCAATCATCGTACCAGTTTCATGGTCGTAACCGGCACCGATACGGAAGAGGGCTTTCTCACCACCACCGCTGATGGTAACGTAGTGGTTCTGGCGGAGACCCCACTGGGTAACGGCGTCACGCCAGTCGGTATTGTTGTTGTACTGCTCGTATTCAGAGAACGACGGGTCGTAGTTCAATTCCGGGATATTAGCGGCGGCGTCGCTCTGCTCAGGATTGAAGTAACTCTCCTTCAACAGCATCGTGTAGTCGTCACCGTTCAGCAACTCGTAGCCCTTTGGCTGGTAGGTACCAGTCAGTTTCAAGGTGTACTGGAGTCTGGGTTTACCACGGGCACCACGCTTGGTGGTGAGCTCGATCACACCGTTACCACCCTGTGAACCGTAGATAGCCGTAGCGGCAGCATCCTTCAGCACGCGAATGTCGGAGATGTCCTCAGGGTTGATGTTCAACAGCTCGGCGAAACGCTCGTTGTTAGCTGTGTTCATATCAAAAGAAGAGAGGTCTACAGAACGTACGTTACCGTCGACCACGATCAGCGGGTTGGAATCAGTCAGGGTGGAGAGGGTAGAGGCACCACGCAGACGCATGGTAGAGCCTGATCCCAGGTCACCGGAGTTACCCACGATGTCAAGACCGGCGATACGGCCCGTCAGGGCCTCGTCGATGGTGG
>JAEEGH010019642.1_pt1 | contig 14155 bp, 15 predicted proteins | sample 9134181 | NCBI WGS metagenome assembly JAEEGH01 (sample SAMN16246544, study PRJNA631951) | gut metagenome | biome: gut microbiome; feature: rumen; material: DP-attached | host: Bos | place: Iran: Karaj | collected 2018-10 | reverse complement strand
GCCAGGAAAGTGCGCGGGTAACGCGGCTCTTCCTGATCTTTGGCGTAGGCAGCTTGTGCAGCAGTTCCTGGATAAGACCCAGCGGGCAGAGCCAGCCGCAGATCGTGCGGCCAAGGATCAGCCCGTAGAGCATGAGTATGCCAAAGACATAAAAGCCGATCTGTTTGTTCGAGGTGCCGATTGCGTTCTGCAGAGAACCCAGCGGGCAGGCTCCCACTGCTCCCGGACAGGAATAACAGTTAAAGCCCGGGACACAGATTCCCTTTGTTGTGGGAGTCTTGCTCTTATAGATTTCCCCCTCGAGGAAGCCCTTGATATGGGCATTATAGAGGAGTGCGCAGTAGAGCTGGACAAGCCGTCTCTTGGACGGACGGTGGGAAGCCCACCAGGAAGTTTTCACATTATCCAAGGCCAACACACTCCGTACAAATCCTGATCGCCTTGTTGATAACGGCGGTCATACTGCCGTTGCGGATGCCCACGATGATGAACACCACGGCCACGGCCAGAATCACAAGGCGGACGACTTTCTGATCTTTCGGCAGCGCAGCGGGCTTCGGTGAGAGCTTGATCCCCTGCTCCTTTTCTTCTTTAATGCGCGCGGAAGCAGCATCAGCCTCGCACTGCATGCTTTTCCCCTGCAGTAAAGCAGATATCATGAGGCAGGCAATCCCCGCCGCAACCCAGGGCAGCACATGGCCTGCAAAGCTCCGGAACATTACCTCCAGATCCCCGTTCTGAAAATGCGAACCGTTTACCATGTAAAGCACCACAGGCAGCATGCAGACGGCAAAAGCCGCCCATCCGCCGACCAGGAGCTTCTTCTGCAGAGCTCTCTCCTTCTTCATGGCATCATCCGGTTCTGCCACGCGGCTTACCATAAGATCCCGCGTAAGTTCAGCGTCTTTGACCGGCTTGTCCTGCTGTTCATCCCGTACACCCAGTACCGAGCCGGCAACGGTTACACCAACAGCAAGCAGAAAGACAGGTATAACGGGCTTCAGAGCTGCGGCCACCTTCTCACGGGTATAAACCCAGGCAAGAGGATTCTCCTGCTTCTCCGCAATGCCGGTTTTGTAAATGCTGATTGCCGCAGCTGCCAGCATCACAACGAGGATGATGCATAGCAACGACTGCAAAAGCAGCAACACTTTATTTCTCGTCATATGTACTCCTTATTCTGCTTTCTGCAGTGGAATATAGATATCGCAGTAGCTTTCAGTTGTCCTAAACTCCTCGTTCGTCTTTTCGTAACCCTTGGGGACTTTCAACACACGAACGGTCTGGCCTTCTTTTATTGATTTTAACAAAAATGTTCCGAAATGTAAAGTAAAAGAGATCTTTCGTATTCTTAGCTTTTATAAACAAATATCTTATATACTCATCAGAAATTTGTTATTCTGTAAGTGAATGAGAACAAAAATGGATTTCGTTCAAAGAGACTATAAAGTACGCAGTACAAATCAAAAGTTTCGTTCCACGCAACAAGCCCGCGGGAAGATCATCAGATCTGCCTGCGGGCTTCAGTCATTCATTCTTTGCATATACTTCTCAGAACCAGAGATACATGTCCATATCGTAGTGGCACGGCATCATGTTGTAGTCGGCCTCAGCCATCTCAAAGAATCTGAGCACTTTCATCCAGAAGTTTTTCATTGTTTTTTCTCCTTTGTTTAATTAGTTTTGTGTTTTCATCAGGCGGTGCCGTGATGGTGATCAGTACCACATGTACATGTCCAGATCATAATAGGACATCACGGAGCTGCTGCTGCATCCCTTCATGCCAAAAAGTTTCAGGACGTTCATCATAAAGTTTTTCATTGTTTTTTCCTCCTTTGTTTTATTGTGGCTACATCATAGCACACGCTCCGTCACACAACTGTCACAGGAAAGATGTTTTTTCAAAATTATTTGAGATATCGTAATAAATATGATATATTGAAAAAAACACGGCATTCACACGCTGGAATATGCCGGGAAGACAGGGTTTCGGAACCAGGGCATATGAGCTGATTGATATTGGCAAATGAAAGGAAGGATGCAAAGACTATGGCACTGATCCGGATGGAATTCAGATCCAGGACACTTAAGAGAGCGGTTCCTGTAAATGTGATATTGCCGGCGGAAAAGTTCCGCGGCCCGTTTCCGACCCTCTACCTGCTTCACGGCCTGACGGATAACTGCAGCGCCTGGCTTGACAACACCAGAATCCGTTTATGGGCGGAGGAAAGCGGGCTGGCAGTTGTTATGCCCTCCGGGGAAAACTCGTTTTATCTGGACATCCTTGTCAGGGACGGCTGCCTGGGCGACTTCGGAGAATACATCGGCCGGGAGCTGGTGGATGTGACGAGGGAGCTGTTCCCCCTCTCCTGCAGGCGGGAGGACACCTTTCTGGCGGGATTGTCCATGGGCGGTTACGGCGCATGCCGGAACGCGCTGAAATACAGCGAAACCTTCGGCAAGGCAGCCATTCTTTCCGGCGCCCTGCATATTTACGAATACCCTGTCAGCTGGGTTGAGACAACGGGAAACACGATAGGAGAGGTAAGAAACTTCGGCAATCCTGACGAGACGAGAAATACCGACCGGAACCCCCGAACGCTGATCAAAGCCATCAGGAACGATCCGGCCAGGGAATTTCCGGCATTCTATGTAGCGTGCGGACTGCAGGATCATCTGCTGGAGGCAAACCGCGCCATTGCCAAAGCGCTTTCGGAGGCCGGGGCGGACGTCACCTATGAAGAGGGTGAGGGTATGCACGACTGGTTTTTCTGGGATACGTACATTCAGCATGTACTGAAATGGCTGGACTATTCAGGTACTGCCAAAGAATAAAATGCAAAACTGCGGAGCCGGCATGAAAATGCCGGCTCCGTTAGGTTTGATAATATGCTTGACATTCCGTGTTTTTTCGGGTATAAACTGTATCTGTTTTGACTCAAAAGAAAAACCAGCACAGGCTCAAAACACGAAAGGACCATATGAACCAGAAAGAACTGAATGAAATCAGGCGGAGAATCCGCCCGGAACATAACAATATCCGCAATATTTACGGCTGCTATGTCAATACTGCAAAGGAAATCATTTCCTCCTTTGACGCCTCCACGGGGCTGCTCAGCCAGGACGAAGCCGAAAAATACTTTTTCCTGCTGAAGAAGACGCTCTCCGGCGCACTCGGGAAGAACCTGGCCGAGCTGGAGTTTGAGACGCGCAGTGTGGCCGAAGGGAAAGACCTGCGGCTGCTCTCTGCCATGCTGGAAAAAGGCCCGGGTGACGACGTGCTGAGAGACGAGTTCTTCCGCAGCATCATCAGCAGCATCGACATGCAGGACCAGAACTATCTGATTCTGCTGGCGCAGGACATCTATGACGTTCCGCAGCATACCAAAGACGGAGAGGCGGACGACCGCGGCGACGTTTACCGCTATCTGCTCTGCAGCATTTGCCCCGTGAAATCAGGAAAGGCAGAGCTCGGATATTCCGCTGAAGACAGGCGCTTCTGCACCTCGAGCGCCGGGCAGATCGCCGCTGCGCCAGAATGCGGCTTTCTCTACCCTGCCTTTGACGGGCGGACAGCTAACCTCTACGGAGCGCTGCTGTATTCCAGGAATATCAACCTCAGCCACCAGGATCTGGCAGACGCTGTTTTCCATGCTTCCGCCCCTATGTGCGCAGGCGAGCAGAAGGAAACATTTGAAGACGTGCTGACCGGGGCACTGAAGAAAAACTGTACCTTTGATGTGATACAGGCCATGCACGAGCAGCTGAGCGAGCGCATTGAGGTATATAAGGAGAGCAAAGATCCGGAGCCGATGACCATTACCTGCGAGGAGATGGGCGAGATTCTGGAAAAAAGCGGAGCTGAAAACACTGCCGTGGAAACCTTTACAAAAGAGTACCGGAAGAAACTGGGTGATAAAGCCGTGCTGCGGCCGGGCAACCTGGTGAACGCCAAAAAGATGGAGATCTCCCTGCCGGAAGTTAAAATCAGCGTTGACCCGAAGTTCGGCTATCTGGTGCAGACAAGGATACTGGACGGCAAAAAATATATTGTGATCTCTGCTGACAGCGGTGTGGAAATCAACGGCGTCAGCGTATCAATAGCACAGTAACAGAAACCGGAGGCTGACTTGTACAGCCTCCGGACTTTTTTATCCGTCCTCCATGAAAGAGAGGAAGTCTTCCGCTTCGTCCACCCAGGATGGATCAACTTTTATTTTTTTCATGACTGCCCCGCAGGAGGGGCAGATTTCATACGGCTCAGTGAAGGAAGCCATGCAGAAGGAACAGACAAAAGCGTCCGCGCGGAAAAGGTGCGTACGCTGGATCCACTCTGCGCGCTGATTGCGATGTTTCCGTTTCATGATGCCGTTTACCGTCCTTTTTGACAGATTACTTCAGTTCAACGATGGTAACACCACTTTCACCTTCCCCGAAGTTGCCCAGGCGGAAGGATTTGACGGCTTTGTTCTTTCTGAGCATCTGGTGGATGGCTGTGCGGAGCGCACCGGTGCCCTTGCCGTGAATGATGGTGATAGGCGAGAGCTTTGCCATAACGGCACTGTCAATATACTGCTCGGCAACGGCAACTGCCTCGATGGACTCCATGCCGCGCAGGTCGACTTCCGGGCGGACAGAGGCTGTGCGCAATGTGGCACCGCCTCCGGAAACAGGCTTTTTCTCCTGTTTCCTTTTCTGCTCGGGAAGCAGGTAAACCTCGCTCTCCTTTGCCGTGACCGTCATAATGCCGGCGCGGAGTGTCAGGGTTCTGTCCGCCGAGACGGACATGACCTCAGCCTGAACACCCATGGAGAGGATTTCCACGAAATCGCCTTTCTGAATGGCTCTGGCAGACTTCTTTTCCTCCGCTGGCAGAGCGGCAGGCTCCAGACTGCTCTGGGCGCTGTTGAGCCTGCGCCGGAGTTCATTCCTTGCGGCATTGATGCGGGAGACATCGTCTTCTTCATTGAGATGCTTTTTCATCTCATCGAGCTCCGCAAAAACTTCCTCAACCGTCTGCCGGGCATCTTTGATCATTCTCTCCGCTTCCCGGCGGGACTTCACATCGGCCTTTTCCAGGCGGACGGCGAGCTCGGCACGCAGCTGCGCTGATTTTCTGGCGTTCTCTTCCGCTTCTCTCAGTCTGAGCTGTTCCTCTTCGCGGTCACGCTCCAGAAGGAGGCGCGTTTTTTCCAGTTTTTCAACAGTGGCCTCAAAGGCGGCATTGTCACTGCTGACACGCTTTTTTGCGTCTTCAATGATTTCCGGATCCAGCCCGAGCCTGCCGGAGATGGCAAAGGCATTTGACTTGCCGGGGATGCCCATCAGGAGGCGGTACGTCGGGCGGAGAGTCTCTACATCGAATTCACAGGAAGCGTTCAGCACACCGGGCTCATTTGTGGCATAGAACTTAAGCTCCGTGTAGTGCGTGGTGGCGGCAATCATGGAGCCTTTTCGGCGCACGTACTCAATGATGGAAACTGCCAGCGCCGCGCCTTCCGCAGGGTCGGTTCCTGCGCCGAGCTCGTCAAAGAGGACAAGAGAGTGCTCGTCGCACTCGGCTAAGATGCTGACGATATTGGTCATGTGAGCGGAGAAGGTGGAGAGATTCTGCTCGATGCTCTGTTCATCCCCGATGTCAGCGAGAATATGGCTGAATACCGGGAGTGTGCTGCCGTCCGCGGCAGGGATATGAAGGCCGCACTGATTCATCGCCGCGAGAAGGCCGAGCGTTTTCAGCGAGACTGTTTTTCCGCCCGTATTGGGGCCGGTGATCACCAGGGTATCAAAACCCCGGCCGAGTTCCACGTCGATCGGGACGGCGGTATCCTTATTCAGGAGCGGATGCCTGGCTTTTCTGAGGACGATCTCCCCTTCCGAAACCGTAGCTTCACGGCAGTCAAGTGCGTAGGAGAGCTTGGCTTTTGCAAAAATGACGTCCAGGCGGACGAGCAGGAGATAATCAGAAACCATATCCGTCATATGTGCGGCACACTCCGCGGAGAGCTCCGCGAGGATACGTTCAATCTCCAGCTTTTCCTTGGCTGCGAGCTCACGCAGCTCATTGTTCGCCTTGACAGCCGCCATGGGCTCGATAAAAAGCGTGGCGCCGGTGGCGGAGATGTCATGCACCAGGCCGGAAACGGCGTTTTTGTGTTCCGCCTTGACGGGGACGACGTAGCGGTCCTGCCGCATGGTGATGATCGGTTCCTGCAGGACTTTGGCGTAGGAAGGTGAAGAAATGATTTTCTGCAGGGCCTCTCTTGCCCTGGCTGCGGCAGCGCGCATTTTTCTGCGGATATCGGCAAGCTCCGAAGAAGCGCTGTCGGCGATCTCATCCTCCCCTACGATGGAGGTGTTGATTTTCTCCTCCAGGAACTTATTGGCACGCAGGGCATGGAACAGATGGTCAATACCCGTCTGGCCGACGCTGTCATCCGAGAGGTAGCCTTTGACAAGGCGCGAGGTGCGTAAGACCCCGGCAATATCCAGCAGCTCGCGGCAGTTGAGCGCGCCGCCCAGATCTGCCCTGGAGAGGGCGGGCCTGATATCCCGCACACCGGAAAAAGACGGGCTGCCGCGAACAATCATCATTCTGCAGGCGCTGCCGGTCTCCTCTATTCTGACTTTCACTTCCGCCGGTTCCGACGAAGGCTTCAGCGCCAGGCACTGCTCTTTGGCAGAGGCGCTGACTGCCTGGTCCGAAAGCATTTTCAGGACTGCCGGCAGTTCCAGCGTTTCGATTGATTTTTCAAAAAAGTTCATTTTCTCAGTTTTTTCCAATACTCCAGGGTACTAAATCTTCTTCCGAGCTGGGTGGTCAGATAAAGCTCGGACGCGTCGCAAAGACGGTTCAGAGCGCTCTTCTCCAGCCGGAAGGAGAAAATCTGTTTCGGCGGGGCGGAGAGGACAAAGCGCATAGCTTCAAGAGAGGCATCATCAAGATAAACCGCCTGGCCGAAGTCCTCATTCCGGCAGGTGCGGCAGCAGATATGCCCGCTCTGAAGGCCGAGCACCGGATTTTCCGGACGGGGCTTTCCGCAGATGCTGCAGGATGAGAGCTCGGGTGTATAGCCCATGAGCATCATGAGGCGGAGTTCAAACACGGCCTTGATGACAGGCACTTCGCACAGCTCATGGCTCAGGGCATAGAGGGCGTTGAGGATCAGCTGGAGAGACAGAGGGTCAGGTTCGTTTTCCTGCACAAGCGTTTCCATGCACTCCGCGAAATAGCAGCCGAGGGCAAAGTCTTCAAAATTACGGCGAAGGCCTTCAAAAGGCTCCTTCACCGTAGCCTCCTGGACAGTGCACTTTCCCTTGTTTTCAAAGACAGTCATGTCCGATAGCGTCAGCTGCTGCGTTGCCGCGGAGAGCTTGCTGTTCTTTCTCAGCGCGGCGCGGGCTTTGGCCGTGATAATGCCCCTGTCCGCCGTGAACAGAGTGAGGATTCTGTCTGCCTCTTTATAGCGGACCTCTCTGAGAACGAGAGCGTCGGTTGTAAAAAAGGACATCAGTCGTTCCGATAGCCGAAGTTGCGCAGCATCACATCGCTGTCACGCCAGTTTTCCTTTACCTTGATCCAGGTCTGCAGGAAGACTTTGGCCCCCAGGAAAGCTTCCATATCCGCTCTTGCTTCTGAGCCGATCTTTCGCAGCATGGCGCCGTTCTTGCCTATCAGGATGCCTTTGTGGCTGGCCTTTTCGCAGTAGATCGTCGCATCAATATCCAGGATGCCGCTTTCCCGCTCGGAAAACTTTGTAATTTCAACCGCCGTACCGTGCGGGATCTCCTTCTCGAGATTGAGAAGGATTTTCTCGCGGATCAGTTCCGCACAGATCTGCCGCTCAGGCTGATCGGTAATTTCATCATCGGGGAAAAGGTGCGGACCTTCGACAGCAAGCTTATCCATCTCTGCCAGCAGTTCCGGCAGCCCGTCTCCGGTTTTGGCGGAAACCGGGATCACCGCTTCAAAATCATAGAGCGCGGAATAGGCGGCAATCACCTTCAGCAGCTGCGGCACTTCCACGGTGTCAATTTTGTTGATGACAAGAACAACGGGCACACCGCTTTCCCTGAAGCGATCAATCAGCGCCACCTCGCCGGGGCCGGCTTCCGGAAGCGGCTCAACGAGGAAGAGGACTGCGTCCACATCCGTGACGCTCTCCTGCACGACATTGACCATATATTCGCCCAGGCGGTTTCTCGGCCTGATAAAGCCCGGCGTATCCAGCAGGACGAGCTGTGTATCGCCGTGGCTGACAATGCCGATGATGCGGTTGCGGGTCGTCTGCGGTTTGTTGGAAACGATGGCAATCTTTTCCCCGACCAGAGCGTTTGTCAGCGTGGATTTGCCCACATTCGGCCTTCCGCAGACCGTGATCATGGCAGATTTAGTCATCAGCTTTTTCTCCCATTATTGCCTTTTCTCTGGAGCGCATCAGCTTTTTCTGCGCGCCTTCATCCATATGGTCATACCCGAGCAGGTGCAGGACGGAATGGACCGTCAGATACCGGATTTCACGGCTGAAGCCGTGTCCGTATTCCTCTCCCTGCTCCTCGCAGCGCTTTAAGTTGAGCAGGATATCCCCGAGCAGGATGCTGCCTGTTTCGGGGTCTTTTTCACACCCGTCAGCTTTAAAAGCACCCGGGGTCAGTTCATTCATCGGGAAGGAAAGCACATCCGTTACGCTGTCAACATTCCGGAAGGATTTGTTGATGGCACGGATGCCCTCGTCATCCGTCAGGAGCACGGAAACCGTGCAGTTTTCCCTGACGTTTTCACACGCCAGCGCATGCTCGACTGCCTCACGGATCAGGCGGGCACTCTGCGGATGGCCCAGATTTGTTTTTTCACGGTTTACGATGACTTCATGCATAATCAGTGCCTCCTGACAGGTTTTTTCACGAAGGTTTTTTTGTCGGGTTCCTCCGGATTCTTCTTTTCGTAGCGGTCGTACGCTTCGATGATCTCCTGGACAAGGCGATGGCGGACGACATCCGCTCCTGTCAGGGTGCAGATAGCAACATCGTCAATGCCTTCCAGCACCTTCATGGCAACCTTCAGGCCGCTGGTTTTTTCCTCCGGCAGGTCAATCTGAGTGATATCGCCCGTAATGACAACCTTGGAGCCAAAGCCGAAGCGCGTGAGGAACATCTTCATCTGTTCCCTGGAAGTGTTCTGCGCCTCATCGAGGATGATAAAGCTGTCATCCAGCGTGCGGCCTCTCATATAAGCCAGAGGCGCCACTTCAATATTGCCTCGCTCGAGGTACTTCTGATAGGTATCGACCCCGAGCATCTCAAACAGAGCATCATACAGCGGGCGCCGGTAAGGATCCACCTTGCTCTGCAGATCACCCGGGAGGAAGCCGAGGCGTTCACCGGCCTCCACGGCGGGCCTGGTCAGGATAATGCGGTTGACCTCCTCAGCACGGAAGGCGGCAACCGCGGCTGCCACCGCAAGGAAGCTTTTGCCCGTGCCAGCAGGGCCAATACCCAGCGTTACAGTGTTGGAGGCAATGGCATCACAGTAGAGCTTCTGGCCGAGTGTTTTCGGCTTGACCGGCTTGCCGCCGGCAGTGATGCAGATGACATCACCGACCAGTTCCTGGATCTTATCCTCCCTGCCCTGGCTGACCAGCTTCAGCACATAGCGGACATTCTGGTCATTGATCTGCTCACCCTTTGCAGCGAGCGTCAGGAGGCCGGAAATTGCCTTTTCCGCCAGGAGGACGTTCTCTCCTTCTCCGCAGATATGGAGCACGTCTTCCCTGTCCAGGACTTTTACACCGAGCTCCGATTCGAGTATTCTGAGATTCTGATCAAAAGAACCGAAGACGTTGATAACGTCTTCAATCCGTTCAACCTCGATTATTTTATCTATCATTCACAGTTCTTCCTTAAAATCTGAATACGATGCCGACGACGGCTGAGACAAGAATAAAGAAAACCGGATGCAGTTTTTTCAGGGGTTTCACGCAGCGCGTCAGCACCAGAAGCGCCGCCGCCAGGAGGATGGCTTTGATGTTCAGCGCATCCAGCGGCCTGCCGGTTTCGGCATATTTGTCAAAACAGAAAAGGGCTATCTTCACAACCAGCAGACCGGCCGCAGCGATCAGCCCGACCGAACAGGGGCGGAGCCCGTAAAAGGCGGCGTCCACCGTTTTGTTGGAGCGAAACTTCTCCAGTACCCGTGCAATCAGCAGGATGACGATAACTGACGGTGTGACAAGGCCCAGCGTTGCAATCAGGGAACCGGGGATTCCTCCGGTGAGGAAGCCCACGTAGGTTGCCATATTGACCCCGATGGGGCCGGGAGTCGATTCGGATACAGCAACCATATCTGCCAGCTGCGCAGCTGTAAACCAACCTTTGGTTTCTGCCATTTTGTACAGGAAAGGCAGCGTTGCCATGCCTCCGCCTACAGAAAAGAGCCCTGTTTTGAAAAACTCCCAGAAGAGGCTCAGGTAAATCATTTTCCCTTCACCCCCAGGTTCGTCAGGATGATGCCCGCCACGGCGCTGAAAATGACGAGCAGGACGGGAGAAACGCCGAAGAAGAAGGAGCAGGCCAGCACCAGCGCAAATATGACCAGCGCCGCCTTGTCGATCACCGCCGCTTTAAACAGCTTCAGGACGGAATTGAAGATCAGCACACAGACGCAGACGCGGATACCGCCGAAGGCGCTTTTTACAGCCGGGATATCCGCAAAGCTGGTAAGAATGCCTGCAATGAGGGTGATGATCACAACCGACGGTGCAACCACGCCGAGCGATGCCACGATCCCTCCGGGCACACCTGCCACTTTTTTCCCGACAAACGTGGCTGTGTTGACCGCAATAATCCCCGGCGTGCACTGTCCGACAGCATAATAGTCCATCAGTTCCTCATTCGTCGCCCAGGAGTGATTATCGACCAGCTCTCTTTCCAGAATGGGAATCATGGCATAACCGCCGCCGAACGTCAGCACGCCGACTTTGGCAAAGGCGATGAACAGCTCTGCCAGGCTTGCTTTTTCTTTACTCATTTGCCCATCTTTTCCGCATAGTCGCTGAAGCGCCGGATTTTTTCATCACAGCTGCTCTGATCCGCACCGCGGACAAGAATGTAGATTTTGATCTTCGGTTCTGTACCGGAGGGACGGATGATGAAGGTGCTCCCGTCCGCCATTTCGAAGTACAGTACATTGGAGCCGGAAATCGGCGTATGGTCGACTTTGCCGAGGCCGGTTACATAGATGCTGCCGTCGAGATAATCGCGGATACGCACAACGCTCTCTCCGGCAATGTTATCCGGCAGAGCTTCCCGAAGGGATGTCATCATGCGGCGCATTTTGTCCAGCCCGTCAACACCGGGCATGACAAGATTCAGTGTCTTTTCACTGAACCAGCCGTATTTTTCGTAGAGGGCCTGAATAGCATCAAGAAGCGTCATGCCACGCAGTTTGTAGGCAGCAGCCATTTCCGCAACAAGCATGGAGGCCGTCACGGCATCCTTGTCGCGGACGTAATCGCCGATCATATAGCCGTAGCTTTCTTCATAGGCCATGATATAGCGATAAGTGCCGGCTGCGTCCCACTGGGCAACGCGCTCTGCCATGAACTTGAAGCCGGTGAAGGTATCTTCAAAGTGGACGCCGTTGGCCTCTGCAATTGCCCTGGCCATGCCCGTCGTCACAATGCTGGCGACCGTTCCTGCGTTTTCGGGGAGAGTTCCGGCCGCACGCCTTGCCGTGATAATATAGTCAAGCAGGAGCACGCCCAGCTGATTGCCCGTGATGGGGACAAATTCACCGTTGGCTGCACGCGCCATGGTGCCGATGCGGTCAGAATCGGGGTCTGTGCCGATGATCAGGTCACTGTTTACCTTCTTTGCCAGGTCAACAGCCAGATAGAAGCCTTCCGGGTTTTCCGGGTTAGGGCTGATGACTGTCGGGAAATTGCCGTCAATCACCATCTGTTCGGGAACCGGATAGAGGTGCTTTATCCCAAGGCGGCGAAGGGCTTCCGGTACAATTTTGTATCCGCAGCCATGGAATGGCGTATAGACGATACGCAGATCATCCGCTGCTTCCTGAACCGCCTTCAGATTGATTGCCTCATTCAGCACATTTTCAAGAAAGAGCTCGTCTGTCTCTTCGCCGATGATCTCGATTTTCCCTTCCCTTACCGCGTCATCAAAGTCGCAGCTGGTATAGCCGGTGAAAATATCGATTTCTTCCATTCTTTTGGCAATAGCGGAAGCCTTCTGCGGCGGAAGCTGAGCACCGTCCGACCAGTAAACCTTGTACCCGTTGTATTCCTTGGGATTGTGGCTGGCCGTAATGTTCAGGCCCGCTGCAGCGCCGTAATGAATAATCGCAAAGCTCAGCTCCGGTGTAGGACGCAGGGATTCAAAGATACGGACAAAAATGCCGTTGGCAGCCATAACACTGGCCGCTTCCCTGGCAAACAGCTCGCTGTTGTTGCGGCAGTCATGCGCAATCGCAACACCCTTCTTCATGGCTTCCTCGCCCTCGGCTTTGATGACGTCCGCGAAAGCCTGGGTGGCATGACGGATGATATGGATGTTCATATTATGAAGGCCGGTTTTCATGATGCCGCGCAGACCGGCTGTGCCGAACTCCAGAGGGGCAAAGAAACGGTTTTCAATTTCTTTTTCGTCTTCTTCGATGGCGTTCAGTTCATTCCATTCCTCTTCGCTGAGGCTCGGGCTGTCCATCCAGCGGCGGTATTCTTCCATGTAATCAAAACTCATTGTGAATCCTCCTGAAACTGACATTTATTGTTTATATTCAAATACTTATTTATGATAGGCTGACCCTTCCAGAATTTTAAAGCTTCTGTAAATCTGCTCGGCAGCCATTACACGCGCCAGATGATGCGGAAAGGTCATATCAGACATGGAAAGCTTCAGATCGGCAAGCTGCTTCACTTTTTCCGACAATCCGTAGGAACCGCCGATCAGAAAGCAGATCCGAGGTCTTCCGGAATTCTCCCGGTCACGGATCATTTCCGCAAGCTGTTCACTGGAAAGCTTTCTGCCCTCCACGCAGAGGGCGACGATACAGGCATCCTTAGGCAGTGCTTTCACGATGGCTGCGGCTTCCTTGTCAAGAGCCGCGGAAAGTTCCTTCTCTCCGGGAGAGGGCGGCAGGCGCGTTTCCTGAAGCTCCGTGCATTCAAAACTGCAGTATGCCGACAGGCGCCGGGCATATTCCTGAAAAGCATCCGTAAAGTACTTTTCCCGCATTTTGCCTACACAGATCATTTTTACTGAAAGCATAGTATATACTCCGGAAAAGGGAGTGCCTGCAAGAAGCACTCCCCTTTTTTCAGCTGATAGCTGTTATTATCTCTGAACCTTCAGGCTCCTCGGGGAAATATTCAATGTGGATGTCTGCCCCAAGGTGCTGAAGTTTACTGACAAAGTCCTCATATCCGCGCTCAATGAAATGCACGTCATCAATCACGCTCTCCCCTTCCGCGCAGAGAGCGGCGATGACCATGGCCGCGCCTGCTCTCAGATCGCAGGCCAGAACCGGCGCACCGGTGAGGCGCTTTCTGCCCTGAATGACGCAGACCTTGCCGTCAACATGAATGTCGGCGCCCATTTTCCGCATTTCCTGTGCGTACTTGAAGCGGTTGTCATAGATACCTTCCGTGATAACGGAGGTTCCGTCAGCCTGCGCCAGTAAAGCCGCCATCTGCGGCTGCATATCCGTCGGGAATCCAGGATATGGCATCGTTTTGATATTGGTTTTCCGGATGTTTCCGGTGTTCCTGACAAGCACGGAATCCTCATACATCTGAACGATCGTGCCGGTCTCGCGCAGCTTGTCCGCAATGCACTCGAGATGCTTCGGAATAATATTCTTCACCAGCACTTCGCCATGCGTCGCTGCGGCGGCAACCATATAGGTCCCCGCTTCAATCTGATCAGGAATCACCGCATACGTACCGCCATGGAGCTTGTCCACCCCGTAAATCTTGACGGTGTCTGTACCGGCGCCGCGCACGTCGGCCCCCATGGAGTTGAGGAAGTTTGCCAGGTCAACAATATGGGGTTCTCTGGCGGCATTTTCTATGATGGTTCTGCCGGAAGCCAGGACGGCTGCCAGAATGATATTCATCGTTGCCCCGACAGACACTTTGTC
>JAEEGH010019641.1_pt1 | contig 14155 bp, 18 predicted proteins | sample 9134181 | NCBI WGS metagenome assembly JAEEGH01 (sample SAMN16246544, study PRJNA631951) | gut metagenome | biome: gut microbiome; feature: rumen; material: DP-attached | host: Bos | place: Iran: Karaj | collected 2018-10 | reverse complement strand
ATCAAATTTTCCTTATCATTGGCACGAATCACAGGAATAATAATATCCGCATATGCCTTTACCTGCTCCCAGGTAACATCCTGATTCGGTTCATTGCATATTTCATAAATTACATGTTCTTCGCTTGCATATTTCTTTGATACACAATCAAAGAATTTCTTTGCTTCATCAATATGATCGTTGGGATTATAGTCCGCTAAAATATGCCAATCAATGATACAATACATACCAAGTTCTTTGGTAATTTGAACTCCCTTATCAATTAAATCGTACTGCTTCTTTTGATCTGCTCCGTCTAAGAATCCGCCCTCAGCCGTATACATTGCCATACGAAAAATGTTTGCCTTCCAGTCATCGTGTAATGTCTGCAGCGCATCCCTATTAATGTACTCCGGATACCACTGAAGTCCGCTTGAACTAACCCCTTTTAATTGCACAATATCCCCTGTGGCATTTTTTAATTGTGTTCCATCTACATGCAGTCTCATATGTCCCATTTCTCCTTTACGAAAACGTTTTTGTAACGCTATTATTATTTTGCCATATTTTTTTCAATTCTGCATCAAATTTCTACGAAAACATTCCGTTTTACTTTTCGTAAAAAACAGATAAAATACCCTTATGAAAAAGATCTATCTTGCGCCTTTGGAAGGCATAACAGACAATACATATCGTGTAGCATTCAAAGAATTCTACGGTGGATGCGACAAGGAATTTACACCCTTTTTGTCTCCAAATTCCACAAAGAAGTTTACTACCCGTGAGTTTCGGGAAATCGATCCGGAAATAAACGACATTACTTCTACCGTTCCGCAGTTATTGACCAACAATTCGGAGCACTTTTTGTGGGCTGCAGAAAAGATCTTTGAATTAGGCTACAAAGAAATCAACTTTAACTTGGGCTGCCCCAGCGGAACCGTTGTGGCAAAAAAGAAAGGTTCCGGCCTTTTGTTTTATCCGGAATTATTGGATGAGTTATTGAATCAAGTATTTGCAGGGATTCCTTCCGGATTATCTGTTTCTGTAAAAACCCGTCTCGGGAAAAATGACCCGGATGAATTTGAAGAAGTGTTGGAGATTTTTAATAAGTATCCTATCTCCGAGCTTACGATTCATCCACGTATTCAGACGGATTTTTACAAAGAACCTGTCAGAGAAAAATACTTCTCTTATGCCCTCTCACATACAGATATTCCTTTGGTTTTTAATGGGGAAATTAAAAGTGTCAGCGATATGGACAGAATTGAAAATGCCTACCCATCCATCGAAGCAATGATGTTGGGACGCGGATTGATTACAAATCCACAGTTGGCATTTGGATATAAAAAAGGTCAGGAGATTATCTCTCCCGACCTTGAGCGATTAAAAGCATTTCATAATGAGTTGTTGGCTCGCTACACGGAGCTATTCAGTGGTGACAAACCGGTACTCCATCGTATGAAGGAGCTTTGGGTTTTCTGGAAAGAACTTTTTCCAAACAGTGAAAAAGCCATTAAACAGATTCAAAAGTCCAAGCATATATCTGAATACAAAGCGGCTGTACAAAGCTTATTCAAGTGACAAGAAATCTAAAACCCTTGTCACTTTTTTATAATAGTTTTTCTGCCACCTTTGCAAGATCGGAGCGCATGCACTCTTCTTCTGTCATGGTAACTACCGCAGTCAGTTTTTGTCCTTTTAACTTTTCTGCGGCATACACAAGACCATTCATCTTCTTTGAAAGACGCGGTGCATCAATCTGTTCCGGATCACCTAAAAGTACTATCTTTGTATTCATGCCGGCACGGGTAATAATGGTTTTTACCTGTTTTGCCGTAAGGTTTTGTGCTTCATCAATAATGATATAAGATTCCGGAATGGAGCGTCCTCTGATATAGGCCAAAGAAATAATCTTTACCGGGCCACCCTCTCGCACCAAGTCTTCAAACATCATCTCAATCTGCTCCGGTGATTCATCTCCGGACATCTTAAGAAGGGTTTCCAAGTTATCGTAAAAGGGAGCCAAAAGCGGTCCCATCTTTTCCTCTAAATCACCTTTTAAGTAACCGAGGTTTTCATTTTCCGGCAAGGTATTTGATCTTGTGATATAGACATTTTGGTATTCGGCATTTCTGCTTTTAAACTCACCACCGTAGGTTTTGGAAAGACCAACTGCTTCCGCCACTAAGGTCTTACCTGTTCCCGCAGGACCGTAAACAATCACAAGGGGAATCTTATCCGCCGGCTCATTTAAGGCTGCAATCATAAATCGCTGGCCCGCATTTCTTGCGGTAAGTCCCATATATTCAGCGTTTATTACGTCACCGTCAAGAAGAACAATCTCATCATTTTTCACCCAAGCAAGGGCTGACTGATTGTTTTCAAGTGCCATAATCTGTAAGAATTCATTTTCCAAGAATCCACTCGGATCCAATCCGTCCAATTCAAATTCAGTTAATTCGGAAATTAATAAAGAACCGTTTTTGTAAAGCTGATTCATGTGCTCTACCGAAAGGCTTAAAAGTCTTCGGCCCGCATACAAATCATCCGTAGCAATGGAATCGTTTTTGTATTCCTGGGTCTCGATGCCTAAGGCATCTGCTCGAATCTGCATGAGTCCGTCGTTTGTAACCAAGACCACTCGCATATCCGGATTTTTTTCAATTAAGGAAAGTGTGGATGAAAGAATTCGATTGTCTTTTTCTGTCTTTGACTCGATAAGCATCCATTCGGGAAGTTCATGTTCTACACCGTTTTCTTCGATACGAAAGGTTCCCCCAAAATCTAAGGCCACACCCTGATAAAGATTTCCTCTTTCTCGAAGGCTTTTTATGATTCTGGATGCTTCACGAACATTGAATCCGGTCTCCCCTTCATCATTCTTGTGCTTTTCCAACTCCATGATGGTGGTTCCGGTAATCACCACATCATTGTCATCAAATCCGTTGATAGCGGTACCGGCGGTATCCATAAGGATGTTGGTATCAAGTACATAAATTTTTTTCATGCTTCCCCTGTTCCCCCTTTGCCAGAAAAGCCCACGCCATATGGCATGAGCTAATCTTATAAACTTGACGTATTCATTTTACCACAACAACTATATATTGTGTATAAATAATTGTAAAAAGGGAAAAACACAACAATATATTGGTTTTCTAAAAGGTTACAACCTCCGGTGCGCTTGTAAATGAACTAAAGGTTGCGGTTGCATTTTTAAAGTAAAATACTTCCGTATTTCCGTCATCTGCGGAATACATTCCCTTTAAACTCGGATATGCATCAAGCATTGACTCCTTTGCTTCCAATCTATCATCCTCAACTAACTTTCCTGCCACGCGAAGCCATGTGCCGTTTTTAAATGCACAAATCTCTGCCTTTGGATTTGCATGAAGCTGCTTGGAAACATCCTTTACTTTTCCGGTCTGGATGTAAAGTTTTCCGTCAAAAATATGAGCCGTACCGAAAGGTCTTACTCTTGGCTGATCGCCATCCACTGTTGCAAGATAATAAACGCCTGCATCCTTTAAAAACTTTTCTACCTTTTCCATTTTAAAATCCTCCTTTATTCATTAATGTTAACTATACTAAAGAGCATAAAAAATCGCTGATTAGTCCATTAATTTCTTCCGGTTTATCCGTATTGGAATTATGTCCTGCGCCCTCAATCCAATAAATCGGAATCCCCGTTTGTTTATGCCAAGCTTTATTATATCGAATACAAGAGCCGGCGTGGTCTTTTGTTCCGCAAATCAACATAGCCGGACACTTTATCTCGTATGGCAAATTTTCCTCAATCGCATCTGCAAGCATTCGATATCCACCACCTGCAAGAGCTGCATATCGTTCTTGATCACCATCATAGGTCATCATAAAATCAAGCATCATTGCTCTTCCGTATTCCGAGGTGGCCACACCTTCCGAGCCTTGCTTTAACAGCGTCTTCCACGGATAGTGACGGTAGATCGGTTCCATTCTTTTTAATAACCATATCTCAATGCCCGTCATATATTTCTTCTGTAAGGGAGCTGAATCCACAGACACAAAGCCTTTTAACTTTTCAGGGAAAAGTTGTGCATACATCTGTCCCACATAACCACCCATGGACTGTCCGATGATTACCGGACGATGAAATCCGTTTTCTTCCAAGATATCATTTAACCAACGCGTTTTATCCGCAAGGGAAAAAGATAAATCAAAAGGCCAGGAAGATGCATGGCCCGGTGCATCCCATACAAATACCGGATACTTTTCTTCAAAGTAGGCAATCTGCTTATCAAATAATCTGTGATCCGCAGTTAACCCCGGCAAGAAAACCAGCTGGTGGTCTTTATTCTCTGCTTCCGTATTGATCCAATAATGGATGTTTCCAAGTGGTGTTTTAAATTCTTTTTCAATCATCTGTTTTTTCCTTTTATTGTCTTTTATTTACCTCTAGTATCAATCCACCACCGTCAAAGTATCCGGTTCTACGTGACATCTTAAAAATAGAATCTCCACACCTGCTTTTTTCGCGTCTTCAAGTGCCACGCCAAACTCCGGATGTGTATCCACATTTGCTTTTACTTCGGAAACTCCATCCATCTGAATTACAAAGCAAAGCATGGCATGATATCCGGCTTTCTTTGCCTTGATAAGTTCGCGGATATGTTTTACTCCGCGTTCCGTAGGTGCATCCGGGAAGTAACCCATACCATCGATTTCCAAGGTACACCCTTTGACTTCCATCAAATACGTTTCTTTTCCACGCTCCATATAAAAGTCAATGCGAGAATCTCCCTAGGTGTATTCCGGAATTACGACATCATACCCTTGGGTTTCCAACCACTCTCTCACAACCTTATTTGGTGCTTGGCTGTCGATATTAAATAGAATCCCGGTATCTTTTCTCACCGCAATTAAATCATACTTTGTTTTTCGATTCGGTGTACCGGGTGCAGTCAGCCACACTTCACATCCGGGAATCAATAATTCCTTACATCGGCCGGTGTTTTTTACATGCACAATTTCCCTTTTGCCGTCAATCTCCACCTCTGCGATGAATCGATTCGGGCGATTTAAAAATACTGCCTTCGTAACGTTCTCATAAACCATTATTTATTTCTCACAAATCTCAAACACCTTATTGTAAAAATCTTTATCCTCTTCAAAAAGCCCATGGCCCAATCCATCGTAGATCATAAGTTCACTATCCGAGATACCCGCTTTTAATTCATATGGTGCATCATTTCCCACCGTGTTATCACAGTTACCGGATAAAATATAAGTTGGACATTTAATCTTAGAAAGTTCCTGCCTTGCATCAAAATCGATGATTGCATAGGCGTTCTTACAAAACCTATCGTAATTCTTGGGTTTTGTAAATCTGGCTAGCATCGGAAGATACTTCTTATTCTTCTCATTAAATTCTTTGGTATACACTTTTTCAGCCGTATCCAACATAAGTTCCGTATGGGTAGATGTCTTTGTCATCTCAATCCACTTTGAAACAACATCTTTTACTGTCTCGTTGGCATATGGAGCCGTAACAACAAGAATTAGTTTTTCCACCAGTTCCGAATGATTCGCAGCTAAATACTGAGAAATCATTCCGCCCTGAGATACGCCCATAACGATTGCTTTATCAATACCAAGATTCTTCATAGCCGTAGCCTGATCATCTGCCATTTCTTTTATGGAGTATCCTTCCGGAATATCATTTTTTCTGCTAAACATATAAACCGTATAGTCACGAAAGAATCTTTTATAGGAACCGCCCAAAAGGAATGCCTTTCCTTTTACCGTCCACAATCCATCTGATAGTCCCGGTAAAACCACAAGATTCTTCTTTCCTTCTCCGAAGGCCACATAATACATATCCGTATTGCCGACCTTCACGCATCCGTTTTTATTCATATTTCCCCTTTGTTAATCTTTATTTTTTGACCTGTAGCTCTGCTAACGAAACATAATGCTTTACCATAAATTCTTCCGGAGCAGTATCACATAACATCTGCATATGTTCTTTGTTCCACGCTGCAAGTTGCTTCTCATCCATTGCAGCTCCCACACCGCGGCATGCACGCATACGTCCATGCCAGCCTTCTCTTGTAAAGGGAACATCAACGTGGTATTCCATACGATTTATAATGTCAAAATATGGCAACAACTCATCCGGAACATAGACCGGCTTTACTGTATCTCCGTAGCTTGACCAATTAGGATTATGCTTAAGAATTATCTCTTCACTCTTTCCTGCAAGGGCATCCTCATAGGGAAGCCATCCCATATACAAAATCAAAAACTTACCGTTTGGTTTTAACATCTTGGCAAATTTCGGTGCGATTACTTTCGCATCCAAATACCAAATGCACTGGCATGCCGTAATCACATCAAAAGTTTCATCCGGATAGTCCACTTTCTCTGCAGGGCAAGCAAAAAAATCAATGTCCATTTCTGCATTAGCTGCCAGTTTCTTTGCCTGAAGAATCTGATTTTCGCTAATATCCGTACCAATCCATTTTGCACCATAAGAATACATATTTCGCGGCAATACCCCGGTTCCGGTTCCGATATCCAAAACCTGCTGCCCGTCCTTACAAAGTCCCAAATCCAAAATAGACTGATAAAACTCCTTCGGATAGATATCTCTGTATTTAGCGTAATCCTCCGACGTATTTCCCCAGTCGAAGGCTTTTCCGTTGTCAATGTCGTTGATAATCATTTTTTCTCCCTATCCCAGTCCTACATCAAGCGCCATCATAAGAATAAACCCAAGTGCAAATGAAATGGTTCCGATATTGGAATGATTTCCCTCTGACATTTCAGGAATCAATTCCTCTACAACTACGTATATCATGGCTCCTGCCGCAAAGCTTAAAAGATACGGCATCAGCGGAATAAATAATCCGGATGCTGCGATAACTAAAAGCGCTCCGATGGGTTCCACAATTCCGGACAGCACGCCATACAAAAACGTCTTACCCTTTGGAACGCCCTCTCCCAAAAGCGGAACAGAAACGATTGCTCCCTCCGGGAAGTTTTGAATTGCGATACCGATTGCCAAAGCAAGTGCTCCGGTAAAGGAAATCGTAGTGTTTCCATAGAGCCAGCCTGCACATACAATACCTACCGCCATACCTTCCGGAAGATTGTGAAGAGTAACTGCCAATACTAGTTTCGTGGTCCTCTTAAGACCGCTTCGCGGTCCTTCTTCACACTTATCCAAATGCATGTGTGGTGTTACCATATCCATAACCAGTAAAAACAGCATACCGATTCCAAATCCCACGGACACAGGGATGAATCCAAGATTTCCCATATCCGTCGTCTGATCTAGTGCCGGAAGCAAAAGACTAAAGAAAGATGCAGATACCATGACCCCCGAAGCAAATCCTGTAAGGGCACGCTGCGTTCTTTGTCCCATCTCTTTTTTAAAGAAAAACACACTGGCCGCACCAAGTGCTGTTCCAAAAAACGGAATGATGATAATATTCCACATAACTCTTCTCCCACTAATTTACAGATCCATAAAACTCTTCAAATACCGCATCCTGTAGTTTGGTAAATGTTTCGCTATCTTTTTTACCAACCGGTTTATCGTCTACCCGAACAATTCTTTGGCATATAGCACCGGAACTTGAATTAATAAGTTCATCCGCCGCTAAGGCTTCTTCCAAAGTAACGATTCTTTCTTCTGTAGGAATCCCCAGTTTCTTTGCATTCTTTATCAAATGTTTTACTGCAATCCCCGGAAGGATCTTATTATCAAAAGGATGATATACAAAGTGGCCTTTAATAATAAAAGATATGTTACTATGCGCCATCTCCGTAACTTCCTGTCCACGATGGAATATGACTTCATCCGCACCTGCTTCTAATGCTTTCTGTGCTGCAAGCACATTTGGAATAAGATTAAGGGTCTTTATGTTGCAAAATAAAAACCTTTCATCTTCCACTGTAATTGCAGACATTGTCTTATCTTTTGAAGCAGTATCCTTTGCCACAATATACGCAAAAAGATTAGGCTTTGTTTCTTCCGGCTTTGGAAAGTTATGCTGTCTTAGGCCTGTTCCCCTCGAAGCCTGCCAATAGATCATTCCCTGATTATTTGTATCAAACTCTTTTACAAGACTGTAGAGAATCGTGGTTAATTCCTCTCTACTATACTGAAAAGGAATTGAAAGAAGGTTTAAACTGTTATAAAACCGATCGAGATGATCCTCAAGAAAAACAATCTTTCCATTTACCACCATGGTCGCATCGTAACAACCATCTCCAAAATAAACAGCTCTATCCAAAACCGAGCACTTAAGTTCATTTAATGGTCCTATCTCGCCATTGTAATACCCAACCTCTAGCATCTGTATTTCCTCCTATTTACCACACAAACGGAATAACTCTATATCTTACTCTCGTTTTGTATTCTTTATATCCTTCCAGGCCTTCTTCCAATACCTTTTCCTCATTCTTCATCCGCTTACCGATAATTGGGATGTAAATAAGAAGAATTACAGAAGAAATGGGCGAGCCAAGGATAATCCCCATGGGGATAAACAATAACAATGTTGCAGAATACATGGGATGACGAACAATACCATATAATCCGGTATCAATCACTTTTTGATTCTCCTGTACCTCAACCGTTCTTGATAGATAAGTATTCTCCCGTAGCACCTCCGCATACATAACGTATGCCAAAAGGAAAATCACCGTCCCTAGGATAACAACCCAATTCTGTATCACTATCCATGAAAATCTAAAATTTAACCCCGCTACTATAAACGCTGCCAAAAACATAAGTCCGCTAAGTAAAACAACCGCTTTTTGCTCCTGCTCTTTTTCTTTCGCATTCAGACGTTTTTCCAAAAGTGCGGGATTCTTTATCATCATTACGATACCGGCAACAAACATCGGAACAAATAAAACGACGATCAAAAGCCAACCGTTCCAAAACATAATTGTTCCTGCCGGGACAAACAATAATAATGCAAATAAGATTAATCCAAACAAAAACTTTACGATTGCCTGAAAGAATAATGTTTTCGTCATACCTCTCCCATCCCCTTATAACTTATACTGCATAAAGTTATCGTTATGTACAAATCCATAGGCTGTATACAACTTCACACCCATATCGGATGCTGTAATTTGAACTGTTCCACAGCCGTATGCTCTCGCTTCATTTACGACTCTATCAAGCAGTTCCTTTGCAATTCCCTGTCGTCTGTATGAAGGATCTGTAAACATGCTTGATAATAATCCGATTTTTCCGGAAGGACATCCAAAATACGGAGGCTTTTCAACAAACGACATACCGCTGGTTCCTATGATTTTATCGCCATCAAAGGCTAACCATGAGACAAAGGTTCCATCCGCCATATGTCTGCTGTAATAATCCCTCAATGCCGGAGTCAAATCAATATCCTCTTTTGCCCCTTCTTCTCGCAACTGGTTTATCCTCATTTGAATAAAGGTTTCCAGTTCTGCCGTCGTAAGCTTTTTATATACAATCCCCATTCGTGTTTTCTCCTTTTATTTACACCCCTACGCTAATTATCCTTAAGTATTCCTTTGTCACTCCATACGTGGACTTCCACATATCGTTCCGGTCCATATTTTCCATCCGGATTCCAGTCCTGAGGCAGTCCATATTTATCAATTATTTTTAAAATCTCTTCATAGGTATAAAGCTTTTTTCGATACTCTTTTCCATCGTTTACCTTGTCACTAAACGTCGGATGAGAATCCCCATATGTAAAAGAAACCGTTCGCAAATCCAAATCCGAGGTATCAATTTCTATATAATCACAATCTTCATACCAACTTTGAAGCCATGGGCATTCTCCAACTACAAGATAGTGCGGGATATTACGCTCTATTATTCCGCCTTTCTTTATAAATTCTTCTCTTAGAATTCCTTCAAATCTTCTTCGATCGGAAATATAACTATCCTGCCGCTTCGCGCACATGGTATCTGGTTTGCTTTCTCTTATAGATGATAAGATTCGATTTGCTTCCTCTTCACTAAGGTCCGAAAGATTCTGAAACGGACCTGTCTTTTTATCAAAATAATGATATAAAACCATACTTTCCCCTACAAATTTGAATTTATCAAATATATGCTTAAAACTTATTCATCTAGCATAATTTTGCCCTTCTTTGCTTTTTCCCGCAAACGAGCCATCTGCTCTTTCTCAATTTGCTGTATACTCTTTTCAGGAGTAGGCAAATCTTCTGGCATAGTACCGCCAATTTTCTCAATAACTGTTCTAGCCTCAACGATTTTCCTGACCCCAGGAAAATCGTTAGAAATACTGTGTCCACTATTATCACAGGCAATCATTGCTCGCTTAATGACATTATGAAAATTTTCCCATTTTGAATACTCTAGTGCAGGACCGAGTTCTCGAGCACTCCAATACTCAGAGCCATCCTCGCGTGTATGCTTTATTGATTCAAATCTTATATATTCTTTACCTTTTAACTCTTTCAACTTTCTTCCTCCGCAAACTTGAAAGATTTATCGATATCTTCTCTTGTAGGAAGAGACCGACAAATTCCGATTTGTCAATCCAATACCCTTTCAGGCCTATGTGAATAGAAGATCCTTTTAGGTTGGAAGGACAATATATGCTCCCAGTCGCTTTTCAGCTTTTCATTTTCTTCATATGCATCTATATACTCGAAAGGCTCAAGATCTCCGACAAAACAATCCCCGTCATCCATAATCAGTGAAACGCTGTCTTCGCTATGACTATGCGTGTGGATTATCTCGCCGCTAATGCCTGCCCGTAACAGGAACGCCCTGCTTTCAGAACAGGAGATGACAGTTCCCAAGCTCTCATCGATTGGTGTATACGGAAGCCTGTCTCTTGCAAAAATACTGTCTGAGAAGTGCACATAGTCTCTTTGAACATCTATCAAAAGCAGCATGGCACCCTGCTTCATCAGCTCACTGATAAGCCCCATATGATCCGGATGATAATGCGTCGCCATTACATATTTTATGTTGTTAACCTTAATCCTGTTTTGCTTCAGCGCCTTATAGAACGCAGGCAAAGTCCCGGCATAATCGGTATCGACAAGAAGGCCTCCGTCATTGCCTTCAATAAAAAATGTATTAGTGTTTCCGTACTTCAATATAGTCATTATTCCGTTACTTAGCCTCTCTTTGCTTCAGCGAAGCGTTCGTGCCCCCACCAATTAGGGATCAGTTCCTTTAGAATAACTGTTTCTCTTTTCTCATAGTCCAACATGATTTCCATATCTTCATTTTCTTCGTTTAATTGATAGAGGAATTCTCTGCAAGCACCGCAAGGCATGCCGCTTCCTCCACCAGAAGGTGCCGAATCCCGGAATGCAATCAACCTCTTGATCTTCGTCTGCCCACTGTTTACATACATGTTGAGAGTCGCCACTCTTTCTGCGCATAAATTCAATACCCCGCTGCAACTCTCGATACAGAAGCCTGTATAAATCTCTCCATTCTCGGCTTCCAGTGCACATACTACATGATGTGCATATACAAAAGGAGATACGTCTTCCGGATGATATTGCTCTTTTGCCTTCTCATACATTCTTTCCCAAATATCCATCACATCCTCCATTACAACTTCCGATTTGTTTATTTCACTGTTTTCAATTATATCGAATCTCTATCTATCAGAGAATACACTATTCAAAAAATCATAAAAAAAGAACAGTTACCTCGATAACTGCTCTATGTAAAAACCTTGGTGAAACTATCTCATATCTGTTTACTCACAAAACACCTACAATCAAAGAGATGTATCCAACTATATTTATTACTGAATGTAGTGACATTGAGATAAACGGATTCTTCTTTGTCATATAAAATGATGTTAAGAATAGTGCTGGTATAAGATAATAAAAAAATTCTAGTGGTCTGACTATATGAATGCAATCAAACATCACCACTGAGACCAGAAACAGCAACACCTGCGCAACTGCATTTTTAGGTTTGCCAATAATTGCATATCTGAATACCAGCTCTTCGATCACCGGAGCAAAAATGCATCCCTGGATCACGGTCAGATAGGTCGGAACCACTGTCATCTGTTCTTTCACACTATCATTATTCTGAGGAAGAATGTCCCATCCAAAATAACTGCTTCCCCAAAGAAGCAACCCCGTTAATAGTAAATCCAAAATCAGCCATATCAGCAATTTTACATAAAAGGATTTAGTTTTCAGTATAGAAGAAAACTCCTTCCATTCTGATTTGATCTCTTTCCAAAAAATGGCAATGATCAAAGGAAATAAAATAACATATACCAGAAATGAATCCCATTCAGGCCCTATGTAGCCTTTGAGCAATTCCCACAATCCAAAATTTATCAGGTAAAAAGATGCGATAGCCAGTATTCTCTTCAAGTTAACACCTCTTATCATACTTCCCATATCTGCTCAAATATTTCCCTTCCATCATTTGTAATTCTAATATTAATGTTGTTCATTTAACTTTAAACTTCCCTACAAACTCGAATTTGTTTATTTATAGAACCATCAACAATGTTCCGGCCCCGATCAGTATGCATCCAATCATCGACTTTGCAGTAAACTCTTCATGAAGGAAAACAAATGCCAACACCAGAGTGATAACTACGGATAGTTTATCTATCGGCACTACTTTGGAAGCATCTCCCATCTGCAATGCCTTGTAATAGCATAGCCATGAAGCTCCCGTTGCCAGACCGGACAGGATCAGGAAAATCCAGCTCTTCTGACTGATTGATCTGATACCGCCCTGCTGATGCGTAATAAATATCATTCCCCATGCCATTATAACAACGACCATTGTGCGGATAGCAGTAGCAAGATTAGATCCGACACCTTCAATTCCGACTTTTGCCAGTATTGATGTCAGTGCGGCAAAGAATGCTGAACCAAGTGCTAACCAAAACCACATCACTATACCCCCTACAAATCCCGATTTGTAGCTATCTTTGTGCAATAATACCACACTATTCGCTAACTCTCAACCTTGTTTTGTGTTAGGAAATGCGTCTCACCGTGAGACGCATTTTTTAGCAAATATATTCAACAGGAGGAAACTCAATGCCAAACGAACACAGCAACACCCCGTCCCCCGGACAGCGGCCTCAGACGATCCCGCTGTCCCAAATCCACGATCTCCCCGGCGTATTCAACCCGAAGCCCGTGGAGAGCAAGCTGGGCAGTATGATCCTCAGCATCCAAAACAACGGCGTCATGGAGCCGGTGATCCTGCGTGACCGCGGCGACGGACAGTACCAGCTTTTGTCCGGCTATCGCCGCCGTGTCGCCAGTGAACGCGCCGGGAAAAAGGACATTCCCGCCTTCGTCTATGAGATGACCATGCAGGAGGCCATCGCCTACCGCAAGGCCGTCAAGGACAACCCGAAAGCGCCCATCCCCGGCAAGCTCGTCGATCCCGCCGAAAAGAACAAGGACGCCGAAAAGCCCGCCGCCCCCGGCGACAAGGACAAGCCCGCCGCCGACAAGGGCAAGGATGGCGAGAAACCCACCGAGGCCGTCAAGAGCGCCGACGCCGCCGAAAAGGACAGCAAGGGAAAGGATAACGCCGTCCCCGGCGACAAGGAGCAGCCCGACGCTGACAAGGCCAAGGCTGAAGCTGCCGACAAGGACAACAAGGCCAAGGACGGCGACGCTCCCTCCGACCCCGGCGATAAGGACAAGTCCGCCGAGAACAAGGCCGACCAGCCCGACGCCGCCGATAAGGGCAAGGACGGCGAAAAGCCTGCCGAGGACAAGGGCGAAGCCGACCACAAGCCCACCGTTGCCGAGCTTGAAGCGAAGGCAAAGGCCGGAGAGCCGATCAACCTCTCCGACCTTGTGGACGCACAGAAGCGGGAGAACGAGGCTAAGAAGAACAGCGCCGAAAAGGAGCAGAAGCAGGCCGACAGTAAGGGCAAGCCGAAAAGCACCCTGCGCCCCACGGACGCCGAAGCGGAGAGGCTGAAAAAGGGCGCGGCTGAGAAGGACGCCGACGCCCCGGCAATGGAAACCGCCGTCAAGGGCAGCGCCTCCACCGCCATCAAGCAGGTGCTGGAGGATCGCCTCGATCCCCCGACGGAGGAATCCCGGAAATCCATTCCCGCCCCCGGCGACGGCGAATCCATTTTTGTCACCCTGCACCCGGCCTATCTGGAGAAGTCCCCGCTGAACACCTTTTCCG
>JAEEGH010019639.1_pt1 | contig 14155 bp, 12 predicted proteins | sample 9134181 | NCBI WGS metagenome assembly JAEEGH01 (sample SAMN16246544, study PRJNA631951) | gut metagenome | biome: gut microbiome; feature: rumen; material: DP-attached | host: Bos | place: Iran: Karaj | collected 2018-10 | reverse complement strand
TCCGGAGCGATGGGGCTTTTGGTCATCCAGGGACACCGGCTTGCCGCTACCGAAAAGACCGTGGATGCCGTGATCGATAAGCTCACGGTGGCAAGGGATAAGATGCGGTTTGCGGTCATGGTCAATACGCCGGATTTCCTGTATCACGGGAATCATATTTCCGGGCGGATCGCGAGCTTTGCGCGCGCGTTCATGCTTCATCCGGTCGTGACCTTAAAGAAGGGGAAATTCAAGGTGAAACACCTGTATGCCGGAAATCTGGAGCATTGTTGGGAACGGTTTATTAAGAATGAGCTCATGAATTTCCAGGATATGGATGATAAGATCGCGATGGTAAACTATGTGGGCTTAAGCTTTGAACAGCAGCAGATGCTCGAAAAGATGATCCGTACGCACTCCAGCTTTAAGACCCTGGTCTTCCAGAAATCCTCGCCGGCGATCTCGGCGAACTGCGGGCCGCTTGCGTTCGGATTGATGGTAAGTATGAAAAAATAAAAAGGAACTGTTATGGCAGACTATGAAATATCCTCTCCTTATGCTTCTGATTTCATCAAACATGAGGAGATCCTGGAAACGCTGGAATACGCTGAGCGGCATAAGAACGATACGGTGCTTATTGATGAGATACTAAATAAAGCAAAACCAAAGCGGGAGGGCAAAAAGCTCTCCTGCGTTGGGTTATCCCATCGGGAGGCGTCGGTTCTTTTAGCCTGTGAGGACCCCGAGAAGAACGCCGAAATGATCGCGCTTGCCGAGGAGATCAAACGGGAATTTTACGGGAACCGTATCGTTCTTTTTGCACCGCTATATCTTTCCAACTACTGTATCAACGGCTGCCTTTACTGTCCTTATCATCTCAAAAACAAACACATTCCGCGGAAAAAACTTTCACAGGAAGAGATCCGCGCCGAGGTGATCGCGCTGCAGGATATGGGGCATAAACGCCTTGCGATCGAAGCCGGAGAAGACCCTGTTCATAACCCGATCGATTATATTTTAGAGAGCATCGAAACGATCTACTCTATCAAACATAAGAACGGAGCGATCCGGCGGGTCAACGTCAATATCGCGGCCACGACAGTGGAAGAGTATAAGCTTCTGAAGGACGCCGGGATCGGAACCTACATCCTCTTTCAGGAGACCTATCATAAAGACGGGTATGAGCACCTCCATCCCACGGGTCCCAAAAAGGACTATGCCTGGCATACCGAAGCCATGGACCGCGCAATGCAGGCAGGGATTGATGACGTGGGGCTTGGCGTATTATTCGGGCTCGATAAATACCGTTATGAATTTGCGGCGCTCCTGATGCACGCAGAGCACCTGGAGGCGGTTTACGGCGTCGGCCCGCATACGATCAGCGTGCCGCGGGTGAAGAAGGCGGAGGATATCGATCCGGCGGCGTTTGATAATTCTCTTACGGATGAACTATTTACGAAGCTCATCGCCTGTATCCGGATCGCGGTTCCTTATACCGGCATGATCATTTCCACAAGGGAAAGCGAAGCGGTGAGAGAACAGGCGCTTCGGATGGGGATCTCCCAGATCAGCGGCGGCTCGCGCACTTCGGTCGGCGGCTATGCCGAAGCGGAACGCCCCCATGATACGGAGCAGTTTGATGTGTCGGATCAAAGGACCCTGGATGAGGTGGTGGACTGGCTCATGAAGCTCGAATACATCCCGTCTTTTTGCACCGCCTGTTACCGCGCCGGCCGGACCGGAGACCGGTTTATGGAGCTTTGTAAATCCGGGCAGATCTCAAACTGTTGCCATCCGAATGCGCTGCTGACGCTGAAGGAATACCTGATGGATTATGCTTCGGAAACGACAAAGAAACGCGGAGAGGAACTGATCTTAAAAGAACTTGCCAATATCCCGACGGACAATGTACGTGAGAAAACAAGGGAATGGATCGAAAAGATCAATTCCGGAGAAAGAGATTTTCGGTTTTAAGGGAACTATAAACTACAAAGGCGGCGTTTGATGCCGAAGATTTTGAGACCGCTCGTGAGACTTATCAAAGAGCCCTTTATCTTGGGTACTCCTTAGGCTGGGCTGATCCCTGCTGATTATCAGCCGAAGGAGGTGCCGGTCGCACAGCAGGGTGAGAAAACGGTGTCCTCAAACAGGGAGAGTTACTTTTTCTAAAATATCAGATAAATAGGCCAGGGCGATTCCGTAATTTGTGATCGGAACGCCCTGTTTTTTTGCGGCTTCGATCCGTGTGAGGATAGCACGGCGGTTTACCATGCAGCCGCCGCATTGCAGGATCAGAGCGTATCCAAAGAGATCATTTGGGAAATCTCCGCCCACCGTAATTTCCGTTTCAAGCGAGCCGCCGGCCTTTTTTTCGAGCAGCTTCGGAAGCTTTACGCGGCCGATATCTTCTTCCTTCGGAACATGGGTGCAGCTTTCCGCGATCAGGATATGATCCCCTGGTTTTAAGGCTTCAATGGCCTTTGCGCCTTCCAGAAAAACATTAAGATCCCCCTTTGCGGCAGCCTGCAGAATGGAAAAAGAGGTGAGAAGCGTTTCCTTCGGTTTCTTTTCATAAACCGCTGAAAAAGCTTGTGAATCCGTGATGATCATGTACGGCGGATTTTTTAAGGCCAGGAGAGTGCGTTCCAGTTCCTCCGGCTGGATCGATAACACGATGCAATGGCGGTCTAAGAGCTCCCGTGTCGTTTGCACCTGTGGCAGGATGAGGCGGCCCTTCGGCGCCGAAGCATCCTGCGGCATGACAAGTAAAACGACATCGCCGGGCGTTAAGCTTTCGGGCAGGAGGCTTGTGCTTTTCAGGCCGCTTCCGAGCCGGACCAGTTCCTGTTTTAATCCGTCTATTCCTTCTCCTGTTTTTGCACTGACAGGAAGCCCGGGGAGATTATCCTCCGTGTCCAAAAGATCTGCTTTATTTAAGACCAGGATCGTAGGCACGCCCTTCGCCTGAAACTCTTTTAGGCTCTCTTCTTCATCAGATCCCATTTTGCTCTCGGGAGAGATAATGAGGAGCGCGAGATCACAGCGGTTTTTTATCTTCTCCGTGGCGGCCTGCCGCTCCTTACCCAAAGCGCTGTCATCACCGAAACCGGCGGTATCAATAAAAAGGACCGGACCGAGCGAATCGAATTCCATGGCTTTATATACGGGGTCCGTTGTCGTCCCGCTATGCTCGGAAACGATCGCTGTCTTTTGTCCGGTCAGCGCGTTGATCAGGGAAGATTTTCCTGTATTCACACGCCCGAATACGCCGATCTGTATTCTCTGCGCATTCGGGGTTTCATTGAGCTGCGCCATAGATCAGTCCTTTCTGAGATGCACGTATTTCGCGGCGGCGCGCCGGCGGTCTTCTTCCTGCGCCGCATAGTGCTTCCTGGTCGTATTGACGTCCTTATGGCCGAGGACATCCGCCACAAGATAGATGTCGCCGGTCTCACGGTAAAGAGACGTGCCGTAGGTGCTGCGGAGTTTATGCGGCGTGATCTTTTTTAAACTGGTCACAAGTGCAGCGTATTTTTTCACCATGAGTTCCACGGTGCGGACGCTGATCCGTTTTTTCTGCAGGGAAAGGAAGAGGGCGTTGGTACTGCCTTCCCGTGCTTCGATCGTTTCCCGTTCCTCAAGATAGGGGAGCAGGGCCTCGCGGACTTCGTCCCCGAAATAAACGACCGTCTCGGCGCCGCCCTTGCGGTGCACCTTGATCCCGTCGTTATTGAGATCGACATCTTCGATATCCAGACCGACGCATTCGGAAACTCGGATCCCTGTTCCGAGAAGGAGTGTCATCATCGCAAGGTCGCGCGTCCTGGTCTGCTCGTGGAAGCGTTTCTGGCGGTCCGAAAGGTCTTCCCCGGAGTCCACCTCGTCCAGAAATTTTGCGACCTCATCCACGTCCAGGCGGATGATGTTTTTCTCATGCACCTTCGGCATTTTTACAAGCTCCGCGGGGTTCTTTTCGATCAGTGTTTTCCGGAAAAAATAGTTGTAAAAACTCCGCAGCGAAGCGAGCTTTCTGGATACGCCGCGTTCGTCGTTGGTATGGTCGGTACCGTCCTTTTGATAATACCGGATCGAGTATAAATATTCCTCGATATCCATCGGCGTGATCTGCTCGAGAAGAGACAGCGGGAACTCCCGGATCTCCATCTTCTGACAGACCGGATTGTTCTCATGCAAAAAGTTAAAAAACACGCCCAGATCGTATGCGTACGCGAGCCTCGTCCTCGCCTGCGTGGAGCTTTCCATCCCGATAAAATACTCCTTGCAGAACGGGGGCAGGTCCTTTAAGATATCCCTGATCTTCAGCTCGATATCAATGTTCATCTGTTCATAATACTTCTTTTCCGCTGCCATAAATCCTCTCCAAAACTAAAATTTATATTCCTCTTTTAATAATTATAATTTTCTTTGTTTTTTTGTAAAGGGGCTTTTTTGAAGTCCTTTACTCTGATAGAATGCAGAAAGGAGGACTTTATTTATGGACAAAATTTCCAAACGCGTTTTGCAGTATGCAAAAGACCATTTCAACGAGGTGAAGCATACGACATTAAACCCGGAAGGACCGGGGGTGGTGAGGGTACATCTGGTGCCGCCGAAGGTGACCGGGGAAACGATCGGCCCGTCCGTTGCGATCATCAACGGGCAGGATATCATTCCCGTGGATGTTTCATGGACGATATTGCTGTGCGAATTCATCGATGAGGTGAATAAATTCAGCGGCAGGGAGATCACGCTGGAAGAAACAAAAGAGATCATTAAAAACACCTGTAAGGATATGAGAAAGATCTATCCGTTCCTTCCAAAAAAATATCTGCTCCATGATATACAGACGATCACGACGACGTTTACCGAGATCGCTTATCATAAAGAGATCACGGAGGACGTTCCTTACATGAGCATCGGGGAATACGCCCCGTACATGCGTGCGCCGCACCGGATGGACCTCATGCTGTCCTCGATGACAAAGGACGATAAATGGCATTGTAACCTCAAGTGCCTTCATTGCTATGCGGCGGGGCAGCTCCATTCCGCGGAAAAGGAGCTTTCCACGGAGGAATGGAAAAAGATCATTGAAAAGCTGCGCCGCGCCGGTGTGACGCAGGTCACCTTTACGGGCGGCGAACCCACACTGCGGGAAGACCTGATCGAGCTGATCGAACACGCGCGGTGGTTTGTATCGAGGCTGAATACAAACGGGATCCGTCTGACGAGAGAGTATTGCCATGCGTTAAAGGCCGCCTCCTTAGACAGCCTCCAGATCACCTTATATTCCGCCGATAAGGACATCCATAATAAGCTCGTCGGGGCGGAAGGGTATGAGCATACGGTAAACGGCATAAAGAACGCCGTGTCGCTCGGTATGAGCGTCAGCGTCAATACGCCGTTATGCACATTGAATGCAGACTATAAAAAGACGCTGCAGTTCCTGCATGACATGGGCGTGATCTATGTGACCTGTTCGGGTCTCATCACGACGGGAAACGGCGCCACGGAAGGGTCTGCAAAACTGCAGCTTACGAAGGAAAAGATCAGCGAGATCTTACGGGAAGCGTGTGACTTCTGCGCCGAAAACGGAATGGAGATCAACTTCACTTCGCCGGGCTGGGTAGACGAAGCCCTGTGCGAAGAACTGAAGATCGCGACGCCGAGCTGCGGCGCGTGTTTAAGCAACATGGCGATCACGCCGGGAGGGAATGTTGTTCCCTGCCAGAGCTGGCTTTCCGGCAAGGCGCTCGGGTCGATCCTCGCCGATGAATGGGAACAGATCTGGGAGAGTGAGGACTGTAAAAAACGAAGGGACTATTCCGCAAAAATGCTCATGGATTGCCCGCTTCGGATCCACAGAGAGGAGGGCGTGCAGTATGACAGCTAAACGATATTCTGCATTCTTTGTACTTGCGTTCACATTTCTGTTTACACTGCTGTTTGCGGAGAAATATAAGGCCGCGCAGCTGGATGAGATCTTAGACTACGAGGTCGATGCGTACGTGAATGATGACGCGACTGTTACGCTTACTTATTCCGTATTATGGGAGGTTTTGGATTCCGACTCGGAAGGACCGCTAACCTGGGTCAAGGTCGGCGTCCCGAATATCCATTGCCGGAACTTTACGCCGCTGACCGACAACATCGATTCCGTTTCCTATTATTCCGATGGCGGGAGTTTTGCGAGAGTCGATCTGGATGACGAATACTATGAGGGCGAGACCGTTTTCTTCTCGTTTTCCCTGGTACAGGATTACATCTATCAGGTCAACAAGCTGGAAGACGGCTATACCGTATATGAATTCACGCCGGGCTGGTTTGACGACGTTCCCGTGGACCATATGACGCTGCGCTGGAGCGCGGACAAAGCCTATTCCTGGGATCCGTCCTGCCTCGTAAAGGACGGCGCGCTGACGTATGAGAAATATGATATGGCTCCAGGAGAGACCTTTACGATCAGCGTCACCTATCCGAATGACGCCTATGCTTTCGATATGTCGAAAACGATCGAAAAGGGGGCGGAGGATGAAGAGGAAGACTTCTTCATTGGGCTCGTTGCCACCATCATCCTGGTCATGATCCCGATCTTTGCTATCCGCGGTCTTGTCTCGCTGATCCATAAGGCTGCGTATAAGGCCGGCGCCGGCTTCGGCAACGGGCAGAAGACCAAGATCACGCGGACCAAGATCGTCTATTTTGAATCCTGCCCGGGCTGCGGGGCGGTCCGCCAGGAAGGGCAGACGGAGTGCAGCTTCTGTAAGCACAGCCTGATCAAGAGCGAGGAGATCATCGAGGAAAAAGAGGCGGAGCGCTTCAAGGAAGCGGGAGAATTCAAATACACGGATTCGCCGAACACCTACATCCGCGTGGCTGTGATCCCGATCCCGCGGCCCACGCGTTCCTACTCCTCACACCGTACGAGCTCCTGTGTCCACAGCTCCTGCGCCTGTGCGTGCGCATGTGCCTGTGCGTGCGCCGGCGGCGGCCGCGCCGGCTGCTCCACCAAGGATTTCTACAAGACAAACTTCAGGACGAAATACTTAAATTCCATGAAATAATACGGATCCATCTTGCGAGATCAGTACTTGTGTTTTGTGCAATTTGTAGTATAATTGTAAGAAATGTGACCAAAATTTGTACATTAAGGGGGGTAATCTCAGCATGAAAACGATCACTCGGACGGAAAATCATCGGATGGATCCTGGTCATCCAGATGATTGTGATGGCGGTTCTGGCTATTTTCGTCATCCGGACCATCACGAATGACAGACGTGGTGGAGCAGTTCAGAAGCTTCGCGGACAAGTCTTCGCAGTACAGTGAGGATGTGGGCACCATCCGTGAGCGCCTGTCCGAGATGAAGGAATACGTGACAGAGCTCGAAAGCTCCGTACAGGATATCTCCGGCAATATCGAAAGCGTGACGCAGACGACAATGGATAACCTCTCCGCAGTCAATACGATCGTGGACAAGAACGAGAACACATCGGGTATCGCGGACGAGATCCAGAGGCAGTCCGAGCAGAATAAAGCGCTTGCGACCAGATTGGATGACATTCTGAACAAGTTCGAAAAATAAAAGAAAACGATAGTAAATCTACTTGAAGTATAAGGGCATCTCCGGTTTGTGGGATGCTCTTTTTCAAAACAAATGCAGGAGAAAACCGCATGTATGAATTTCCCGAAGAACTGAGAAAAGCGTACGAGGCATTGCCACATGCGCTTGTTTACAGCGAGGCTGTGAACAATAAAGCTGTTCCGCTGTTGGTGTCCGACGGCTTTTGCAGGCTCGTCGGCATGGAGCGGGAAAAGGTCATGGAATGGTTTCCCAAGGGACAGTTTGAGCGGATCCATCCCGATGATGTCGGCCGTGTCGCGCAGGTGAGCGAGACCTTTGCAAAAAAGGAAAGCGAGTACGACCTTGTGCTTCGCTCGAAGCATCCGGACGGGTACCATGTGATCCATGCGATCGGCCAGTGGCAGACCATGCCGGACGGGACGGAGCTCGCTGTACTGGAGTATGCGGACATCACGGGAAATGCGGAAGTGATCGCGAGTACTACGCAGAACTATCAGATCTTCAAGAAGGATCATTTCTATACGGATCCTCTGACCGGGCTGCCGAACTTAAACTACATCAACCGCTTTGCGGACGAACGCGTGCATACGCTTCGGACGCAGAATCTGACGCCGCAGCTGATCTACATCGATGTGATCGCCATGCAGTACTATAACAACCAGTACGGCTATCAGAAGGGAAACGAGCTCCTGTGCGAGGTGAAGAACGTATTGAAACTGGTCTTTCCGGAAGCGCTGATCGGGCGGTACGCAGACGATCATTTTATCCTGATCGACGCGTATGAAAGCCAGAAGGACACGGAGAGCCGCCTTATCGAAGCGGATAACAGCATACGGAGGCGCGCGGAAGGAAATACGACAGGCATCAAGGCGGGCGTCTGTGTGTTTGAAGCGAAGACCGCCACGACCGAGGCGATCGACCGCTCGAAGAATGCGCTGAAATGGCTCGGGAACGACTTGAATAGGGTCTGCCATTTCTACACGCATGTCGCGGAGAGCGCGCTCTGGAATCAGAGATACATTGTTGAGAATTTTGAAACAGCGCTAGAAGAGAAATGGATCAAGGTGTACTATCAGGGGATCGGCCATGTGGGAGACGGGAGCCCGGCGACGGCAGAGGCGCTGGCCCGGTGGAATGACCCGGTCCGGGGCATTCTATCTCCGGGTGAATTTATCCCGGTGCTGGAACGCTATCACCTTTTGTACAAACTGGATCTTTATATGGCAGAACAGGTGTGCAGCGAGATGCTGGTCCGGAAGAAATGGGGCTTGCAGGACATCCCGGTATCCGTGAACTTTTCCGCGCATGATTTTGACCATATCGACATTCCTGCCGAGCTGCTGCGGATCTATGAAAAGCATAATCCGGGGACTGAGGATGTTCCGAAGCAACTCATCGTGGAAGTGACGGAACAGGACATGGCAAAGGCAACGGACCGTTTCTTAGAGCAGCTGCATAAACTGAAAGAACTCGGATTTTCCATCTGGATGGACGACTTCGGAAGCGGGTATTCGTCTCTGAATATGTTCGGCCGTTATGACGTGGACCTCATCAAATTCGATATGGATTTCATGCGTCATCTCGATGACAATAAGGGCGTCAACCGGATGATCATGAAGGCGATGACCGAGATGGCAAAAGGCATGGGGATCCGCACGTTGGCAGAGGGAATCGAAACGGAAGAGCAGAATCTCTTTTTGCAGGAGATCGGCTGCGAATTAGCGCAGGGCTTTTTCTTCCACCGGCCGGAGCCCTTGGAAGCGATGATCTATAGGATCGAATCAAGACGGAAGGAAGAAGGACAAGAGAGTTAGGCTTGTTTTTTCGAAGCGGAACGGTTTTCCCCAAACTGTGCCAGGAGGATCGCCGCGAACACCAGGCAGCACCCGATGATCTGCCGGGGGGTAAGCGTTTCTCCGAGAAGGAGCCAGCCGCCGAGTACGCAGAAGACCGACTCAAAGCTCATCATCAAAGAGGCTAGCGTCGGCGGTACGTTTTTCTGCCCGACGATCTGCAGCGTATAGGCGACGCCGCAGGAGAGGAGCCCTGCGTAGAGGATCGAGCCCCAGGCGTCCGGCTGCAGGAAGACAGAGAAGTTTTCGCCCCAGCCGTTTCGTTCAAATAACAGCATGGGGATCGCGGAGAGGACTCCGCATACTAAAAACTGTATTGCCGCCATCCGTACCCCGTCCACATCCGCGACAAAGCGGTCGATCATGATGATCTGGATCGCAAAGCATAAAGCGCTGAGGAGCAGCAGGATATCGGGCCAGGCCATGCCGGAGCTTTCCGTAATGCTCAAAAGATAGATCCCGCCCATCGCGATGAATACGGCGATCCAAGTGGGAAGACCGCATTTTTTTCCTAGAAAGAGGCCTATGATGGGAACGAGGACAAGGTAACAGGCCGTAATGAACCCCGCCTTTCCGGCGCTCCGGCCATAAGTGATGCCGAGCTGCTGGAGATTTGTAGCGAGAAACAAAACAATGCCAATGAGGCTCCCGAATAACCAGAGCCTCTTTTTTTCGGCCTTATTTTGGGGTTTCTTCCCAAGGCCGGCTTTGTCTAAAATTATGATCACCGGCACGAGCACGCCCGCGCCGATGAGATTTCGAAGGGAATTAAAAGTAAAGGGGCCGAGAGCGTCCCCACCGGCGGATTGCGCCACAAAGGCGAAGCCCCAGATCGCCGCCGTAAGAAGTAAAAGTAAAGAATACTTTGTTGTTTTAGACATTACACTTCCAATATTGACTGCAGAAAGCTTTTCGTTCTTTCGACCTTCGGATTCGTGAAGATCTCATCCGGCGTGCCTTCTTCGGCGATGATGCCGTCTGCCATAAAGAGCACACGGTCCGCAACCTCCCGCGCAAAACCCATTTCATGCGTTACACAAAGCATCGTCATGCCTTCTTTGGCAAGCTCGGTCATAACCTTCAAAACATCGCCGACCAGCTCCGGATCAAGAGCCGAGGTGGGCTCGTCAAAGAGCATGATCTCGGGGTTCATCGCAAGGGCTCTTGCAATGGCCACACGCTGCTGCTGGCCGCCGGAAAGGCGGCTCGGGTATTCATCCGCCTTATCGGAAAGCCCGACCTGTTCCAGAAGCGCTCTGGCGTGTTTCTGAGCCTCTTCTTTTTTCTCTTTTTTGACGACGATCGGCGCCTCACAGACATTCTGGAGCACTGTCTTATGGGGAAAGAGATTAAAACGCTGAAACACCATCCCCATTTCGAGGAGCAGCTCCTGCTGCTTGTCATGGGGGAGGCGGTCGATCGTATGGTCATGTTCGCGGTGCAAAAACAGCTCGTCGCGGATAAAGATCTTTCCGCTCGTGATCTTTTCGAGCTGGTTTAAGGATCGCAGAAACGTGGACTTGCCCGCGCCGCTGGGTCCGATGATGCAGATCACCTCGCCCTTTTTGACGGCAAGATTGATGTCCTTCAACACTTCAAGAGAGCCGAAGCGTTTGCTCACATGTTCGGTTTTCAGAATGTATTCGTATTGCTCGCTCACAAAGGCCTCCTACTCGTAAACAGAGAATTTCTTCTCGATCTTGTTGAAGATAAATCCGAACAACGCGGTGATCACAAGATAGATCACAAGCGCCGGGATGAATACCAGGTACGACCCCTCGGAGGTCATAATGTTCTTCGAAATAGTCGTGATGTCCATCAAAGAGATCGCGAAGACGAGGGATGCGTCCTTTAAGACCATGATGAACTCGTTGCTCACATTGGGGATCATGCGGCGGATGGACTGCGGTATGATGATCCTGGTCATCGTCTGTCCATACGTCATGCCAAGCGCTTTCGCCGCTTCAAACTGGCCCTTGTCAATGGACTGGATCGCGGCGCGCACGATCTCCGCGCAGTAGGCGCCGGAGTTTAAGGCAAACGCGATCACAGCAGCCGTAAAGGCGCCTTTATAAACGGCTTCCGCGTCCGACGCGTTGAAGATATCGCGCCAGGCAAAGCCGAAGATCCCGGGGACCGTAAAGTACACCACAAACAGCTGGATCAGAAGCGGCGTCCCACGGAAGAAAAAGATGTAGCCGCTGCAGATCTTTGAAAGGATCTTATTTTTGCTGATCTTTCCAAGCGCGAGCACGGTACCGAGCAAAACACCAAAGAGAACAGTCAGCGTGGTCAAAAGGATCGTGAGCTTCGCGCCGTGCATCAGGTTTTCGCCACAGCCGAGCATCCGGTAGGTATAGTTCACCATCTGGCCCACGACCTTTGCAGGCCCTTCATCGGCGGGATAAACCTTACCGAGGAAGCCGATGTAGCGCTCGCTCATTTCATTCGCCCCCGAAGTGGAGAAGGAGGCGTAGTTGATGACGATCAGGCTGTTATAGGTGACCGTGACACGTTTTCTCGTGCTGTTTTCATCGGCTTTGATCATCTCCTGCATTTCGGGAGACGTATGGGAAAGAAGCTCCTGCTCGGAGGGCTTCAGCGCGCCGAGGATAATGATCACGACAACGACCACGGCTATGATGATGACAGGTTTTTTGTACTTTTTGAAAAAGGCTTTCATTCTCCCTTACTCCGCAGCGCTGCCGAACCAGTAGTCATAAGTCTCTTCGATATAACCTTCTTCGTCAAGCTCCAGCAGCGCCTGATTGATCGCTTTCTGGAGGCCGGTGTTGTCCTTTGCCATCGCGATGCCGAACTGTTCGGCTTCCGCAGTGTCTGCATATGCGATCTGGAAATCATCGGAGCTGTTGATGAAGCCGTCTGCAACCGTGCTGTCCACAACGACCGCGTCCACTTCGCCGTTCTGCAGCTGGGTGAAGCAGCTTGTGATCTTTTCATTTGCAACGATCTGTACGTCGATGGTTCCCGTGGACTTATAGTCGCTCATCAATATGTCGGAAGTAGTTTCCTTCTGCAGGGCGATGGTCAGGCCGTCCAGGTCATTAAAGGAATTCACGGCCCTGTTGTCGCCGGCGAGAAGGACGACCGCCTGATAGTTATTGATATACGGAGTGGAGAAGAGCATCGTTTCTTCACGCTCCGGTGTGATCGTAACAGCGGAGCAGGTGACGTCGTAGTTGACGCCGATCCCGGCGAAGATCCCGTCCCAGGCGGTGTTGATGATGTTCACATCAAGCCCGAGTTTTTCTCCGACCGCGGAGATGATGTCGATGTCAAAGCCGATCGGCGTGGTCCCGTCATCCGCGAAATCCTCAAACGGCGGATAACCGACTTCGCAGCCGACAGACAGAACGCCGTCGCTTAAGAGCTTCGCGCCGGAAATATCGATCTTGGAAGCGGAGGCAGCACCGGCAGAAGCATCCGCCGTCGCAGCTGCATCGGCAGCGGGAGCGGCCGTCGTGGCATTGTTTTTGTTTGCGCCGCAAGCGGTAAAACTAAGGGCTGTTACGGCAGCTAAAAGTACGGACAGGCATTTCTTTTTCATAATTTTTCTCCTTTGCTTTTGAAACATTTTCGCTAAATTCATAAAAAAGGAGCGAAACATCCAGTCTGCTCCTTTGCATACGCGTTAAAATATACCAAAATATCGATAGTTAGTCAATACAATTAAGGACCAGCTACGGTCTGCTTTGTCGATAATGTGCTCACAAGCTGGATCTGTTCTCTACACTTCAACGCCTCTGTGCAGGCGGCGGTATTCGCGGGGGGTGTAGCCGGTGATCTCACGGAAACACTTGTTGAAGGTGGTCGTGGACTGGAAGCCGGAAAGAAAGGCGCATTCCGTGATGGAAAGGTAGTCCCTGGCCAGGAGATTGCAGGCGTTCTGCACCCGGATCTTTGCAAGATACACGGGGAAGGTCATCTGCGTATATTCCTTGAAGATTTTGGAAAAATAGAAGGGGCTTAAGCCCGTATGCGCGGCCACGGCGGCCTGGGAGATGTCCTCGGCGTAGTGATCCGCGATGAAGCTGCAGGCGGAGTGGATGTAATTGCGGGTCTTGCCGGAAAAAGGCTCTTCCGTGTCCACCCTGTTTTTTTCCTGCATCACAAAATCGCCGAGCAGGATCAGGATGCTGTAAACGATCTGTTTGCTTCTGGTCTCGGCAAAATACGGTTTTTTGTTGTAAATGTCCCCGATAGAGAGGATGTGACGGGTGATCTCGGAGGCCAGCGCGGGTTCGCTTTTTGCGGAAATATGATGGTGGTCTTTTAAAAACCCGGAGGCGGTGATCAGATCAATGTTATTGTCGATCAGGGCGGAAGAGAACTGGATGAAACACGCGCCTTCCGGCGGGACTTTCTCTACGGTATGCAGTTCTCTCGGCCACATCAGGATGATATCGCCCGGTTCCGGCTGAAAGACCTTTTTTCCGATGCTGTACTGGCTCCCCGGTTTGAGGATCAGTGTGAACTCCGCGTCGCTGTGCCAGTGGGGCGGAAAGGACGAGGGAGATTTTTCCGTAAAGGAAACCCCGTGGATGCGGGAATAGCGGATGATCTCTTTTTCCATAGCTTTCTTCCTTAGGTGTTTTTCGATGGTCAACACTCTCATGATAACAAAAATTCGTCAAAATTCAATATAATTTTTCTTTTATTTTCTTACTAAAACTTCCCACACCCAATGTGGAGTTCGTTCCTTGAAAACTCAATATTTCAGCT
>JAEEGH010019638.1_pt1 | contig 14156 bp, 8 predicted proteins | sample 9134181 | NCBI WGS metagenome assembly JAEEGH01 (sample SAMN16246544, study PRJNA631951) | gut metagenome | biome: gut microbiome; feature: rumen; material: DP-attached | host: Bos | place: Iran: Karaj | collected 2018-10 | reverse complement strand
TCAAGATTTTCATCATAATACTCGTCGATTATGCTCTGTCTGTATGCATCAGCATCGGCGTACTCGGGATAATACTCACTAACCATTGCATCAAGCTCGGGAGCTACCCAGATTCCCTCAACAGTGATGTCATATTCTATTACAGATACAACCTCATTGCCTGAAGCATCGGCTGATGACTGATTAACTGTTACTGTGAATTCATCGCCGGGATGCTTTCCTGTGATTGCATCATCAACCTCTGGAGCAATCGTTCCGTCGCCGACTGTCATATCGTATCCACCGTCATTTGCAGATACTGTATCAAATGGTACACCATCCATTGTAGCTGCATATGTAACGTTTACCTTGTCTCCGTCTGCAGCCTTAAGAGATGAATCTGTCTCAAGAGTTGCGTGGCTGTCAAGCTCTGCCTGGATGTCAGCATCTACTGTCTCATCTGAGGGAAGAAGCTCTGCCTTTGAGAACGTCATATTCTGGTATGATGTGGTCACATAGTTATCTATATTTACATCAACGAGACCTTCACTCGTCAGATATTTACTGTAGTCCACGATGGTACTTCTGTAGTAGAGTACGATGCCTACGATAAGGGCTACAATAAGTACGGGTATAAGCACTGCCCAGAATATCGCAATACGCTTCTTTCTGCGTTGCTCCTTTCTCGCATTTTCCTGAGCAAGTCTCTTTGCCTTTGATTTACTGATATTATTATCCGTCTGGCTCATTTTTACGAATCCTCCAAATACTATTTCATTTAAACAAACCATTTACGAGTATATCATACTTTACCCATTATGGTATACTAAATAAATAGTTGTTATGAGAGGGTTATATTAATGGCTAAATGGATATTAAAAAGAATCGGAGCGGACTTCACGGGGCTTTCTGAGAAGCATGGCGTGAGTCCTCTTTTTATCAGACTCCTCGTTAACCGGGGCATCACGGACGATGCAGGTATCGAAGCATATATACACGGTGATGACAGTGTTTTTCACGATCCTTTCTTATTAAAGGATATGGACGGTGCCGTAAAGTTCATTACAGATAAAATCAGTTCCGGCAAAAAAATCAGAATCGTCGGGGACTATGATGTGGACGGTGTATGTGCCAGTGCTGTGCTAAAAAAGGGACTGGACCTGGCTGGTGGAGATGTGGATACCCGAATCCCCCACAGGATAAATGACGGTTACGGATTAAATGAAAATATCATCGATGAAGCCCATAACGACGGTATTGATACCATCATAACATGTGATAACGGTATATCCGCTGTAAATGAGATAGAAAAAGCAAAACAGTACGGGATGTCTGTGGTCATAACAGATCACCACGAAGTACCATTCACGGAAGTTGATGGTAAAAAGATTTATACCATGCCTCCCGCCGACTTTGTTGTTGACCCCAAACGTGAAGATGATACATATCCGTACCAGGGAATATGCGGTGCTTATGTGGCCTTTAAGTTTATAAAAGGTCTTCTCTACGGTCCTTATGCAGAGACTCTTACTAATTATGAAGAGATTAAATCATGCCGTGATAACCTGATGTCTGAATTAACAGAGCTGGCCGGCCTTGCTACCGTGGCTGACATTATGGAGCTCACAGGGGAAAACAGAGAGCTTGTGAAAAAAGGTCTCGCTCTCATGGCTGATTCAAAAAACACTGGCCTTAAGGCACTTATAAACAAAACAGGAATAAAGGGAAAGAAATTATCAGCATATCACTGTGGTTTTATACTTGGTCCCTGTATCAATGCATCCGGCAGAGTCGATACAGCTGAGCGCGCCCTTGACCTGCTCCTTTGCAATGACGAAAATGAAGCTTCCGTAATGGCAACAGAATTAAGCGAACTAAACGAAAGCCGCAAGACAATGACTCAGAATGCCATTAAGGAAGCAGTTAAATATATAGAAGAAAACAATATGACCTCCGACAAAGTCCTGGTCGTATATATACCTGACTGTCACGAATCTGTTGCAGGTATTGTTGCAGGAAAAATCAGAGAAAAGTATTCAAGACCTGTCTTTGTTGTGACAGATGGTGCAGAGGGCGTTAAAGGCTCAGCCCGAAGTGTTGAGAGCTACAACATTTATGATGAAATGACAAAGATTTCGGATATCTTTACAAAGTACGGCGGTCACTCTCAGGCTGCCGGCTTCTCCATGGCATCACCTGATGATGTGGAGAGGCTGCGGACAAGATTAAACGAAAACTGTACTCTCTCATTTGATGAACTCCGTGACATAATGTATATTGACGCAGATGCTCCGTTTGCATACTGCACTCCAATGCTCCTTGATGAGCTTGAATACATGCAGCCTACAGGTCACGGCAACAAGTCATGTACATTTGCCAGAAAGGATGTGGAAATCCTCAGCAAAAAAGTTTTTGGCAAAGACGGAATAGTCGGAAAATACAGGGTTAAAGATACTACAGGTGAGACGGCTGAGCTCACACTGTTTAACAGAAATGAAGAACTTGAAAACCTTCTTTATGATAAATACGGGGAAGATACTGTAAGAAACGGTTTTGCAGGAAAAGGCGGTATTACTTTCTCAGTAGCATACCATCCCTCATGGAATGAATATAACGGAACCAGAACACTCCAGCTCATTATAGATGATTTCTGCTGATATCTTTTGATATCAGCAGAATTAAAAATTATTTCCTCTTTTTCTTATTCTTATTATTCTTTTCTTTTTTATTCTTAAGAATTAGTACTGTCGCCACGCTTGCCACAGCAACTGTTCCAACCACACCGACAGCCACCAGTGTACCGTCATAATATCCACTACCGGGTTCTGTACCGGCATCATTGGCAGGAGCACTTTCATCGGCAATATTCTCTGACACAATATTTCCATCTTCCGATACCGAATCCGTGCCGGCCTCCGAATCACTCACTATCTCTATGCTTGTTTCTTCCGGTTCACCTACTATACGAATATTGTTGGCTGTAATGACATACTCTATCTTGGACGCACCGGTTAATACATCTTCTTCCACCCAGCATGCCTCCGAGGCAAATTCATTATATCCGCCGTAAAGTCTGACTGCCGTATCTTCATCAAAAGGTCCTGTCTGTTCATACCACCAGTTTTTCCCATCAGGATTACCCAGTTCTACCGGGTTCCCGTCTACATACAGTTCTACCGTAAAATCTGCTTCCACTATATCAGATGCCAGCACAACAGGGGTCACATACCATACATAATTAACAGGCTCTGCAAATGTGACGGATACTGATACCGTACCTCCCTCGACAAGTTTTCCTGATTTTGACGTTATTGCAGAGTTTGTCACAGTCTCATTGTCAGCCAGATCCTCTCCTGCATAACACAAACTCCAGTCATCACCTGCTCCTACAGCCACAAATACATCATATACTCCTGAGTCATCGGCATTTGTCATCAGGGGCAGTGAGCCTATAGTCATCCCCACTGTGAATAATATTGTCAAAACCGCTATTGTTGTTTTTAATAAATTTTTTCTCATAGCAATTAATATACAATATTTTATGTAAACAATAAAGTTTTAAATTATTTCAGACTTTACTACCCTGCCGTCCTTCCAGACAAGCTCCTTTACTGTCCTGCCTCCTCTTAATCTAAGGCCCCTTACACATCCGTTTCTCCATTTTTCCGGCAGCGCAGGCAAAAGCTTTATACTGCTGCCATGACTCTGGACCAGCATCTCTGCTATACCTGCAGCAGCTCCAAAGTTGCCGTCTATCTGAAAAGGCGGATGATTGTCAAAAAGATTGGGCAGTACCTGACGGTCTATTAACGTCTCTATGTTTTCAAGGGCTTTATCTCCGTCCCCGAGCCTTGCATACATATTTATGATCCATGCCCTGCTCCATCCGGAATGACCACCGCCAAAGGACAGCCTCCTCCTGATGGTCTCGGCTGCGGCGTCAAAAATATTTTTGTCAAATGATTCATCATCTTTATCTGTACATATCAGACTGCCGGGATAAAGTGAAAAGAGCTGGGAGATATGACGGTGTCCGGGTTCTGCCTCCTCGTAGTCTTCATTCCATTCCATTATCTGACCATGCTTTCCTATTTTTAAGGGTGCTATCTTTGTTAATACTTCTTTTAATTCATCTGACACACCCTCTTTGATACCCATGATTTCCTCTGCTTTTATGCATGCATTAAACAGTTCTCTTATAATGGAATTGTCCATGGTGGCACCCTTGCATACGGTACCGTGCTCACCACCGGGGAGTATGTATTCATTTTCCGGAGATATCGATGGACTAATCACCAGGTATCCGGTATCCGTGCCATCAATATTTTTGTCAGATATTAGGAAATCAGTCAAAAACCTGGCAGCGCTCTCCATCACATCATAATTATCTCTTAAGAATCTTTCATCAAGAGTATAGAGATAATGCTCCCATATATGGAGGGACAGCCATGCACCTCCCATTACCCAGTAGCTCGCCGATAAACATACATCCTGAGGTGCCGTATCTGCGTATATATCCGTATTATGATGGGCCACAAAGCCTCTGCATCCATACATCTTTTCCGCTGTCACCTCACCGCTTACCTTTAGTCTCTTTAGGAGGTCAAACAGCGGCTCGTGACATTCCGGCAATCCGCAGTTTTCAGCGCACCAATAATTCATCTGTGTATTTATATTTATCGTATATCTGCATCCCCATGCAGGTGCATAATCCTGATTCCATATACCCTGGAGATTCATGGGCAGTGAACCCGGTCTGCTGCCTGCGATCATTAAATATCTGCCGAAATTAAAAAATCTCGTCACATGTTCATAATCCTCTATATCAAGGTATACCCTGTCAAAGAGTTCTCTGTAATCCTTTACATGATTTTCGTAAAGTTCCTCATATTCAAGAGATGCTTTTTCATTTAATCTTTTTATTACGCTTTGTGCCGGATCATCCTCGCGAAATGATGTATCGGCTGCCAGCAGTATCACAGCTTCATCTGCTTTTTTTACCAGATATGTATTGCCGATCTTTTCAGTCACGCCCCCTGATACGATAAGCTTTATACCACATCCGATCTTTACGCCGCCCTTTCCGCCTGCCGTTGCTTCCATGAGCTGTATATTGTCATCAAGTGCCCTTATGTCATCGCAGTAAACATTGTATGCAGGTCTCCTGCAGTTCTGGGTCTCATAGGGTGCCATTGCCCACGGCGTCACTCCTCTGCCAAGCTGACAGTGAAAAGTAAGGCTTGCCTCCTTATCGGCAGTCAGCCTTATCACCATCACATTGTCGGGATATGATGCAAATATCTCCCGTTTATAATTAACGCCGGCTTTTTTCCAGGATACAGTTACCGTTGCATCCTTCATATCAAGCCGGCGGTCATAATCCGATATATCTTCATAATCATCCCCTGCCATCTCGATATAGAGATTGCCGAGGGGTTCGTAATGTCTCATCTCCTCAGGTGTCCCGGATAGTGCAAACGCACACAGTTCCTGGGCCTGCCTTATCTTTCCCGCAAATATCAGATTCCTTATCTCGTCCAGTTTTTCTCCGGCCGAGGGATTGATACGGTCCTGGGGGCCTCCAAACCATACGCTGTCTTCATTTAGCTGGATCCTCTCTGTAAACGGATATCCGTATACCATGCCTCCGAGTCTGCCGTTTCCTACAGGGAGTGCTTCCTCCCAAATATCTGCAGGCTTATCAAATTCTATTATGTAAGGGTCTGTCTTTTTTTCCATATATTAAATATCTCAAATATCGTTTAATTATATTTCATCTATGTCTTCGGGATTTGATACTGCTCCGGGTTCCTTTTCTATCTCTCTGAAAAAACGCATGGCCATGGTACTGATCGTATATATGACGAGACCCGGGCCTACCACTACGCCTATAATGATTGTGTAATAATTCCAGAATATGATGATCAGCTCGATGGCAAGAACTATTAAGAGGAGCAGAGTTCTCAGAAAATATCTGACTGAAATGTTATATGAATTTTTGATCGTTGCAATGACCTTGTTTTCATAGCGGGCCATAAGCGCAAATGCATATACAAAAGAAAGATATATGACGAATCCTACTATGATCCCCGCTATCAGAAAATATACAGACATATCTTCAAAGGCCTTAAAGCACTGGGTATCAAGATAAATGGAATACATCGCCCCAAGGAAAAGGAGTCCAAGAGGGATTCCTCCCTTAAGATTTTTCTTAAAAGCAGCAAAGAAAGGCTTTACTATATACCCTTCTTTGTCTTCAGTCATCTTAAGGCAGATTGTAAAGGCTGCAACAGTCGCCGGCCCGAATGTCAGGACCGGCAGACTGCATACAAACCAAAAGAAACTTAATTTTACAAGATCCCAGAATCTTGATATCGTCCTGTAAACAGGACCGTCTACATTAAATATACCCATTGATAATTAGTTAAGTGCATCCTCACAGGCCTTTCTTCTTGCGGCCTCTTCTCTTGACCAGTCAAGGCACTCCTGATAGTAGTATGAGTTAGCCTTCTCTATCATCTCCTCAACGATCTGCTCATATTCTTCATCTGATTCTGCATAGATTGCATTCCATGTATATGTGACGATGCAGTTTGTTGTCTGATCCCACTTTGTCTCAAGTTCATCATCTCTTGATCCGCCGACAAATGCACTGGCAGGAGCTACGGTATACGCCTTTGATTCCATATACTCATCTGTTGTGGTGCATCCTGTGTAGTCCATCCAATCCTGCTCTATATCGCAGCTTGCTCCCACATTGTTGCTTGCCCAGTAGTCACAGTTAAATCTCTCACCTGATTCAGGGTTTGTAGCATCGAGTGCCCATGTGATGTTGTTGATCTGGAGCTGTCCGTCATGGAATGTACCGGTATATCCTGCATCCTCCATTGATGTAGTGATATCTGCATGGCAGAGTTTTCCAAGTTCTGTAAAGTATGTGAGTCCGTTCTCGTCATAATCCCATGTCACGCCCTGAGGACCGTACTCCATGGTGAGTCTGCCTTCCGGTGTGCAGAGGTAGTTGATGATCTCCATGCAAAGTTCAGGATACTGGGTCTTGGCACCAATTGACCAGATTCTGTTGCTGCCCAGTGTATCCATACCGTATACGATAGGAGATGCATTGTCGGGAGTGAGTGACAGCATCATCTGACCGTCTGCCATATGCTCGTCAGTATTAAATATAGAACGTCCCGAATAGTTAAATATTGAGAAGAATGTACCGCCAGCCTGAACCTTCTCGGTCATCTTATCATAAGTATTTGTCATTGAGTCGGGATCAAGGAGTCCCTTCTGGTACAGCTGATTGTAGAAATGAAGCATACGCAGGTAAGGGCCGTCCTCCATCAGACAGTCATAGTAATTGCCCGTCGCGGGATCGTAGAGACCGATACCGAGCTCATCATATCCGTAAAATGCTGTAGCTGTAGACTTTACATACATACACATATCTCCGTCCCAGTCAGGCCAGAGCGCTGTTGCATATGTAGGATTGCCGTTTTCGTCTGTAGGGCAGAGTTCTTTCATATCCTCAAATACAGGGATGAGGTCCTCAATCTCTTTAACCTCGGGATATCCCAGCTCTTTATAGAGATCCCATCTTAAATCCCATGTATAAAAGAATGCCTGATGATCTTCTGAGGATGCAGCAACCGCATGACCGAATCCATATACGGTATCGCCCTCCATTCCCTCAGGTTTGATGGTTGCATTGTGCTCAAGGGCATTGCTCATATTCTCTAAAATGTACGGACCGTAATCTGCGAGGAGATCGTCCTCGTTCCAGTCATAGAGGAGTCCTGCCTTGATGGCATTTGTATAGCTTGATCCGTCAGATCCCCATACAACGATATCTCCGAGATCTCCGGCCTCCATTCTGGTCTGGTATGCACCGTTTAAGTCAGGTACGATATTTAGCTTTACATTAAACTTTTCAAGGAGTACATCTGCAGACCATCCTGTCTGCTCTCCCGAATAGTTTGCCAGCTGGCTGAATACCGTAAGTGTTATCGGCTCACCTTTTGCTCCGCTGCCGCCACCGGCACATCCTGTGAGACAGCCTGCAAGCATGGTACCTGCCATGGCAACGCTGAGCCACCTTTTTAATCTACGCATTTTCTTTCCTCCTAAAATTAATCAGTTAATAATTATTTATTTATCAAGGGTCTTAACCCTTTACTGCTCCGAGCATAATACCCTTTTCAAAATATCTGTTCATAAACGGATATACGATCAGGATAGGTATTACGGTTACCATTGATATCGTATATTTAAGTACTTTGGAATTCATCATAGCTGCCGCCGCGTTTGCAGCCGCGCTGCCGCCTGTACTCATGATGGCTGCAAGGTTTGATGATGTATTAAGATAAATATACAGTCTGTGCTGAACAGTGAAATACTGAGGTGCGTTCTGCATCAGGATCAGCGAATCCGTAAATGAGTTCCAGTGACCTACTGCACCGAATATGGCGATGGTCGCAACTATAGGTTTACACAGTGGCCATATGATACTCTTAAATACCTTAAAGAATCCGGCACCGTCTATCAGGGCACTCTCCTCCAGTTCTCCCGGTATCGACTCTATATATGTCTTTACCAGTATTATATTATACGGAGCCACTATTCCGGGTATGATATATGCCAGAAAGTTATTTGTCAGTCCCAGCATCGACATATTCAGATACCACGGAATCGTACCTGCGTTAAAGTACATCGTTATAATCAGGAATCTGTACCAGAATTTCCTGTGCCACATATCCCTCTTTGTCACAAGATAACCTACAAAAGCAGATGCCACAACCATAAGGGCCGTGCCGAGTATAGTCCTCGCAAAAGTGACGATAAAGGCATTACCCAGATCTGATACATGGAGCATCGAGATATAGTTATTAAAGTTGATACCCATGGGCCACAGTGTTATCTGACCTTTTTTTACGAGCTCATTATCCGATATGGTATTTATGAGCAGGTAATAAAATGGGAATATACATGCAATTGTAAATACGGTAAATACCAGATAATTCACGCCTGTGAATAATATATTACCGAGAGACAGGTCAAGTTTTTTCTTATGAGTTTTGTAATACTCCCTCTCTCTTGCAGCATCAGCCTTTTCCCTGTCTTTTCTGTCCTTAGCGTTTTTAGCCATCATGCGCTTTGCCTCGCGCTCTCTGGCTTTTCTCTCGGCTGCCAGTTCAGCAGCTGTTAATGCAGGGAGATTTTCAATATTTTCGTTATTTTCATTCTTAATATTTTTATCCATACTGTACCTCCCCTCTTATACTATACTCTCGCCGCGGATTGCTTTTGATATTCCGTTGGCACTAAAGAGCAGGATCACACTTATGAGTGACTTGACCATACCGATAACAGTCGAGAGCGGTATGTTACCGTTCTGGATACCGAGGGTATATACATAGAGATCAAGCACCTCGATGGTACTTGTATTCTGTGCATTCTGGAATACGAGGTACTGGTCCATACCGTTACTAAGTATATTTGCGATCGACATGAGGAGCATTACAAAATAAGTCGGCATAAGTCCCGGAAGAGTGATATGCCACATCTTTTCAAATCTGCCTGCACCGTCCATTGTCGCCGCCTCATAAAGGCTCTGATCGATACCGGATATACCGGCAATATAGATAATCGCACTCCATCCGATTCCCTTCCACATACCCCAGAGGAGCATCTTAAGCCAAATGGCCGTATTGCCCATCAGATAGTTTGTATCATAGGCATTTCCCGTAATTGATGCAAGGAGTGTATTGATAAATCCGTCTGTGGAGAAAATTGAGAGTGCCACCGCATACACAAGTACCCAGCTGATGAAGTTTGGGATAGTCGTGAATGTCTGTACAAAACGTTTAAACTTACGGTTCTTTATCTCATTAAGGAAGATCGCAAATGCCATGGGGCACCAGCTGGTAGCAATACCAAGTCCGCTCATTATAAGTGTATTTCTGAGGACTCTGACTACATCAGCCTTGGTTGCTTCACTGGCAAACAGTGATGTAAACCATTTGAATCCGACAAAATTATCACTTGATAATGACTGACCTGCCGAGTAATCAAAGAATGCATATCTCCATCCCATAAGAGGAAGATATGAAAATACAAAACTGAGGAAAGCAAACGGCAGAAACAGAAGAAACAGTTTATATGCAGGTTCCATCTCATATTTAATACCTGCAAGTTTTTCCTTTGTAATCTTTCTGAATGAAACAATGAGAAGCAGTGAAACAATCAGCAATATTGCCGTACACACTGCATAGATATAAAAACCGACCGGAAACATGGGGCCTACTTTTTCAGGTTTTGTCGTGGAAGTGACATCACTGTACGAAATAAATATACCCACCAGTCCGACTGCCATAAGCAGAGATCCGATCATTCCTATCGTATTACCGGTCTTTTTTAATTTAACATTTCCAAGAGAACAGCATGCAGCTGCTGCCGTCCCTAAAATACCGAGCATCATGATGATTGATGAAATATAGAGGAGGATCATTGTCCCCTGCATTATCCATTGTTTATCAAATGCTCTTCCCATCTCGGCAGTGATTGCCGAATATGATACTGCGGAAGTAAACAGTGATATGTTCTTGCTGATCATAGTACATATTCTTGTGGGCGTCATCGACGGAAAGAATATGAGCAGGGCAGAAAAAACTGCAGCAATACGATAAGCAATATAGTACTTTTCAGCCATTTTCTCCTCGGGAGAAAGTGCCTCGTAAGCTCTCTTTCGCTTTGCTTTGATACGTCTTGCTTCTTCTTTTTCAGCAAGTTTTAAATCTTCTTTTTTCTTTTTGGCTATCCGCTTTTCTTCCTCTTTAAGAGCCAGTCTTGCCCTCTTTTTATCAGCCTTGTCCTGAACAGCCATTACATTATCACCGGTTTTATCCATCAGTAATCGTAACCTCCATACCGACTATCATGTATGTTTTATCTTTTATTATTAAGGCAGCCCTTTTGCAGGCTGCCTTATAATAAAACTTTTTTTAGAAATACCGCTCTGAAAATTATTTATTTTCTGCGTCGTCTTTCTTCTTGCCACGGGTTAATGCAAATGCACATCCTCCAACTACAACGCATCCGCCAGCTACACCGGCTACAATAAGACCTGTATTTGAAGATCCTGCTCCCTCCTCTGCCGGAGCATCTTCTGCTGTTTCAGCAGGTGCAGCATCATCTTCCTGAAGGAGTGCCGGAGCGTCATTGTCATAATTAAATCCGCTTACCGTAAATGTGATCTCAATTGTCATGGGCTGAGTTGCCACATTGTAGTATCCGATTGTTGCAACATCCTCATTCCATACATTCTGGATGAGCATTGTGAGGTAATCTACAGAATCAGGGCTGATGATAGGATTGATGTCTACCTGGCCTCCGTTAATTGTAAGTACCATATCGGAAATTGTAATATCACCTGTGTTGGGGATATCTGTATCAACAAAGATCAGGTTGAAGTAATCCTGTGAATCAAAATCTCCTGTAAGGTCAAGGTCTGTGATCGATACTGTATATGTACCGTTACCCTTGATAACAGCATCCTGGATAACACCGTCGCGTACTGTCTCCTCGTTGTTCTCATCCCATCCTGTGATCTGAGAGAAGTTAGCAGTGCCGATTCCGTATGAATCATACCATGCATTTCTGAATGAATATGTAGGTGACTGGATACCGATATATGCATTGTACTCGCCGTCAAGATCAACCTCGCCTGCTGCTGAAGCTGCTGCGTCGTCTGACTCTGCCACAGTACCTACACTTGCTGAGTTGATTGTCACTGTATATTCAACTGTAGTAAATACCGGTGACTCGATGTACTGTGTACCCCACTCGTTGTAACCACCGTAAAGTCTGATAGCTCTTGTCTCATCATTAGAGCCTGTAGCCTCATACCACCATGCATCACCTGCTGCAGCATCGATCTCTACTTCCTCGCCGTCGATCTTGAGTGATACGTCAACATCAAGGTCTACGATATTTTCTGCGAGAAGGACAGGTGCGATGAACCATGTATATCCGCATTCTTCATCAAGTGTTGCTGTAAGTGTGAGTGTATCGCCCACCTTACCGTAAACGAGATCCTGAGTAACACCTGCATTGTCTGCTACGTCGTAGTAGTAAACATCCCAGTCTTCATTACATCCGAATGCAACATAAGCTGTAAACTCGCCGTCATAGTCTTCAACAGAAGCGAAATCGCCCTCGCTTACAGCCTCCATGCCTACGCATGTGATCTTGTACTCGATCTTGGTGCAGTCCTTAAATACATCTTCTGCTACATACTGGGTACCCCACTCGTTGTAGCCGCCTGCAAGACGGATTGTCTGTGTGTCATCAAAGTTTCCTGTTGCTTCATACCACCAGGGATCGCCTGCATCAGTGTCGATTTCAACCTGCTCGCCGTCAACATAGAGTTCAACCTCAAACTCAGCTACGGCTACATCAGATACAACGATAGTAGGTGCTACATACCATACATAATCAACGGGATTTGCAAATTCTACAGATACTGTAGTGCTTCCGCCTGATGAGATGGTTCCGTTTGTAACTGTGATGTCAGGATTAACCTCTGCTGCATCATCGAGGAGATCCTCTCCTGCATAGCACATGCTCCAGTCTTCATTTGCTCCTACGGCAACAAAGACATCAAACTCGCCCTCCACTTCATCTGCCTTTGCGGAAACGGGAGTATACATAAATACACTGCCGAGAGCAAGTACAGAAGCAAGTAACAGGGAAGCTGCTTTCATTAACTTCTTTTTCATTTTTTCCTCCTTTAAGGTGTTTTTAAGTAAATTAAAGTAAAAATAAGTTACCGATTAACTTTCTTATGTACAAATATACAACAAAAAGCAGATGTTTGGAAATGTTTTTTTGTATATTTTGCATAGATAAATTGCATAAAAATAATACAAAAAAATGTGCATATTAACATAGCACATTTTTTACTCAGATTTTAATATATTTCGATATCTTTTCCGTCTCTTATAAATACAGGGATTATGTCTATCGGGGCATTTGCGGAGACAGTCTGTCCGCCGTCATAAACCCTGCCGGTGCTGGATTCTCTCCATTTCACACCTCCCGGCAGATACACTTTTCTGCTCTCTGCCCCCTCCGATAATACTGGGGCTACCAGTATGTCAGGGCCGAACATATACTCATCATCGATATCCCATGATTTTAAATCAGTACAAAAATCAAAGAACAACGGACGCATCACCGGCTCGCCCTTGGTGTGGGCTCTCTCCATGCATTCTCGTATATACGGACGGAGCTTTTCTCTTATAAATAAATACTTTTTGAGGATTTCATAGTTATCTTCGCCGAAGCTCCATACTTCATTGTCCTGACCGCTTGTAAGCTGCCTCACATTATCGATAAATTCCTGATCTCTCTCATACCAGGGCGAACGCTCACCGTGCATGCGAAATACCGGACAGAATGCGCCCCACTCAAACCATCTGACCAGCAGTTCCTTAAAGTGATCATCTGAAATATCACCGCCAAGGAATCCGCCTATATCGCTGGTCCACCAGGGTATGCCTGCTACCGACATATCAAGACCGGCTGTCAGCTGCTCTCTCATTGATCTGAATGATGAATAAATATCTCCCGACCAGGTGAGTACACCGTATTTCTGGGCGCCTGCCCATGCACATCTGACCAGACTCATTATATCCGTCTCTCCGGCTTTTTTCAGTCCGTCATAAAATCCCTTTGCATATCCTGCAGGGTAAATATTGGAGCAAGAAAGCGCCGATCCCGCATAATATCTGTAATTGTCAAAATCATACGGTCCGTACTCAGGCTCCGCTTCATCAAGCCAGAATACCCTTATGCCTTTATCGTAATAGTTTTCTTTACACTTCTCCCAGACATATTCCTGAGCTCCCGGATTGGTGGCATCATAAAATACCGTATTGCCCATCCAGGACATATGATATCCGCAGCCTCTGTCGGCATCTACCAGATATCCGTTTTCCGCCATAGGTCCATAGTTTTCACTCCGCTCATCTATTGTAGGCCATACGGACACAACTGTCTCAATGCCCATGTTTTTAAGTTCTTTAACCATTCCTTCAGGGTCCGGCCAGTCTCTTGGCTCAAATTTAAAATCACCCTGCATGGTCCAATGAAAGAAATCAACTACGATCGCATCC
>JAEEGH010019637.1_pt1 | contig 14156 bp, 8 predicted proteins | sample 9134181 | NCBI WGS metagenome assembly JAEEGH01 (sample SAMN16246544, study PRJNA631951) | gut metagenome | biome: gut microbiome; feature: rumen; material: DP-attached | host: Bos | place: Iran: Karaj | collected 2018-10 | reverse complement strand
CATGAACGGCATCCTCTTCTTTTTGAAGTTTCCCGCTCGAAAGGGAGAGCATCGGAAGAAGCCCGTTAAGCGCCTGTCCGGCTGCCTTTTCGCTCAAAGCGCCGGGCACATTCGGAAACTCATAAAGTCCCGCAAGCAACCCTTTATCAGGGCGCTTATGCAGTAATACGCGGTCTCCCTGCCGTAGCAGAAAGACGGTCCTTTTCTCCGTTTTGCGCTCTTTCTTCGCCGCGCGCACCGGGATTTCCGATACCGTTCCTTCGGCAAATGCCACGCAAAGATGCATGAGCGGACATTCCTCACAGCGGGGCGCCCCGTTCGGAACGCAGATGCCGGCCCCGAGATCCATCAGTGCCTGATTAAGGGCACCGGACTCTTCCCCGGGCATCACTTTCCTGAGTTTTTCGGTCAGGTCTTTCTTAACCGCGGGGGACAGAATATCCTCTCTGCTTCCGGTCAGTCTCGCGCAGACACGGAGCAGGTTGCCGTCAACCGCCGGCTCGGGAAGCCCGAAGGCAATGGAGGAAACGGCTCCCGCCGTGTAATCTCCGATGCCGGGCAGTTCCCGGAGTTTTTTGTAATCGGCAGGCAGTTCGCCGCCGTACTTTTCACAGACCAGATTAGCCGCCTTCTTCAGGTTTCTGCACCGCGAATAATATCCGAGTCCTTCCCAAAGCTTCATAAGCCTGTCATCGGGGCAGGCTGCGAGAGACGGAATGTCCGGAAGCTCCGAAAGAAACCGCATATAATAGCCGCGCACGGCTTCCACCCTCGTCTGCTGCAGCATAATCTCCGAAATCCAGACATGATAAGCAGAAGGGTCCTCCCTCCACGGAAGAACCCTCGCGTTATAACGGTACCAATGTAAGAGATAGGGAATCATTTCCTCTAACTTGTCCATGGTCCGCTCCTTTCCTGTTAACCGGCCGCCTGCTCTTCGGCTGCTTCGGGCTTTAACGCCTGCATCTGCAGCTGGGCGGTAACCAGTTTGTAGTAAATTCCTTTTTGTTCCATCAGCTCGTTGTGCGTTCCGACCTCGGCTATGCGGTGTCCGTCGATTACGACAAGTCTGTCAGCATCCTTAAGGGTCGAAAGCCGGTGTGCGATGGCAAATGTGGTGCAATTTGCCGTAAGCCGCTCAAGGGCCTTCTGAATCAGGTACTCGCTCTCGGTATCCAGGGCGGAAGTCGCCTCGTCGAGAATGAGAAGCCTGGGCTTGTTGAGAATGGCTCTCGCGATGGCGAGACGCTGTCTCTCACCGCCCGAAAGGCTGTAGCCGTGCTCGCCGACGTATGTGTTGTAGCCGTCCGGCGTCTTGACGATGAAATCATGCGCATTGGCCATCTTGGCCGCCATGATGATTTCCTCCTCGGTCGCATCGGGCTTGGCAAATTTCAGGTTGTTGTAAATGGTTCCCGCAAAGAGGAAGTTCTCCTGCAGAACCACGCCGATCTGCGAGTGGTATTTTTCAATCTGCAGATCGTTGATGTCCGTTCCGTCGATCAGAAGGTGTCCGTCGTCCACCTCGTAAAGACGCATGATCAGGTTGATCAGCGTACTCTTTCCGGTACCGGACGCACCCACCAGACCAATCATCTCACCCGGCTTAACTTTAAGGTTGATCTTCTCAAGAACGGGCTCGTAGGAACGGTAACCGAAGGTTACGTCCTTGAATTCCACTTCACCCTTCAGGTCAATATCCTTCGCATTTTCCCTGTCACGGATCAAAGGCTCTTCGTCCATGACGTCGTAGATACGCTCAAGGCTGGTCATCAGCTGGGTGATCATACGGGGCAGGAAGGTCATCCAACCGAGCGGTCCGTATAGCATCCAGGTGTAGTTGATGAACTGCTGGAGCTGGCCGACCGTGAAACGGTCCTCAAGTACGCCGAGACCGCCGAAATAGGTAACGACGTAAACGCCGAGACCCATTACGAACGAGATCATCGGGAACAGGGAGGCCCAGAAAACCTCGTTACGTTCCTGAATCTTCGCGAACTCACTTGTGAGCTTTTTGAAGTGTTCGGTCTCCTGCTCTTCGGTACCGAAGGACTTAACGACACGCATGCCGGACAGGATGTCCTGCAGACCGCTGTTGGTCTTGTCGAAGCGGTGCCACTGCATGGAGAAACGCTTGTGAATGTTCCTCCAGAAGGAAATCGAGATTCCGAGGGCAATCGGCACGAAGATGACCGACATCAGCGTCAGCTTCCAGTCCATCGTCAGCATGACAATGACAACGGAAACCATCGAGATCAGGCAGGAGAACATTCCGGCGAACGCCTCCTCCATAAAACGTCTGACCTGTCTTGTATCGTCCACGATACGGTTCATCAGCTCGCCCGGACGGCGGTCCTGAATGAACGACAGGGACAGCATCTGAATCTTCTTGTAAAGCATGGCACGAAGGTCCATGCTCATCTTCGTTCCCATGGAAATGCACATCCAGTAACGAAGCACGGTCAGAAGGATCGTAACGCCCGTTACGCCGATCATGATCGTCGCATAGACCGTTATTTCCTTCCAGCCGCCACGTCCCGGCGACAGATAATCATCGATGAAAACCTGCTGGATTTTCGGGATGATCAGCTGAACCGCGGCCACGCCCACCATCAGAAGGGCGATGATGAAAAGCCACAGCTTGTAGGCTCCGCAGAGCTTGAAAAACTTCCAAAGGACGGAGGGCTTGTGGCTGCATTTCGGGCACTCTCTCGTACCGCGAAGCGCCCGTCCGCAAATCGGGCAGGTCTTGTCGTATTCACGGCTGATTACCTGCTTTTTGATGCCGTCGCGAAGAAGCAGGGCTCCCTTTGCGACAAATGCGACGCGGCTCACGTGCTTCATCGTGAATCTCGCGAGAATATGCTCTGCGGGATTCTGCACGGTCTTTGCCACAAGCAGGCCGTTGTTTACGAGCGGATCGCACTTCAGATACGTGATGTCGGAAAGCTGCAGTTCCGTTTCCACCGTTGTTCCGTCAATCACGAGGAGTCTCGTGTCGGTCACGACGAGGTAACGGTCATGCGTCAGCTTTCCGTCCGTCCCGATATCGCAGGGCGAACAGTACCGGATTTCCTCTCCGTCCGCCGGTTTAAAGGCGCTTCTTTGCGCCGCCGGCAGGTCAAAATTTAAATTCATGGTTTCTTCCTTTCCGGTTCGGCATGACCCCCGGTCATGCCTTTGTCATCATTACAGGAACAGGTCGAGCTTCTTCAGTTCTCCCGGGGTCAGCTTTGTATAATCCGGAATCTCGAAGCGGTTGCCGTCGAGGTCGGAAATCATCAGTCTGACGTCGCTCAGGCTTACCACCGAGCTGGAATTCATGTAGATGACAAACTTGCACGGTCCCTCGGTGGTCACAACATCCCAGTAAGCGTGGCCGTACTCTTCCTTGATATCGTTGATTTTCGTGATAACCGGCGTAAAGTAGCGGAGATTCATCTGCTCTTCAAGCATCTTTCTCGTCTCCTTCGAAACATCCTTCGTGATGTCCTTGATGATGCCGATTTCTTTTGATTTTTCCTCCGTCGTACGGATGGAAATGTATGTATTCGGAGCGGTGAAAGGGAAGCTTCTTACGACGCGCACGCGGTCGTAATGCTCCGGCGAAACGGCCTCTTTGTTTTCGATGTCCAAAGAGACAAAGCCGCCGGGTGTGCGGGCGAACGTCGCATTTTCCGCATTCAGGTAGCGAAGACGAAGCATGGCTTCGGTCTCGACTTCCATCTGGGCGAGGTCAAACTCTTCATCGGCTCCTTCAAAATTCTTTAAACCCATATTGTACTCCTGTCCCGGTGCAAGGCACCGATTTGATCCGTCAAAGGTTACTCGATTCCCTTAAGCGCAAGCGCCTTGGTCTGGAGTTCCTTAAGCTTGTAATATACACCCTTCTTCGCGAGAAGCTCTTCGTGCGTTCCTTCCTCGACAATCTTTCCTTCATCGATGACAATCAGCGTGTCCGCGTCACGAAGCGTCGACAGACGGTGGGCAATGGAAATCGTCGTACGTCCCTTGATCAGCATGTTGATGGACTGCTGAATCGCCTGCTCGGTTTCGGTATCCACGGCTGCGGTTGCCTCGTCGAGAATCAGGATTTTCGGATTCGCAAGGATGGCACGCGCGATGGAAATACGCTGTCTCTCACCGCCGGAAAGCTCGCGCCCCGAGGACCCGATGATGGTATCGTATCCGTCCGGCATGCGGCAGATGAAGTCATGCGCGCTGGCAAGCACGGCTGCGCGGATGATCTCCGCACGGCTTGCGTCCTTCTTCGCGTAGGCAATGTTCTCGGCAACGGTTCCCATGAACATGTAGGTCTCCTGCGATACCATTGCCACATTTCCGCGCAGGGATTTGAAGGAAAGGTCTTTCAGGTCGATGCCGTCCAGGCTGACCGTTCCCTCCTGCGGGTCATAAAGTCTCGAAATCAGGTTGACGATGGTCGTTTTGCCCGCGCCGGAACGTCCGACGATGCCGAGCATATGGCCGCCTTCGACCTTCATATTGATGTTCTTCAGTACGGGCTTGTTCTTCTCGTATCCGAAGGTTACGTCCTTCATCTCGATCGTGCCCTCGATGGTTTCGGGAGAAACGGCGTTCTCCTTTTCCTGAATCTCGGGAACCGCGTCGATGATCTCGAACATACGCTGCGCGCTGTTCATGCAGTTCGTGAACCAGCGGAAGAAGAAGGACATGAAGTCCATAGGTCCGGTCAGCTGTCCGACATAGCCGGCAAATGTGATCAGAACCGCATAGTCAAACCGCTTCTGAATGAGAATCAGGTATGCACCCACGATGTAAACCATCAGGGATGCAAGGTTTTCGGCTGCCGAATAGAGCGCGGAGAATTTGTTATCATAGTTCATAACCGCCAGGTCGGCGTTTCGAACCTTCTCGTTACTCTTGTCAAAACGTTTCACTTCGCTGCTTTCCTGACCGAATGCCTTTACGACGCGCGCGCCGCTTAAGTTATCGTGAACCTTCGAGTTCAGCGATCTCGTCGCGCGGTGTCTGCGGCCGTAACGGTGCCACAGTCTCGGCAACATCTTCCAGCTTACGATGAACGCAACCGGCATGAAAATCAAAGCGACAATGGCAAGGGGCCAGCTCAGTTTGAACATAACAACCGCCATCGCGATGATGGAGAAAACGTTGATCAGAAAGTACGGAAGTCCGTCGATGAAGAATCCGGTTACTTCGTCCGAGTCGGACATAACACGGGTCATCAGCGAACCGGTCTGCTTGCTTGTGAAAAAGTTGATGGAAAGCTTTCCCATTGCCCCGAATACGTCATTTCTCATCGTTCTGATGACTCTCGGCACAATCTTCGCGGTCAGGCGTCCCTGAATGATGCCGACAAGCTGCATGGTCAGTTTGGTCAAGACCATCGTCAATACGAGAAGCAGCAGGATTACGGCAAAACGGTTGCCTTCAATCGAAAGAAAGTCAAGGAATCTCTCGTCTTTCTCAAGCACTCTTTTATACAAAACAACACCGTTTAAGTAAGGCCATACGATGTTCAGTCCCGCCGTTAACAGATAGCAGCAGAACATAATGACAATCCGCCATTTGTAAGGCTTCAGGTAGCCGATGGTACGGCGGAAGATGGACTTCTTGTTCATGCACTTCGGACAGACCTTACGGTCGGAATCCGGGTACATCATGCCGCAAACCGGGCAGAATTCCTCTTCTTCGTCATCCTCCAGCGCTTCCTCGTCGATTTCCTTGTCTTCCGCAATCTTCTCGCACAGACGCTCAATCTTCGTGGCGCTGGACATGCAGTGGTTCGATACTGCCGCGGCAGTCTCTGCAAGGCCCTCCGCTTCGGGGTCTTCCTTATCCTTGTGAACCAGGATCAGAAAGCCGCCGCTGACGGAACGTTCTACGTATGCATTTTTCAGATCGGAGAGATCGAATTCGGTGAAGTTCCATTTGCGATCCTTCGAAACCGTTCTCGTTGTGCGGGTCTCCATTCCCTTGAAAAAGTGTATTTCTCCGGAAAGCGGGTCGGCCGTTGCCGCAAGCAAGCGTTTGCTCTTAAGAAGAATCAGCCAGCCCGGCGTAAAATCACAGTTCAGATCCATGTCTGTGCGTACGCACACCCATATATCCGATTCCGTGATGTTGCGGCTTTTAAGTTCCGCTTCGATTTCCTGCGGAAGCTTTCCGGATTTTTGATTCGTCTTATCCGAAATCTCCCGTGTCTTTTTATCCATTGTTATCCTCATTTCTCTGCCTTACGGCAGCCGTAAAAAACTTGATTTCCCTTCGCGGATTTTGCATTCCGCATTCCCTTCCCGAAAGCAATAAAAAAGGCACGACGCAAACCGTCGTGCCGAATTCATTTCACGCTGGTTTCGTCTCATTTGCCGAAACCGTATCAGAAATGACCTTTCATAATGTCGCTGAAATCAAACGTGGCGAAGTAATCCGCCGGGGTTTCCGCCCTTCGGATCATCTTCACGGAACCGTCCGGCTTTAGCAGGAGCTCCGCTGATTTCAGTTTACCGTTGTAATTGTACCCCATGGCAAAGCCGTGGGCACCGGTATCATGTATGAACAGGTAATCGCCGATATCGATCTTCGGCAGTTTGCGGTCAATCGCAAACTTATCATTGTTTTCGCAAAGGGAACCTACCACATCATAAGTGTGATCACACGGCTCATTCTCCTTCCCCAAAACCGTGATGTGATGATACGCCCCGTACATTGCAGGCCGCATCAGGTTTACGGCGCAGGCGTCCACGCCGATGTACTCTTTGTAAATGTGCTTCTCGTGAATAGCCCGGACTACAAGCCCGCCGTAAGGCGCCAGCATAAAACGCCCCAGTTCGGTATAGACGGCAACATCGCCCATGCCTGCAGGCACAAGAATCTCGTCGAAAACTTCCTTCACGCCACGACCGACAGCTGCAATATCAACAGCCTTCTGGTCAGGACGATACGGGATTCCGATTCCGCCGGAAAGATTCACGAATGCAATATGCGCACCGGTAGCCTTGTTAAGCTCCACTGCGAGCGTGAACAGAGTCCGAGCCAGAGTCGGATAATAGTTCTCCGCAGTCGTGTTGCTTACGAGGAACGAGTGTACGCCGAAATGCTTTACTCCGAGAGCCTTCAACTCGCCAAATGCCGCGATTAGCTGCTCTTTCGTGCAACCGTATTTGGCGTCGCCGGGGTTGTCCATGATGCCGTTTCCGAGCTCATAGATTCCGCCGGGGTTGTACCGCATGCAAACGGTCTCCGGAATGCCGCACTCCTCTTTCAGGAAAGGAATATGCGTAACATCGTCAAGGTTGATGAATGCACCCAATTCGCGCGCTTTGGTAAACTCCCCGCGAGGCGTTTCGTTAGAGGAGAACATAATATCCCCGTCTTTCATTCCCGCCGCGTCGGCAAGGCAGAGTTCCGTAAAGGAAGAGCAGTCTGCACCGCATCCTTCCTCTCTCAAAATCTGCAGGATGTACGGATTGGGAGTAGCCTTAACCGCAAAAAACTCCTTATAACCTTTGTTCCAGGCAAATGCAGCTTTCAATTCGCGCGCATTACGTCTGATGGCAGCTTCGTCATAGATATGGAAAGGCGTAGGATACGTCTTCACAATCTCTTCAATCTGCTGTTTGGTTACAAACGGTTTCTTGCTCATGTTACTCTCCTTTCTGCAAAAATCTTCGTAATTATATCACGATGCCACCCCGTTTGCAACACATTTTTCAGTAAAATGAACACCTTTTTCCCCACTGTGATTTGATTTTACAACGAAACGGTGTTTTCCGTAAATGGAGCATGTTTTCCCATCCTGTGCGAAATCATGTCAATTACCCTGAAAAATGCGAACAAATATTCGATTTTCCTATCTTTTGCTTGCAAAGAGTTGCTAAATATGGTATATTTTTATTGCCATGGGCACAATCGCTAGTGTCCGGAAATTCAAGCAAGGAAGGTTCTGTTATGGCTGAATACGACGGCAGTCAGATCGTTGTTTTGGAAGGTCTCGAAGCGGTTCGGAAGCGTCCCGGCATGTATATCGGTTCTACCGGTACGAAGGGACTTCACCACCTCATCTGGGAGATTCTTGACAACGGCATTGACGAGCATTTGGCAGGATACTGCAACGAAGTTCAGATCATTTTACAAAAGGACGGCGGGATTACGATTATCGATAACGGCCGCGGCGTTCCGGTGGACATCCACCCGACCAAGAAGATTCCGACGGCCCGTGTCGTATATACGATACTGCATGCGGGCGGCAAGTTCGGCAATACCGTTTATAAGGTATCCGGCGGTCTGCACGGCGTCGGCGCTTCCGTCGTGAATGCGCTTTCTTCAAAGATGATCGTCGAGATTCGAAGAAACGGGAATATCTACATGGATTCCTATGAAAAGGGCGGCCATCCGGTTACGAAGCTCGAGAACGGCCTGCTCCCGGTCATCGGTACCTGCAAGAAGAGCGATACCGGAACGAAGGTTACCTTCTATCCCGACCCGGAGATCTTCGAAACCGTTAAGTTCAGCCCCGAAACCATCTGCAAGAGGCTTAAGGAAATTGCCTTTTTGAACAAAGGACTTACGCTCCGCTTCCGCGACGAGCGCTCCGGTGACGAGCGCGTCTATTACGAAGAGCACGGAATCAAGAGCTTCATCTCCTATATCAACCGCGAAGCGACACCGCTTCACGCGGAACCGATTTACATCGAAGGCAGCAAAGGCGACATCGAGGTCGAAGTCGCCCTGCAGTATATAAACGATTATTCCGAGCAGATCAATGCGTACTGCAACCGCATCAACGTTGTAGACGGCGGAACGCTCGTGACCGGTTTCAAGACCGCTCTCACGAGGGTTCTCAATTCGTATGCAAGAGAGCTCGGCTATTTAAAGGACAAGGACGAAAACTACGACGGCAAGGACGTCAGAAACGGTCTCGTTGCCATCGTCTCGATTAAGCATCCGGACCCGCAGTTCGAAGGCCAGACCAAGACCAAACTCGGCAATACCGATGCAAAAACTGCGGTCGACGAGGTTTTTGCCGCGGAAGTGACAAGATACTTCGACAAGAATGTCGAGGTGCTCCGCGCGATTCTCGACAATACCGCCCGCTCCTGCCGCGCCCGTCAGGCAAGTGACAAAGCGCGGAGCGCGGTTTTGAAGCAGCTGAACGACTTTGATACAAAATCCAAGCTTGCCGCGTGCTCTTCGAAGAAACCCGCCGAGTGCGAGATTTACATCGTCGAGGGTGATTCCGCAGGCGGCACAGTAAAGAATGCCCGTGACCGAAAGACACAGGCCGTGCTTCCGCTTCGCGGCAAGATTCTGAACGTTGAGAAAGCAACGCTTGAAAAGATTCTGCAGAACAACGAAATCCGCTCGATGATCTCCGCCTTCGGCTGCGGCATCAGCGAGGAATTCGATATTAACAAGCTCCGTTACGACAAGATCATCATCCTGACCGATGCCGATGTCGACGGTGCGCATATCAGCACGCTTTTGCTCACATTTTTCTATCGCTTCATGCCGGAGCTGATTCTTAACGGCAAAGTTTACCGCGGTCTTCCGCCGCTTTACAAAATCGAATACGAGGTTCCCGGCAAGAAGGGCGCGAAGAAGGAAAGCATGTATCTGATGAACGACTTCGAGCTCGATAAGAAGCGCCGCGAGATTGAGGAAAGCAAGGGTAAGATTCATTCCCTGCAGCGCTATAAGGGTCTCGGCGAAATGGATGCCCACCAGTTATGGGAGACAACGCTCGACCCCGCGCAGCGCGTCATTGCACAGGTTTCCATCGGAGACACCGTCGAAGCCGACGAAGTTACCAGTCTTCTGATGGGCAGCAATGTCGTTCCGAGAAGACAGTTCATCATTGACGAAGCCAAGTACGCGAATCTGGATATCACCTGACAGGAGGCAATAAGTTTTGAATACCGAGAAAGAATCCGTAATCCAGCTGGATTTTGCGGAAGAAATGAAAACCTCCTTCCGTGACTATGCAATGAGCGTCATCATCGCCCGTGCCATTCCGGATGTGAGGGACGGCCTGAAGCCGGTTCAGCGGCGCATTCTTTATGCCATGAAGGAGCTCGGACTTGATCCGAAGAAGCCGCACCGTAAGAGTGCCCGTATCGTCGGCGATACCATGGGTAAATACCATCCGCACGGCGACTCTTCGATTTACGAAGCGCTCGTGCATATGACCGAGAACTACTCTCTCGCCATTCCGCTCGTCGACGGCCACGGTAACTTCGGTTCCATCGACGGCGACGGCGCTGCTGCCATGCGTTATACCGAGGCCAGACTCTCGGAAGGCGCCATGACGATGCTCGATCACCTGGATCAGGGACTCGTCGAATTTGTCCCGAACTTTGATGAGAACGAGAAGGAACCGACCGTTCTGCCGGCCATGCTTCCGAACCTTCTGATCAACGGCACGACCGGTATCGCCGTCGGCATGGCGACAAGCATTCCGCCGCACAACCCGGTGGAGGTCATCGACGGCGCGATTGCCGTCATGCATGACCCGTATATCACGACCGAAGAGCTGATGCAGCTGATCCCCGGCCCGGATTTCCCGACCGGCGGCACAATTGTCAACGGCGACGAGCTTCTTTCGATGTACGAAACCGGCGAAGGCAAAGTCCGCATCCGTGCCAAAGCCGAAATCGAGAACGGCGAATACGGTAAAAAGAACATCGTCATCACGGAAATTCCGTATACGGCAGCCGGCAACAAGACCAAGCTTGTCGAGGAGCTCGCAGACGCCGTCAGGAACAAGACCTTTGAGGAAATCGCGGACGTCAGGGATGAGTCCTCCAAGGAAGGTCTCCGCATCGTCATCGAAGTCAAGAAGGACCGCGACCCCGAGAACCTGTTGAACGGCTTATATAAGAAAACCTCTCTCGAGGATACCTACGGTGTGAACTTTATCGCGGTCAAAGACGGACAGCCCGGCACCTTCCCGCTCAAGCGTCTCCTTCAGGAATTCATCGACTTCCAGGATGAGCTTTATACAAAGGAATACCAATACCTTCTGGACCGTGCAACGAAGCGTCTTGAGGTTGTCAGCGGTCTGATCCGTGCCGTCGACGTCATCGATTTCATCATCGAAGTGCTCCGCGGTTCGAAGGATCTCAGACAGGCCCGTGAATGCCTGATGCACGGCGTCATCGACGACATCCGCTTTAAGACCGAGGAAGCCAAAAAGGCCGCCAGACAGTTTGATTTCACGGAACGTCAGGCCGACGCGATTCTCGCGATGCAGTTAAGCAAGCTGGTCGGTCTCGAGCTTCTCAAACTGCAGCAGGAGGACGACGAGCTCCAGAAGAACATCAAGCGCTACAATAAGATTCTCGGCCGCAAGAGCGAGCTTTACAAGGTTATCGAGGAGCAACTTCTCGAATTCCGCACTCGCTTCTTCACGGAGCGCAAGACCGTCATCACCAACGAAACCACAAAGGCCTACGTTGTTGAAGAAAAGATCGAAGATCTGATGCTTCTCATCGACCGCTTCGGCTATATGAAGGCTGTTGACACGCCCTCCTATCAGAAGGCTGCGCCGGAAACCCTCGCCGAATTCACGCATATCTGCCCGATCCGTTCCAACGACCGGCTTTGCATTTTCACCGCGCAGGGCAATATGTACCAGCTCAAGGTATCTCAGATTCCGCGCGCCAAAATCCGTGACAAAGGAACGTTATACCAAACGCTCACCAAGATTGGCTCGGAGGACGCCGTTTTGTTCATCGCCTTTGAGGATCTTTTCAATTCGATGCTCCTCTTCGTCACGCGAAACGGCCTTGTCAAGCAGGTTTCCGGCATCGAGTTCGATACGAACCGTGCCGTGGTAAATACAACGAAGCTCGAGGACAACGACCTCATCGTCGGCCTTCGCGCCATGACCGCCAAGGAAGTGACCTCCGGTCACCAGAAGGTCATCCTTATGACCGAGAAGAAGCTTTCTCTCGGCTTCCCGCTTGAGGAGGTTCCGGAGCTCAAGAAGACTTCAAAGGGTGTTAAGGGCATTTCTCTTGACAAGAACGACCATGTCATTTTCGGCACGTCACTTGACCAGAACGCCGAGGAATTCACCTTCGACGGCAAGACCTACCATGCCAAAAAAATCCGCAACCGCAAGCGTGCCGCCAAGGGGCAGAAAGCGACTTTGTAGGTGCAGTTTTACGGTTGCATCGGGAATTACAGAAATTTAAAGAAGCAGCCTGCCTAAGCAGGCGGCCCTGAAGAAGGAGAACAATCCTTCTCAGGGCCGCCTCTTGGCGCGGCTGCTTTCCTTGAATTACCCGATGCAACCGTGATTTAGAACTGCATAACCGGTGCTTTCAGGCCCTTGGCGGACGCGGGGCATTTAAAAGTTTTTGCAACCTTGGGGTTTGTTCTTTCGACTTGTTGGGTGAGAGAACAAACGGGAGGTATCCTATGACAGACTCGGAAATCATAGAATTGTATCTAAAACGGGACGAAGGTGCCATCCGGCAGACCCAGGAGAAATATCACCGGTATCTGATGAAAACGGCGATGCAGATTCTCGGGAATGAGCAGGATGCCGAAGAATGCGTGAATGACACGTATCTGGCCGCCTGGGGATCCATCCCCGCAAACCGCCCGGAACACCTGTCCCTATATCTGGCAAAGATTGTCCGCGCCAAGGCAATCGACCGCGTGCGCTATAACACAAGTGAAAAGCGCCGGTCGGAAGAATTCACATTTTCCATTGAGGAGCTTGACGAGGTTGTTTCTCCGGAGGCTTCGCCTGAGGAAGCATTGGATTCTTCTCTTCTTCAAGAAGCAATCGGCACGTTTTTGCTGAAGCAGCCAACCAATGTCCGCAAGCTGTTCCTCGCCCGATACTTTTCCTTTCAATCTCTCAGAGAAGCTGCTTTTTCATGCGGAATGAGCGAGTCGAAGGCCAAGACCGTTCTGTTTCGTTTGAGAAAGAAGCTCAGGGCTTATTTAAAGAAGGAGGGATTTTCGGTATGAACAAAAAGCAATTGATAGATGCTATCGGACAGTTGAATGATTCGGTATTTGCCGGAACGGAAGCCTTTGATCCGGCTTCAGAGACCCGGTTTTCAAATGCAACGGAATCGCGGAGCGGAATGCGGAAAGGGCGCAGAATCTTCTTACTGGCTGCAGCCGCTGTTCTGTTAATCGGCGGAACCGCTCTTGCAGCGCCTCTTCTGCGCGGCGCCACCCTGCGGCTTGAAAAAGAAGAGATTGACGGAGAAGAATATTATTCTTTCCGCTACGAGACCGATGAGGACACACGCGTCAGCGTTTCGGAGATTCAGGGCGATGTTCTTGCGGATATGGAAGGAATTCCCGAACGCATTGCCAAACACCGTCCCTTTGACAGCATGGCTCCCAATGCGGTTATCAGACGCTTTAACACCGTTGATGAAGCAATCTCCTATATCGGATACGGGAATATGATTTTCCCGAAGCTTGGCTACGACTACACCTCTGTCCATACGGAAGTACTCGGCACGAACCCTGACGGGACGGATCGGTATGTTCCGGGATTCATCACCCTGCAAACCACTCAGAAATACACCGGCGCTTCCACATTTTACTTCGAAGTGATTGAGAGCATTCGCACGGATGCCTGCCCGGCTGACGGTTCCGTCATGAATGTGGCCTTGTCCCCCGACGCAGCTGTCTGCTCTACCGAGGAAGTAACCGTCAACGGACGTACCTTCACGGTAGTCAGACAGAAGAATGAATCTTCCGATCCGGGTTGGGATCGGATGACCGAAGTATACTGGCTGGAAAATGGCATATCTTTCCTTCTGAGCATTCCTCACCCCGAGGATGCCGAAGAATGCGCCGAGCAGCTTGTAACAGAGTGGATGAACAGTTTTCCGAAGAGATAACAACCGATACCGTCATAAAAAATGAGACCTCCGGCAATCCCAGAGGTCTCTTATCATTTTCTTATTATCCCAACAGTTTCTTAAGTCTCTTTGCTGCTTCGATAGTGTCTTCGCGGTTACCGAAGGTGGAGAACCGGAAGAAGCCTTCTCCACAGGCTCCGAAGCCTTCGCCGGGGGTACCGACAACCTGAATCTCGTGAAGCAGATAATCGAAGAATTCCCAGCTGCCCATGCCGTTCGGACACTTCATCCAAATGTACGGAGCGTTCTTGCCGCCGG
>JAEEGH010019635.1_pt1 | contig 14157 bp, 14 predicted proteins | sample 9134181 | NCBI WGS metagenome assembly JAEEGH01 (sample SAMN16246544, study PRJNA631951) | gut metagenome | biome: gut microbiome; feature: rumen; material: DP-attached | host: Bos | place: Iran: Karaj | collected 2018-10 | reverse complement strand
GGCTTCCCAAGCCGAGGGTCGCGGGTTCGAGTCCCGTAATCCGCTCAACGGAATAGTAAGAATGAGGATTCTGACACTTCCGGAAAAGAAAAATACAGAGAAAGAGAAAAAAGTCGCTGAAAAATTTGCAGGGTTCAAAAAATAGTTGTACCTTTGCACCCGCAATCAAGGAGATAACCCCACGGTTTCGAACTCCAGAGTCCTCAAGGAAGGATGGGTGAGTGGCTGAAACCAGCAGTTTGCTAAACTGCCGTACGGGTTCCCGTACCGGGGGTTCGAATCCCCCTCCTTCCGCAACCGGGGGGATTTCTCTGCGAAAGCGCTCTTTCAAATGCTGGTCGATTCATCTAATGGTTAGGATACAAGATTCTCAATCTTGGCATAGGGGTTCGATTCCCCTATCGACTACAAACAACAATTCCGAAACACCCGTAAACAGGGTGTTTTTCTTTGTTTAGCTATCTACTTTTCGTAATGATGCAGGCATGAAACAGATAATGAGATACTTTCCACAGCTGACTGAGGAGCAACAACGACAGTTGACGATGCTCGACGAGCTGTATCGTGAATGGAACGCCAAGATCAATGTCATTTCACGCAAGGATATTGACAACCTGTATGAGCACCACGTGTTACACTCGATGGCCATTGCTAAGATGGTGACTTTCCGCAAAGGCTCACGAATCCTGGACTTTGGCACTGGCGGAGGATTTCCTGGCATTCCGCTGGCTATTCTGTTTCCTGAATGCGATTTCAAGCTTATCGACGGCACTGGCAAGAAAATCCGAGTGGCTCAGGAGGTGTCTGATGCCATTGGTCTGAAAAACTGCCACCCCGAACATCTGCGCGGCGAGGACGAGAAGGGTAAGTACGATTTTGTGGTGAGCCGTGCCGTGATGCCCCTACCCGACCTGGTAAAGATTGTCCGCAAGAATATTTCCAAGGAACAGCAAAATGCGCTGCCCAATGGTGTTATCTGTCTGAAAGGCGGTGACCTGCAAGCCGAGACACAGCCTTTCCGCCGCATTGTCGAGTCAGCCTCGTTGAGCCAATGGTTCAGCGAAGAGTGGTTTAAAGAGAAGAGCATCATCTATCTGCCACTGTAAGGAAATAGGCAAGCTACCATCTGTTTATTATCATAAAGGTCAAAGATCAATGTTCAAAGTTCAAAGAATATCAGTAAACCCGTTGGAGGAAAACTGCTACGTGGTGAGTGACGAGAGTAAGGAGTGTGTTATCATTGACTGTGGTGCCTACTACGACGAAGAAAAAGAGGCCGTCAAGGCCTACATCAGTCAGAATGGTCTGAAACCCGTTCATCTGCTGGCTACCCACGGTCATCTGGATCATAACTTCGGAAACGCCTTCCTGTTTCGGGAATACGGACTAAAGCCAGAAGTGTGTGCCGAGGATGCACCGCTGGTAGAGCATCTGCCGGAACAGGCCAGCAGCCTGTTTGGCATGGACATTGACGAGGAGCAGCCACCCATAGGACGACAGCTGAAAGACAACGATACCATCACCTTTGGCAATCATACGCTGAGCGTCATACAGACACCAGGACATACACACGGCTGTGCACTTTTCTATTGTGCAGAGGAAAACACCGTGTTCAGCGGCGATACCCTATTCCGCATGAGCATAGGCCGCACCGACTTCGCCGAGGGTAATTGGAAAGAGATGGAAAACAGTCTGCACAACATTGTGGCCCGACTGCCACAGGACACCGTCGTACTGCCTGGCCACGGACCACAGACCACCATTGGCGACGAACTGAAATATAACCCGTATTTAAGGTAACCCCTACATTCAATGCCCAACGTTCAACATACAAAGAAGGGACTTGTGCTGGAGGGTGGAGCCATGCGCGGACTATGGACGGCAGGCATCACCGACGTCATGATGGAACATGACGTATGGCCCGACGGACTCATCGGCGTATCGGCGGGTGCTGCCTTCGGCTGCAACTACAAGTCACGGCAGGCAGGCAGAGCCATCCGCTACAACATGCGCTTTGCCCGTGATGCACGATACAGCGGTGTACGCTCGCTGCTGACCACCGGCAACTATTATAATGCAGACTTCGGCTATCACATCATCCCCAAAGTGTATGACGTGTTCGACGACCTTGCCTTTAACAACAACCCCATGGAGTTCGTCGTGGTATGCACCGACGTAGAAACAGGAGAAGCCGTCTACCAGCCACTGACGGAGGCATCCGACGAGGCATACGATTACATCCGCGCCTCGGCCTCGATGCCGCTGGTCTCGAAGGTAGTGCCCCTGCAAGGACGTAAGCTGCTCGACGGCGGTGTTGGCGACTCAATACCTTTGGAGTATTTCGAATCAATAGGCTATCAGAAGAACGTGGTCATCCTGACCCAGCCGCAGGGTTATCAAAAGAAGCACCTCAAGCTCATGCCGCTGATGCGTCTGGCACTGCGGAAATACCCAAAGATGATACATGCCATGGACGTGCGCCATGAGATGTATAACAGACAGTTAGACTATGTGGCTCAGGCAGAGCGCGAAGGCCGTTGCATGGTCATCCGTCCTGACGAGCCGATACCCATAGGCCATATCTCCCACGATGCCGACCAGATGCGAAAGGTCTATGAGATGGGACGCAAGGCGGGTGAAAAACAGATTGAAAAAATAAAAGCATATTATGAGGATTGACATTATTACCGTATTGCCCGAAATGCTGGAGGGCTTCGTACATGAATCCATACTGGCCCGTGCCGAGAAGAAGGGACTGGCGGAAATCAGACTGCATAACCTGCGCGACTATACGCTGGACAAATGGCGTCGCGTCGACGACTATCCTTACGGTGGCAGTGCCGGCATGGTGATGCAGTGTGAACCCATTGACCGCTGCATCACAGCACTCAAGGCTGAGCGCGACTACGACGAGGTCATTTTCACATCACCCGACGGAGAGCGCTTCGACCAACACATGGCCAACGAGCTGTCGCTGAAGGGTAACCTCATCATTCTCGCAGGTCATTACAAAGGCATCGACCAGCGCGTGCGCGACCACCTCATCACCAAAGAAATCAGCATCGGCGACTTCGTGCTGACGGGCGGTGAACTGGTAGCTGCCATGATAGCCGATGCCATTGTACGCGTCGTTCCTGGCGTCATCGGTGACGAGCAGAGTGCCCTTTCCGACTGTTTTCAGGACGATCTGCTGGCAGCCCCCATCTACACCCGTCCGGCAGACTACAAAGGCTGGAAGGTGCCCGAGATCTTGCTAAGCGGCCATGAGGCCAAGGTCCGTGAATGGGAGTTGGAACAGGCACTGGAGCGCACACGACGCCTGCGTCCAGATTTGTTAAAGGAGAAATAATGCCCTCAAAATATTTCGTGAAATAGGAAAACGAGAAAAGTGAAAACGTGAAAAGTGAAAAAGTGAAAAAGTGAAAAGTGAAAACCTCCCGAATCTCGCGACTCGGGAGGGAATAGAGAAAACGAGACTTTAGTGAAGCCATCATTCACCTCCTTCCTCTAATTAGGGGTTAGGATTCTGCTTCTGCTCGTACCAGACGGCCAGCGGGGTAACAACCTTCGCTACCTTGCTGTTGCCAGTAGCAGTCTCGCCAGCGTCGCCCTGGGTGATGATACCCTCGAAGCTGACGGAAGCCTTCGCGAGGTTGGCCGTCGAAGTCAGCTTGTCCAGCTCGGTGTTGTCGGGGATGACGAGCAGACGCAGACCCTTCATGTACGGGGTGACGTCGAAGCCAGGCTTCAGCTCGCTATCAATGATACCCTGATGGCCGTTGGCAGCCTGCGAGATGGCCGACAGCTTGAACGTGCCGAAGCCGTCCAGCTTGACGGGCTGACCCTGCAGAATCAGCTCGGTGAGACACTCAGACAGCTGCACGAGCACTGCCTGCACGATGGCACGAGGGATTCCCAGACCGTGGCTCATGATGTGCTCCATCAGGGCGCGGGTCGAGATGGTCTCGTTGTTCAGAACCTCAGGATAGTACTTGCCGTAGCTGGGGCTCTTGGTGTTGTTGTTACGACGAACACCGACTTTGATAGGAATAGAATTTCTTGTCATACGCAATACAAATTTAAAATTAATACTCGGTTAAAACTACACCTTACTCGGTGGGTAGCTCCTCGTTAGTGGCGGGGTAACACGCTTCAAGTGGCATATTCCGGACTATTCACCCTCCGCTTGCACCGGCCAGACTTTTGAAAGAACTCCGGTGCAAAGGTACGATGTTTAGGGCATTGCGGCAACAGCCTTGGGGGTTACGCGCACGCACACGTGCGTTCGCGCGTACATATATATAGAGTAATGATGAAGCAGGCAATGATTTAACACCCGCTTAACAACTCCTTAAACATTTTTTCATCGAATTTTCCTTCATTAACAATCGCGTTTCAAAATAATTGTGTATCTTTGCAATTCAGTAAAAAACACATTACGGAAAGAAAGAGTGACGATGAAAGATTTGAATTTTGAAGAGGCTTTCAAGCTACTGGAAGACCAAGGGTGGAAGCCTGTGCTGTGCGACACACCGGTGCCTGTTTATGACAACCCCGTGAACTGCGGCATCCCCAAGGATGTCGGCGATTTGAGTTATGATTATAATATGATGCCTCATGATTATTGGCCGCCAAACAGGATTTTTATGGTGCCTGCCTTTGGCGACTCGATGCGTGATGCGGACATTCATGCCGGCGATCTCCTGACGATATTAACGGAAGCGCGGTTTATGGACGACGACATGGTGCTGGTGAATATTGACGGGGAATGTACGGTCAAAGCGTACTTTGAGGATGACGACGGCGGGAAGTGGCTAGTGCCTTACAACGACAAATACGATGCCATCAAGCTGAGCGAGACAGACAACGTGTATGTTGTAGGCAAGGTGGTTGGCGTGACCAGGCAACATCCTCGTGTGAGGCATCGTGACTCTGAGCGCATTGTGCGTGCATTCAAGGAGAAGAACAAGGTTGACAGGAAGCTGTCGGGAGTAGAGCTGTCGGACATCATCAGGAGCATTGCCCCGCAGATAGAGGCCGGCAGACAATGGTTTGCGGTGTACAAGCCCCTTGCCGTGAAGAAGCAGGTGCCTAAGGGTGACTACGATGGTTTCTGCACGTTGGTGCGTGAGACGGTGCCTGATCACGCGAAGCTGCCTACTGCAGTGGAGCTGGAGCGTATGGACGTGTTGAGCTTCAGCAAGCCGGTGGCTCTGTGGGACCCGACCAACGCGCCCGTCAAGGGCAAGCGCTTCCTGAAATACAAGAAGGTTGGCGAAGCTGTGATGGATATGATTGCGCTGAAGCTGTAAACTAAAAAACTCTCAGAAAACTCTCAAAACTCTCACGAAATCGGGGTGTTTTTGTGTCAAAACTCTCAGAACAGCCCAAAACTCTCAAAAAAACTCTCAATAACTAGTCAGCGACGGAATATTTATTCCGCCGCTCTTTTTTTCTCCCTACATTTGCACCTGATTCCTGCAGGATCATCTTTTATTAACCCTTTAAAAATAAAAAACAAAAATATGGAAAAGAATCAATTGACAAAACTGACTGAGCACTTCTATCTTGAAGAATTCACGAATTCACGAATTCACGAATTCACTTTTCCTATGCGCGATATATAAGATGCTATGGCCAATATAATTAATTAATATAATTAATTATTATATTGAATTTAATTACACGCCAGCAAACTAAAATATAGCAAAAAGTGAAATAGTGAAAAAGTGAAAAAGTGAAATAGTGAAAATCATATTTTACTAATTATCAGAACATTAACAACAAATTGCAATTAGAAATTATGGATAAGAAATTAGAGAAATCAGAGAAGGCGGAAGTTATCAGAGTCCGCGGAACTGGTATAATAAATTTACCAAACCATTCCTTCGAGTTCAACCCTCAGAAGGAAGGTAAGCCGCAGCAGACCAAGGTGAAGAAATACGGTCAGGCGAAAGCCTACAGCACCGTAGGTTCTGAGCCCAAGAGAGTGATCACCCTTCAGTGCAGAGAGGACGCCATCGATCCTTATTCTGAACTCACGGAGCAGTTTGAAAGTGTCATAAAAAGCGAATACAACAAGCCGCTTTTGTCGAAGCTTCAGCCACAAGGCAAGGTTTTCAGGAATTCCGACGACCTGAAGATGGCTGTGAACCGCTCCAAGAGACAGGTAGAAGTCATGTTTACCGTTCCTCTTGACCCTGTGGGCAAAGAGAGTTGTAAAGACATGTTTTACTCTAAAATTGTGGAGATTTCAAAATGTTTTGCTATCAACGAAAATACTATTCTGAAGTCGAAGTAGTCAACTCAGTTGACCAACTCGACGAAATCCTGAACGATCCTGAGCTGATGAAGCAGACACAGGCGTGCAAGGAAGCTCATGACGCTGGCGACAAGAAGCGTTACGATGAGCTGAAGCGCGAGTTGCCGATGTTCTGCTTCTCAGCAGCCAGCTTCGACAGGACGAAAAAGCGGGAAAAGGACGGCACGGAAGGCCCTCTCGGCTACTGGCGCGTGCAGGAAGCCGCGCACCTGAACGGCCTCTGCGTCCTCGACCTCGACCACTTGGATAAAGATCCTGTCTTTCTGTGGTCCGACATCTGCGAGCGTTATAACAAGCTTCAGAGTCAGACGCTGTACAAGTGGGACATCCACTGGGTCTTCGTGACACCCAGCACATGGGGTCTGAAGATTGTGTTCACCGCTGACCCGGAAGTCGGCAACCTTGCCGACAACCAGGCAGCCTTCTCGAAAGCCCTTGGCGTAGTGAACGACAAGAGCATCAAGGATGCCTCGCGCGGACAGTTCATCACGCCCGCGAGCTATACATTATTTATTGACAAAGAAAAACTGATAAACTATTATGACGAAGAATATGAGAAACTTTTTGGCGAAGATTATCGTCAAGGCAGTTCTAGCCCTAAGAAAACAAAAGACGTGGATGCCGACGTGGTGGGATGTCATGTGGGCGACGATCATCCTGACGGTGCTGTTCATAGTGACGGTGGTGCTGACGGTAATCAGCCACTAAAGCTGGAGGACATCAAGTATGGCAATACACCAGTTGCGAAAATTTTCGAGCGGTATACCCAGCGATATGGAACGCCAATTACGGGCGACCGTCATCGAACTCTTATCAAGGTGGCTGAACATCTTCGCTACCTCGTTGACAACTCCACAAGTAAACTCAAAGTGGCGATACGTGCGATTCCGTGGGTGCGTCAATGGGAAGACAAAGAAAAGAACGCTGGCGAGATTAATGACATTGTCCGCGACGCCTGCAAGCTGCCCATGTGGCGGGAAATCCCCAGGGCCGTCAAGGCAATACTCCCTGCAGATTGTGATATGCATCCAGGTGGAGATGAAGTGGCGGGCGATGCTCGAACGTCTGCTGATCAAGCTGATAGCCGAGAAATATGGGATAGACTACAGCCTCTCTTGGAAGGCGACCCGCTTTACGCCGTATGTACTGCCCATCTCCCAGACGAAAACAAGATGGCCGGTATATTCGCAGCAGGCGGCATGTTCTGCACCCTCGCCACCCGCGTACACTACCTGCACTACGACGGACGCCAGCACCGCATGAACCCGCAGGTCACCATCATCGGTGAGCCCGCCAGCGGCAAGTCATTCGTCGATGACATGGACGAAGCCATCATGAGCATCATGCGTGCTGCCGACGAGCCCGGCCGCCGTGCGGAGCGGGAGTATAAGAAGGAGCAGAAGAAGCGCCGGACGAGTAACAAGGCCGCCAAGGGCGAGCAGCAGCTGAAGGAGCCCGAGGAATGTATCCGCTACATTCCGTCGCGCACCTCGAATGCCGTGTTCTACCGCCGTCAGCAGAACGCCAAGGAGATGGTGGAGGGTGAAGTGATTCCGCTGCACCTGTACACCTTCGACTCCGAGCTGGACAGCAGCGTGACAGCACAGAGCGGTGGCACGTGGATTGGCAAGCACGACTTGGAGCTGAAGGCGTTCCATAACGAGAAATCGGGTGTGGACTATGCCAACGCCGACAGCGTCAATGAGGTCATCACCGTGTTCTGGAACCAGGTCATCACGGGTACCGACGTGTCGCTGGCCAAGAAGATCAACATGCGAAACATCAACGATGGTCTGTGCTCACGTATCGCCATCATCCGTATGACCGACGACGAGTTCAGCATGATTGACAAAGGCCAGGCGAAGCAGATTGACAAGACATTTGTCGACCTGCAGAAGTGGGGTGAATTCTTCGACAAGCTGAAGGGTGAACTCTTCATTCCGAAGCTGGTGAACCACGTCTATGACCTCTGTGAGAAGGCCGCCAACGTGGCGAAGGCGAAGGACGACAAGGTGCTGAACTACTTCCGCAAGCGTGCCGTGTTCTATGCCGAATGGTTTACCATTCCGCGCATCCTTGCCCGCCACTGGTTGGAGAACAAGGACAAGAAGAACTTCAACATCATGAAGCCTGTCATCAAGAAGTCGGACCTTGATTTTGCAGAGCTGGTATTCGACACCGTCATCTACTATCAGGATCTCTTCTTCGGGAAGATGCTGGAGGACTGCTGGCAGAACGGCAAGAATGAGTTCGCGGTCAGACGTCAGTTGCATACCTCGCGCAACGAGGGAATGTTCGACACGCTACCGAAGGAGTTCAGCGTCAATGTAGCAGCGAAAATTTTAAATATAAATTACAGTGCCGCTTCATCACAACTCAACCGATGGGCTCAGAGAAACATGATTGTAAAAGAAGGGAAAGGCGTATGGAAAAAGGTATCATAACACGTGGGGTTGATACGTTCAACCTCCCCAACAAACCTCAGAAGCACGGATGGTTCGACCGCGTGAATGCCATCTACTACCGCGGCTTCGCGCTGCTCTTCAAACTCAAGGTGTATGTGAGCGGTCAGCGTGAACTCTTGGTCTGCTACGGCAGCCAGCGCAGGTTTGTCTCGAATATGGAGTATCAGTTTGCGGCTGTCAATTTGCGTTTCGACTGGTCGTACGCTGCTATGGCCTCACGGCCTGGTCATGACCCCGTTGATCTCTCTCGTGAAGACTTGGCGTTACTCTTCGGATTCTATCAGGACAGAGTGGATAAAGACGGCGAGCTCATCTTCAAGGATGGCAAGCCGGACATCATCTACGACGTCGAAGGATATCTAAGTTACGTCAAGGGATGTAAGAAGTATGCCGACTATAGCATGCTTGTGTTCTACAAGCAGGACAGGTTGCCCATACTGAAAGATGTTATCGACAAACTGACGTTCTGACGGTATGTGGAGAGCATTCACTCAAGAAGCAATAGCGGAGGAAGCCAGCTCGGCTGGCATCCTCGGCTATGCCAAACAACTGCTGAATGATGTCAGGCTCTATGGCGATGAAAAGATTGCGATAGACGTTACCGGCAAGGCCATACGGATAGACTGCAACTATCTCGCCATGAGCCGCATCTATTGTGCCATGTGGGACTTGTTCCTCAAGGGTGGTCAGGGTTTCAATCTCTGCACCCTCAGAATCAACCCACAATATCCTCTCAGACGTGATTGTGTGTTCGAGGTGGACGTCAAGCCGTCGGAACACATGAATCAGGTACAAGTAAAAATAGAAACTAAAAAAAGCAGACATTATGAGCAAGAAGAAAAATCGTTCAGGTTCGGTGAGCATCGTCGTGGTTGACAAGAGCCGTGATCTCCAAAAAATCTCCGACCCCGCCAAACAATATGAAACATTTCCTTGTTTTTTCTTTGGTTTTGTGCTCACTTATTCGTACCTTTGCACTCGTGTTCATCGAACACGCATTTTTTGTTGCTCAATTATCCACTCGAACTACCACCTCGTAAGGGATTTTTAAGAGCAAACCTAATCATCATTGGAGCTGCGCACTATAGCGCAGTCTCCACCATAGATGATTAGAGGCTGTGGTAGGCCCGAGTGGATATATGGACGGAGCCTGCGCTTTTATTATGCCCATAATGTTAGTGCTCTCCGCCAAGGTTAGAAGAAACGAGATAATTAATTATATAACATTAAAAGCATTAAAAACAATGAAAAAATCAAGAAAGTTTTTTCCGTCACGTGCAGCCATGCTGCTGCTCATGACGATGCTCACCTCCGTTGGGGCGTGGGCAGCAGTGCCCGTAGATGTGCATTTCCCCACGGCAAGTGGTGGTAGCGGTACTCTCGAAGACCCGTACAAGATCAGTTCAACCAGCGACCTTAACCAGTTGGCTGAAGATGTGAACAACGGTATCACTTACCAGGACGTGTACTTTAAACTCACCCAAAACATCACTTACAGCACATCTGGTCTGGATGAAGAAGATAGCAACTTCACGCCCATCGGCGGAAGACCAGGAGGTGGTGACTTTAAATTATTCAAAGGTCATTTCGACGGTGACGGCAAAACTATCAGTGGTATCCGCATTTATCGGAGCGGGCACGATGCTGCCGACAACTATTTAGGTCTCTTTGGTACTCTTGAGGGCACAGAAGGAAATCTGGCAGAGGTAAAGGGCGTTACCCTCAAAAACACTAGAATCACAGGCTACCAGTATTGTGGTGGCATTGTGGGTAGTAGTATTTACGCACAAATTACTGACTGCCATGTCTCTGATGATGTCAAAATCCATTCTATAGATGGTTATTATGTGAATAGTTACACAGCCATGTTCCATGGAGGTATTGTGGGATCCAATGCTCACCATTCCGAAATCAGTGGCTGTACCAGCGAAGTCACTATCAGTAAAGCCGATGCAGTTACTAATTTTACCTGTAATGGTGCCATTGCAGGAACTAATGGTGGTACCATCAAGGACTGTCTAGCCCTTCCTAAAGCCAAGATAACCGGAAACTCTTATGTTGGTGCCATTGTCGGACATAATGAAGGTACCCTCACCAGCAACGCTTATACCCGCTTTGGTGTGTTCGGTGTCGGAGCACTTAACAGCCAGTGGGGCAGCGACCAAGAAGGTGCGCAGTTTGGCAAACTTACTATAAAGAATAGGCCGTCTGACTGGTCTGGCTCTGCCAGTAGATCATATACCGGGGGTCTCTCTGTTTACGACAAGGGAATCCAGTATGGTACTGTTAGTTACAGCTACGAATTCAATTGTTACTACACATTCACCACGATGACAGACTGCTGGGGTATCACCAGCGGGAACGACGGTTCGGCGGACCATCCCTACATCATCACTACGACCACAGGCCTTGACGTGCTGGCTGACCAGGTGGCTAAAAACACCAATGGTTATGATCAGAAATACTTCGAATTGGGTGCAGACATTACCTATTCATATACGTATGCCTGGGATGATACCCGCAATGATAATGCTGATCAGAACAACTATACGCCCATCGGAATAGAAATCGACCCTGCAACTTCTTATTCCTTCTCAGGTTACTTCGATGGTAAGGGTCATACGGTCAGTGGTATCCGTATCTATGGTAAAACTGGAGGTCACCTTAATTATTGCCAAGGACTCTTTGGAAGAACTTATTATGATGTGAAGAACGTCACTCTTGCCGATGCACGCATTACAGGTTATGAATACGTTGGCGGCATCGTAGGTGAGAGCTTGGGCGACATCACCAACTGCCATGTTGCCTCGAATGTTGCCATACGTTGTAGTAATTCATATTACGCTCACGGAGGTATTGTGGGTGAAGCTTTTACTAATTATGGAATCACTATCAGCGGCTGTACCAGTGCTGCAAGTAGTTCGGAAAATAACTACGGTGGAATTGCAGGTAAGATTCAGTCAAAAGTTACGGTCAAGGACTGCCTGTTCCTCGGCACATCATTAACGGGAAGCAGTTATGTCGGTGCCATTGCGGGCAACAATGATAGTGGTACTCTCACCAACAATTACCACACGGCATCCGGTGTAGGTGGTGTGAACGGTGCTGATACCGATGGTGCCAAGTTCGCCTTGGGTCTTAGCAGTGTGCCCTCTTCCTATGACATCGGCGCAGAAGGCACGACCTATGGCGAGAGTACTTACACAGGTATAACAGCTTACGCGAATGGACTGAAATACAACAGCAAATACTATCTTCCCATCACCCCTGTTGTTTTCAGCCTTGCTGACGACAGCGATAACTCAACAGCTCTAAGCAACAACGACGGTAAAGCGGCTAATGTGACTCTCGATGGTCGCACACTCTACTGCGATGGAGACTGGAATACGCTGACGTTGCCGTTCTCGCTGACGGCGGAAGAGATTGCCGCCTCGCCACTGGCAGACTTTACTATCAAGAAACTGGATGGTACATCATCAAACCTCGACGGTGAGGGTATGTTGACGCTGACCTTCGAAGGCGCCTCAACGATTGAAGCAGGCAAGCCCTATATTGTAAAGAGAAAAGCCGACCTCGTCATTAAGAACAAGGATGACTGGGATGACTTCGCTGATGCCGTCACTAGTGGTAACACGTATGAGGGCAAGGTTGTGATGCTGGCTTCCAACTTTGACAACAGTGCGAATCCTGTGACGACGATGGCGGGTTTTTATTCATATGTAAGCAGTACTGCTACGTCGAAACCTTTCAAGGGAACTTTCGATGGTAACGGACGCACACTGACTGTCAACATCACTTCCGACGAGGAGTATACGGCTCCCTTCCGTTCAGCCAATGGTGCTACCATCAAGAATCTTACAATCGCTGGTAACATCAATGTCTCTAAGAAATTGGTTGGCGGTATGTTTGCTTGCGCTGTTGGCAACAATGTCATCTCCAATTGCCGTATCAGTGCCACTATCGAAAGTTCCGTCAGTGGTGATGCGACAGCGGGTGGCTTCGTTTCAAATCTCCAAGGAGGAAACACCAGCTTCAACAATTGCCTCTTTGACGGTAAATTCCAAGGAACAAGCTCTACCTACCGTTGGAGCGGATTCGTAGGATGGGTCGAATCCAGATCAAGTGAGAGTCACACAGGTACTGCCGGCTCATTGAGCGTTAGCAATAGTTTCTTCTCTCCGACCAACATTAGCGTTGGATCATCTACTAGGAACAAGACTATCTACCGTGGTCCGGATGGTTGTAGTCCTACCCTCACCAAATGCTATTATAACTGTGTTACAAGTGTTAATAGTAATGTCAATTTTGAAGGACAGGGCACCGATGCCAGCGGCATGAGCAACGAGCAGTTGCTTGCAGCAGATGCCCTGGGCTCGGGCTGGAAAGAAAGTGGCAGTAAGGTCGTACCTGTGATGAATAATAACATCACCAATCCTGTATTTGAAAGTGTGATTATCGACAATACAGAGAATCCTGTTGAGTTCACCGGCGGCTCGTTCAAGGGCTGCTACTCGCCCGTTGCTTTCACGGCTGGTGACAAGACGAAACTCTACCTCGGCAGCGCGAACAAACTCTACTGGCCGAACGCCAACTTCAACCTCAACGCCTTCCGTGCATACTTCGACATGGGCGAAAACAGCGTTGTCAGTGCTGTCAAGATGAACTTCGACGAAGGCGAAACCACGGGAATCATTGAGATGGAAGATGTAAGAAGTCAGAAGGCAGATGTGAATGCCGTCTTCGACCTGCAAGGCCGCCGCGTGGCTCAGCCCACCAAGGGCCTCTACATCGTGAATGGAAAGAAAATCGTGATTAAGTAAATGGAGGGTAACACAATGAAGAAAGCATATATAACACCCGAGATGGAAATGGTCGTGCTGCAGCAGCAGAGCAGTCTCCTGGCTGGCAGCGGCATCACCGGTATCACCAGTAACAGCGGTATCGACCTCAATATCGAGCCAGGCACCGGCACTGGTGTCAGTCAGCCCCGCTCGTCGGAGCTGGACGAGTTCTTTATGAACTTTGAGTAAAACCTCATGACTACGGGGATTCGTCCCCTGGGGCGATGGAAGTTGAGATAAAATTCAGTTGAAATTATCTCAACTTCTTTTTTTTCTGAAAAATCACGGGGACAGGTTTCATTTTGCTATTTGCCCTCTGGTGTCATTTCCTGACTATGATAGCACCGGGGTATTTTGAGGTGTCAAGCATGAAGATGTTGTCGTTGACACCAAAGGTAATGCGCGTGATGGTCATCGTGATGCGTGCGCCACTCTCTTTGTAGCTCATCTCGCGTAGTAGGCTTTTCTCCTTGTCTATCTTGATTGTTATCTTCTTGGGGTCGTCTTTAGACTTGGGCTTGCTCAGCGT
>JAEEGH010019634.1_pt1 | contig 14157 bp, 6 predicted proteins | sample 9134181 | NCBI WGS metagenome assembly JAEEGH01 (sample SAMN16246544, study PRJNA631951) | gut metagenome | biome: gut microbiome; feature: rumen; material: DP-attached | host: Bos | place: Iran: Karaj | collected 2018-10 | reverse complement strand
GACACGGTGCCGGTCAACAAGAACAACTGCAAGATGCCCAACTACGACGTGACGGTATCGGCTACCTTCCGCAGCGCCCTGAAAGTCAGCATCGACAGCGTGGCCAACGGCACCATCACGGTGACTGACAGCCTCGTCAAGCCTGGCGACAACGTCGGCATCATCGTACGGCCCGACAAGGGCTACCAGTTAGGCGACTTGCACGTGGTCAGCGACCGCGACGCTACCGACTCGGCACCTGTTTCCGATGACAATATGTTCCAGATGCTCGACACCGACGTGACCGTGAAGGCCAACTTCGTGGAGGCCACGGATTACTATAAGGTGGAAGCCGACACGGCCATCGAAGGTGGTCACGTGCTCCTTGACCAAACCGAGGCCACACGTCGCGAGACGGTGAAGCTCGACAACGCCCCCGAGCCTGGCTACAAGTTCAAGGAATACGTTATCCACCAGGTGGGCGACACCGCCGTGAAGGTCCAGCCGCTGGGCAATTTCTTCACCATGCCCGACTTTGATGTGGAGGTCACAGCCATCTTCGAGAAGAGCGAAGACAACCAAGACCAACAACAGCAACAACAAGACCAGCAGCAAGACCAACAAGACCAAGAGCAACAGCAGGACCAGCAGCAGAATCAGGACCAGCAGCAACAACAGCAGCAACAGCAGCAACAAAACCAGCAGATGTCGAAAGACGATGCCCAACGTATGCTGGATGCCCTTGAGAACCAAGAGAAGAAGACCATGGAGAAGGTCAACGAACAAAAGGTAAGACAACAACCTAAAAAGAAAACCGACAAAGACTGGTAATTATGAATAAACGACTCATTTTGTTTTTGATGCTATGCCCCTTGTGGCTGTGGGCGCAGGACGACCCCAGACTCACCGTCTCCGCCAAGAAGCAAGTCGTGGTGGGCGAGCGTTTCCAGGTGGCGTTTGAAGCCAATGGCGAGGGCCGCAATTTCCAAGCGCCTACGTTTGAGGGCTTCAATGTGGTGGGTGGCCCGTTCACCTCGTCCAGCTCGAGCATCCAGGTGGTCAATGGCTCGGTGACGCGTTCTACAAGCAATTCCTATACCTACGCCTTGCAGGCCAGCCGCGAGGGCACTTTTCTCATTGGTGCCGCCTCGGTGACCATCGACGGCAAAAAGGTCAGTAGCGAGCCTTACGAGATCAAGGTGTTGCCCGACGACGGCAGCTATGCCTCCTCGGGAGGTGGTGCCTCGTCAAGTCAAGGGCAGGCACTACAAAACACCAGTGACCCGCAAGTCAGCGGCAAGGATCTCTTCCTTAGGTGCATCCCCTCCAAGAAGTCGGTGTGCGTTGGCGACCAGATTGTGCTGACCTATAAACTTTACACCAAGGTACCGGTGTCGTCGGTCTCGGTCTCCAAGATGCCGTCGTATGCGGGCTTCTGGACCAAGGACATCTCCGACAACAGTGGCAAGCTGAAGCAGGCAAGTGAAACCGTCAACGGCATCGAGTATACAACTGCCGAGATCCAAAAGGTGGTCATTGTGCCGCAGCGATCGGGTACCCTGACTATCGACCCCATGTCGATGGAGTGCATCGCCCAGATCCGCACCGAACGCAGCAATCGCCGAAGCATGGACCCCTTCGAGGCTTTCTTCAACGATCCCTTTTTCAGCAACAATATCACCAACGTTCAGAAGGAACTCTCCTCGCAGTCGCTCAGCATCGACGTGAAGAGCCTCCCCGAAAACGGCAAACCCGATTCGTTTGCCGGCGCCGTGGGCAACTATAAGTTCACCTCGTCGATCGACAAGGAGGAGCTGAGCACCAACGAGGCTGTCACCATCACGTTCACGGTTTCGGGTTCGGGCAACATCGAGTTGTTGCAGATGCCCGAGCCGGTCTTCCCGCCCGACTTCGAGGTCTACGATCCCAAGATCACGACCAATGTGGATGCTTCCTCGCAAGGCATGACGGGTACGAAGAAGGCCGAGTACCTGGCTATACCGCGTCGTGCTGGCAGCTTCTCCGTCCAGCCTGTGGAGTTCACTTTCTTCAACCCCAGCACGGGTACTTACCAGACCCTGCTTTCGGAGCCATACGAGCTCTCGGTGAGGAAAGGCAAGGACAGCGATGGCGACGGCGGTGGCGTGTATGCCTCCAACCAGGAAGACATCAAGTATCTGGGTAGCGACGTGCGCCATATCATGAACGACGGCGCGAAGTTAAAGCCCAAACACTCCAGCTTCTTTGCCTCTTCGGTTTATTTTGCCATCCTGCTGGGATTGTTGGTGGTCTTCATCGCCTTGCTGTTCATCTTGAAGAAACGTGCCGAGATGGCCAAGGACACGGCAGCCAACCGCAACCGCAAGGCCGACAAGGTGGCTCGTGGTCGCTTGAAGAATGCATACCAACACTTGAAGGCAAAAGACCAGAAGAAGTTCTATGTGGAGATGTCGCAGGCCTTGTGGGGCTACATCGCCGACAAGCTCGGCATCGAGCGCTCCAAACTGTCGATGGAGACGGTGAGTGAGACCATGAAGGCTAACAACGTGCCCGACGAGTTGACACAGCAGTTCGTCGACACACTCAACAGTTGTGAGTTTGCCCGCTTCGCCCCCGGCAGCGCCGAGGAGAAGATGGACGACCTCTACCAACGTGGCATCGACGTCATCTCGAAAGCGGAAAAAGTCATCTGATCAATGAAAGGAGAAACAACAATGAAAAGATACACCTTATTAATATATATGCTCGCCATAATGGGCTGGGCCTTTGCGCAGAACCCCGCTGATGAATGGTTCAACCAAGCTAATGCCGCCTATAACTCAGGCAATTATAACGATGCTGTGGAGCTTTATCAGAAGATCCTCGACACGGACATGGAGTCGGTGCCGGTGTATTACAATATGGGCAATGCCTACTACAAGATGCACGACTATCCTATGGCCATCTACAATTACGAGAAGGCTCTGAAGCTCGATCCATCGAACGAGGAAGTGAGGACCAACCTCGAAATCGCCAATCTCGCTATCGTCGACAAGATCGAGCCTGTGCCCCAGTCGTTTGTCGAACGTTGGTGGCGCAGCTTGAGGGCGATGGGCTCGGGCGACCGCTGGGCATGGTGGTCGGTGGCGGCTTTTGCCTTGCTGCTCGTCTGCCTGTTCATGTTCCTCCGTTCGCGCCGTATGGGATTGCGCAAGTTGGGCTTCTTCATGGGCATCGTCTTCTTCATCGTCTTCGCCCTCTCGGTGGTCTTTGCCGCACAACTCAAGAAGGCAGCCACCATCCCTGACCAGGCCATTATCACCGCCCCTACGGTGACGGTGAAGAGCTCACCGGCGGTGACCAGTGTCGACCTCTTCGTTTTGCATGAAGGGACTAAAGTGGCCATTTTGGAGTCCTCAAACGGCTGGAATAAGGTCCGAATCGCCAATGGGAGCATTGGGTGGCTTGAAGCGGATAAAATGCTTTCTTTCTGACCTTTTCGGGACATGGAATGAAATTTTTTGAGAAAAAAATGAAAATTTTTCTCGAAAAATGTAATTTCTTTGATAGAATGTCCTATATTTGCAGACCATATTAAAGTGAAAAAGTGTCAAAACACGTGTAAAAGAAAGAATTAATTAAAATTTCGTGATATGAAAAAGAGATTTTTACCTTTCAGTTTACTTCTGGTAATCATGATCTTAGGTCAGTCAGTTATCGCTGACCAAGGCGGACACTATGTCCCGCGCAAGCAAACCAACAATGCGGAAAGCTATATGGGCAGTCTCCGCGCTAACCAAAAGACGGGCTTAGTCGACCCTGCCGACATGCTTAAGGCCATGCAGGCTCCGGCCTCGAAGGAGACCAACAGCGACCCGCTCTATTGGATCAACATGGGTCCCGACAATATGGGCGGCCAGACTACTGCTATCGTTTACGATAACAAGAAGAACGCCCATGGCAATCCCAATGGTATCGTCTATATCGGTTCCAAAGGCGGTGGCGTTTTCAAGACCTACAACTACGGCGTGACGTGGCACCAAGTGGGCGACCTCAACTTGATGGTCAGCTGCATGGTGCAGGATGAAAATGGCGTCATCTATGTCGGTACTGGCGACGGTGATGCTGCTGCTACTTATAACGGCATTGGCCAACAGGGCTATGACAACAGCTTCATCGGCACGGGCCTCTATGCCCTTAACAATGACGAGTTCGAACAACTCGTGGCTCCCACTGAGGACGCCTGGCAGTTCATCAATGGCCTTGCCATTGCTGATGGAAAGCTTCTGGCTGCCACCAACGAAGGCCTGATGTACTCCAATGACGGTGGCCACAACTGGTCAACCGCTGTTGAAGGTAATGCCATCGCTGTGACGGTTGGTCCCGACAACACCATCGCTGCTGCCATCGACGGTCACGTCTATGTTGGCCGCAACGTGGCTCACCTCGTCGACCACACTGGCACCACCAACGCCCTGCAAGGCGACAGCCTGCTGCCGCAAGTCACCGACGGCATGATCGACCTCGCCTTTGCTTCGTCGGATGCCAATATCCTTTATGCCTCCTGCATCGGCAGCGATGGCAACCACGTCGGCATTTATGTCTCCAGAGACAAAGGTACGACTTGGGCAACCGCTCTTCCTACTGTTGCCAACAACCAAGGTCACAACGTCTATGAAGGCCGCGGCCTCTACAACCACGGCATTGTCGTCGACCCCGAAAACGCCGAACTCGTCTATGTGCTTGGCTACAACCTCTGGTCACTGACTGCCACCTCGAACAATGGCTACTATATCGCTAATCAGTTGACTACCCAGTCATACTACTACCTGCCCGACTATATCCACGTCGGTCTCCACGCCATGGTGTTCAACCCCAACAACTCGCAAGAGTGCTATTTGGGTACCGATGGTGGTATCTATAAGGCCACAGGCAGATTCACCTTCAGCAACTGCAACCGCAACTACACCACCTCTCGTATGTTCAGCGTGGCTCCCTCTGGCAAAGACACCCGCGTCTTGGCTGGCGGCCTCGATCACGGCACGGTGTATATCCCCGGCGACGCTGAGGGCAACACCCTCGAAACTGGTTTCTGGATCAATCCTTCGGGTGACAACATGGGTCTGTTCTCTGAAGCTTCCAATGCTGGTTCCTGCGCTATCTCGGCCATCAACGCCAACACTTTCTTCGTGACCGCTAAGGAAGGCAAGATGGAACGTACACAAACCGCTGGCGAAGACTGGATCTCCACCAACTTCACTTCGGCCATCACTTCGACGATGTTCCCCAGCACCTCTTCGTTCCGCATGCCTATCCTGCTTTTCGAAAACTATAACAACGAACTCAACCCTGAGACCACTTGGTACTTCAACGAGACTGGTCACCATCAGGATGCTGGCACTACCGTTCAGGTCATAAGCAACAACAAGTATCCTTTCGACTACACCTTGCCTTCATACCTCGCTGCTGGTGACTCCATCGAAGTGCACGACCCCGTCACCTCTTACTTCTTCGTGGCCTCCACCGAGACCTTCCTGATGACCCGCACCCCGCTGCAGTTCGACAAGGAAGCCAAATGGTATAAACTCGCTGACAAGACCCACTCCGGCTTCAGAGGCGACCCGCTCTGCATGGACATCACCGCTGACGGCGACAACGTCTTCGTCGGATTCAAGGATGGCAAGTTATTCCGCATCTCTGGCCTGAACAGCGTCGTCGACGAGCACACTGGCTCCATCACTGACTCGCTGTATGCCGCCACCGTGACCCAAATAACGCTGCCCATCGACGGCCAATGCGTCACTTCTGTCGCCGTTGACCCGCAAGACAACAACAAGGTGCTCGTCACCTGCGGTAACTATGGTAACGACTCCTACGTGTTCTACAGCACCAATGCCATGGCCGAAGAACCTACCTTCGTCTCCAAGCAAGGCAACCTGCCTAAGATGCCTGTCTACTCCTCGGTTATCGACATGACCACGGGCGACGTCATCATCGGCACCGAACGCGGTATCTACAGATCGTCGAACCTCAACAGCTGGACCTTCGAGGGCAAAGCCATGGGTGAGATTCCGGTCATGGAACTCAAGCAACAGCGCCTCTTTGCTGAAGACGTTATCACGGTGAACCACACCGAAGAAGGTGACTTCTACACTGAGTATCCTGGCGTGAAGAACACGGGTATCATCTATGCCGCTACCTACGGCCGTGGCGTGTTCCGCTGCGAGAACTATAAGATCTCCGGCACTGGCGTCACCGAGAACCCGAGCGTTGCCAACGTCAACGTGAGCCTGTATCCCAACCCGGTCAGCAGCCAAGCTACCCTCAGCTTCGAACTTAAGGAAAGCGGCAATGTCAGCTACCAAGTGTTCGACATGACGGGTCGCATGGTGATGAACCAGAATATGGGCCGCATGAACCAAGGTAGCCACCAGGTCAGCGTCAACGCTGAGAACCTCAGCTCTGGCTCTTACATCCTGCGCCTCAGCCAGGGTGCCAAGAACGAGACCGTGAAGTTCATGGTGTATTGATCCCTGTAGAGACGTTTCCTGAAACGTCTCCACAACGCACACACAAAAAAGGAAAGACAACCTGCAAAGGTTGTCTTTCTTTTTTATATTTTTGCGCTATCATTACCGACCTACATGAACAGCAAAAGAATCAATAAGGTCTTGGTCGCCAACCGAGGCGAGATAGCCGTGCGCGTCATCAAGACGCTGCGCAAGCTCCACATCGCCTCTGTCGCCATCTTCGCCGACAACGACGCCAACGCCCTACACAGGCGCATGGCCGACGAGGCCTATCCCTTGGGCAACGGTCCCTTGAAGGACACCTACCTCAACGTCCGCAAGATTATCGACGCAGCCCTCGACTCGGGTGCGGATGCCATCCATCCCGGCTACGGCTTCCTCTCTGAGAGTCCCGAACTGGCCGAAGCTTGCCAAGCCAACAACCTTATCTTCATAGGCCCCGATGCCGACGTCATGCGGCTGATGGGCAACAAGATCGAAGCTCGCAAGGTCGCCGTCAAACATGGCATCCCCGTCACCTTCGGCATGATGGGCAGCCATGACGACATCCTCGCCCAAGCTGAACCCCTGCCTTATCCCGTCCTCATCAAGGCGGCGGCAGGCGGTGGAGGCAAAGGCATGCACATCGTCTGGGCGAAAGAAGACCTCCAAAACGAACTTGAAAGAGCCTCACGCGAGGCAGAGAAATACTTCGGCGATGGTACCGTCTTCGTTGAGCAATATATCGAAAATCCACGCCATATCGAGGTGCAGGTGCTGGCTGACCATTTCGGTCACGTCATCCACCTCCATGAGCGTGAATGCACCATACAGCGCCGCTATCAGAAGATTATAGAGGAGTCGCCCTCACCGACGCTGACGGAGGAACGCCGCCAACAGATCTGCGACACCGCCGTCAAGCTGTGTCAGGCCATTGGCTACCGCAACGCGGGCACGGTAGAGTTTCTCGTCGACAAGGACTTGAACTTCTATTTCCTCGAGATGAACACCCGCATACAGGTCGAACACCCCGTCACGGAGATGCGCACCGGTATCGACATTGTGGAAGAACAAATCCGCATCGCAAGAGGGAAGGAGATGGGCTGGACACAAGACGTCATCCAACCCCAAGGTCACGCCATAGAGCTGCGTATTTACGCCGAAGACCCCGCCAATGGCTTCCTGCCCACACCGGGCAAGGTGACGGCCTACCACGAGCCACAGGTGCGTGGTGCCCGCGTCGACAGCAGCATCGACGGCACATGTACCATTACCGAGGCTTATGACCCTATGATCGCCAAGCTGACCTGCCATGCCAAGGACCGTCAGAGCGCCATCGAGACCGCCCGCCGCGCCTTGAAGGAGTTCATCATACAAGGTCTCACCACCAACAAAGCCTACCTTTGGGAGGTGATCAAAAACGAGGACTTCGTCGAGAACAAGATCGACACGGGTTTCTGTGCCACCCATCAAGAGGCGTTGATTAATGCCTTGGAGGATAGCCGCAATGCACAGAACGTCAATGATATAGTGGCTGCTTTTCTTATGTATGACTTCTGCAAGAAACAGGTGGAACAGCACCCCGAGAACGTATGGGAGGAGATAGGTTATTGGCGTTATCACATGCAGATCATCGTCGACGTGGAAGGACGCCAGGTGCCTGTCAGCATCAGTGCCGCCGAGGCTGGTAAGATTAAGGGAACGGTAGGGGAGACGCCTTTTGCAGTGGAGTTCATCCAATACGACAACCGTCAGCTGAAGCTCATGCTCAACGGCCGCACCGAGACGGTCTACTGCTCTGTCAACGACGAGCAGAAGACCATCGTCAACTTCCACGGCCTCAACTTTACCTGCTTCCGCACCGACCAACTCAACGACACCTTGGATTACGCTTGTAAGGAGCAGGTCAACGACAAGTCGCGTCTTGTGTCGCCCATGCCAGGCAAGGTGGTGAAGATCAACGTGAAGGAAGGCGATGAGGTGAAGGAAGGCCAAATCATGATGGTGGTCGAAGCCATGAAGATGGAGAACAACATCGTGGCTGTCGGAAAGGCCAAGGTGAAACGGATTTTCGTTGAAGAAGGCCAGATGGTGGATAATAAAATGCAGTTAATTGAGTTGGAATAATAAATAAAGCCATCAGCTTTCAGCAGTCAGCTATCAGCCTTGGTGCCACCGAGCTGAAAGCTGAAGGCTGATAGCTGAAAGCAAACAAATACAAAATTATGAACTTCGACCTCACACAAGATCAGGAAGCCCTCCGCCAGCGTGTGCGCGACTTCGCCGAACAGGAAGTGAAACCCGTTGCCCGCGAGAACGATGAAAACCAGCATTTCGACGTGGGTCTTACCCTCAAGATGGCTGAACTCGGTCTCTTAGGCATGACCGTTCCGAAGGAATACGGTGGCCAGGGGCTCGACAACCTGAGCTATATCATCGCCGTGGAGGAACTCGCCCGCGTTGACGGCTCCACCGCCGCCACCATCGCCGCCGACAACTCGTTGGGCATCGGCCCCATCAAGGACTATGGTACAGAGGAGCAAAAACGCAAGTATCTGCCCCAGCTCTGCAAGGACCGCCTTTGGGGGTTTGGCCTCACCGAGGAAGACGCCGGTAGCGATTCGCGTGGTACCAAGACGACCGCCCAATACGACGGTACCCTGTGGCACCTCAATGGCTCCAAGATCTTCATCACCAACAGTGCGACGCCCATCAGCCTTGGCACCACGGTGCAGGCCATCTCGGGCGAGAAGGACGGCAAGCCTGAGTTCACCGCCTTGCTGGTGGAGAACAGGAAGGAAGGCTTCACGCAGACGCCCATGCACGACAAGATGATGTGGCGTGCCTCCAACACGGGCAAGCTCGTCTTCAACGACGTGCGCCTCAGCGACGACTGCATCCTTGGCAAGCCTGGCGAAGGCTCCCACATCATGCTCGCTACCCTCGACTCGGGCCGACTCTCCATCGCCGCTATGGGACTGGGCTGTGCCCAAGGCGCCTACGAGATGGCGTTGGCTTACTCGAAGAAACGCGTTCAGTTTGGTAAGCCCGTCTGCAAGTTCCAAGCTGTGGCATTCAAACTCGCCGATATGGCCGTGAAGATTGAGGCGGCACGCAACCTGCTCTACCACGCCTGCTGGCTCAAGGACCAGCACCGTCCCTTCGGTAAGGAAGCCGCCATGGCCAAGCTCTATTGCTCGGAGGTGGCTGCTGAAGTGTGCGACAACGCCGTGCAGGTGATGGGTGGTCACGGTCTGCTCAAGGAGTTCGACATGGAGCGTTTCTATCGCGACCAACGCATCCTCCAAATCGGTGAAGGCACCTCAGAGATCCTCCGCTTGGTGATTTCACGCGCCATCGGATGCTGATGACCCTTTTACCGTCATTGCGGGCTTGACCCGCAATCTCCTGCGCGATGGGTACTCCCTTTCGCTCAGGAGATAGCGGATGTACCTCCGCCATGACGGCTGAATGATTGTTTTGACTATTGTAGTTTTATTAAACATAGAATCTTATGAAAATCAAGTACCTAGCCATCATCGCAGCCTTGGCCCTCATCGCCACTGCCTGCGACACCCCCAAGCCTGAACCGGCTCCCGAGCCCGTTCAGCAAACCACACATCTCTCGGACAAATATGCCGAGTACACCCTCACCACTAGCATCGACCACCTCAGCGAGGGCGAGCTCGAGATGCTCGGCCTGCTCTTCGAGGCTGCCGACATCATGGACAACCTCTTCTGGCAAGAGAACTACGGTGACAAGGAAGAACTCATGAACCGCATCGGCGACAACGCCGACATCAAGAAATTGGCCACCATCGCCTACGGTCCCTGGGATGGCCTTGATGGTAACAAACCCTTCGTGGAAGGCATCGGCGACAAACCCGCTGGCGCCCGCTTCTATCCCGCCGACATGACCGAGGAGGAATGGAACGCCTTTGACGACCCCAACAAGACCAGCCAATACACCATGATCGTCCGCGACGAAGAGGGTAACCTCAAGTGCGTGTGGTATCATGACTACTTCGAGCAACAGATCAAGAAGGCCGCCTCGCTGCTTGACGACGCCTCCGAACTCGCTGGTGATGAAGAGTTTGCAGAGTACCTTCGCCTCCGCGCCAAGGCCCTCCGCACCGACGACTACCTCGAGAGCGACATGCAGTGGATGGACGTCCGCAACAACAACGTCGACCTCGTCATTGGCCCCATCGAGAACTACACCGACGCCCGCTACGGCATCAAGGCCTCGCACGAAGCCTTCATCCTCATCAAGGACCAGGAATGGACCAAGCAGCTGGCTCGCTACGCCGCCTTCGTGCCTGAGCTCCAGAAGCAGCTGCCCGTGCCTGCCGAATACAAGAAGGAAGTGCCTGGCAGCGATGTCGACCTGGCCGCCTACGACGTAGTGTACTACGCCGGCGACTGCAACGCCAACAGCAAGACCATCGCCATCAACCTGCCCAACGACGAGCGTGTGCAGCTGCAGCGCGGTACCCGCAAACTTCAGCTCAAGAACGCCATGCAGGCCAAGTTCGACAAGATCCTCGAGCCCATCTCCAAGGAGCTGATGACGCCTGAGTCGATGGAACACATCAAGTTTGACGCCTTCTTCGCCAACGTCATGTTCCACGAGACTGCCCACGGCATGGGCATCAAGAACACCATCACGGGCAAAGGCACTGTGCGTGAGGCTTTGAGCAACCAATACAATGCCCTCGAGGAGGCCAAGGCCGACGTGCTGGGTCTCTATCTCGTCACCAAGCTGGCTGAGATGGGTGAGTACACCAATACCACCATGGAAGACAACTACACGACCTTCATGGCTGGCATCTTCCGCTCGGTGCGTTTCGGTGCCGCCAGCGCTCACGGCAAGGCCAATATGCTTACCTTCAACTACTTCCAGAACGAAGGTGCCTTCGTGCGCAACGAAGAGGGCAAGTATGCCATCGACTTCGAGAAGATGAAACTGGCGGTGGAGAAGCTGGCTGGCGACATCCTGAAGCACCAGGGCGATGGCGACTACGAAGCCACCAAGGCCTGGATGGGTGAGATGAGCGTCATCAAGCCCGAGCTGCAGGCCGACCTCGACAAGGTGAATGCCGCTGGTATCCCTGTCGACATCTACTACAACATGGGTCCCAAGGTCCTGTTCAAGTAAAAGATAAGGGAGCCAATCCCAGCAAATCCAATGCAAATAAAAGCCATCGGACGTCAAATTGTCCGATGGCTTTTTTGTATGTCAGCTTTCCTTTGGTGGTTTTTTTCGTGTTAAAGGCAATGGCACAAAAGATTATTTCCTAACTTTGAAGCCTCAAACGCAAACCCCCGTCCCTATGAAAAGGATTCTGTTCTCTTTGGCACTGATGGCGCTGCTCCCCGCCATGGCTTTTGCCGAACACGTGGAGATAGCCCGTGCCCAAAAGGCCGCCAAGACCTTCCTCAGCAATAACGACGTGAAGTCGGCACAGCTCACCGACGTCGCCCAAGCAGCAGGCTTCACCAATCTCTATATCTTCAATGCCAACCCGGGCTTCGTCGTGATGGCCGCCGACGACCGCGTGGAGCCTATCCTGGGCTACTCGATCACTGGTACCTTCGTCACCGACGACATGCCCGACAACGTGCGCGGCTGGCTGCAAGGCTATGACGACGAGATACAAGCCGCCATCGACCACCGCATGAGCGCTTCGTCGGAGACCACACGAAAGTGGCACGACCTCGAAAACGGGGTGAGAGGCCCCCGCGCCGTGACGGTCGTGGATCCATTGATTCAAACACGGTGGAACCAGAACAAATACTATAACGACCTGTGCCCTTTGGTTAGCGACGGTCCCAATGGCCACGCCTACACTGGCTGTGTGGCCACGGCTATGGCACAGATCATGAAATACCATAATTATCCCTCGCATGGCATCGGCACGCATTCCTACAGCTGGAACGACCAGACGCTGAGTGCCGACTTTGGCGCGACCACCTATGACTGGGGTAACATGAACCTTTATTACGAGTATTATTTTGACGACAATGGGGTATACCATGGGCTTTCAGCTCCTTCTTCTGCCCAGCTGGCTGCCATAGCCACGTTGATGTACCACTGCGGCGTGTCGGTCGACATGATCTATGGGGGCAGCAGCACTGGTGGAAGTAGTGCCATCACCGCCTTCGTCGCCGATGCCTTGAAGACCTACTTCAACTATAGTCCCGACATCGAGTTTAGACAAAAGAATAGTTTTGGAGATGAGGAATGGAAGACTATGGTGAAAGCCGAACTGGATGCGGCAAGACCTTTGCAGTATAGTGGTCGTTCAGGTTCATCAGGCCATTCCTTCGTGTGCGATGGCTACAACAACGCGGATTACTTCCACTTCAACTGGGGATGGTCGGGCAATTACGACGGCTATTTTTCCCTCGACAACTTGGATACTGGGGCAAACAATCAGTCGGGTCAAGGCAATGGCGTATATACGTATGAACAAGCCGCCATCTTTGGCATCCAGCCAGTGCAGTGTGCCGCATCCGAGCCTATGGGACTTACCTATTCGCTGAGTGGTACCCAAAGCGTTACCCTCACATGGACAGCCGCCAACGGCGCCGCCAGCTATAACGTCTATCGCAACAACAACTACATCGGTAATACCACTATGCCGACCTTCACGGAGGATGCGCCTTTCGGGACTGATGTCTATTTCGTGCGCAGCGTCGATGCCAGCGGCAATCTATCGTTGTCGTCGAATACTGTGACGGTAACCATCGCTAATCCTTTCCCTGTGGTCACCGACTTGGCGGCAACCGCCACCGGCAACGACGTCCAACTCACTTGGACCGCCCCGGCATGGTGCTATCCCACCACGCCATCGGCAACGTTGAACCACGGCGTAGGGCCGGTGTACTATTCATGGACAACGGTGTATTATGCCCATCGCCACTTGGCGGCCGATTTGGCTCAATATGCCGGCAAGGCAGTCTACAAGGTCTCTACCTTTATACAATATCCTGGCACCTACTCGGTTTATGTTTACACAAAGTCGACCCAGAACGGCCAGCCTGATCCCAATAGCCTGGTGTTCAGTGCTTTGGAATTGCCTATTACGACTTCTAATGCGTGGTATGATTTTGATTTGACCAGTCCCGCCATCCTGACGGGTAGCGACGACCTTTGGGTGGTGATGAAACAGGAGAACACGGGACAGACCTATCCTGTACCTAGCTTTGATCTAACAGAGCACAACACAAATGCTTTTTATGCGGGCAGTTCTCCCACCTATCTTTATGATGCAAATCCCAACTATAATTGTGCTTGGTTGATCAACGTCTACCTCACCGACGGCACCTACACCTATAACCTCTACCGCGACGGCACCGCCCTCGCCAACGACATGAGCGACACCCAATACACCGACAGCAACTTGCCCGACGGCACTTACAGTTATTACGTGACGACCAATTACTACGGTGGCGTGACGGATCCTTCCAACACCGTCACCGTGACGGTGCCGGGCGCCTTTACCCAAACCGTCGAGTTGAACGAGGGCTGGACGTGGTGGACGCCCACCGTGACGACATCCCTAACCGATCTGGAGAGCGCCCTCGGCACCAACGGCATCCTCATCAACTCGCAAGACGGCGGCTTTGTGCGCTACGAGAACGGCGCTTGGAGCGGCACGTTGCAGTGCTTCGTGCCAGGACAGAT
>JAEEGH010019632.1_pt1 | contig 14158 bp, 13 predicted proteins | sample 9134181 | NCBI WGS metagenome assembly JAEEGH01 (sample SAMN16246544, study PRJNA631951) | gut metagenome | biome: gut microbiome; feature: rumen; material: DP-attached | host: Bos | place: Iran: Karaj | collected 2018-10 | reverse complement strand
GACATACACCGGGTCGCCGTAACCGTTCAGTTCCCCCATCCCCGGCACGGGCATCATGCCCCAGCCACTATCATCGAGGTCGAGACGGTAGAAGTCGGTGGGTCGCTGGTCGAGGTTTGCCACCCAATGGAATTTCCAGTCGCCATCGAGCGACAGGAAGCGGCTTGATGGTGTCGAGGCGATGTCAGAGGCGGTAAATGAAGTGTGAACCGGCAGTCGGTTGATTTCGTTCACTTGCAGGTCCATCCACGGTTCCCCAGCGGGTTGGGCATTGGCCCACACGGCCAATAGAAGGCAAGCTATAGTGAGAATTGATGGTCTCATTGAATTAGGAATTAAGAAATGATGAGTTGCGCAGGTATTCCTCTGCACGCTGTAAATCTTCGGGTGTATCGATGCTGATAGTCGCCGTGGTAGTGATGCCGGTCTTGATGGTGTAGCCGTTCTCGAGCCAGCGCAGTTGTTCCAGCGACTCAGCGAGTTCCAGCGGCGACTGCGGCAGGCGGGTGATTTCAGCCAGCACGTTGGCACGGTAGGCATACATGCCCACGTGGGTGTAATATTGTGTCAGTGTGGGCCACTGGTCGCGTTCATGGCCACGCACAAACGGGATGACCGAGCGCGAGAAGTAGCGGGCACGCATTTGATTATCCAGCACCACCTTGGGCGTGTTAGGGTTTTCCAACTCGCTGTAGGGCCGGCTGGCGTCGAAGGGGCGCACCAGCGTGGCGATATCGGTCGTAGGGTCGTTAAAGCAGGCCATGATGGCTCGCAGTTGGTCGGGCTGGATAAACGGCTCGTCACCCTGGATGTTGATGATGACGTCTTCGCCGCCTCCGTTCTTCAGGTAAGCCTCCTGACAGCGATCCGTGCCGCTGCGGTGCTCGGTACTCGTCATCACTGCCTTACCGCCAAAAGCCTTTACTGCCGCCATGATGCGGTCATCATCGGTAGCGACCACGACATGCTCCAGCACCTTGCTCACCTGGGTATAAACCCGCTCTATCATCGTCTTGCCGCCCAGCATTGCCAGCGGCTTGCCCGGGAATCTCGTCGAAGCATACCTCGCCGGAATAATCCCGATATACGTCAATTGATTATTCATATATCGTATATGTCTTGAAAATCTTTCTCAGTATCCCCAGTTCTCGCCGATGAGGATGACTGTGTGGCGGTGGGCCGGGAAGCTGTTGCGGGTGAAGTGGACGTAGTTGCAGATGCATTGCGGACTGTTGCAGTTGTGGCATACGCCATCCAAGCGACAGGGGGTGTCACAACCCAAGCGCGCGGTGTTGATAGGTGCAGCCGTGTTACGGGCGCGGGCCAAGGCGGCCTCGATGGTGGGGGCGACCTTGTTCATGCCGATCACGTGTATCACGTTGTGCGGGCCCCAAGTGATGGCAGCGACGCGGTTACCACGGCCGTCGATGTTGACGATGACGCCGTCCTGGGTAATCGCGTTGGCGCTGGTCAGGAAGTAGTCGGCGTCCATGGCATCAAGGTAGCACTGGCGGGTCTGCTCGGGCGTCGTGGCCTTGTCGCGGTCAATGACCTTGTAATCGCCGCTGTCGATAAGTTGCTGGGTCAGGCCCATTTCGCGGATTGTTTGCGAGCCACCCCAGACAATGCGGCTGCCTGTGGGTATGAGTGATTTGACGAGGGTAATCGCCTCGGCAGCGGTGGCACAGTAGTGGGCGTTGAAGTTGCGGCGCTCCAGGTGCTTGATGATGCGCCCGGCAAGGATTTCGTTATGGATTTCGATAGGTGTCATAATATGATGATTTTTAGTTGTTAGTCGGTTATGTGGGGAGGAAGGTGAGGACGTTGATGAGTTTGAGGGAGCCCCAGATGATGGCGGCGTAGCGCAGCAGCTTGCCGATGGTCATTGTCAGCAACACGATCCACACGTTGGAACGCACATAGCCTAGCGCGACACTGATGGCAGTGCCCAGCATGGGGACGAAAGCAAAGAAACCCATCCATGCACCGCGGTTGTGCATAAAGTGCAGGGCGCGGTTGAGTTTTTCCTCGCTTACATGGGCATATTTCTCAATCCACTCAATTTTGCCCAGGTGGCCGATGTAGTAGCATGTCATGCCACCGCTCACGTTGCCTGCCAGTGCAACAAAGAGGCTGGTGACGGGGCTCATGTGCAACGGCCCTACACAAGCGATGACCAGCGCCTCGCTGCTGAAGGGGACGATGCTGCCCGCCAGAAAAGACCCCAGGAACAACCCCAGGTAGCCCCATTGGGTAAAGAAATGGATAAGTGCGTCGAGCATATTTAGGTTTTAGGCATTAGGTCTTAGACGTTTCAGCAATATGCTAAAGCCTAAAGCCTTATTTAAACAGTAATTGCGTGAATATTACCAGGTAGTCGCGCCAGTTGGCCCACTCATGGCCCGCTCCGCTCTCGTGATAGGTGTAGCGCAGGCGGTTCTTGTCGAGCATCTTGCGGAACTCGGCATTGTCCTTGTAGAGGAAGTCGTCCTTGCCAATGCCCATCCAGTAAAGTCGTGGGCGCTGCTTGAACTGGGCGACGAGTTTAGCCTCCAGGTCGTCATAGATCTTGCTTTTTCCTTGATCCATGCGGCCAATGGCGGCCGAGAAGAGGCCGACGTAGGCAAAGTCGTCGGGTTGGTTAGCGCTGATGTATAGCGAGTGGTAGCCGCCCATCGACAGACCCGCAATGGCGCGGTAACGCTTGGCGTCACGCGTGCGGTAATTGGCATCTACCCACTTCACGATATCGTTGAAACTCTGCTCAAACGTGCCCTCCATCCATTGCTTGTGGGCAAAGGTGGGCTGCTCATTGTTGTCAGGTCCCATGCCGGGAGCTGCGGGGGTATCGGTATGCCCGTTGGGCATGACCACAATCATCGGCTCGGCTTTGCCCTCGGCAATGAGGTTGTCGAACATTTGGGCGGCATGTCCCTGCTCCAGCCAGACGGTCTCGTCACCGCCCGTGCCGTGCAGCAGGTAGAAGACGGGGAAACGCTGCCGACTCTGGTCATATCCAGGCGGCAGATAGACCATCATGCGGCGTTTGGCGTTCAGGGTGGGGGAGTCATACCAGACCGCTTCGACCTTGCCGTGGGGCACGTCATGGACCGCTACGGGGCTGTCACCGTTGGGGTCGAGCACAAAGGTGTTCATAACGGTCCTGACATCACGCAGCACCTGTGCGTTCTCGGGGTCGAGCACCTTCATGCCGTCGATGACGTAATAGTACATATACAGATCGGGCTCCAGGTCGCGCAGGGTGATGCTCCATGTCTCGTTGCCCGTATGTTTCATCAATGTGTCCAGACGCGAGTCGATAATCAGGCGCACCGTGTCGGCCTTGGCTGCCTTCACCTTAAAAGTCACGGCTCCGTTCTTGGCTATCTCGGGACTCTGCACCGACGGCGCAAAATACCCCTGGGCATTGATTGTCAGAGCTATCAAAACACACAAAAGAAAATAAAACTGTTTCATATCATTCTAATAATTTTTGGCAAATATAAGAATAAAATCAGAAGAAGTACTTCTTTGTCGTTAAAAAATGCACGGGCTCGTGGTTGGCCCGTGCAATCAGTAATATCAGAATAATCCGTTGTTATGACTAAATCCAGCCCATGGAGTGGTACAGGAAAGCGATGAGGTAGCCGGCGACGCAGGCTACGACGGTGTGGACCATACCCGGCATCATGAACGAGTGGTTCAAGAGGTACTTGCCGATGACGGTCGTTCCCGTGCGGTCGAAGTTCACGGTGGCGATATCCGACGGATAGTTGGGGATAAAGAAGTAGCCATATACCGAGGGCAACACACCCAGCAGGACCCAGCCCTCGATGCCCAGTTTGTAGGCCAGCGGCAACATGGCAACGACCACGGCGCCCTGGGAATTGACGAGTACCGACACGAGGAAGAACGCAAAGGCGATCGACCACGGATATTGCTCAACCAGGCCGGCCAGCATTTCTTGGATTTCACCTAGATAGTTGGCGAAGTAGGTGTCGGCGAGCCAAGCGATACCGTAGATGGCGACTACAGCGACCATACCGCTCTGCCAAACGGGACCGGCGATGGCCTTCTTTGGTTTTGCTTTGCAGAAGATAATCATCAGCGCGGCAGCGGTAATCATCACTATCTGGATAACGAGGTTCATCTTCAGCGGGGTGGGATGCGTTTTGGTCAAACCTTCAACTGCAATGCCCAGCTTAGCGAGTTGGTCGGCGGTGATGGTCACGCGAGAGCCGATGAGCTCTACCGTAGCGTCACCGTCAATGGCCTTGATGGTATCATAGGTCGGCAGCAGATCCTGGAAGATAGCGAAGAACACGATGACCAGCAGTGCGCCGAAGAAGATATAGACAGCACGCTTGCTCTCGGGAGCAATCTTCTTGTCGAGGGTGGTGGCGCTGCTGCCGTAGATGTATTCGCGCTGTGCGGGGTCGGCGATTTTCTTCTGGAACTCGGGGTCCTTGTCCAGGTCCTTACCGCGCTTGTAAGAAGCGATAGAAGCCATTAAGATACCCAGCAGACAGGCGGGGATGGTAACCATCAACACCTGTGGAATGGAGACGGTATAGCCGTTAGCGCCGCTGATGGTGATGAAGGCAACCACCGCTGCTGCAATGGGCGAGCAGGTGATACCGATTTGCGAGGCGATGCTGGCGATACCGCAAGGACGCTCGGGGCGGATGCCCTTCTTGATGGCGATGTCGCAGATGATGGGCATCAGCGTGTAAACCACGTGGCCCGTGCCGACGAGCACCGTCAGGAAGAATGTGCAGAGGGGGGCCAGGAAGGTAATGCGGTCAGGATGCTTGCGCAGCATCTTCTCGGCCAGCTGGATAAGCCAGTCCATACCGCCTGAGGCCTGCATGATGCCGGCGCAGGTGACGGCGGCAATGATAATGTAAATCACATCGGTGGGAGGCGTGCCGGGTTTCATGCCGAAGCCAAACACGAGGATGGCCAGGCCAATGCCCGAAATCGCTCCCAACGCCAGACTGCCGTATCGGGAGCCCAGCCACAACGCTCCAAGTACGATGAGGAGCTGTAAAATCATGATGAGTGACATGTTATTTTAGTTTTTAGTTGATAGTTTTCAGTTGTTAGATTTAGTACCTGATGGATACTTGCACGAAGACGGTGCTGTAGTCGGGATCGGCGAGGGCACGGTCGTGGGTGAAGCAGTACTCGGTCTGCACTTCAAGGTACTTGCAGAAGCGGTAATTCAGACCCACCTCGTAGTTGGTCTTGGCTGCCACGCTCGATGCTGTGGGGCGGTACAGGTCATAGCGAGCCTTGGCCATCAGCTTGTCCTTCACAACGGGCACGATGGCGAGGGCATAGATACCGTCGCTCTTGTTGTTGGCCACGGGGCTGCCGTCCTTGTCGGTATAGGTCTTGATGGCGACGTCGTTGGCGTCGGCACTCTTCTGGTAGGTGGTAGCAAAGCCGAGGCCCGTCGAGTGGATGTACTCGGTGCGCAGCTGCAGGTCACCCTTCTTGTACTCGGCACTCAGGGCATAGCGGTGCTGGCGCAGGCTCACCGTCTGGCCGGCGGCCTTGCGGGCATAGGAGCCCTCCCAGCCAAAGGCACCGATGCGCATGCCCTCGATGGGCATGACCCATGCGCCGCCAATGATGTCCTTTCTCTCGTCCACGTCCTTGACGTTGATGCCCTGGCCGTTGAACACGCCCACCTGGTAGTGCAGCAGGTTGCGCCCGCTGCTGTTCTTGAGGAAATCGCCCTGGAACTGCAGACCGATGTCGCGGCCGTTGCTGGCATGCATGCCGGTGCGGTCGCTGAAGCCTGCCAGCTTGCTCACGGGCTGCGAATAGCTCATGAAGCCCTGGTCAATGGGGTTCATCGGGTTCTCATAGGTGAACGGGCGCTTGAACTGGCCCAACTTCACGCGGAAGAAGTCCAGCTTTTGCCATTCCATGAAGTAGTCCACCAGCCTGGGGCTGCTGCCCATCGTCGTGGTGTTGCCGTTGATCTGGCCCTGGATCTTGTAATAGAAATCGTTGAGGATGCGTCCCTCGATCGATGCCCTGACAAGCCTCAGGTCAAATGAGTTGCTGTTGTTGCCATCTTGGAATGTGGCCTGATAGGAGGCCATGGCAAAGCCGCTGAATTTGGGCTTGGTAAAAATCGGGTTGTTGCCGTCGCTCTGTGCAAATACCGGGAGCAGCAACATCGACCCCAATAGGGTCAAGAGTAGTCGTTTTGTCATAAAATCTCTTAGTATTGGAGGTTGATAATTGTTTTCGGCAACAAATGTAACCTTTTTCTTCCAAAATGGCACTATTTCCCGCCTTTTTTTCCTCAAAATTTCGTTGTGTCGTCACAAAGGATTACATTTGCCATAAAAATCTGAATCTGACAACGAGATGATCATGCAGCGTTTAATAAGACATTTCATGAAGGCCATCGTGGCATTTTCTCTTTTCATGGCAGTGGGTGCGGCTCAGGTAGGCTATGCTCAGACGATACGCAACAATAGCAACTCGATGATAGCCAAGATAGAGAGTGACGGCACTGTGCGCAACAGCAGTAACTCCTATATCGGCCGCATCTATAGCGACGGCGATATCCGCGACGGCAATAACCGTTTGCTTGGAAAACTCTGCAGCAATGGTGACGTGCGTGACAGCAGCAACTCCTATATGGGCAAAATCGAGAGCGACGGCACCGTGCGTAACCGCAGCAACTCCTACCTGGGAAAAGTCGGTCAAGATGGCACCGTGAGGAACAGCAACAACAGTGTCATCGGATACGCCAAGGATGTTCCCATGCGATATGCCGCCCTCTATTTTTTCTTCGATTTCTTTGATTAAAAGAACAACTGAATTGTCTGAGTTCTCTGAGTTCTGATTCATCAGACTCTTCAGTTGTTTTTCTGCCTGTTGGCTTGTTGTTTCTCAAGTATTATCATTATTTTTGCGCAACTGTTTATCATGCCGAGTAGGTTTAATCTATATGGAAACGATGAAAAAAATACTATTACTCTATCGGGTATTCGCCCTGATGACGGTGCTGACATGCGCACTTGGCGCCAGTGCAGCCGAAACATTAAGCGCTGCCTCAAGCCTTGACAATGCCTTGAATGTCGCCGGCGGCACAATCCACTTTACCAGCAGCGGCACCTATCCCTGGATAGTGAAGGAAGAGGGAGAGCTTACCTATGCCAAATCGAGCAACGCTGGCATTTCCTCCAGCTCATCAATGTTGTCGAGCGTTGTCAATATTGGGAGGCCGTCCATTTTGTCTTTTGACTTCCAGGCTCGTGGCGAAGGGCCAACCTATGACAGATGCATGTTCACGATAGATGGCGCAGTACAGTTCGTCTATGGTGCCCGTGATAACGGTTGGGAAACCTATTCGGTGGAAATCTCTGCCGGCACTCACACGCTGATGTGGGTTTACATTAAGGATGGCAGCTTCAATCCTGACGGAGACTACTTTGCTGTGGATAATGTCGCTGTCAAATCCAACTCAGTCTCCATTCCCGGCGATGCCGATGGTGACGGCAAAGTAAGCATCAGCGACATCACAGCACTGATCGACTACCTGCTCAGCGGCAATACCTCGGGTATCGATTTGGACAGCGCCGACATGAACCAGGACGGAAAGGTCAACATCAACGACGTGACCGATGTGATTGACTACTTGCTGAGGGGAGACTCGTCCTCCATTCCTGGTGATGCCGATGGCGATGGCAAAGTGAACATCAACGACGTGACGGCGGTGATCGACTACCTGCTCAGCGGCAATGCCTCGGCTATCGATTTGGACGGTGCCGACATAAACCGGGACGGTAAGGTCAACATCAGCGACGTGACCGACTTGATTGATTACTTGCTGAGTGGAAGCAACCGATAAACACTCTTGCAAAAAGCAATAAAAGAGATATGGACACGAAATCAAGACCATTCATCAGATGGGCAGTGGTGATGCTGCTTGTTGCTGTGAGCATTGTGCCTGCAAGCGCCCAATATGGAAGCCGTGGCGATAAGCGTTACCGTGACCGTTTCGAGCGCACTAGCACTTATGGCGACGTGGTGGAGATACGCCTGAGCGAGCCAGGCACGTTGGAGTCTAAAATGCCTCCGGCAATGGAGAACCGCGTGCGCCTGTTGCGCATAGAGGGTCCCATGAACAACGATGACTTCAAATATGTGAAAAAGCTGTGTGACCGTTCCCGCTGTGTCGACGGTCGCGATAAGTCGGTGGACAATTATATTGACCTGGAGCTGGGACGCGCCCGCATCATCAGTGCCGGCACACGCGGGCTGCTGGGCAGCAGCGGCCAGCGCGACGTGCTTGACAATGCACTGGCCTACTGCAGTCACTTGCGCACAATCGTCTTGCCCGAGCGCCTCAAGCGCATTGGCAACGGTGCCTTGAGCGGTTGCAGCCAGCTCGAGGAGGTGATCATGCCCAATGGAGTGCGGTCGCTGGGCAGCAGTGCCTTCTCGGGGTGCTATCGCCTGGAATACATCACCTTGACCGAGGGAATTGAAAGCATTGGAGACGAGTGCTTCAGCGGCTGTGAGAAACTGCACAACGTCACCATCCCCCGCAGCGTGACCGAAATCGGGGACAGGGCCTTCAAGGGCACAGGACTGCAGCGGGTAGCGTTGCCCTACGGTTTGCTCACGCTGGGTTCAGCTGCATTTGAAAGCACACCGCTGATAGAGCTGGATATCCCTGCATCTACCCAGATTACTGACAATTACCTGGGTTACATGTCAAAGCTTCAGGATATCACCGTCGAGAACGGCAGCCGTCACTATACTTGTGAGGAAGGGGTGCTCTATGACAACACGGGTCGCGTGCTGCTGTTGTATCCCGCTGGACGCACCGGCGCCTGTATGGTGCCCGACGGTGTGGAAGGTATCGCTAGTCGTGCTTTCATGGGTTCCCAGGTCGAGGATATCGACATACCCGAGAGTGTGACGGCCATCGGTGAGTCGGCCTTTGAGAAATGCTCACACCTGCAGCGCATCGACCTGCCTGGCGTCACCACGCTGGGCAAGGCTGCCTTCAAGTATTGCGGTGCCTTGAACGCCTTCAATTTGAACCGCGATATCGCCGTTATCCCCCAGGAGTGTTTTGAGGAGTGCAAACAATTGACGAAGGTCAACCTGCCGTCATCGGTGAATACCATCGCCATGAGGGCGTTCAAGAACTGCCCGAATATCGCTTCGGTAGAGTTCCCTATCGGCTTGACCGAGATAGGTAAGGAAGCCTTTGAGGGCAACAAGGCATTGACGGCCATCGACCTGCCGTCGGCGCTGAAATCGATAGGCGAACGTGCCTTTAAGAACTGTCGCGGTTTGACTCATGTCTCCTTGCCCGATGCCTGCACAATGGTGGATAAAGAGGCCTTCCGTGAATGCATTGCCCTGACGGTCGTCGATTTGGGACAAGGCGTCAAAACGCTGGGCGATAACGCCTTGCGTGAGACTTCCATCACCACACTGGTTCTGCCCGAGTGCATTACCCATGTGGGCAAGAAAGTGGCCGAGAAGTGCAAGGACCTGACCCGTATCGAGTGCCATGCGGTCTTGCCTCCCAAGCTCGACGGCGTGAGCAACAACAAGGTGGAACTGCGTGTCCCCGACACTTCCCTTCCCGCCTACAAGAGCGCCAAGAATTGGAAAAACTTCAAGAATATCCTCCCGCTGGAGTGAGTTGACGGCCATGCAAGCGGCATTCACGACAGCTTTGTTGAGGTGGTTTGCGCAATATGGGCGCGAACTGCCTTGGCGCGGTATCAGTGACCCGTATGGCATCTGGGTGAGTGAGATCATCCTGCAGCAGACGCGCATCGAGCAGGGCCGTGACTACTGGCTGCGCTTTATGGAACGTTTCCCCACTGTCGAGGCGCTGGCCGCCGCCAGCGAGGACGAAGTGCTACGCCAGTGGCAGGGACTGGGTTACTACAGCCGAGCCCGCAACATGCACGCTGCAGCCCGTCAGATTGTGGAGCAAGGCGGTTTCCCTCGATCCATCGAGGGGCTGCGCGCCCTGAAAGGGGTGGGGGATTATACTGCTGCCGCCGTCGGTTCGATGGCTTTCGGCTTGCCTGCCGCCGCCGTCGACGGTAATGTCTATCGCGTGTTGGCGCGTCACTACGGCATTGATGTGCCCATCAACACGGCTCGGGGGAAGCATACGTTTGAGGCCCTGGCACAGGAACTGTTGCCAGCGCAGGAATCCGGTACTTTCAATCAGGCGATGATGGATTTCGGCGCCACGTGGTGCACGCCACGGTCGCCGCGCTGCATGTATTGCCCTGTTGCCGACACCTGTGATGCCCTGCGCACGGGACGTGTTGACCAATTGCCTGTCAAGGAGAAGAAACTCAAGGTGCGTGAGCGCCGCTTTTCATATATCTACGTCCGTTATAAGGGCACTACAGCCTTGCGCCGCCGGCCCGCCGGCGACATCTGGCAAGGGTTGTGGGAACCGCTGCTTGTTGAGAACGGGCCGTTGCCCGACCTGGGTTGCCCGCTCACATTGCTGGCCAGCGGTGTCAAGCATGTGCTCACCCACCGTGTCCTGTATGCCGATTTCTACCTTGCCGAGCCTGAGGTGCGCCCCTCCTTGCCCGATGAGTATCAATGGATAAACGAACGCGGCCTCGACGATTATGCCGTGCCGCGCCTTCTCCAAAAATTATTTGACTTAATATCAGCCCATTAGGCTGTGTGTGGTTTAGTCTTCGACATCAGTTGCCTTCGGGTTGATGTCATAGACATAGGTCTTGAGTTTCTCGCTCAGTTTAACCCGTGTGCCGTCTTTAACGACGCGCATCAGGTGGAACATGCACGTGAGGTGCTCGGGCAGGCCGGTGTACATCTGGATATAATCCACCTGCTCCTTCTCGCAGGCCGCCAGCACAGCCATGTCGGCGCCTTGGGCATTGGCCGTGGGATAGACGCTGCGGATGGCTTCCCTCATGCGCGTTACGGGATTCAAGAAACGCCCTGTGGAGTTACTTTCTCCATTCACCAGCAATTCCTCCTCCACGTTGATGTAGTAGTCGATAACGGTCCCTTGGGGCTCATCATCGCCACCACATGATGTCAGCGTCAATGCGGCAACAACAAGCAGCGCTACCATCGGCAGCGCTTGCCATAGCTTGGATAAGTGTTTCATGTGCTTGTCCGGATGATTGAATTATTTTTTCAATTTGATGTTGTGGTCAATACCATCGGTTACATCGGTGATGACGGGCGTAGGGGGCTCATCGTCAAGCATGTCGTTGATGATGGCCTGCACATCGATTTCACCGGCCTGTTGCTGGGCCGGAGCCTGCTGCTGACCCAGCAGAGCCATGTCGATGAGCGTCGTCACGTCGGCGATGTTGATCACGCCGTCACCGTTGGCATCAAGATTGGCGGCCATGATGGCTGTGGGTTGCTCGACACCCAACAGCACATTGATGCACTTGTCTACCAGGGGCAGTTCGCTGGCGTTGGCGGCGAAGCCCATGGCGACAACACAAAACAGGAGTGTAAAGATTTTCTTCATATTCTGATAATTTTAAATGTTAGGATTTGTTTCTTGTCGCAAAGGTAATGCAAAGAATTGTATTTTGCAACAAAGAACCTTTAAATTATTCTTAAACCGTGCCAAAGTTACGCTTTTTTCGGTAACGGCCCTTTATTGTATGTCTATTGAAAAAATCTATTGGTGAAATGGGTCCATTTCCATCTAAAATTCTTAATTTTGCAGGTTAAACCAAATGTAACGACAGTAAGGATATGGCAAAGACAAGAAAAAAGGCAGTTACCGATTACGGTATGGTGCGCGCGGCAGCCGTTGTGCCCCAGGTTAATGTCGCCGACGTTGAGGGCAATGTGTCCCACATCATCGAGAGCGTTGACAAGGCCGTCAAGGCCGGTGCCCACATTGTGGCGCTGCCCGAGTTGTGTGTGACGGGTTATACCTGTGGCGACCTGCTGGGCAACGAGTTGCTGCTGGATGCCGCCGAGCAGGCACTAGTTACCCTGAGCGACCGCTACAAGGACACTCCCGTAATGCTTGTCGTGGGTGCTCCGTTGCGCAGCAGCGGCCACCTGTTCAACTGTGCCGTGGTGCTCAATCAGGGCGAGATGTGGGTGGTGCCCAAGACCTATATCCCCAATTATAAAGAATTCTACGAGAAACGATGGTTCACCACAAGCAACATCACTGCAATCGCCGGCAAGAGCAGCATTGTGGTGGGTGATGAGGAAGTGCCTTTCGGCACCCATCAGATTTTTGAGGCGGGCCGTGCCCGTGTTGCGGTGGAAATCTGCGAGGACCTGTGGGTACCTGCTCCTCCCAGCAGCATCGCCGCCATCAATGGCGCCAATGTGATTGTGAACCTGTCGGCGAGCAACGAGCTCATCGGCAAGCACACCTATCTGATGGACCTCATCAAGCACCAGAGCGCCCATTGCATCGCTGCCTATGTCTATGCCTCATGTGGTTTCGGCGAATCAACGACCGACCTCGTCTTTGGCGGCAATGCCGTCATTGCCGAGAACGGCAAGATGCTCGCCGAGGGTGAGCGCTTCACCACCAAGCCCCAGATGTCCATCGCCGACATCGACGTGGCTGCCCTCGAGAACGAGCGCCGCGTCAACGGCAGCTTTGCCGACAGCATGGTGCAGTTCGGGACACCGTTCGAGCGCATCCCGATGGTGGTCGCCGGTCCGCTGGACTACGAGCAGGAGGAACTGCTGCGTCCCGTGCGCCGCCTGCCGTTCGTTCCAGCCGAGGATGACCGCCTGAATGCCCGCTGCGAGGAAATCATCGCCATCCAGACCGAAGGACTGATGCGCCGCTTGGAATTCACTGGCATCAAGACGATTGTCGTGGGCGTTTCGGGAGGCTTGGACTCGACGCTGGCGCTGCTGGTTGCCGTGCGGGCCTTTGACCGCATGGGCCGTGACCGCAAGGACATCCATGCCATCACCATGCCGGGCTTCGGCACCACCGACCGCACATACACCAATGCCTGTGCCATGGTCAAGTCGCTGGGCGTGGCGCTGCACGAGATCAACATCGCCGCTGCAGTGACCCAGCATTTCAAGGACATCGGCCATGACCCGAATAACCACGACGTGACCTATGAGAACAGCCAGGCACGTGAGCGCACCCAGATTCTGATGGACTTCTCCAACAAGGTCAACGGCCTCGTGCTGGGCACGGGCGACCTGTCGGAGTTGGCTCTGGGTTGGGCCACCTACAACGGCGACCACATGTCGATGTACAACGTCAACGTGAGCATTCCCAAGACCCTGGTGCGCCACCTGGTGCGCTGGTTTGCCGGCTCGCTCAATGACGGTACCGAGAAGGGCAAAACCATTCATGACACCCTGCTGGATGTGCTGGACACGCCCATCAGCCCCGAGTTGACACCTGCCGCCAAGGACGGCACGATTTTGCAGGTGACCGAAGACATTGTGGGCCCATATGAGCTGCACGACTTCTTCCTGTTCAATATGTTGCGATACGGCTTCACTCCCGCCAAACTTTATCTGTTGGCGCGCAAGGCTTTCAAGGGCGAGTATGACAATGCAACCATCAAAAAGTGGCTGCGCACCTTCTGCCGACGCTTCTTCGCCCAGCAGTTCAAGCGCTCATGCCTGCCCGACGGTCCCAAAGTGGGTAGCGTGTCGTTGTCGCCACGCGGCGACTGGCGCATGCCCAGCGACGCGTCGTCACGCCTGTGGCTGGCGCAGTGTGACCAACTACCGGAATAATCTTTTTAAAGGTATTTTTGAAGAACGTGGCATTAGATTTGCAGATGAGAGGCAAATTCTACACATGAACATCTCAAAAGGGACATATAACGTGTTGCGCAGTGTGGTGGTGACCATACTGGTGACGGTCGTTGCCCTGTTTGCCTTGGCCTATCTGCTTCTTCTGATGCCGCCGGTGCAGCAACGGCTGTGCCAAGAGGGCGAGAAAGCGCTGAGCAAGTACCTGAACACACAGGTCGATATCGGTTCGGTGTCCATCACGCCGTTTAACCAGGTCGAGCTCAAGGACGTCCTCGTCAATGACCAGCAGGGCGACTCGCTGTTGACCATCGGCAAGATCGGCGCAGGCGTTAGCCTCAAGGAACTGATTACCGACCGACGCATTGTGGTGACCTAT
>JAEEGH010000003.1_pt1 | contig 14158 bp, 10 predicted proteins | sample 9134181 | NCBI WGS metagenome assembly JAEEGH01 (sample SAMN16246544, study PRJNA631951) | gut metagenome | biome: gut microbiome; feature: rumen; material: DP-attached | host: Bos | place: Iran: Karaj | collected 2018-10 | reverse complement strand
TCGCCGTGGGCGCCGCAGCGCTAAAAAAAGACAGAACTATCTTAAATCCGTAAAGCTTTTTGCCCGCACCGAGTACGACCCCGAAAAGAAAAATTTCAAATACAATTTCTTTAACACTCCGCAGCTTGACGGCTCGGACAAATATATCAAGAAATACAAAAAGCTGGTGCTCCGCGACTCAGGTAACGATTATCAGTTCGCATGGATCAGGGACGAACTGAACCAGACGCTTGCAAGCTCCGCGGGCTTTACCGATTATGAGGCATGCGCGCCCGCGATCTATTATCTTAACGGTGAATACCGCGGTTTTTACTGGCTTCACGAGTCATACTGCGACAGCTATTTCAAGAACAAGTACGGTGACGAAGGCAAGAACGGCGAATTTGCCATTGTTGAGGGAAACGAGATTTACAAGAAGCTCGACGATGACGACGAGGCCACGGTAAAGGCTGCCGAAGAGTACAACAAGGCGTATATCGGTCTTATCAACATGGATCTCACCGACGACTCAAATTTCAAAAAGCTTGGCGAGTTCATGGATGTGGAAAACTATCTCATGTACTATGCGTACAATATCTACATCTGCAACCACGACTGGCCGAACAACAACTACAAATGCTACAGGTATTATGCCGCAGACGGCGAGGAATATGAGCCCGGGACCGTTTATGACGGCAGATGGCGTTTCCTTTTGCATGATATGGATTATTCCATGGGACTGTACGACCAGAAGGAGTGCCTGGCAGGTTATGACAAACTTGGAGAAGTCCTTACCGCTCTGAAAAAACTTTCAAAGGATGAGAAGGTGGAAGAGGATGAGGCATACAAGCTCTTCGTGCAATACCTTGATATACCTGAAGGATATACGGCTAACATCCGTTATGCTCCGCTTTTCGCAAAACTCATGGAGCGCGCGGACTGCCGCGATTTCTTTGTTTCCTACAGCCTTGAACTGGCAGGGAACGCGCTTTCGAGAAAGAGCATCAATGAGACTCTTGACGTCATGAACGAAGAGAGAGCGGACGAGATCGAAGAATTTTACAAATATCTTGAGGTCCTTCGCGCGAAGAACGCAGACGGCATCTGGAGCTGGAGAGGACACTACGAGATGTACACTGATGTGATCCGTGATTGGGCCAAACAGCGCGCGAACTATTCCAAGCGCTATATGGAGAAAAACCTTAAGGTCGACCTTGATTAGAAAAGTCCTTGAATTATTAATGGCATAGGATTATAATCTCTTTTATATTCTAAGGCGGGAAGGCCGCAGACAGGAGCAAGTGATTATGATAGATATCAGATTTTTGCGTGAGAATCCTGAGATCGTAAAGCAGAACATCAGGAATAAGTTTCAGGACCAGAAGCTTCCTTTGGTCGACGAAGTCATCGAACTCGACAGGAAGAACAGGGAGATGAAGCAGGAAGCCGATTCTCTTCGCGAAAAGAAGAATAAAGTGTCAAAGCAGATCGGAGCTTTGATGGCACAGGGCAAAAAGGAAGAAGCCGAAGAGGCAAAGAAGCAGGTGGCGGAGTTTGCCGCACGTCTTGCTGAGCTTGAGAAAGCAGAACCCGAATATGCCGAAAAGATCAAAAAGATCATGATGACGATCCCGAACATCATCGATCCTTCCGTTCCGATAGGAAAAGACGACAGCGAGAACGTGGAAGTACAGCGCTACGGCGAGCCCGTCGTACCTGATTTTGAGATCCCTTACCACACGGAGATCATGGAGAGCTTTGACGGCATCGACCTCGATTCCGCTCGCCGTGTTGCCGGAAACGGTTTCTATTATCTCATGGGTGACATCGCGAGGATCCATTCTTCCGTTATCGCCTATGCAAGAGATTTCATGATAAACCGCGGTTTTAAATACTGCGTTCCGCCTTTCATGATCCGTGCGGACGTTGTAACCGGCGTTATGAGTTTTGCCGAGATGGATGCCATGATGTACAAGATCGAGGGCGAAGACCTTTATCTCATCGGCACTTCCGAGCATTCCATGATCGGTAAGTTCATCGACCAGATAATCCCCGAGAATACGCTCCCTCAGACGCTCACGAGCTATTCGCCATGCTTCCGCAAGGAAAAAGGTGCGCACGGCATCGAGGAGCGCGGCGTATATCGTATCCACCAGTTTGAGAAGCAGGAGATGATCGTTGTATGCAAGCCTGAGGAGAGCCCTATGTGGTTTGACAGGCTCTGGCAGAATACCGTGGATCTCTTCAGAAGCCTTGATATTCCCGTAAGAACGCTTGAGTGCTGCTCGGGAGACCTTGCGGATCTCAAAGTGAAGAGCCTTGACGTAGAGGCATGGTCGCCCAGACAGCAGAAATACTTTGAAGTAGGATCCTGCTCGAACCTCGGTGACGCACAGGCAAGAAGACTCCGCATGAGAGTTCAGGGAGAAAACGGTGAGAAATATCTTCCTCACACGCTGAACAACACCGTTGTGGCTCCTCCGAGAATGCTCATCGCTTTCCTTGAGAACAACTTAAATGCCGACGGAAGCGTAAACATCCCCAAGGCTCTGCAGCCTTACATGGGCGGCATCGAAAAGATCGTTCCCACAAAGAAAAACTGATATTTCACGGCGGTACGAAACGTGCCGCCGTTTTTTTCGGGAAGATGGATAGAGCCGGATATTTATGGCACACACAAAAGTGCATAAAACGGCAAGAGGAGGAAAAAATGAAGAAATGGTCAAAGATCATCGCAGCAGTACTGGTTTCCGTTATACTGACCGGAAGCTTTGCGGCATGCGGCAATGAAGAATTTGTATTTGTACCCGGAGAGGATTACCCCGAAGAAACTCCCGCTACGGCCGCGGCGCCCACCGAAAAGCCCGCAGACAACGATAAAAAGCCTGAGAAGGGAAGCGGCAGCGCGATCGTTAGCGCCGAATACCCCGTACAGGCCGAAAGACCCGAGAGCATGGGCTGGGGCGAGGAATACGAGGCAAAACTCAAGGCGTGGTCCGAGAGCAGGAACTATGAGGGGATCATCGACTACAGCAAAGAAGTAAAGACTTTTTACGATGCATTTGCTTCTGTGATCTCGGCACAGGGAGACAATGAAAACATAATCTACTCCCCGATCAACATCTATATGGCGCTTGCGATGCTTGCCGAAGTCACCGACGGTGAGACCAGAGCCCAGATACTTAAAACCCTCGGAACAAACTATGATGATCTTAGAAACGTTGCGCGTTCCATATGGCTTTCAAACTATTCGGATGACGGCGTTGTGACATCAACGCTTGCAAACTCGCTGTGGCTGAGAGACGATATGCCCTACAATGCAAGCGGGCTGAGCGTTCTTCGTGATTGCTATTATGCATCCGCTTTTTCCGGAACGATGGGTTCACCCGAATATAACGCACTTATCCAAAAGTGGCTGAACGACAACACGGGAAATCTGCTTACGGAACAGGCTTCGGGGATCGAGTTTTCGCCTTCAGTGGTGCTCGCGCTTGCTTCGACCATCTATTTTAAGGCTCCCTGGCTCAATGATTTTTATGAAGGAGCCACTGAAAAAGCAACTTTCCACGGCACGGCAGGTGACAAGGAAGTCTCCTTCATGCACAAGAGCGAAGATGGCGGCGTATACTATGGCAAAGGCTTCTCGGCTTATTACAAGAGCTTTGCCGGAAACGGCGGCATGTGGTTCATCCTTCCCGATGAGGGGAAGAGCGCTTCCGAGATATTAAAGAGCGGCGAATATGAAAAACTCATGTTCGGACAGGACGCTGAAGGTATCGAGAGAAAGTCGGGAGAAGTAAATCTTACGATCCCCAAGTTTGATGTTTCCTGCAGCATGGATCTCATTGAAACTTTAAAGAAGATCGGCATTACCGATGTATGCGACTCTGTAAAGGCGGATTTTTCACCCATTATGGATCTTCCCGATGTCTGTCTTGATGAGGCGATCCACGCGGCACGCGTAAAGATCGATGAAGAAGGCGTTGAAGCAGCGGCATTTACTGTCATGATGATGAAAAACACCGCGATAATGGTGCCTCAGATAATCGATTTTACGGTCGACAGGCCTTTCCTCTTTGTGATGACCGATCAGAACGGCGTTCCGACATTTGTGGGAACCGTCAACAATATCGAATGATGCATTAAATAATTGTTACACGCGGGACGCTGTTTGGCGCCCCGTTTTTTTCTTGTCTTAATGCGGGTTATTGTATCTTCTTTGTATTGAATGGCCGGAAGACCAAAAACGACAGGATACTTTTTAGACACGATGGACGAAGTAAAGAGATTTGACAGGTCACTGCCCCCGAGGCGCACAAAATGGTATCTTCACCCGCTCACGATCCTCATGAGCCTTCCCGATGTCATAAAACACAGAGTAAAGCTCGAAAAGACGGGAATGGAAAACATCAGACCTCCGTACATCCTTCTTTGCAATCACAATGCATTTATGGATTTTAAGGTCGCGACAAAGGCCATATGGCCGGCGCGTGCAAATTACGTGGTCGCGATAGACGGCTTTATCGGTCGCGAAAAGCTTCTTCGCGATGTGGGCTGCATCTGCAAAAGAAAGTTCACGAGCGACCTCACGCTGATAAGAAACCTGAAGACCACGATAAAACACGGGGATATCGCGATAATCTATCCTGAAGCGCGATATTCTCTCTGCGGCACCACGGCGGTGCTTCCCGAATCTCTGGGAAAGATGTGCAAGATGTTTGGAGTGCCCGTAGTGACACTCATATGCCACGGGCACCATGTGAATTCGCCCTTCTGGAACCTGCACGACAGGAAGGTGAGACCCACTGAAGCGGAGCTTTCGCTGTTGTTTACGTCCGGACAGCTAAAAGAACTGTCTGTGGATGAGATCAACAGCCGGATCGTCGAACGGTTTCAATATGACGATTTCAAGTGGCTTAAAGACAGCGGCATCAGGATAAGATACAAAAAAAGAGCCGAAGGGCTGAACAAGGTCCTGTATCAGTGTCCTTCCTGCAAAAAGGAATACCGCATGGCTACCGAAGGAACGAAGCTTTTCTGCAGGGAATGCGGGAAGTCATGGACAATGATGGAAAACGGAGAGCTAAAGTCCGACAGCGGCGAAGACTTTTTTACGCATATCCCCGACTGGTATGAGTGGGAGCGTGAAAACGTGCGTAAAGAGGTGGAGAACGGCACGTATTCTTCAGGAGAGCTTTCCGTACATGTAGATTCCCTGCCAAATGCAAAACGGTACATAAGGATCGGGAACGGAACCATGACACATGATATGAACGGATTCAGGGTCAAGGTCACGGATACCGACGGCACGGTGCGGGAAATGGAAAAATCAGTTCCGTCGCTGTATTCATGCCATATAGAATATGAGTATCTCGGAAAATACGGAGACTGCGTGGATCTTAATACGCTCGAGGATACATGGTATATCTATCCGCACGGAAATGACTTTGCGGTCACAAAGATGGCGCTTGCGACCGAAGAACTTTATAAAGCGTACAGGCATTGATTCTTCATCAAATTTTTCTTTGACAGAGGTTTTGCATTATAATAAAATAAAATTTGGACTTTGTTCAGAGGGAGACATTGCAGATGAGGTTTCTGAGAAAGGCCTACAACAGACTGCATGATTTCATATACGATCCTTCGGTGGATCTTAAAGACAGATCGTTCATAGTGTTTTCCGCTACGGTGCTGATCGGTCTCTCTCTTTCTGTGCCCATCGGTCTTATAATACATGAGCCTCTTATGGCAACGCTCTCAAATATTGCGGGGCTTTTGTTTTTTGGGGCTCTGGTCGTCATTGCTTTCAAGACGAGAACGATCAGGCTTGCAAGGAACATCATTTCTATATTGCTGATACTTATAGTGCTTCCGTTCCTGTTTTTCACAAACGGCGGAGTGCACGGAGGCATGCCCATATGGCTGCTTCTCGGAACTGTCTATGTTTCGATGATACTTGACGGCAAGTTCAGGATAGCGATGCTCGTAACACATCTTCTCCTGATGTCGGCATGCTGGACCGTAGGGTATTATTTCCCGTGGACGATAAAGGAGTATTCAAGAGAAGGTATCTATTTCGACACCATCGCGGCGCTTTTTATTGTGAGTGTCATAATCTATGCACTGATAACCTTTAAAAACAGCCTCGTCACAAGGGAAGAGCAGCAGAAAAACGTAAAGCGTCTGTTCGAGCAGACGGCCATGGCGCTGGTAAATGCGATAGATGCGAAGGACAAGTACACCCACGGTCATTCGGCAAGGGTTGCGGAATATTCCAGAAAGATCGCGGAGGCGGCTGGTAAGAGCAGCTCCGAATGTGATACCATCTATTACATGGCGCTCCTTCACGATGTAGGAAAGATCGGTATTCCCGAGTACATAATCAACAAAGAGGGAAAACTTACTGAAGAAGAGTACAAGGTCGTACAGGAACATCCTGAACTCGGCGCAAAGATACTTGAGAACATAAGCGAGTTCCCTTATCTTGCCATGGGAGCCTACTATCATCACGAGCGCTATGACGGTAAGGGCTACCCCACGGGGCTTAAGGGCACCGATATACCGGAAGCCGCAAGGATAATCTCGGTCGCGGACGCCTATGACGCAATGACTTCAAAGAGAAGTTACCGTGCGACGATACCTCAGCAGAAGGTCCGCGAGGAATTCGTAAAAGGTCTCGGAACACAGTTCGATCCTGATTTCGGAAGGATCATGATACATCTCATCGACCTGGATATGGAATATGAGATGAAGGAACATGAAGAGCTTCAGGGGATCACCGGTAAGAACGGTTTTTCCGTAGATGCTTACAAGAGCGATGTTTCCGAGGGCCTCGTGCTCTCGCAATACATCACCACGATAAAGATGCAGGTCGGTCCCGACAGGACGGTCCCCGGGAGGGTCCCGAAGCCTTCGCTCCTCGTGTTTGATTCTCTTGACGCGCATTTTCATGATGATGAAAAAGAAAAAAAGGATCTTTTGTACTATGAGTATTGCGAGATAAAGTTTGACGGCTCTGCGGAGAAGTCAGGGGCAAGAGAATTGCAGTCAAAGATAATACCGAATACGATACCGAACGGGCTTTCCGATGACGAGTTTATCGTCGAAGCGTTCAGGACAGAGGATCACGCGTTTGTAAGGATCACAGGAAAGAACAGGACGTGTGAGCATATCATTGCTTTTCCCGACTGCTCGAGATTTGCTTACCTCGGTTTTACCGGAGAACGCTGCCATTTTGGGCAAGTATCGGTAGTGAAGGGTGTCGACCCCGAGCCTGAGGATGCGATACCGAGAATAGCTCCCAAAATCAGCTATCTTGAAGGACCTGACGGTGATGTGCCGAATATCCAGATAAACGGATACAGGACGGCTTCAACCGCAGGTATAGAGATACAGGACGGGACGGTGATCTCTTTCCATGCGAAAGGACTTCCCACTTCGAGGCTGGTATGGCACTGTCCTTTCATAGGCATCTTTTCTTCTGAGAACGGCCTTGTGAACGGTCCCTCATATCGCAGCTTTTCGCTGCTGAGACTCGACGGCGAATGTTTGGAAGAGGACAGTGAGAGCAAGGTCTCCATTTTGGTAAACAAAACAGATGATTTTGAAAGCTGGAACGCATGGAAGAGCTTTGTTAAGGACGGATTTGACTGTACTGTGACATTTGAGAAAAAGGACAATACCGTCACAGTGCGCACCGTAAACGACGGTATCTACATAAAGAGCACCACAGAAATACTGTGCCGTCAGGATAAGCTCTATGCGACGGTCACTGGTGACCAGTGCGCGATAACGAATATCAGGATAAGAAAATAACAGAGCCGGTGATGACCGGTGTTTAAGGAGAACCGGAAAATGAGACCATATGTGCATTCCGTGCAGTATTACGAGACCGACAAGATGGGGATCACACATCATTCCAACTATGTGAGATGGATGGAAGAGGCCAGGGTGGATTTTCTTTCGCAGATAGGCTGGGATTTCGCAAAGCTTGAGGAGATGGGGATAGTTTCTCCCGTGCTCTCGGTCTCCTGTGATTACAAAAAGCCCACCGTGTTTTCAGAGAAGGTAAATATCATGGTTTCGGTAAAAGAATTCAAAGGTGTTAAGCTGTTCCTCGCATATGAGATGAAGAACGAAAACGGGGATTTGGTATGTTTCGGCACATCATCGCATGCGTTTTTCGGAACGGACGGAAGACCGTTAAGAATGAAACAGGACTATCCGGAATTGTTCAACACAATGAGCGGCCTTGTAACAGAGTGAAACAGGAAAGGAAAAGACATGAGAAGACTTGAAGGATATTCACACGGCGTAAATCTCGGCGGCTGGCTTTCCCAGTGCGATCACACCAGAGAAAGATATGATAATTTTATCAAAGAAGAGGATATAGAGACCATCAGAAAATGGGGTCTCGACCATGTCCGCGTGCCTGTCGACTACAACCTTTTTGAGGACGAACAGGGTAATTACAAAGAAGAGGGCTTTGCCTACATTCAGAAGGCCGTTGACTGGTGCGGAAAATATGGTCTCAACATGGTGCTCGATATCCATAAGACCTGCGGATTCAGCTTTGACAAGGGAGAAGCAGAGATCGGTTTCTTTGACAGCAGGGACTATCAGGAACGCTTTTACAGGATGTGGACGGAACTCGCAAAGCGTTTCGGAAAATACAGCGACCGCGTGGCTTTTGAGCTCCTTAACGAAGTTACGGCAAAGGAGTATTCCGACAGCTGGAATGCCATTTCCACAGAGTGCATAAAGAGGATCAGAAATATCACAAAGGATACAAAGATCCTTCTGGGCGGCTACTGGAACAACAGCATCGACGCGCTTCCGGACCTTCCAGCGCCTCTTGACGAAAACGTTGTCTACAATTTCCACTGCTATGAGCCTCTTATCTTTACGCATCAGGGCGCGGGCTGGATAGACAGCATGGATTTAAAGTTCAGGATGCCCTTCGAGTCGACCTACGGTGACTATGACAGTTTTTCGAAGGAGCAGCTGGGAAACGGCTTCCCTCCCGCTCAGTATGAAGACAAAAACAGAGTGCTCGGCATCGAGTATTTCGAAAACCTGGTAAACCGCGCGGTACGCATTGCGGAAGAGAGAAACGTACAGCTTTACTGCGGTGAGTTCGGCGTCATCGAGAACGCGACCTGCGAGGATGCATTAAAGTGGATAAGCACCATCTGCAAATGCTTTGACAAGTTTGGCATAGGACGCGCCCTCTGGAGCTACAGGAGCATGAATTTCGGGATCTCCGACGCGCGGATGGATCCTGTTCGGGATGAGATACTAAAAGTTCTGTGACGGGGAGAATGAAAATGCAGCACTATCTTTTTGTTCATTTTAAAGAAAAAAGAACGCCCGACGGCGAACAGATATATTTTGCGATAAGCCGTGACGGTTTTCACTGGGAAGCGATAAACAACGGACAGCCTGTGCTCTGGGCAATGCTTAACGAAAAGGGTGTGCGGGATGCCACGATAGCGCGCGCGGACAACGGAAAGTTCTATATCATAGCGACCGACTTAAGCCTCTCATATATGATGCGCACCGTCTATGAGAACAATTGGCACAAGGTCCAGAAAAACGGCAGCAACTGTCTGATGATGTGGGAATCGGAAGATCTTCTGCACTGGTCGGAAGAAAAAGCGCTTCCTGTAAGAGAACCGGGATCGGGCTGCTGCTGGGCGCCTGACGTCATCCAGGACAAAAAGACCGGGGAATTTGTGCTGCACTGGTCCTCTCCTGACCCCGGGCGGGACATGAGAATGTGCATCTACTACACGAGAACAAAGGATTTTGAACATTTTGACGCGCCGAAAAAACTCTATGAAAAAGAGGACAGCGGTGTCATAGATTCATGCATGGTCGAGGAGAACGGGAAGTTTTATCTCTGGGTAAAGAGCGACAGAAATCCCTGCGCGGTGATCATGCTGGAATCCGATTGTATCACGGGACCTTTTACCAGAAGATACGAGTTTGACGAAGAGATGAACACTCTTTTCGGAGGACCTAACACTTACGAAGCGCCCACTGCCTGCAGGCTTGAGGACGGCGGCTACAATCTGTTCCTTGATTTCTTTGGCGTAAAAGGAAAAGGACAGGGATATGTGCCTTTCCATACGGACGATATCTCGACGGCGCGCTTTAAGAGGGCGGATGCGGACTTCTCTTATCCTTATGGATTTAAGCACGGCACGATACTTGCTATAACCGAAGAAGAATATGAAAAGATCAAGGCGTTTGACTACGACGCCGAGTCGTATAATCGATGATTTTTACGAAAGGTCGTACAGAGCATGAAAAAACAGGTGACCCGTGCAGTACTCCGTAAATATCGTTTGAAAGTCATGTCGAGTGCGATCAAGATAATGGCGTTCATTTTGCTTTTTGCTCTTGTAAGTTTTGCAATCGTGCCGTTTCCGGTGGGGACGGTCATGGGAACCGTGTGCTGCATACTCGCCTTGATCGTTTACCTTAAGGCACGAAAAGAAGAGCAGCCCGGAAAAATAAAAAAAGCATACATCAGGATGACGCCGCTTGTGAGGAAAAAAGTGTCGGAAGACGGCGTAAGTGATGAAAACGGCGATCCGGGCGGAGTTTCTTTTTACTTTTACTTCGAAAGCGACGGACGCGTTGAAGTGACAAATTACAAAACATACAGAAACGGAACGGAAGGCAAGCTCTATCTGGTAGCTTATTATTCCGAAAACAACAAGCCTTTTGCCTGCTTCGATGCCGATCTGTACGAACCCGGTGACGGTATTGAACTCAGATTATGATACAAAACACGGCCTCACGCTGTAATACGTGTGGCCGTGACTTTTTTATCTTCTTTTTTTCCTGCCTTGTTTTTCGGCTTCCCTGTAAAACTTACGCTTCTGTGTGGCATAATCCACATATTCCTGAGGGATGAGGCCGTTCATCTGAAGCTGGGAGATATTTTCGACAAATTCACCGTCATTGTCGGAATTGCGGGCGAGGTCGGTGAGGATCGTGAGCACTTCGTCCTTATATTCCGCGGCGCTGAAGATGGCATCGCGGAAAAGAAGACGGGAGGTGTAGACATCCTTAAAGTATTTGCCGTAGGTATCGCTGTTGAGCCTGGAATCTGTGAGGATGACATTGAGTGACAGGACGTTCAGGATATTTTTTACGGAACGTGAAGTACACCAGATGTCGGGGCCGATGCCGTAGAGGTTTTTCCTGTATACGCTGCGGCGCGTGCGAGGATCCTCGCCGGATGAGTAGTTCGGAAGGAGAGGGGTAAAAAGTCTTGCGACATAGGAATCGTTCTTGAAGTCATCGTATTCCTCGGAAGGCCTGCTGGATACGCCCTGCCTTACCTTGAGTTCCGGGAAATCGTAGATCGGGAATTTGATCATGCGTGGTTCCTCTTCAAGGAGCAGGATATAGGCATAAGTTTTGTCTTTCCAGAGGAATCCGGGGGTCTCTTTTATCTTTTCCCGGACGCAGCTGTCTATCAGTATCATCACGTGTTCCTGACGGACCTTGTATTGCACGAGGACCTTGTTTACGGCGGCCTCATCATACTTTGCGAGGCGCCCTTTGTCCTTCTGTTCTTTTTCTTTCTGTTCTTTTTTGGGATCTTTCAGGTCGATGCCGTTTTCATCGGAATCCTCTTCACCGTTCTTTTTTTTGTCAGGTTTGTCGGAAGATATCCATTCAAGCGCTCCGGGCTCGTCATCGCCGTTTTCTTTTCTTTCGCGCTTTTCCTGTTCGCGCCTTGCTTTTTTTGCGGCGCGGAGCTTTTCCTTTTTCTCACGTTCGATGGCTTCTTTGTTGAAATCGGTGCCGATGATGTAGGCTGCGTCGAGGATAAGGAGCACTATGGAAATAAAAGTGAGAGTGGGCACGCCCGCGACAACAGAAACGATGAGCAGGACAGCGCCTACTGCAAGGCCTGCGAGCATTACGGCGAGTACGGTCTTTGTTTTTGGGTCTCCGTGACGGAAGGTGTTGATGATCTTGTTGTTCATGAATGAAATCCTTTTGAAAATTCGCTTAAACTCTATTATAATATTTATTGTCTTTACAGGCAAACTACTTTTTTATAAACTATTTTAGGAAAAGTTTCTTTCTTGAATTGACAAAGAGCGTATCATTGTATACAATAATGCACATGCTAAATTTTTGAGGGACAAATACAATCCGGAGGCATCGTCATGATGGAAGATGTAATGGAAAACCGCAAGGTTTTCGTCAACCCGCACAACAATCTCCTTACGCTCGAAGAACACATGTATGAGCTTGTAGACGTTGTAAAGCCCAACGTGTTCAGAAATCTCTTTCCGTATGAGGAGATACCGAAGATCGCGTTCAATGACCGTATCGTGCCGCACTGTTTTCCTGAGGAGATATGGATCACAGACACGACATTCAGAGACGGTCAGCAGTCCAGAGAACCGTACACGACCGAGCAGATCGTAAAGATATATGATTATATGCACAAACTCGGCGGCCCTAACGGGATAATCCGCCAGAGTGAGTTTTTTGTATACAGCAAAAAGGACAGGGACGCGCTCACAAAGTGCATGGAGCGCGGGTACGATTTTCCTGAGTGCACCACATGGATCAGAGCGAGCAAGAAAGACTTTGAGCTTGTCAGAGACATTGGCATAAGGGAGACGGGAATCCTTGTCTCATGTTCTGATTATCACATTTTCTACAAGATGAAAATGACGCGCGCCCAGGCGATGGAGCACTATCTTGGCATAGTGAAGGAGTGCCTCGAGACGGGCATAGCGCCGCGCTGCCACCTTGAAGACATCACAAGGTCCGATATTTACGGCTTTGTTATCCCGTTCTGTTTTGAACTGATGAAACTCGGCGCGGAATACGGGATCCCTGTAAAGATCAGGGCTTGCGATACGATGGGCTATGGTGTGAACTTCCCCGGAGCCGTTATCCCGAGGTCTGTGCCCGGCATAATCTACGGTATCATGACTCACGCGGGCGTTCCTTCGGAACTTCTCGAGTGGCACGGACACAACGATTTCTACAAGGCCGTAACAAATTCCACCACAGCATGGCTCTATGGCGCGAGCGCCGTAAATTGCTCGCTCTTTGGCATCGGAGAAAGAACAGGCAATACGCCTCTTGAGGCGATGGTATTTGAGTACGCGCAGTTAAAGGGAAGCCTTGACGGAATGGACACAACGGTCATCACGGAGCTTGCGGACTATTACACAAACGAGCTGGGCTACAAGATCCCGCCCCGCACTCCGTTTGTCGGAAAGAACTTCAATGTGACGCGCGCGGGCATACATGCGGACGGTCTTCTTAAGAACGAGGAGATCTACAACATCTTTGATACCGAAAAATTCCTGAACCGCCCCGCGGTCGTTTCGGTATCGAACACATCAGGTCTTGCGGGCATCGCGCACTGGATAAACACATATTTCAGACTGAAGGGCGATCAGCAGATCAGCAAGACTCATCCTATGGTCGTAAAGATAAAGGAATGGGTCGACGAGCAGTATGACGGCGGACGTATCACTGTCATCACGGACAAGGAGATGTCGGAACTTATTCAGAAATACCAGCCGGAATACGGCATGGATCTTCCTAAGATCAAGGAATGAGCCAACTTTGTCTTTGAATTGTGAAGCACAATGTATTATAATAAAAAAACATGCACGAAAGGGAAAACAAAATGGATTACACCGCACAGATCGAGCAGGCAAAGGAAAGATTCGGTGAGCTTTTGCTCAGCCAGCTCAAGAGAGTAGAGGAAATGAAGACACAGGGCGGATTTGTGGATTACGCATCTCTTCCCACTATAAAGATAGGAGTCTGCGGAGGCGACGGCATCGGCCCCGCCATCACAAAGCAGGCCCAGAGGATACTTGAAAACCTCCTTTCCGACGAGATCGCAAAGGGAAAAGTGACCTTTAAGACCATCGACGGACTTACGATCGAGAGAAGAGTGGCTGAAAATGCAGCTATCCCCGCGGATGTCCTTGAAGAACTGAAAACTTGCGATGTCATCCTGAAAGGACCCACGACCACACCCAGAAAGGGAGATCCCTGGCCGAACGTAGAGAGTGCAAACGTTGCCATGAGAAAGGCTCTCGATCTTTTTGCGAACGTAAGACCTGTGCGCATCCCCGAGCAGGGCATAGACTGGACATTTTACCGTGAGAACACG
>JAEEGH010019631.1_pt1 | contig 14159 bp, 13 predicted proteins | sample 9134181 | NCBI WGS metagenome assembly JAEEGH01 (sample SAMN16246544, study PRJNA631951) | gut metagenome | biome: gut microbiome; feature: rumen; material: DP-attached | host: Bos | place: Iran: Karaj | collected 2018-10 | reverse complement strand
ACCGCTTCGCGCCAACGCTTCACATACATATCCGCCAACCCCGCCGATACCGAATATAGCCACGCGGCATTTAGAAAGGCGCTCTAAGGCTTTCTTTCCAAGTAATAATTCCGTCCTCGAAAACTGTTTTAACATGTTCATCTACGTTCAACCGATGCTTGCCCTGAGATGCTCCAGATCATAGAACCCGGAATAATCCCGTCTGCCATCTTCTCATAAAAATGCTCATCCTGCTTTCTCGCATTTCCGTTCTGATAGGTTCGAAGCGCTGTTTTTTTCAAAATATTACCTTCTTAATTTGCTGTATTCCGCTTCGACTTTCTATGGTCGGCGTAACCAACCATAGCCACATAAACCATAAACAATCCCATGCTCAGTAAGATCGAACCGATGATATCAGTAGCCCAGTGAACGCCGGCAACCAGCCTTCCGATCACCATAAAGGCGGAAAACAGAACCACAAAAACAGTGGTAATGATCCTGATCGTTTTATTCTCCGTTCTCCTGTCGATCTGGAGCTTCAGCGTCGGCATTACGGAGAGTACCAGCAGCGTAGTCGATGAAGGATACGAAGCCTCCATGACCCCCTCGATCGGAATCGGCCTGTAGTTGATCGGTACCATCTCAAAGAAAAGATATCCGAAGAAGACCAGAAGATAATAGATCCCTAAAAGGATGATATCCGCATCCACCTTAAACAGGCTCTTCCGCTTTATCAGCTGCACGACGCCCAGAATGGCAAAGCATATGCAGATGATGACCGGAACAAGCCCGAGCCAGTCCGTGATCGTATAGATCATCATATGCACTCCGGTCGCTTGATGAAACCATGTATTAAACGCCGCAAAACCGATATCGGTCCCGTTCTGTCCTACGGGCTGCACATCCACATGCATGATCAAAAACGTCCATAAAACAAACGCTGCAAGAAGTATTATCCCTATTATGCAATTTCTTTTCCTGTTGTTCTCCATTTTGTTCTGCTCAAGCCTATTTACGTTTTTTCGGTGCCGGAAGTTCATCATACATCGCTTCCAGAAGTTCCCTCAGGAAGTCCTTATTCTCAACATCATCTACCAGAAGCATCTCCTTGGCTCCATCATAAGGCAATTCTAATGCCGCCTCAGGCATAAGGGCAGCTGCCGCCTTGATATTCTTTACCAGAAACCGATCGTCATAGATCCCGCCGACCACCTTTCCGCGATAATAAATGATGTACTCCCCCATCATCGCCCTGTAGCTTATCTCATCCAGCATGGACAATTGCTCCAGCACAAAGTCCAGATATTCCTTACTCGACGCCATGTTTACTCCTCCTGTTCTTTTCAAAAGTCACTCTTATTATTTCTCCATATAAACAAAGATCAGGTCATCATCAACGACCTGCCGGTCAAACTCTTTATATCCGTTCTCCTGATAAAAAAGGATATTGTCCTTGCTTCTTGTGCTTGTAAACAGCTCATATCGTTTATCCGGAAAACAGCGCTCTATCTCCGCAAGAAGCTTTTTCCCATAACCCTTACGTCTGTGATCAGGATGCACCATCAGCTTTCCGATATAAACTGTCCCATCCGTTTCCTCAGCGCGTACCGAGCCGATAATAGAGCCATCCTCATCGGTCATCTTAAGGATCAAGCCCTGCTCGAATTCGCCTGCCACTTCATCCAGCGTCTGTTTCAGCGGAGGAATATCCATATTCCCAAACAAAGCCGCCTCGCTCTGATACGCCAGATACTGCAGCCGGAGGATCTCTTCCAGGTCTTTGCGATCTGCCTTTACTATTCTAACCATGATTTTTCCTCAAAACTGCTGCAATCTTTTCAGATATGCCTTCGCCGTATTTTCCGCCTTCTGCGGATATGTATATCCTTTCGCAGACGCAACCCCGGCTGCAAGCTCCCTGAACAATTCGTGTGTTTGAATAAGCGCTTTTCCGATATCATCCTCCTCGTAATGCGCAAAGCACACTTTCAGTTTTTCCAGGATCCACTCATCCGCCCAGCGTTCGATAAAACGCCCGTCGTGCCAGACGTCCTTTCCGTCCTTCTGATAGCAATAAAGTTCTGTCATTTTGAGCAGATAGTTTTTCAAATACGCATCCACGCTCATCTTTGCCGACCACAACTCCCGGCGCAGCAATTTCTTGGCCGCCCAGATATTATGAAAATAGAAATCGTTTGTCAGATTAATGAACTCTTCTTCACTCATCTGCGGCGGCGATACGGAAGGCTTCACATATTTCCCCACCAGCTCTGAAAATCCCGCGTTATCATACAGGAAATCATAGCCCCGGTTCATCACCCACCCGGCAACGCCGTTCTTTACAGCCTCTGTAAACTGTTCCGGCGTGAATATGATCATGTCCACATCTTTATCTTCATCATAGATCGCCCGATATTCTTTTCCCCCGCCCAATGTCGGCTCGATAAACGAAATGTTCATCTCTCCGAGCTTCGAAGGATATTCTCCGGAATACCAGCTCTGTGGCTCTTCCGTTACAATGATCAGATCAAGATCCGAATACTCATCCGCTTTGACGGACTCTCTGGTGGTTGAGCCGATCGCGGCCACCGCTTTTATGGCGCTGTCCGCTTCCCCAAAATGACGGATACTCTCTTTGATCTCTTTATACTTATCCTCCAAATTCAAGTCCCTCCCTATGATATCATGTATTCATCGCAAAAATGCCGACCCTTATCCGGATCAATATTTCTCCCAATGAATCCTGTCCTGAGGATTGATCTCTACCTGCGTGACCGGCGCCACACCCTCCAAGGGTTTTCCAAGCCCGATAAAACACGGCATAAAGTAGTCATCCGGAAACTGCAAAACCTTCTTCGCATGCTCGCTCTCGTCCCCCAGCGGTATCCTGAGATTACACCCCAGTCCCTCCGCAGTCGCTGCAAGAAAGATGTTCTCAATGCAGCACCATATCGACGCGAACCCGTTAAGATGCGATATATGCTCCGGATGTAAAATATCCGTCTTTTGTTTCAATAACGGAATAATGACCGCCGAAGCTTCAAAAAGCATCCTATACTGTTTGGGAACAGCGTTGCGATAGCACTCCTGCTGCAGCTTATCATTCAGATTCCAATCCCTGATGAGCCGCTCCATATCCTCATCCGAAATCCCTTTGGGAATACACTCAAGGAGTTTAACCGTAACCTCCTTGTCGGTGATCACTACAAACTGCCAGTCCCGCATATGGTCGTTCGTCGGTGCCTTCAGACCGGCGGAGATTATTTTCTCAATGATCTCTTTTGATATTACTTCGTTTTCAAAATCACGGATTGTCCTTCTTTTGTTAACAACTTCAAAAAACTCCATCGTTCACATCTTCCACTATAATTAATTACATTTCCTCTTTTATCTTTCTGTCCAGTTCCGGAAAACTCTTTTTCAGAATAACCGGTTTCCCGGCTCCGTTCAGAAAGCAATGCCTGCTTTTTCCCGTAAAGACAAGCTTTTTATCCTCTGCCCTTACCATCTCATATTTCAAGGTAAGTTTCACGCCATTGTACTCTTCCACCTCAACAACGATTTCCACACAGTCTCCAAAGGTGGTAGAGTTTTTATAATCCCCTTCGATCCCGATCACCGGGGACACGATCCCGGCTTCCTCGAGCTGTTTATAGCCTAATCCGATCTGATCCATATAGTCAAGCCGCGCCTCTTCCATCCACCTGATATAGTTGGAATGATGCGTTATGCCCATCTTGTCCGTTTCGTAATAATTCACCTTATGAATATACTTTTCCATCACAAATTCTCCCGGATATCACCCTTCTCTTAAAACAAGCTCATCTGCCCATTCATAATTTTATAGTAACCATGCTCTATCCTTTCATTGCCTTCATGCGTCATTATCTCAAAGTTACTTAAACTCTGCTGTTTTATTACGAGCTTGATCACACACTCAAAACAGTTGGTAACTTCAGTCTTATTGATGTCAGAAAGACAAATGAGCTGGACATGAAAATGTTTGGCAATATCAAACATAGGCTTCAACAAATGCGCGGATGTGATCTTTCCGAACGGGTTGTCCATCACAAGAACACTTCTGGCCTCTTTGCTTACTACGCCGGATGCAGATCTGGTGTAATTCATTAGAGTCAGGACAACAGAGAAGAATACTACAAACTTTTCCGCTCCGGAGCTTTGTGTCAAAGTATCCTCCCACCTCTTATACGACGAATTCGCGCTGTTCAGATCAATCTTGTAAACCCTGACCGGAACTGTTTCCCTGATGATAAATTTATGAAGAAGTCTTTCGCTTCCGACAATACTCTTCGCCCGTTTCCGGATCTGATTCTCCTCAGAGTTATTGGCCAGCATCTCCTTTATCTCGTATGCGCCTTTCTCTATTTCGTTGCGGATCGATACCCTGGACGCCTCTTCAGATAATTCCTTTTCTTCGGGAAGTTCAATCTTCAGCATCGGGGTTTGCGGTTTTCCCTCAAAAATATGCGCTTTTGAGCTGCTTGCGATCATTCTCAGGTCTTCGTATACTCGTTTCCCCTGCAAGAAACACTGATTGACCAGATCATTGAAATCGTTAGTAATCTCCTTAAGGTCTGTTTCGATCTTGCTGTTGATCTTACTGATCGATTCGATCATTGCGCTGATGCTTTCACTTATGGTAAACAAACGATCCCCTTTTATTTCCGGATCGTCGATCATCCCACCTATTGCATTCAGCTTACCTACGATCTCAGCCAATGCTATATCTTTATAGGTTACAACGGCAGCCTGTATCCTTCTATTTAATTCATCTCTCTTTCTATCATATTCCGATCTGCTCGAGTTGAGCTTTGTTTTAAGAGTTTTCCACTGCTCTTCCGGCTGCTCGCTCAATAAAACGCCTTCAGCAATAAGCCCCACTGAAAAACCATCCAGAGAATTATCTACCTGGTCATAAACCCTCTCGAGAAAGCGCTTTTCTTCTTCCAGCTTTCTGCAGCGACCGGCTAGATCTCCTATCTCTTTTCGTGTTTTTGACAATCTTTCATTAAAGGCTTCTCCAATATCCTCCTTAGGCAGCGGAATGCCTTCATGGTCTGACAGGGCAGCCTGCGTATGCTTTACTTCCTGCTCAGCGGCTGTAAACTCCCCATATGTTTTATTATACTCTTCCTGCCTTGAATCTTTAACCTTTTCGCAGATTTCAATCTGTTGCCTTACATGCGGAAGCGTTTCTATTGCCAATGAAGGTTCCATATATTCGCTTGCTTCATATGAATATCCCGCCAGTTCCGCTTCATTCTCTTTCTTTGATCTCTGCACTGAGTCAAGATTGCTTCTTAATCCTTCCAGGCTCTCATCCATACTACGCAGAAGTACATTATACTGTTCATACAGCGCTGCGTAATCTCCTTCAAGCAGCTCTGCCTTCTTCGCATTATCGACTTTTCCCAGAACATCGCGAATATCCCTCAGCAAGGCAACTATATTATCCAGCTTCGCTTCCAGGGATCCCAATTCGTTTTTATGCTTTTCTAAGGCATCACATGCAGCTTTGTGATCAAATTCCGCAGTATTTTTCGCGTTGTATGCTTCCTGTTCTTCCCAAAATTTATCTTTCTCTTCTGACAGCATTTCGCTTAATTCGCCAAATGAATCCAGCCAATTGCCAATCTTGTGAATTAAGCCGCTGCACTCCATTTGTTGCCTTGTCAGTTTACTTCTTTCATTTCGAAGATCCTGCAGTTCAATCTCAAGTTCCTGCTTTTTTGCCTCAAGTTCCCGCATCTTCGCGTTATAAGAAGTAATCTGTCTCTCCTGCTCTTTTCTCCAATCCTCCTCATAGGTAAAACGATCTACTATAAGCTGGTCTTCTTTCCCTTCCTGCAGATGATCATGGAGCTGTTTTATTCGTTCTTCCAGATTGGCGATATCTTCACATAATCGGGTGACATAGCCCTCTCTGTCTGCAAAAAATGTTTTATCATACGCAGTCAAAAAAGCAGTCGTTTCTTTGGTTCCATCAAAGATATGGCCTATTTGTTCCATGGTAAAAAGCGGGACTGCTGCCGGGATCCATTCGACATTTCCGGAAGAAAGCAGCCGCTGTATTTCCCTCTCGTTATCAAAGAGTAATGCATAGGCTATCTCAGGGTAATCGGCCAATATCTCCTCCGCCCTGTCTATGGATATTGTTCCGGCCTCGATCAACCCACATATATATTCTTCACCGGTTGTAGGATTCAAGCCCGTAGAATTCACATAGGACATAATCTCCGGTAATATATGCAGATAGCCGGCCTCTGCAGCTTTCCTTTTCTCGATAAGGCTATCCAGCTTACGTTTTTTCGTTGTTATATCAGCCTCTGTAGACTCAATATCTCTGCGAACAGCATCTCGAAGCGTTCGCGAAAAAGCAGCCGAGCTTTCATAACTGTACTTTTCGCAGATCATTACAACCTGCTCATATGCAGAGTCATATTCCTCTACCTTATTCTCCGCTTCCTTAAGCGAACGGGACACATCGTTATGCTCAATCGTTAATCCAGCTGTCTCTTGCGGGATCTGAGCCTCTCGTTCATTGATCCCTTTGATGTGGTTCTCGATCTCAGCCAGCGCATCCTCTTGTTCTTTTTGCGTTTCCTCTTTCTGCACTTTCTCGGCTTCCAGGTCCTCTTCTGCATAGAAACCGGTCAGTTTTCTGATCGCCTCTATCTTTAAGCTTTTGATCCTCTTGTCTGTATTCCCCTTTGCTTCCTCAAGGCGGGTCGCGGCATGGATATACCGCTCATTGGCAGCATCACGCTGTGCTTCGGCCTTTTCCTTTGCCTCCACACACACTTTCACATTCTTTGATCCCAGTCCGATTTTTTCTTCCAGTTCTGCTTTCCTGTCTTCCTGCTCCTTTTCGGCTCCCTTAGCCTTCTCCAGGATGGAATATTTCAGATTCGCAATCCGTTCTGCATCCTCTGAATTATTCTCTCTATCCTCTATAAGCTTTTTAAGCTCTGTAATCTTACCGTCTTCTTCCTGTATCTGTCGACAAAGCTTTGCACACTGAAGGATATCTGCTTCATGCTTCTTGGATTCAAGCTCTTCCCTGCTCCGATCAAGGAGCGCAAGGGCCTCTTCCATAGCTGCTTTTGCCTTATCCTGTTTTGCAGCCGCCAGATAATATTCCTTTGATCTCTTCTCGTATTCAATGTGAGCGATCAAAGCATTCTGGCTTTCTATGTTCTGTTTAATTCCTTCCGTCTCCGCTTCATTCTCATTTATCCGTTTGCCAAGCGCCGCCGCGAAGCCTCGGGTTTCTGAGATATTTGTCAAAAACGTATCATTTGCATTATAGAGTTCATCGCTTATTTCGCTAACGCCTGCCAGATCATCCAACAGCTTCCTGTTTACATCTCTCTGCCTGATCACAGACTCCTTGTCCGTTATCTTCTTTGCATAGTTAACAAGCATCGTCTCCAGAGAACTGTCAGTCCCTTTGGATGCCACGCTCATCAGCTTTTGCTCAATCGCAGGTATGAAAAATTTAGCTATCAGTTTGTCGGAGGTTTTTGCTTCGTCGAAATAACCATCAAGTCCACCCTCGTCCTTATTCAGCGCCTCAATAACATGTTCCCATTCAGCCCTGTAGATCCCGTATTCTTCCAGATAATCAGCCCACCTCACCGCATCATCCGAAGAATAACACAGCAAGGTTCCCCTGCTTGATTTTGCCTTTTCTCTGACATAATGAAACGGAGCCGGAACATATTTTCCATTTTCGTTGTTGGATAGATCAAGACTTGAAATACTATACGCCGAATACGTTTCATAACGCGTTGTAAATGTATAGTATTTTATAGAATTTCCTCTCTGGTTTTCTTCCGTAGATGCACTTGAACTTGCCGCGATCGAAATGCCGGTCAGCAATTTCTCCTTGCTTCCATCCAAATTCCATTCCAACACTATATACGAATGGTCGCCTGTGTGTGAAAAATAGTCCTCAATGTGCCGTCTGCCTGCCATCGCCTTTGGATGTACCGGCTGCATCAACAACTGTACAAAAACAGTTTTTCCGCCACCGTTTGTTAAATTGAATAACGTATTCAAGGCTTCCCCCGATTCCGGAGAAGCCAGATCATATAATTCATCCGGAATAAACCTGTTTCCGTCATTATATATAAAATTCACGATCCGAATTTTACTGATCTGAGGCATGATTTTCCTCCTCAATCCAACTATTGATCGTCTGCACCCGGTCCTTGCGCAGCACATAAGGCATAAGATCTTTTGCTTTTTGTGTAGGCTTTATTCTTTCGCCTTCATATTCTATAAAAAGTTCATCCGCCCTGAATTTAAGCATGATCTTATTCACTACCCCATAACGATCATCAATCTTCCTGCTCGTTATTTCACCTTCCTTCTTGCTCAGCCAGTCCTCCGCCAGCATATGGAAGTTCTCACTGTAATCATCCGTTTTGTCCTCTTTGTCAATATCATCGCGAGTTACATCCTGGCAATGCTTTGTAAATTCCTTTATCAGCTCTTCTTTCGTAATGAAATCTCTGGTTAATGCATCTACCCCTTCGCCTTTGAAGAAGATGTACAAAATGTAAATAGCCAGATAATTCATCAGGTAAAGATCCCTGCTCTTTACTTCATTTGTAGCCTTGATATCTGCGCGATAATCTACATTATTTTTGAGAAACAGATCATTATCCTGCGTCGGCACCATATAGATCCGATCCTGTGCCGGAATTATCTCAAATCCCAGTTCCGAACCCATCTGGTCGAGTTCCTCCCTGGCTTCCTCATCCTCTACCAAATTCCAGATCAGGCTGTTGTCATTTCTATCTATCCAGCCTTTCTTCATAAGCTCATGAAATAATTTAAGGGCACTACTGTTCATCGCTCCACCTCAACCGTAAAGTTCGTCATTTTAATCTTTACAGACTCCTCACCATCACGCAGATCAAAATCAAAGGATTCATCCGATGCCGCAAAACATATGCGCTGCATCTCAAGAAACTGTTTTGGCAGTTTTGATAAAACCCATAAAAGATCAAGTTCTCCCAAAGGCTCCGTGACTATAACGCCTTCTGTGTTCCGCAGCTCTGTAAGATCGATCTTCCCCGTTTGATAGATCGTCATCAGTGTATTGGGGAGAGACCTGTCCCTGCTCCATTTCATCAGTTCACTGACTGATAACGAATGAACATATTCTTTTATCTCAAAGAACGTTTTATCCTGCATAAACGCGAAAAATGAGCTGCAGATATCCAGATACAACTCATTACGCTCCCTGATCTGTCTTTCATCATCTTCTTCCTCTTCGATCCTTAAGCCCGGTTCATCTTCTATATTATTCATAAATCCATAAGCCGCGTAAAAATTCTCAATACTGAATTTCTTTTCCAAACCGGGGCTGACAAGCGGCCAAAGCAGTGTCAATGCTGCATCGCCCAAGCCATCGCCCATTCTGCGAAGCTTAGCCATTATGTCCTGATCAAAGTTCATCCGTTCAAAGCTTTTTATTGCAAAACTGTCACGAAGGATCTGATGATAAGATTCCGCTGCAATGCTCTTAGCGTTGATCAAAGACCGCTGTTCCGTGATCGTCATGTCAAGATTTTTGTTGATCTCATTTAATTCTCTAAGGTTTTTCCTGGCTTCCTCCGTATCTGCGCCGCTCTCAAGAGCATTTTTTATAACATTCGCTTCCCGTATCGCTGTCTTATGTATCTCTTGCAGTTCCTTCTGCTCATCAACCATTAAAGTTCTGAACTGGCCGATTATCCTCTCATACTCATCGACAGTGATCTTTGCAATGTTCTCTCGACAGCGCAAAAGAAAGTCATCCAGGCTATGCCCCATATTTCGCAACCGAGCCACCAATTCTCTGCTTTGAGTCAACGCCTTGGAATAATTCTTTCTCTTCATGTATTCCTGCATTTTGAAACGAGTCACCGAATAATCCAGTTCAGACTCTATCTCCATCGATCTGTATAAAAAGTCGAAAACATCATCCGTAAGATAGTATGAGCCTTTCTCCTCGTTGACCAGCCTCACCGGCATGGTTTTGAACACCTCCTCGTCTGCAAAGAAAGTGTTGTATTCTATCATCTTTCCATTATTCTGCAGTACATTTACTACGATAAAATATGCCAGCTTATTTGTATCAATCTCGTATGATTCAGGTATGATCTGGGCAATGCTGTCGAGAAAGCCTTCTATATCTTTCAGCGTACAGGTCTGAGCATCGCTGAGCGTGCGTTCCTTGATATACAAGAGCACAGCAACGATCAAGTTGTTTAAGATATCAAAATCTCCCCCGAACATCTTTCTGATATCATCCGTACAATTCGCGATTGAAATGCTTCGAACGATATCGATAAACTTCATTCTGTTTTGAAAGCCGATAAACATTTCCCGAATATCAGTGCGAAGCATTCTCTCACCTCTCGCTTAATACTGTATAGGGTATAATTTCCTGCGGGATCAACTTATTCTCTTCTAATACGCGTTTCAAAAATGCCCGTTCCTCTGCGGAAAATCCCCCGAACAGATCTTCAAAAGATACGCCCTCCTTCTTCGAGGAAGGACTGTCCTCAAGAAGTATATTATGCGCTCTTTCAATCATTTTTCTATATCCCGGGAGGAACAGTTCTATATCCAGAGACGCGTTCACTTCTCTTGTCCGCCTGAAGATATCAAAGCCTTCACGGTCAATATCTCCCCAGTATAAAAAAGAAACGTCAGGGTTTCCCATAAACCTTACATATTCGGCCAAAGCTCCCTGCTTATGTGATACCTTATTCCCGTTTCCATAGACAACACCATCTATAGCCGTGCCAAACAAACTCTTGAAATGATCTTCAAACATACACCGCCGAATGTTGAACCAGATATCCTTATTCTCACAGATCAGCAATGTCAGACTGCTTTTTCTTTCCGGTATATAATCATGAAAGCAGTATTCCGGGGTATCATAAAATCCCAGATCGCAATCCGTTATCCCCACGTGGCGAAGCAGCGACTTCACCTCCGGATCATCTAAAACCTTCTCACGTCCAAAAATCTCAAACGATCGTTCTTTCCTCGAAACCGGCTCCTCCACTTTCTTTGAGAAAAGAAACCTGTTCAGGCTGTCAATGACTTCTTTATGTTTCACATATTCCGTTAAATGCGAAGATAAGTACCCGCTCTTACGCAAAACCGGATGTAACTGCCGGATCTGTTTTTCTGTTTCTGCACTCGCCTCTTCTTTGATCAATATCCGATATTTCTTATACATCGGATACTTATGGTTTCCGTTCTGGCCGGACCTCTTTACAGGTTCCAGGATCCTATCGTTAACCAGCCGGGATATCCTGTCGAAGAGGGCTTTCGTATCCGCTGTCTCCACTTTCAGCAGACCCGTCAGATCCTCAAGTGTAATGTTCGTTTTCCCATATGCTAACAGCTTATTCTTAACGTCCATTTTCACCCTCCGGAAACTTGCACAATGATTTCCTCACTGACTCCGATCCTTAACCTTCTCAAGCAGATCGTGCGAATACTCCTTCTTCATATCCGACTCTCTTACAATCTTCCATAATGCCGCTGCCGCCTTCATGCGTTCGGGAAACACTTTCGTTTCCTCATCTTCAAAGAAATCCTTTACAAACTTATTCCATTGAAGCGCAGACTTGTCATAAACGGCGTAGGTCTTTTTCCCATAATAGATGTCCAATAGATCCCCCAAGGTAAAGCTCTCATCATTGTTTTCCTTGACCGCCTTTACCGTCGCCACCATATCGACATTGAATTTGAAGTTCTCTTCACCGGTCTGCTGCCTGAAGAACTCTCTAAATCTGTTCCCGAACGTAAAGCCGCACTCGATCAGCCCTGTCTCCGGCGTAAGCTCCGTAACAACAGCCTTCTTTTTCCGACCCGACTCTTTCCTGTCAGGTAAGATCTTCTCTCCGGAAAAATATGCTTCGATCACTTTATTCAGCTCTATCTTCCCGCTTGGCGCTTTAAGGCCATGTGTCCTGCATATTTTTATCAGTTCATCCCTATACCAATAATACTTACTGAACTCAGCATAATCTTTTATATCGTCAAATTCAGGTCTGTCCATATTAATCCTATTTCTCACACTTACAAAAGGTATTTTTTTATCGGATCCGGAATGGAATTCTCATAAACTTCTGCGATTTCCTCCAATGTTGCATTGATCTGCCCAAGGATCCACTCGCAGCCAAGACCTACGATGCCATGACAATATATTTTTACATACATCCTCTCCTTATGGGTTAACTTCCGGTTCCCATTGACAGAGAGGATGTACTTTTCCAGAGCAGCGCAATTGATCTCCGTCATATACCGCATAAACGAATCATGCCCCGAAGTGTTCTGCAGCAGGTTCACCAGATAGTCCTTATTCTCATTATACAAACGAGCTCCGTCATAAAGCGTTTGCTTCCACTGATAATCATCCGCACTGGTCTGGTCCACGATCTCTGCAACTGCCCTGGTATGTTCCCACGCAATAAGATCATATTTATCCTTAAAATTCCGATAGAATGTTGCCGGTGAATACCCGCAGTTGTCCACTATTTCCTGTATTGTGATCTTATCAATGCTTTTCTCCGCCGCAAGCTCCTGAAAAGAGGCTGTTAATATTTCCTTTGCTGTTTTTCTTTTCATATCAGCCACCTCATAATTGATCATCCCTGCAGTTATTATTTTGAAACATTTTTTGTTTATAAGCAACAATTATGTTATTATTTTTTTGAGGATCAATATGAGAAAGAAGACTTTTTTATGAAAACACTACTTAAGTGGCCCGGCGGGAAGGAGAAAGAACTTCCTGTCATCAGGCGATACACTCCAAATTATACAGGACGGTTTATAGAACCCTTTGTTGGCGGCGGCGCAGTTTTTTTGATGTAAACACACCGCATTGCTGCATTAACGACAAGTCCGATGAATTGATCAATTTATATACCTGTGCAAAAAATAGAGATTCCGATCTAATAAAATACTTGCAGCTTGAAATCGATGAATTTAAAAGCATTAGCGCTTTTGTCGACCAAAACAAAGATGATATTTTGCACTTATATCATTCCAAGATTTCAATAGATTCATTCATCGAACTACACCATGGTTTTTTCTCAGGTCTTGCAGATGACTACAACGAGATTTTTATAAAAGAACTGAAAAGAAACCTTAAAAGTAAAATATCCCGTTCCGAAAAGCTTGAAAAAGAGAATGGCGGAATCCCCGACAGCGACAGGATTGACAACATAGAATCAGCGCTTAAATCAGCATACTATATGTTTGTTCGTCATCTCCAAAACCATCGATCCCTTTTAAGCCCCGGAAGGCAAGCTGCCGTGTTCTTCTTTATACGCGAATATTGCTACTCATCCATGTTTCGCTATAATACAAAGGGCGAATTTAATGTCCCTTACGGAGGAATCTCCTATAACAGAAAAGACTTTCAACGAAAAGTTGATTATCTTCTTTCTGATGAAATGCACGACAAATTACAAAGCGCCGATATTCATTGCGAAGACTTCGAAACCTTCATCAACACCCTGGACCTTACAGAAGATGATTTCATTTTCCTGGATCCGCCTTATGATTCAGATTTTTCGACCTATGCGCAAAACGAATTCGGGCGCGCAGAACAGATCCGGTTGTGCGAATGCCTGAAAAGAACACCGGCAAAAATCCTGCTTGTAATTAAAAACACGGATTTCATTTACAACTTATACAAAGACGATTTTAACATAACATCATTTGACAAAAAATATCTTGTAAGTTTCATGAACAGAAATGACCGTAAAGCCGAGCATCTGGTCATCACCAATTACTTATTGTGAAAAGCCTTCCCCTGCCACGGAGAAGGCTTTCCTATTGTTTTAAATTATCATCAATACGTTTCTTTGCTGCTTCGAAAAACACGGTGTCTATTTCACATCCTATAAACTCTCTTCCCAATTCTATGGATGCAACACCCGATGATCCAACACCCATGAACGGATCAAAAACAGTATCCCCCTCATTGCTTGCCACCTCTATTAAGTGCTTTAACAGCTTCAGTGGTTTTTGAGAAGGATGTTTCGGATCTTTCAGTCGCTCTCTTCCCATGCAAATGGGGCATTCAAAATAATTATGCATTTCATTTTGCGAAGTAAAGTTCCACTTATGTTTTT
>JAEEGH010019630.1_pt1 | contig 14159 bp, 18 predicted proteins | sample 9134181 | NCBI WGS metagenome assembly JAEEGH01 (sample SAMN16246544, study PRJNA631951) | gut metagenome | biome: gut microbiome; feature: rumen; material: DP-attached | host: Bos | place: Iran: Karaj | collected 2018-10 | reverse complement strand
GATCCTTAAATACATTGAAAACAATCTTCATCTCACTGCCTGTCTCATCAAGCCAGTTTTTAACTGTCTCTACAGCAATCTCAGCAGCTCTCTGATTAGGAAACATGAAAACACCGGTAGAAATGCAGCATAAAGCAATGCTCTTTACGCCATTTTCTTCTGCTATATCAAGGCATGATTTATAGCAGGATGCCAATAGTTCCTCATGTTTTTTAGTCAGAGGTCCTTGAACTATAGGACCTACTGTATGAATAACATAATCACAAGGTAAATTATATGCCGGAGTGATTTTGGCCTGACCTGTAGGTTCAGGATGCCCCTGCTTTTCCATTATGCAGTTACACTTGTAGCGGAGGCCAAGCCCAGCTTTCGAGTGAATAATGTTATCTGCGCAGGAATGAAGAATTTGCCAGCATCCTGTGAGACCACTGTTCGCAGGATTTACGATAGCTCCAATCTTTAACGTAGTCATATCACCTTGCCAAAGAATGATTCTATCATCACCTTTTATAGGTGGTAAGCTTTGTACATCAACTATGCCAGCTAATCTATTTTCCTCAGATAAATAATCGTCATGAATTTTCCAAAACTCGTCATCATAATCCTTTGGAATCCAAATATTCATAAGTCCGCGCAGCAAATCCTTTTGCCCCTGTTTGTCCTTAGGTATTGGATAATTGCTAAGCTGACTATCTTCTTTCTGTAATTCCTGTATCAACCAAATTCTTTGTTCATCATGATTCATCTAAAGATAGCCCCCTTTCTTCCGCATATTTCTTTAATATATTGTAATTATCTCTGCTAGGAATAAACCTTCCTTGCTCCCAATTAGCTAAAGATGATCTTGACACATCCACTTCCTTAGCAAATTCTCCCTGTAGCATTCCGCATTGTTTTCGTATACTTCTTATTACTTTACTATATCCACTATTACAGAATAGCTCATAATCATCACCAATCAATTCCGGAGTCTCATTTAACTCCGCAATGGTAATTCCTTTTTCCTTAGCTATTCTCTCTATAGTTTTGAAGTACTTAAGCTCTGGAGTACTAATACCTCTTTCCCATCTACAGACTGCTTCTCCAGTACACCCAATAAGATTTCCCAAAGCATAGGTTGTCATTCCATATGCCATTCTGATACTCTTTATTTTCTTATTGCAGTCTTTCTCTATAAATCTTTGAAAATCACTTCCAAAATAGGACGGATTTGCATTTAATCTATCAAGTTCAATACCACAGGCGATAGCAGTTTCTTTTATAGCTGGAAAATACTTTCTTAAAGGTCTTACACATTCTATCTCCCAATGCTCCAGAGTTTGTTTGTCACATCCTATCACTGATGCATATTCTTCCAAGAGCATACCATGTGCTAACCTAATTTGTTTAATCTTCAGACCCCAATTGCTTTCAACAAAAATATTGTACTCATCTCTATATTCAGCAGGATTATCCATCAGCCTATTAAAATCAATTCCAATGCCCACTGCAAGATTTTTTATCTTATTGAAACTTTCTTCGTTTGGATGGAAACCCGTGCATTCAGATTCCCATGCTGATAGCCTGCTTCTGGTTACACTGATAAGATCTGAAAACTCTTGTTGAGTCATACCATACATCTCTCGTATTTTTGCAATGCAAATACCATAACCAGGTTTGCAAAATCGAGTATGCTCATTAAGAAGTTCATCCGGACTAATATTGAGAATTTCGCCAAGCTTGACTGCATCTTTATAATGAATCGGATTGAATCCTCTCTCCAAATCCACTATTCCATATGCCCTCTTATATCCAAGTTTATCTGCCAATTCCTGATGACTAATTCCACGGTTCACTCTATGATACAAAAGAATTTCTCCAGGAGTAGCATCTTCAGAAGGCTTTTCTACAGGTAATGCAAGGTTTACGAGCACCTTGCCATTCTTTTGTTGTATACCTGTGTGATTGAGGTAGGTGCCGCTTTATCTATACAGGTGTGCATCGGAACAAAACAGCCCAGCATCTGCGAATTTGCAGCATTCACAATAGCATCCACCGAAAGTCTCGTAATATCACCCTGCCAGATGGATAGTCCGTCCCTGATAACCGGGATGTCTGACAGATTCACCACACCCTTTTCAGCCGCTCTTTCAGTCAGATATTCATCCTGTACTTTCATGACCTCAGAAGATAATTCTTTTGGCATACGAATATTCATAAGTGACCTTAAGATTCGTCTTTTATCTTCCGTACTATTTGGAGTCTTTAAATCCTTATATTCAGCAGAATCTACCTTAAACTCTTCTACGAGATAATCAAGGCGTTCTTCCTGTGTTGTATTCTTTGGCATAGCCTTCATCTCCTAACTACTGCCCCAGCAGGACAGGTATTCAAACAATTACCACAGTGCAGACAATGTTCCTGCTCTATGACATACGGAATCCCGGTAGTAATGATACAGCTCTGGGGACAAACAGATAAGCAGCTTCCGCATCCGATACAATTATCTGTGACAAAATATCCTTCTCGCTTAATTTCTACTTTTCCAAAGTTAAAGGATGCCCTTTCTATAGGCTTCTTTGACAGATCGAACCACTCACCGGTTCCCTCATATATCTGAAATACTGTTAGTGCCTTCATGGATTCTTCCGTCGGATAAATCTGATGCATGTATGGATTTTTCTTAAATAGCTCTGGTATCTTGTCATGTCCAAGGTCTCTTACTTTACCACGGATGGATACTGCAACACTTGACATGGTATCCTCACCTTTCATCGCAGTAAGCGCAAGAAATTGTCTTTTTGTCAGTCTGTCATAGAATCCTTTTCCTTTTGCTGTAAGGAAATATAAACTGTCATTATCATAATCCATCATATCTATAGCAGCTGTAACAGGTAGTCCTTCATCATCTACCGTTGCCACAATAGTTGTATGAATTTCTTCCACTATGTATTTCAGAAATTCCTTAGTTTCCATATTCCACATCCTTCTAAAAAAAGACTCTGTAGTAAACACCTCAGAGTCTCATTGTTAAGCTTCTTTTGCCAACAGTTCCTGCATTCCGGATCTTAAATCATTAAGAGTGTATTTTTTCATCTCTGATTCCATCGCTTCCTGGATGTTTTTCAATTTATCATCCAATAGCGAATGGATATTCCTACCAACAGGGCACTCTGGATTTGGTGATTCATGAAATCTAAATAAATCTCCATCCTCCAAAGGCTCAATTGCCTGATACACATCATAAAAAGTTATATCTTTAAGATCTCTTGTAAGCTCTATTCCGCCTGTTCCTCTGATAACATTTATTAGCCCTGCGTTCTTAAGCTGAGTAAGTATCTTTCTAATGATGACAGGATTCGTATTTATACTGGCTGCAAGAAAATCGCTCGTTACCTTGTGTTCATCCTTAAATGTATCCACACATGTAAAAATATGAAGTGCAACCGTAAATCTGCTTGATATCTGCATTTTTAATCTCTCCATTCCATTTCGGTCGGCGCAGAACAATCGTCCACTGGACGATTTGCGCCCTCCTGCCATCATTTTACTTCGTGACAGATGTAGTTGCAATGGTTACATTAAAACTTTCCGTTTTCATTAGCCCATGTAGACTTATCAGCTAATGTCTCCATTACATCCCAGTGCTCTGCGATAAATCCGTTCTCAACACGGAACAGATCATAGTAGGTTGTAGGTACACCGCCAAAGGTTCCTTCCGAGCAGGCAAGAGCATAATCTCCATCTGCAAGAACCATATGTGTCTTGTTGTAAACCATCGAAATACCTTGCTTAGCCATAGCTTCAAGTGCAGCTCCAAGACCGGAAAGACCATCTGCTATTGCTGTGTTATGCTGAATGTACTTGTCTCCGTCATAATATGAAGTAAGCTTATCCGGATTCTCCCCGCGGAGTACATCGCCTACAAATCCGGCAACAACATTACGTGTCTCTTCCTTGTCTACATCTTTCTTCTCAAGAGTTCCATCAATCTGAGTATGTCCTGAAGGATTAGGAGCTGCCTTGTCTGCCAGATTATCCCAGTGCTCTGCAATCTTACCGTCTGCATCGAATCTGAAAACATCGAATCCGACCTGCTCTCCTGCTCCTGCAAAATTATATACTGTCTGAAGGAAAACCTTATCTCCATCCTCGAATGCACGAATGTTATTAACTGTTGTTTTTACAGGTGCCTGTGCAAGTCCTTCAACTGCTGCTACAAATGCATCTGCCCCTGTTCCGAATGCCAGGTTATGCTGGATATAACCGGATGCTAATAGTTCCTTTGCTTTTGCGGTGTCTCCTGTTACGAATGTGTTAATGAGTGCCAGTGCCTTTTCCTTGTTTGTCATGATTTTCTTCCTTTCCGGGTTCTACCCTGCGAGGTAATTATCCTCGAATGTTAAATGCCATCTGTTGTAACCGTTGTGGTTTCATCTGATGATGCTAATATAGCACCGCCTTGATGTAATGTCAATAGTTACATCAAAATTTTTTGTAAAGAAAATTTTCTTCTCTGGAAAATTCCGACTGAAACGCTCAGCCGGGATCCCCTTTTTTATAATGATGTATGCTTATCCTTTACCTCTGCAGGCTTACCTGCAAGTTCCGCCATATACGGCAGATCTATCTCCATAATCGCTCCTTTCCGCGCCTTTCCAAAGTTCCAGCGAAGCACAGGCCGTCGCATCCGGTCTCTGAGCGTAGATCAGCATCTGCTCTCTGAACGGGTACTTGTACATATGTCCCGCCGTATGCAGAAACTTCTTCCACTGCTCTTCATCCGACACAATAGTCTTGGCCGTGAACTCCGCAAGTCCTTTGATCTCATGGTATCGTCTTGCCATTACTGCAATTCCTCCTTCCATTTTTTATATAAATTAAAACGGCGGTGAGGAATCGTTTCAGACTCTTCACCGCCGATTAAGTTTCGGTTCTGCTATTTTGTTTTCTTTATTTAAGTTTAGCTCCGTCCTTAAATGCCTCTCCGACTCTGCCGCCTACTTTATAGTATCCATGGGTGTACGGATCAAATGCGATAGCTTCAAGTGAATCAACATCCACCTTCCCATCCTTCATGTTAGCTTCTTCAACGGATGTTCTTAAAACCTTCCCGATAACTCCAAGTCCGGTATCATCGCTCTGATACTCGATAAACTCACACTCCATAGCAATTGGGAACTCATTGATGACCGGTGCATCTACAAGATCGGATTTGGTATATGTCATGCCGCTCTTTGCAAACTTCTCTTTTTCGGTATTTCCGCTTGCAATACCAAAATAATCAGCCTCTACAACATGCTTTACATCAGCGATATGAACTACGAAGCCTTTTCTCGCCTTGATGTTCTGAACGGTCTTATGCGTCTCCGTCAGGTTAAGTGCCACGCGATCACGCTCCAACATGGTTCCCCATGCCGCATTCATCACGTCCACGCTGCCGTCCTCGTTGAATGTCGATATCATAAGTACCGGCATCGGGAAGATTGCTTCTGTTGTCTTGATCTCCTGTTTCATTGCTTTAGTTCCTCCTGTCTTTTTACCCTATGGCAAGGTTTACTTACTATTATGTATTCTTTATTATTCTTTCCAACCATTTTTCTATGCCGCCGATCACTTGCCATCCGGGAAGCTGGTGAAGCATCCTCTCTCAACTTCCGGATAACCGTATTTCACCTTGGCATCAGAAAACGCCTTGATCATAAAGCTCATATTCCGTGCAAGGTTTCTCATGGTCTGAAGTCCTTCCAGATCTTTTTTGACATCATCCGCGGTAAATCCATGTACCTGATTCCAATAAGTTGAAGACGCCACCGGCATACCGCTGATGGTAAAGTATTTGTTCAATACATCAAAGCTTGCCGTATTGCCTCCTCTTCTGCAGCTTACTACTGCAGCTCCTACCTTCATATGCTTTGAAAAATGTGTACTGTAGAACAACCTGTCCATGAAGGAAATGATATTTCCATTTGGAGATCCATAGTATACCGGACTTCCCACAACCAGACCATCCGCTTCTTCAAGCTTGGGTGCGACTTCATTTACGAGATCATCAAACACACACTTTCCGGTTTCGCTGCATTTGTTACAGGAAATGCAGCCTCTGATATCTTTTGTTCCTACCTGGATCAGTTCTGTCCCGACTCCTTCCTCTTCAAACACTTTGATCATTTCATCAAGTGCAGTCGCTGTACAACCGTGTTGATGTGGGCTCCCGTTTAAGATGAGCACTTTATTCATTCGTTCGTCCTCCGTTTAAAGCGAATCTTTAAGGATCTGCCTGATCTCATCCTTTGTCAGCACTTTATAGCCGCCTTCAAGGATCAATGTTCCTTCCGTGATCCCATCGATCATATCCTCCTTAGCGCCAAGCTCGGATATGTTCATAGCGACACCAATCTTTCTCATCCAGTTCTCCATAGCCTTAAGACCTTCCTCTGCCACCTGTTCATCGGATGATCCATCAAGTGATACATTCCACACTTCTTCAGCAAATCTTTTAAACTTCTTCACTCCGTAAGGCATTATGTAACGATAATAAGGCAGTGAAACAGCCGATAACGTCATGCCATGCGTAGCATCGGTATAAGCGCCCACAGACTGTCCGATCATATGAACCATCCAGTCGGTGGACTTTCCTCTGGAAATAAGTGTGTTCAGCGCCCAGGTTGCTGTCCACATGATATTTGATCTCGCTTCATAATCCTCCGGATTCTCCACCGCTATGAGAGAACTATGGATCAGGGATTTCATCAGTGCCTCTGCGATATAGTCGCTCGTATTATCATCCTCTCCGGAGAAATACTGTTCGCAGATATGATTAAAGATATCATAGATGCCTGCAACCATCTGTCTCTTCGGGAGAGAAAAAGTAAACTTTGGATTCAGGATAGAAAACTTTGGCATTACCTCGTCCCCGAAAACATGTCCGATCTTCAGTTTCTGCTCATGATTGGTTATTACGGCACCTGCGTTCATTTCAGAGCCGGTTCCGGCCATGGTAAGGATACATCCGACAGGAAGGATGTCGCATGTGGGTTCCTCAAACCTGATATAGTATTTATCCCATGGATCTTCATCACAGTTCACCGATACGGAAACAGCCTTGGCATAATCACAGCAGGATCCTCCGCCTACGGCAAGAAGCAGATCTGTCTTATTGTCCCTCGCAATTTTAATCCCATCACGAAGTTTCTCTATAGTGGGATTCGGCATTACGCCCGCATCCTCTATTATGTTTTTCCCATTGTCCTTCAGGATCTTTACGATCTCATCATATATACCGTTTTTCTTGATGGAGCCACCTCCATAGATCAGCTGAACATTTTTCCCATACTTGGGAAGTTCATCATTCAGATACTTAAGGGAGTCATCCCCAAAATATAGTTTTGTTGCATTCTTGTAGCTGAAATTACCTAACATTGTTCTTCCTCCGATCTTTATTATTATTTCAGTTTCAATCCGTCCTTAAAGGCTTCGCCTGCTCTGCCACTTACATTATAGTAATTTTCTGTCAATACCAGTCATGCTTTTCGCCTCGATCCAGCAGCGAAATCTTCTCCATTTCATCTTCTGTCAGTTCAAACCCGAACAGATCGAGGTTCTCTTTTATATGATCCGGATTTCCTGATCCCGGTATGACCACAATGCCTCTTTGCAGATCCCAACGCAAAATGACCTGCGCAGATGATACTCCGTGAGCTTCTGCAATGGATTTTATAGTCTCATCACCGAGAAGTTCTGATGTATGTCCTCTTCCTCCCAGAGGGTACCAGCACTGAACTACAATACCTTTCTCCTGAATGAACGGAACAACTTCCTGTTCCTGGTAGTATGGATGGATCTCATTTTGAACAAGAGCCGGAGTAATGGTAATCTGTGGCAGAAAATCCGTCAACTCTTCCACATACCAGTTCGACAAACCAAGAGACCGAATCTTTCCCTCTTCCACATATCTTTCCATCGTCTTGTATGCTTCCACATCCCCATTCCCGGGGTGGTGCAAAAGCATCATGTCGATGTATCCGATATCAAGTTTTTCAAGCGCCATGTCTATAGCAGCTTCAGGATCACCAAACTGGCTCGGATATATCTTTGTAATCACAAATATCTCTTCGCGGGAAATACCGTACTCTTCCATCGCCTGACGTATGCCTTCCCCTACGACGTCTTCATTCCCATACATATATGCCGTGTCTATCAGTCTGCCTCCGTTTTGCAGCAATGTCTTCACAGAATTCACGCAGGTGTCATGGTCAAGCGAATAAGTTCCAAGCCCCATGATGGGCATTTCATATCCGCTGTTAAGCATGACTGTTCTGTCCGCAAAATCAAAAGACTTCGTCGCTTCTGAAGCTGTTTGTGCTCCGACACTTAAACTGATCGTAACGTCACCGTTTCCGAAAGTATCTTCAAGTTCTTTTTCATCAAGTCCCGTGATCTTTCCCAGCCTCGTATATGCCCAGGAATTTGAACCATAAAAGATGACTATCTGGTTTCCTGAATAAAGTACAATGTCACCCGGACTCGTAGTCGTCTGACTGTCATTTCGCGGAAGAGAAGTACCAATACTTCCGACCTGTTCGAATCCCCCATACATGGACATATTGATATTCATTCCGGATCCGGCAAGATCTTTGAGCGCATCCACACTCTCGTTATCTTCCCATTCAACAGACATTCTTTTATCCCCGACCGAAAGGCATAACTCATTCATAGCTACCGCCTCTTCTTTTGATCCTTCCTGTTCCGGCATTTCATCGCTGCCATTCCCCGGCGAAGCAGTCATAGTCATCTCTTCTGTTTCTTTGGAAATCTCTTCCTGCCCGCTCATTGAAACCGCACTATCGTTTGACGTTCTCCCTGCGCACGCTGAGATCACAAACATCATCATGATCGTGCAAATAACACTCTTTACTCTTTTCATTCATCCACCTTTATTTAAGATGCTCGCTCATGAAACTCTCTATTTTATCGAACGGAATATAATCCTTGTCTCCGCCGTCATACAGATCAGTGTGTACGGCTTCAGGAATGATCATGAGCTCCTTGTTATCCGCATACTTGCTGTCCTTTGTCATATCAGCATAGGCATCCTTTGAGAAGTAGCACGAATGAGCCTTTTCTCCGTGGATAAGCAGCACTGCGCTTCTGATCTCACTGCTGTATTTAAGAATAGGCTGATTTATGAAAGACTCACACCCGATGACGTTCCATCCACCATTAGAGTTAAGGCTTCTCTTATGATATCCTCTGTCAGTCTTGTAGTAGTCATAGTAGTCCTTAACAAAGAAAGGTGCATCCGAAGGCAATGGATCGACAACTCCACCGCCAAGCTTATAATCACCCGATTTCAGATCCTCCAACCTCTGAGCACACATAGCTTTCTTCTTCTCATAACGTGCCTCTTCACTGTCCTCACTGTCAAAGTAACCTTTTGCGTTCACCCTGGTCATATCATACATGGTGGATGCCACGGTTGCCTTTATTCTCGTATCAAGTGCCGCCGTATTGATCGCCATTCCGCCCCAGCCGCAGATACCTATGATCCCTATCCTGTCAGGATCAACTCTGTCATTCAGGGAAAGAAAGTCAACCGCCGCCATGAAATCCTCAGTATTGATATCCGGGGAAGCCATATATCTTACGTTCCCGCCACTTTCTCCGGTAAAAGAAGGATCAAATGCTATTGTCAAAAAGCCTCTCTCTGCCATGGTCTGTGCATACAATCCACTGCACTGCTCCTTAACTGCACCAAAGGGACCGCATACTGCGATTGCGGGAAGTCTGCCCTCTTTATCCCCCGGTACATACATATCTGCTGCAAGTGTTATCCCATATCGGTTCACAAAAGTCACCTTGCTGTGGTCTACCTTGTCGCTCTTAGGGAATGTTTTGTCCCATTCAGTTACCAGTTTCAGTTCTTCTTTTTTGATCATCATCTGCCTCCTCCGTTTTTTTGATTACCGTTTACCTTCTTTTTGTGCCTGCCGTATCAGATAGTCCATCCGATCAACCTTCCTCTGACTGTCATGCATCTCCTCCACCAGATCGCATCGGCATCTACGAAGATGCTTTATGAGTCCGTCGATGTCTCCGGCTTCATAAAGAGCCTTTGCCCTCAAAGTTCCTTCTCTGCTGCATCCATTGTCTGTAAGATTTTCTATCAGTGCCTTTATTTCCATCTGCCTTACCTCGTACCCTCATTATATTTGCTTGACGTATTCTTCGCTAATGAATAAAATGAATATCATGATATTCCAAAAGCGAATATCAGAGAGAGGTGCCTATGGAGATCAAACACTTACGATACTTCCTTGCCGTCGCAAGAGAAGAGAATATGACAAAAGCTGCGGACATGCTTCATGTCACGCAGCCTACGCTTTCGAAAACATTAAAAACGCTTGAAGATGAGCTTGGGAAGAAGTTGTTCACACGTCACAGCTTCAGCATTTCTCTGACAGATGAGGGAATGCTTCTTCGCGACCGTGCTGAGGATCTTATTGCAATGGCCGACAGGATCGAGCAGGAATTCATCACCCTTGACGACATCACAGGCGGTGATATCTACTTCGGACTGGCCGAAAGCTATCAGATAAAATACCTTGCACGGGAGATCCGCATATTAAAAAGCAGTTATCCCGGATTTACCTATCACATCACCAGTGGCGATACCGAGCAGGTGACGGAAAAACTTGATAAAGGCCTGCTTGATTTTGCGGTATTATGTGAGAAGCCAAACTCCTCAAAATACGATTATTTGAAATTTCCGGAAGCCGATGTCTGGGGAGCCGTCATGCCTGCTGATCACCCTCTCTCCCGGAAGAAATCCATAAAAGTAAAGGATCTTATCGGTCAGCCGTTATTCTGCTCTGAACAAAGCTGGAACAACGAAATCCCCGGGTGGGCAGGGGACAGTTTTGACAAGCTTCATCTTGAAGGCTCTTTCCGTCTGTCCTATAACGGTTCCATGTTTGCAAAGGAAGGGCTTGGGATCCTGCTGACCTTTGAGCATCTGATAGACTGTTCCAGCGAAAGCGGACTTGTTTTTCGTCCCCTGTCACCTAAACAGGCATCTGATCTATACTTGATTTGGCATAAATTCCCATCCTTTACTCCTATAGCTGAAAAATTCCTTGCTCAGATCAAGACATCGTTCCACTAACCCCATGGATGAATTGTCACTGATTAATCCTCTCTGCCAGTTTCTTTCTCTGCCTTCTCTCATGCTCAAGTCGTTCCTGTATTTCATCCATCCGCTTGAAAATATCCGCAATAGCTTCAGTCTCATCCTTAGGACGCTCTACGGATACATTCTTATTTCTTGCCGCTATATCCTTTGCAAAGAGCTTTCCAAATGCCCATCTTACAAAAGGCTGTATAAAGAACACCTGCGAAAAGAATGCAAATGGAAAGTTATGACATATAAGCTCTATCCAGTTAGCAAAAAGCGTAAAGATATTAAACCCATTATAGTATGGATAATACAAAAATGCAGCAATAAAGCTCATTGCCGGGCACATAATTAGAACAGTGCATGAAATGATTGCTGTTTCAAAAATCATTGGATGATTATTCTTAGGGTCAAACATCCTGCATGCCATCTTAAATGACATAGGGCTTCCCACAAGACATTCCAGAGAATACGCAAAGCAGAACTCCACGATTACAACTCCCCATATCGGAAGCATTCTCCCAAACATATACACACCACCTTGGGCCTTGATCGCTCCGATCACACTACCTGCACCTGTTATCTCCATAAGCAGTTTTCCATTCACAACATACAGGCTGTAAAAAACATACCCGTGTACTGTGACGATCACTGTAAGAAGCGCAAAGATCATTCTTTGAAATTGATTTCTTGGCATTTTTTCTTTCCTCCCTGCCTTTTGGCATAAAAAAACACATGTAGCCGGCTACTGAGTTAAGGCAATGTGTACCGTAATCAGATTTACGCGCCAAGCGCTACATGTGTCGTTCATTGATACTGTATTCTGTTTAACTTTTCAGATTATATCATTGTGGATTGAAATTTTTCAAGAACAAAAAAGATTGTTAATGGTCTCTGCAGCTTGCTTTTCATCTGGTCCACTTATAACTAACTCAAGGTTGTCAGCGGCGTTTATTGCAACTGAACTCATAATACTCTTTGCGTTATATTCTTTACCATCAATGATTGCTGTAACAGCACTTTCAAACTTACTTGCTGCCATTATAAGGCTATTGTCACTTGAAGCCTTTTTTACATTAGTTCTTATCATCAGATATTGCCTTCAATCTCCTTAATAATGTAATCAAGAACCTGATCTTTAGGAATATCGAGAACTACTCCCAGTTCCTGATATAGCATGTCTTCTGCAAGATGCATATACTTATCATCCGCTGCAGTAACCTTCTTTCCTTCATCAAGTCTCTGCTTTCTCCTGAAATATATGCATTTTATCAGCTTAAAAAGTTCTATACAATCATATTTTTGTAAAGCTTCTTTATATTCGGCGTCCGGCTTTTTCTCATCTCTAAGTTTCAAAGGTTCTATTTCTCTTATTTTTGAAATCAGATCCTTTGCCTCTTCTTTTGATATGGGCTTTCTCATCTTTGACAAGTCCCCATCTGCAGCAACATATATCGTACATTTGCTGTTTCTTGCACTTAAAATATAATAAAGCCGATCCTTGTCTATTCCGGGAATATCAACTGTCGTTACATCTGTGATATCACAAAGTCCGTTAGTACCATATAAAACCAGGTCTCCCTTTTCAAACATTTTTATTCATCTCCTGTCCTAAAAAACATCAAGACTCTTCTTTACTGCAGAGCAAACAAATTTCTCCACTTCCGCAATGTCTATATCAAACTAACATCCGCTCGCGAACAAATCCCATCCTTGGTAATCACATAATCTATTTCAGACATCAGGCTGCTCCTTCCTATCCTTTTGAAGGACATATTCTATTTCCTGTTTCTCCTGCATAGAAAGATTCTCTGCATTCTCCCTATTGTGTGCCTCTTCTACTGTAATCAACGGTCTTAATAAAACATGATGACTACTAACCGGAATGTAGCTTGACTTATTCCTATCAAACACAGATATCAGGAGGTAATACCGTATATAATCCTTTTTATTCGAAGAAAGGTTCAATATCTCAGACACTCTGCAAACACCTATTGCTTCACTGAATAAAATCTCATTTTTACCATATTCATCCATCCTGCTTGTCCTTTTCTCTGGTGGGATTATTCTGAATAAATTTATGCTCAGCATTTCTTAGAGCCGCCCTGTGCTTCTTTCGTTCCGCTTCCTGCCTTCTCTCTTCTATTTCTTCCATTGTCTTTTGATGCTTAAGCTTTAGCTCTTCTTTCCTGTCAATTTCATTTTCTTCTTTCCAGCGCTCAACCACCGGCTCTATGACTTTTTTCATTTCATCGTCTTCAAGCCTTAGATATCCATAAAAACACGAGGGAAATTGGAATTTACATTTCTTACAAGCATCGCTAAAATCAACTTCAAGATATCGTCCATCAAAGCTAAGGACAGATCCTTTTCCAAAAGTTTTATGTATTACGCATTTACCGTCTAACTCAATGTCCATTCCTTAACCCCTGTATAATTCGCAAATTATGTCTGTACATTTATCAATCCCTATAAGCCCACTATCCAAGGCGACTTTTCTTCCGATAGTCCTTCCTCCGCTTCCAAATTCTCTGCTTATTGTTATTACCTTGTTAATACAGATGCCTCCTTCGACTTTGCGCCATCTACGCTTAGCTCTTTATATGTCTGGCAGATTAAAAATACTGCAATCAAAAATGTAAGGATATCCGACAGGGGCATGGAATAAAGTACACCATCAAGTCCAAACTTAAGAGGCAGAAGGAGTGCAAATCCAACGCCAAATACAATCTCTCTGACCATGGAAAGGATCGTTGATTCAAGGGCTTTGCCCATTGCCTGCAAAAAGATGAAGCATGCCTTATTTACGCAGGCAAATACCATCATGCAGAGATATATCCTGAATGCCTTGATAGCAAAATCAGTATAGTAACTGCTTTCATTGGCTGCTCCAAAGATCCCGATAAGTCCCTGAGGGAACACTTCAACAATGATAAGTGCCACAAAACCAACCGATGCTTCTGCAATCAAAAGTGTTGTAAAGAGCTTTTTTACTCTATCTTTCAAT
>JAEEGH010019628.1_pt1 | contig 14161 bp, 15 predicted proteins | sample 9134181 | NCBI WGS metagenome assembly JAEEGH01 (sample SAMN16246544, study PRJNA631951) | gut metagenome | biome: gut microbiome; feature: rumen; material: DP-attached | host: Bos | place: Iran: Karaj | collected 2018-10 | reverse complement strand
CGTGATGAGATCCAGGCGTACCGTACCCGTCAGCTGAGCCGAATGATCGGTTATCTCCGAGACCTGCACCGTAACCGCCACTTCCAAATCTTTATCGTTGCCGCCGGGAGTGTCATCATCATCGCCCCCGCAACTCATGGCGAAGAGCCCCGTCAGTGCTATCGCCAACAATGTCCAAAATTTCTTAATATCCATAGTCATTTAACATTTTATGTTTCGCGCTGCAAATATACACATTATTTCAATAGCGCGCAAAAAATCCCACACAAATTTTGTTTGCAATACACAGCATGACTTCGTCGGCGTAAAGCTATATATCAGAAAGCAGGTGGTGGAGAAGTACTACCCTGCGCTGGTTGCCAGGCAGAAAGAGATAAACAAGGCATTAGGCTGCGAACCGGAATGGGATGCCAACCCCACTGCCCAAGACAAGACTATCGCCCTGTTCCACAAGACGAATCTGTCAGACCCGCAAAACGTGGAGGAGGCGCTGGACTGGATGGTCTGCCAAACCCTCATCTTCTACCGGGTATTCTCGAAAGAGGTGGAGGGGTTATGAAAAGATTGCCACAAGGCTTTGAATGTCCTTGTGGCAATCGCTGTGTTAAATCGGTTCCACGTCTTCAAGCTCATCAATGAGTTCTATCAGCGGTTTGCCGTCAATAGTGAACTGTTCAATAAGCTCATTAGCACTAGGGAATATCTGATACTCTTTTGTGAAATGCTCATCACAAACAGAAGCATGGCCTTCATGGCGAAGCAGATAGTAAGTTTTTCCCTTATATACAAATTGTGCATCATAATTCTGAACTGCATAATCATAAAAGAGGACTTCTTCTGCAGCATTCTTGTAGCCATAGTATTCATCTCCATATTTTTCATAATTTGGAGGATACTTGGCATTTTCCCTAAAGCCAGCCAAATTGATGCAAACATCATTAGGATTGTCCATAAGTAATCTATTTAAAGTTGCGAACTGTGTTCTTTGTTCTTGCGTCCCGATGGTAGCAAGCCAGCAGAGCTGGAGCGCTCATAGTCGATTCTTCCCTGCATGATTGTCTTGACTATTAATCGAACATGCTCACGCTCGACATTTCTCGAATACATTTGGAACTGTTCTCGTTCCGAAGGTCTCAAGAAAGGTCTCAAATTCTCCATTCATACGCAATACGTCAAAATTGACAGTTTACAGGCTATCCCGAGGCGAGAAAGTTTCAAAATCTGCATAGCCGATATACTTTTATGAATGACAGACATAACAGACATCCAATCAACGTCCCCAGTGTATTGTGAAGCACATCATCGAACTCTGAAAAGCCGCGCTTAAGAACAAATTGCAATGCTTCGATGCCAACCGAGACAGCGAAGCCAAACGCCATAGCTTTAACAAACCTATGCTTTTTGAGAACTGAAGTAGCAAGCAGCCCAACCGGCACAAACACCACCACATTCATCACATTCTCTACAAACAATTCCGGCCTACTGTAACTCCAAAAAAGTGTAAAATTGAATTGTCGGAAAGGTTTTGCTACTCTGAAGATAATTGTCGAGGCATATAATAGAAAGACATATTCTATAATCAGTAACCCCATCGCATGGCGCCATCCAGTTTTCCATCCATTTATCCCTATCATTAAAACAGCCCCTGCACAAAATGCAATCAGAGCTATAATATACACATCATGGGGTATCCCATTTATCAGCATTCTAATATACCCACTGAATGTCATGATACACTATTCTTTACTGTCAACATCTTATGTATCTCAGCTTTCTTACTTTGCTTCCAGAACAAATGAAACACAATCCATATAGGCGACCATATCACTTCTGAAGGATAATGAAGCAACAAGTGACTCCACCGTGATGATAAAATACGAATGTTATAAAACCTCTTATATTGATAGCGTTTGTCTGTTTGTCCGAAGTTCCCTGACATCATAATCTCATTCAACAGAAACTTCCCTTCCTTTTCATCAGACTCACATATCAGATAATCATCTTCTAATTCAAACTGCGTCTTCATCACCCACATCACAGCCCTTGCAAACTTCTCCAATCTCAATGCCCGCAAAATCTTGGCAACGTATTCCTTCTTACTTCCTTCATCTGACTTCAAAACGAAATAATAGTCCATCACCTGCCTCAACCCGACTCCTTCGAAGAGGAAATGCCGATAGATATGCGTGAGTATAAAGATTACATTAAACTGATAAGGCGGAACAGCGAATCCCTTCTCCTCCAGATAAACGAAGCTATCAGCCCCAAAGCTATTATACCACTGGGCAAGCTTTCGATCATCCAGTAGATTCCTCATCAGCGTTGGCCGATGATGAAGCTCAACTTCAGTATCTTCAAAGGCATCATAATGAAACCTGTGGTAAGCCAAATCATCTGTTGGATGGGTGCTCTGGACATAATCACACACCTTCTGATAACCACCCTTCACCCAAATATCTATATCCCCAGGTTGCCTCAGCGACGCAAGGCCTTCGCCCCTTTCTGTACTTTCTGTGCTATCTGCAAGACTTAAATTATCTGTACAACCCGTGAAATCTGAGTGACTATATAACGTAGCGATCCCTTGACCTTTCAGTACAACCGCCTCCAGTCCCGCATCTTTCAGCTTCCTCCACATCTCTGCAGTCTGCTCGTCCACATGTTCATTTTGTGCTTGTATCTGTGCAGCATTGCTCAGCCATTCGAAATACAGTCCACCCTCTGGTTTCATGCTCTCAGGCAGCTTTGAAACGGCATAAAAACATACGCCTAAAAGCGATTGTCTGTATGCTGCATCATATACATGTCTCCATTCCTCTTGAGCAGGCACATCACTCAGGGAATTCTGACTACCTGTTGCAACACGAATCAATTCAAAAAGCAGATTATCAACATTCATGCTAACTTATTCAAACAATACCAATGATGGTTTAAACTTACTAATTAGTCTTTCATCCCACTGATCTATTTCTATAATCCGAACTTGCTCCGCATCTTTTACATACCTTTTTACATTCTTTTTAGCATTCTCTCCAACAACAATCACAATTTTGCCTGCTATTGACAAAGCAGTATCATTATACAGAGCCAATGTTTTTTCATGTAAATGATAATACTTCATCATGAACGTCAAGTACATCCCACAGAGAATAACTATAATAGCGATAAAAGAAACCATTGTTGGCATCAGGATATACCATACACTCACAGCTACCTGAATAATCATATATATTATCGCAACCTTCAGATGTGGTATCTTTAACTCATTGGCCATGATTTCGTATGCATGTTTCCGATGTGGCAGAAAAATATTCTCACGTAAGAATATGCGATGAACTATTGTCAAACCTCCATCTGTTAAGAAAACGCCCAAAAGAATTATCCATTTGAAATCATTCGATGCCCATATCAGCCTGATAATAAGATAGAACAAGATATACCCCATTGCCATTGAACCCACATCGCCTGCAAAACAATCAGCCTTTCCTTTAAAGTTGAAACAACAGAAAACCAAATCGGCCACAATCACACACCATATTAAATAGGGGTCAATAAAAGATACTACATGATAATTAACATATTGCAGTGTACCTAGCACCACGAGTGACATCCCGCACATCATGCCATTGATGCCATCCATAAAATTTATAATATTTACAACGCCTGTACTCAGTACTATTAGGGCAAAAATGATACCGACTGAAGATGTGGTGATCTGACTAACCAACAATGCCATTGCTACCACCTGACAGACAAGCCTGGTTCTCGGAGAGAGACTATGCAGGTCATCAACAAAACTAACAATCGACAAGACAGCCAAACCCGCAAAGAAATTTGGATATGAGAAGTCAGAATAAATCCACCACCCAAGTACTACAAGAAAGAACAAGAAGCCACCACCCCGAACTGTTGAATACAAGTGCGAACTCCTTTCCTCTGGGCTATCCTCTATACCTTTGTTTTTTGCCCATTTAATATAGCCTTTTTCTATAAAATATAGAACAGCAAACAGTAATATATATATGATAATCTCCATAATAAAATCAAATGGCACCTATTACCTTCATATATTCATCAACGATAATACTTCTATCATAGTTATTTTCAACTTTCTGTCTTCCAGCTGCTCCCATCTTCTTTTTCTCATCTGGAGACAGGGCTATAAACCGTTCTATACATTTGCAGAGTTGAAATATGCTACCTGCTTGATAAACATACCCAGAAACTCCATCGTCAACGCAGTCTCTGCAACCTTCCACGTTTGTTGTTATACAAGCCCTGCCACAAGCTGCAGTTTCCAAGAGGACGTTTGATATGCCTTCTCCGTATGAAGAAGGATGTATTATTGCATCTGATTCATAAATGAGTGGTCTGACATCATCCACACTACCATAATACTGAATAATTCCTTCCTTTTCGAGAGCAGCCAGTTTATCCTTATAATGCCCCTCAGATTTTTCAACAAATCCAACGACATTAAATAATGTCTGAGGATACTTTTTACTAATTACGACAGCAGCCTCCAGATAATCATCAACACACTTGTCTTTCATCACTCTGCCAATATAGTTGAACACCACCTTGTCAGTGGTTTTCTTTTCTTTGTATGCAAAATGTGTGAGATTAACGCCAGAGCCAGGAATCACCCTGCAACGTATGTCAGAACTTATCATACCTGATGCAAGCGCAACCTGCATATTCTCTTTATTTTGGAAGAAGACCATTAGACTCTTCCGCAGCGCCACCTTATACAATAATATGACAACACGTCGAATTAATCCGCCATTCTTATATCCACTTCCTATTCCCGTTACATTATTAATATGGGGAATATCCAACATATCTGCTGCAAGGCTGCCATATACATTTGGCTTAATTGTAAATGTACATACAATATCAGGCCTGTATTTCTTGAAAAGTCGATAATAATCCCATATCAGCTTCACGTCCTTAAACGGATTGGTTCCACGTCTGTCAATATCCACATCTTCGATAAAAACATCCTTCATTCCGCGGAAATAATCCAAGCGGTGATGTTCAGGACATGAGAGAATGACTTTGCACCCCCGCTCAATCAATGCCTCAATTATTTCCTTCCGGAAACAAAAGACATCATCTCCATGACAGTTCAGCAAAACAACCGTTTTCATTCAGGCAATCAATGATATAATCTCGACAATTTACAATTGTCATATTACCATCCACAAGGACGTCATGCAGAGGATACGTATTGAAAACACCTTGTTGATATATCAATTCTTGGTCTCTTCTCTCCGGAGCCAGATACTCCAACCTTGCCTTATCTGTACTTCTTTCCGTCATCCTTTTTATAGACACCCCTATATCCGTTTTCAAGTAGATGTTTACATATCTGTTGCTCTTATCTATAATTTTTAACAGAGTTTGATACGTCTGATTATAATCTATCTCTTCAAACTGTTGATAATGCAATGAAATGACAGATTGCCATAAGCCATGGTCAAAAATTATTATCGACTCTCTTGATTTCAACAAAGCCCTCACTTTATAAGCCAGATTCAGTAAGTTTTTATAGAATGATGCGCAATAAAAGCCATGGTTGCAATCTCTTATTAGCCTTACCAGCCGGCACATCGTTGTAGGATTCATTAGGAACAATGCGAAAGCAAAATACAATTTTATAAAAAAACGAATCCATGCAGGGTAGCCAAGATCCACTGCATAACTACATTCCATCACATCATAATCCCGCCGCAAAACATCCGCTACTGCATGAGAAACAGTACTTTTCCCACATCCTGGCAAGCCGTAAAAGTCCAAGCAAATCATTTTAGATAATCTTCCATATTTCACACATTACTATTCGAATAGATTGCTGGAAATCACAATTCGTTTCAACCATTATTGATGGTGAAATGTCAACTGCCATAACTGCACGTTTCTTTTTTTCAATTTCATCAATAGTCATCTCTGGTTTTCTTCTGAGAGCGACTTCAGTTGGAACAGACAGTTTAACGATGAGGTCAGGTGCATTATATGCAGCTCTCTCATAAACAGAGTATTCTTTTTTTGCCAACCACTTACACAATGTATTCCTGCTATGTAGATATTTAGTCAGGAGAGGCCCGTCACTATAACCATGCGTAGACACCTGAGGATAACGGTCTACCAGGACAAGCATTCCATTATTCCTTGCTTTTGTCATTTGGCGTAGTTTTTCCTTTTTCTCCTGAATCAAAGTTATAGCCCATACGATCTTTGCCAAGGAATATACTCTTGCCTTTAGGGACACATACTTTTTCGAATGATATTCATTCTCTACGGCTTGTCCAAGACCTCTTCCTCCCAATTTACATGCAACAAATTTCATTGGTAACCGCAATAAAGAGCTACTACCATCACCGCTGCCCATATAGATGGTTTTTACATCTATTTTTTTCTTATACTCACGATGCAAGTATTCTATAGTGGTTGATTTCCCTGCGCCATCACAACCTAAAAATGCCACAACACATCCACCAGATGGCGAAACTCTCCGGTATGCCCTTGTCGGGTTTAGGCTTAATCTGCGTCCTATTCCCCCAATTAACCAGAAAAATTCCCTCCTTAACCTCTGGCATCTCGAAACAAACAGGCCATATCCCGTGAAGGGTTTTAGGACTCGTAACAGTTCCTTTCTTAAAGGCCGGAGTTGTTTCTTTGCAGTGATTGGCACCCCATAGAGGGCTTTGATTTTTTGAACCGAATTATTGTCTCTAAACAGCGCCTTCACATGTCTTTCAAACGCTTCCTCTTCTGATCGTTCTTTCAGCCAATTCAACTCTTTGACATCATCCTTTCCAACTTTTCGAAACCAGTCCCTCAACCTCAATTTCAAGCACATCCTGATGAGCAGCAATATATACTCAACCTCTGGTGAAGATGTATAGACACCAGCATCTGTCTTAATCCTATTATTGAGAATATAATCTGTAAAAGGGGTGATTGTATACCCCTTAAGATGCGGCTCGCCAAGAGTCATCCTATAGTGCAAGTGCAAATGCCAGATTTTACACGCATCCACATCAAAACCTATAAAATCCTCTATCGCATTGTATTGCATCAACGGCATGGCCCTAAACCTCTTTAATCCACATTTACAAAGAACGTTCTCAAGCTCACCTCGCTGACATGGTGAAAAGAGCACATCAAGGTCAGTATCTCCATATAAAGCTGCTTCTATATGCTCATTGCTCTTCCAATGACAATATATAATCTGATGCTCCTCAAAAGCATCAAACATCTTTTTGACTGATTTCAGCATCTATGCAAGCAACATTAATTTGTAAATGGAATCATACTCATCATGCATCTTGTCAAGAGAGAAGTGACACTCCACAGTCCTTGACAACTGCTCGGACAAACTTTGCAAAGCAGCCTTATCTTTTGCCATGAAATTCTTGATTACCTTAACCCACAATTCCACATCCAAAGGAATAGGGTTAAAAAGATGATTGCACTTAGCTGCTATTTCCCGGTGAGCCGGTATGTCAGAAATGAGAGGAATTGCCCCCACCCTTATCGCCTCAAGGACGCTTAGATGCAGTCCCTCAACTAATGAGGCTGAAACATACAAACCACATTTGTTGATGATTCTATAGACATCATCCCGTGGCAACAGCCCGGCAAAAGTGATTCTATCGAGCACACCTTCTTCTGAAGCCAGACGTCTTATTAACTTATCCTTATCTTCTTTACCAACAAAGACGAGATTCATCTCAGGCAAATATTTCATCAGCCCAACAATAAATTTCTGGTTTTTAATAGGTATGATCCGATCCACACAAACCATAGTCCTCAAATCACAGATGCCATCATGCCTGTCCTCTGCCAACAAGGCATTATCTATTCTCTGAAAATCTACGCCATTTAATACGACTCTCAGCCGACTGCCTTTAACCTTTTTCACCCATTTAGGGTAGTCTTCAAATGCGGCCTTACTTACACAATTGGCATAATTGCTCAATAGTACACACAGACAACTTGATACTTTATACTTGACATCACGATTACTATAAAAACTATGAATAGTAAAGACAGTTCTTTTATTCAAGCCCATGAATAAAGTAGCGATATAGAACAACAAGGCGGATTTCTGATGGTGAAGATGGAAAATGACATCCTCCTTTCTTTTTTTCGAATCAGATAATATATCACGAATCAGTCTACGAAGCTCCCATAAATTGTAAGGCATAGAGTATACCGCAATATGATCAGGGATGTTAACCATAGCCTTATCATCCGGTGTCCTTGTAATAACTGTCTGCCTATAGTTTGGCCTGATCTTATCACGATAGATCACAAATTCATTGATTGGGATGCTTGTCGTAGATACTCCATCTACAACAGTTATCAAATGAACAGCCTTCATTCAATAGAGTTATTTCTTGCTCCTATAAAAAAGAGTTTCATGAAAAAACATTTTATTGCCGTCCCTTCAATCTTCTCATCATAAAAAAAACACCGCGAATAGCTTTATCCATCACCCTTTCTGTTGTCACTTCAGACAGATCAATGTCATTAAAACCAATAAAATCCTGTAAGTGTCCCTTTAGGAATTCTTCTAATTTGACAAATGTACTTTCACTCATTTTATTTTGATGAAAGCAAAATGTGAAAACTCCAGGAAGAGGCATAGCTACACAATGCTCAGAAAACTGTGGAATAAATACAAACCCATCTTTTTGATATGGTTTTAGTGCTATTGTATCACTGATGATTCTAATATCTGATTCCTCTTTTAATGCAGTCAGTGTATTTTTATCAAAAGTATGACTTGGTGCAAAAAAGAATTTTGCATTGATTCCATGCTCTTTCAATATTGCCACACCCTTACGGATCTTCTCTTTCTGCGTTTTTAACGGAACACCAGCGAATTCAGATCTTTTCCAAACAGGATTCAATCCTTTCAACCCTTCATCGGAAACACAAACATGATCATATCCATGCAAAGCCATGCACCAGCCTTTAGCCTGCCATTTCCGAGTCTTGTCCCAGAAACCATCATCCTCAGGTTCTATCATGGTTTTTGGACCTACATCTGCAGGGATGATACCAACAAGAGGCTTGACCCCATATTTATCAAGGATCTCTTCTAATTTTGCCCATAACTTAAAATTCATATATGGACTGGCATCATCAAGCCGTATCAAGTATTTTATCTTCATAACCCATTCACTTCGACGACATCATCATCAATGAAATGACTACATCCTTTCTGATATGAAAAACAAATCTTGTCATCAGTATTTGTCACAATAATGAATGGCATCTTATTCAATTCATCCCTAAGGGGCATATTCCTATCTGTTTTGTTTACAACAATATTTAAAACATCTCCAGTGTTATACTGCCCGACAAGCCAATTAAAGAAAGCCCGCTCCACTTTTTTCTGGGCGACCCTGCAGCTCATCACAAAATCTAGAAGATGATGAGTATGATTGTCATCAGATATAGAGACAAAGCCAATTATTCCATAGTCACCATATTTATCATTAACTCTTAATCCATATAATGAAACGTTATTATTCTCGTACAACAGATTATAATCATCTTCAGACCTCTTCTCCTTTGATATGTTAAATTGATTGCTCCTTTGTAACAATTCCAAACAACGTTCGCGCTCTTCATGACTATGATTGTCTTCGATGGGATGATAATTCTGTAACGGAAACATCAAATTCAGGCAGATACAGCAAACTATCGATGCTCTTCGCATCATAAACCCTAACCTGAGGTAAAGCTGTTTTAACTTCCTTTCGCTCAAACTCAGAATCATCAATGAGGGCGAATGAATCAACATTAATATTCAATTCTTTTGCTATCTCCATCAGGTTCTGGGATTTTCTGCCCCAATTGATGGCTGGATATAAGAAATAGTCAGACATTCCTATCTCCTCTATCTTCTGCCACGCTATATCATGGTTATTTTTGCTGACTATTGTTTGAAGAATCCCTCTTTTGTCCAGTTGCCCAATCATTTGGAGAACGTCTTCACGGGGTTTGATATTGGCGTTATCACCTATCACCCCCTCCCATAACGTATTGTCAAGGTCCCATGCGACACACTTAACCTTTGAGGCAGGTTTCTTTTCCTTGGAGTTTTTATAAGATACAAAATCAAGAAACATAAAAGTAAACTTGCCCGTATCGTTATTATCAAGGTATAATCTGACATGTGGAGATTTGAGGCAGTCAATTCTCATATCCAAGATCGGAATAAACTTTTCATTCCACCCAGGCTCAAGCAGGATCTGGTTCTTATAATAAATTCTATCCTTATCTTCTATCTCAAATATGAACTTCTGCTCCTTGTCTTGATGATTGTATACAGTTGCCATAAAACCATCTATGGCTTTTACATCCCCCTTAAATATATGCTTCTGAGTATAAATTAGGCCTATACTTTCTACGACTTTCGAGGGACGATGCTTATGCCATGCGACATTCTCAAACAACTTTTCTAAAAACAGACCAACTTTATTAATTCTATTTTGTATTCTGTTATTTCTTATGACAGGTATTCCTATAAGGTTCTCAGAAAGTTTTGCCTGTATCTTGGCCCATCTTCTAAACTCTATTTGACCTCCAACTATACCATTCCCAAAATCATAGGGAACAACACCATCCTCAAATCGAAGACACCTACCATCAGATCTTGGCTTATAGATTTTACATGAAGAATAGCACAAAGGAGCAGCGCATTCTACGCAATGTTCTATCCATAACAATGGCAAGACATGTGTCACCTTATATCCAGAATTGTAATCAGGAATAATAACTGCAATTTTTCCTCCCCAAATATAGCTAAACATGATGTAACCTAGGAAGAAAATATTATTTCATCAAAAGTATGTCGAATACCCTCTTCAAAATCCCGTTTGGTCGCAATATGACTTATTGTATCCTTCATCCCCCCCTGCAAGTGTTTGCGGTAATTCAGGTTCCCTGTCAACATGGTTATTTTCCGGGCAAAAGAGGCGGCATCCTTATTCACGGCAAGAAGCCCATTTACGCCATCCTTTATGGTGTATGGAATTGCAGAGTTGTCAAAAGCGACTATTGGCAGCCCATAATTCATGGCTTCAACAAACACCATGCCGTATCCTTCCAATAATGAAGGAGAAACAAACATTTCCGCATGTTTGAATAAATCTTCTTTTTCTTGTTCCGAAACACGTCCTCTGAAACAAACGATATCATCAAGTTGGTGTGACTTGACATATTCTGCCAACCTGTTATAGTACTTAACATCAGTCATTGTGCCAACGATATCCAAATGTACATGAGGTACGGTTTTCCTTACTTCAACTAAAGATTCTAAAAGATAATGTAATCCCTTTCTTTTTTCAACAGAACCGACAAACAGCAGATTTCCTGTCACATATTCACCTGACACATTAAAACGACTGTCGAACGGAATAGGAATATAGCTAATCGCCTTTTGCGGGAATAGCCGCTTTGCATGATTCAAGGTGTAGGGACTTGGAACAATAATACTCCGGCACAATCTGTAATAGATGTGTTGCCATAGGAAATTAACACACTTTCTCACCCCCCGGTCTATTAGATATGGAAAATGATGAATGATGACCATGGGAGTGCCTTTCCTAAGTAATCTAATGAATATCAACAATAGCAGATGATATTTATAAGACGTATCTCCAAAGAATATGATATCATCATGACCTATAATCTTTATCCATTTCAGCTCTGCCAGAGGAGCATATACTTTTCTCCATGACTGATAAGATTCTGCACAACTTGCTGCTGTTCTTACCTCTATTTGATAATGGTTCTTAAGATATGACAGTAAAGCATTATTGTATTTATGCCCACCCGTCAATGGCTTTCGAGGATTATTCAAGAAAACAACCTTCATTACTCCACTAATAATAGAACTATCTACCCTTTCTCATTATCTACCGCCTGTCAACAGGTTACATAATCCAGGCATATACCGCTTCAAGAATGCATATAAACCAAGACAAACAAGAATTGAAATAAATGAAATTGTGAAATATAGTATCAGCATCGCATAAGGATTATTATCTGGCACATGAAGTATAACAAATACAATCCTTCCGAACTCACCGATAAACAAATAATGCAGTGCGAATATAAAGAAACTACTATTTGCCAGGAAATAATTGACTTTAACTTTTCCTGATTCTAACAAATACGAAGCAGTATTTACTACCGCTACAACGCCGAAAAGAATACCAGCATTATGGATACAATCATGCCCCTCCACTCCTATTGCATGTGCATCCACAATAGCAATAGGCAAATACACCAATGGAGCATAATACAACTTGCGAAATGAAATAACAAAATTAGTCTTGTTTATACTGTATAATGCACCCCATGAAAAGAAAAACAAGGCGCACAGCAACTGGCCGGCATACAAACCAACATTACCTTCATTTGGGAATAATAGCGAAAAAAGAAACCAGACAAAACCGGCTATTATCACAAACCAGACTTTACAACTCCTGATAAACCAATATATAATTGGAGAAAAAATAATCATCAGCATCAAGTCACGCACAAACCACAACGGCAAGTCAATAGGATAAACACCTGTAAGAGGTTGAATTGTGGTGGAACCTAAAATAATACCACGGTTACCTGAATTAAACAGGAAGGTGTTAACGATCCGCATAAGTGTAATCTTCAACTCTGGTTGTCTATAGTACGAAGAAACAATAGGAAGGAAACACTTCAACTTCCATAATACTGCAATGAAATTCCAAAGCAAATAAGGGACGAGAAGAGTCAATGCCCTTATCTTCAGTTTTTTCTTGTATATTCCAACAGAGAACTCCTCCCTATAGAAAAACAAGAAACCAGATATTATAAAGAACAAGGGCACCGATATTCTTGCAATCACATCATTGATCAGCCGCATGATAAAGAAATACCAGTCTGGATTATCCAATCCGTACTTAACTCCATGGATAGCCAACCCTTTTGCTAATTCGAAGTGAATAAAAACAACTCCAACGCAGAGTGGGAAACGTAGATAACTGATTGTTCTAGACAATAGTTCATCGTTAGTCATAGTCCCATTATTCATATAATCCGAGTCCAAGCGTATATGTACGTTGTTGTATTTATGTCCACCCACAGTAGCTTATGGAGATGATTCATAAAACATTTCATTTTTTAGAAAAGAAGGAAGAAAAACGGCACATCTTTAACAGACAACGCTTTATGTACCACTTAAGTCGATTTACTTTTATCCATGAATTGGCAAAATGGTGAACACAATAAGTACTTTCAGAGACAACATAGGTAGCCTTTATATCATTATGATTGATATGGACATGGGCACAGAACCAGTCGTTCGGGAACAAGTTCAATACACTTTCATCTTTATCATAATCCGCCAAGTTCGATATCCGATTGACCTTATAATTACCTGCTGTTATGTCTGCTACTATTAAAGGCAGCACCTTCTTATCATACGAGCTATCGTCTTTTTTAAAATGCCTTCCATCATAATATTTTAGACAATCCCCAATCCATGTTATTCTTTTTTCGGCACCAAAGGCAGCACACTCCATACGTCCCTCATATGATTCCTCCCCAATAAAATAGGGCAAACTTAAAAGATTATCAAATCTCTTTATTACTTCTACATCGCAATCCAAATATATACCACCATAATTATATAATGCATACAATCGTATATAATCTGCAGCGAAAGCATACATCTTTGCATTGTATGCCTCTTTCACCCAGGGGATTTTTTCTATATCCATTCTTTTCTTATCCCATAGCACGAACTCATAGTCTGGAATAACCTTTTTCCAGCTATTCATACAATGCTTTATTTTTTCAGGATAAGGATCATCACTTAGCCAACAATAATGTATGACTTTCGGTATCATAGTTTATTCTCACTATTTCCCACCACCCATTTGGTCATCATATTATACTCTATTATCACTAATGTCTACTTAAATTTATGGCAATAGCTTTATATATTTCTGAAAATCAGTATTTTATAGGGATTTTTCGAGTCAACGGACTTGAAATGCTTATCAGTCTGATTTACAAGTCTTTGACAAAAATGCATGCCGTTTTTAGGGCTTTTAGAGCTATTTATAACTTTGTTCTGCATATGCTTAATTTTTTA